>Ga0194110_10006442_pt1 | contig 13740 bp, 9 predicted proteins | sample TA2Kig1200mmetaG_FD_146192 | JGI IMG/M metagenome (GOLD analysis project Ga0194110, IMG submission 146192) | Freshwater microbial communities from Lake Tanganyika, Tanzania - TA2015032 Kigoma Deep Cast 1200m | ecosystem: Environmental > Aquatic > Freshwater > Lake | place: Tanzania: Lake... | reverse complement strand
CGACGCTCACCTGCTGATCAACCTCACCAGCACGGAGGGCCTCTACGACAGGAATCCCTCCGAAGGGAAAAAAGCAAAACTCATTACGCTGGTAAAGGAATTTACCGAGGAGATCGAATCGGCGGCGACGAATGACACCTCCCCTGTCGGACTGGGAGGCATGAAGAGCAAGGTCATCGCCGCAAAAAAAGTGGTGGCATCGGGTATCCCCTGCATCATCGCCCCCGGCAAGAAAAAGGGGGTGCTCCTTGATATTTTTGCCGGGAAAGAAATAGGAACCCTCTTTTTGCCCACGAGCGATCACATGAGCAGCAGAAAATACTGGATTGCCTTCACGTTGAGAGCAAGAGGAAAACTCTTTGTGGATGAGGGAGCAAAGACGGCACTGGTTGAGGAAGGGAAAAGTCTCCTGCCGTCCGGAATCGTCAGCGTGGAAGGGGAATTCGGCATCGGGGACGCGGTAACCTGTGTCGATATGGAAGGAAATCCCGTGGCCAAGGGGCTGATTAATTACACCGCTGCCGATGTAAAAAAAATCATGGGCCTGAAGACGTCCAAAATAGAACAGGTTTTAGGATACAAGGACTATGATGAAATCATCCACCGGGACAATCTGGCCCTCTTAAAACAGAGCCGAAAACCAAAAACATCCGTCTGAGAGTCCGCTTACCCCGATATCACCGGAAAAATCCGGGCAACACCCTCCCCTTTGAATCAAACGCTACACCCTCCATGGCGAGAAGATCCCATTTCATTTTCGTGCCTCCGCCGAAGCCGCCGGGATGCCCGTCGCTCCGTATGACACGGTGACAGGGAATGACAAAAGGGAAAGGATTCCCTGCAAGAGCTCCGCCCACTGCTCTCGCACCTCCTGCCGTTCCTATTCTTTTTGCGATCTGTCCATACGAGGATACCATTCCCCGGGGAATACCGGCAGTCCGGCGTAACACCCTCCGCTGAAACTCGCCGCACACACCCATGTCAAGCATACTTAGAGAAAAGGCAACTGCATGTCCCGCTAAATAATTCCTGATACTCACGCACAGCCCCTCTATCACGCCGTGTGATACGTGAGTCGCACCGGGAAACAACTCACGACACAACGCGTTCACTTCCCCGGTATCGCCGGCGAGAAGGATCCTCACCACGGCGGGAGACCCTCTCTTCAACTTCCAGACAACAATGAGTCTGCCAAGGCGAGTGCCTATCCCTGTATAATGAACCGGTTCGATTTTATTCACTCCCACTTCCTCCAAATGTTACAGCATGTGCTCGATGAGTATTTTTATCCCTATACCGATAAGAATTATACCGCCGAAGATTTCTACTTTCTTGCCGGCGACTCTCCCCAGTCTTTCTCCGAACATCACCCCCAGCATGGTCATGAGGAACGCAACGATCCCGATTATAATACATGGATAGAGGATCGGTATCTTCAAAAAGGCAAAACTTAAGCCCACGGCGAGGGCATCAATGCTTGTTGCAATTGAGAGGATAAGGAGGGTCATCCCCTTTGTCGGATCCGATGTATGCACTTTCGGTTCTTCATCAAAGGATTCCCAGATCATCTTTCCCCCCACATAAGCCAGAAGCCCGAATGCAACCCAGTGATCGTAACCGGCGATGAAGTCAGTCACCGTTTTCCCGGCAAACCATCCGGCAACCGGCATCAGCAGCTGAAAAAGCCCGAAGTGAAAAGAAAGGCGAAAGACAGGACCGAATGAAATTGTCCTGAGACTGGCTCCCACACCGATAGCCACCGAAAATGCATCCATTCCCAGCCCTATGGCAAGCATTACTACGGATGGAAAACCCATTATCTTGTCTCTCCCGCCTGTCCCCTGAAAAAGGCATAAATCTTTTCCGCCATTTTGCTTCCGATGCCGCCGACATTTCGGAGATCATCCACCGTTGCCGCAGCCAATTTCCTGAGATCACCGAAGGCTGTCAGGAGCCTTTTCTTCCTGTGCCCGCCAATGCCCGGAATGGTATCAAGTACCGACTGAAAGTCCTTTCGTTCTTTTACCTTCCGGTGATACGTGACGGCAAACCTGTGTGCCTCATCTCTTACCCTCTGGAGCAGGAAAAGCACCTCAGGCCAGCGTGAGAGGTACACGGGATTTTTCCTTCCCTGAAGATACACCCGGTCCTGAGTTCCAAGGCCGCTCCTGCCGGCCCCGGTTCCCTTCGCCAGCGCGATGAGATCGACATTTTTCATACCCAGCTCATGAGTGACGGCCATTGCCACCCCGAGATGTCCCCTCCCTCCATCAACGACAACGAGCTCAGGAATGCCCTCCTGTCCAGTATACCGGCGCTTGAGAACCTCGTACATCATGGCGTAATCATCAGCCCCCTCGACAGTCTTTATGCGGAAGCGCCTGTATCCTGATTTCCAGGGCCTTCCGTCTAAGAACGTAACCATGGAACCGACGGCATATTTCCCGCCGACGTTCGAGATATCAAAGCACTCTATCCGGGACGGGAAATTCATTAATCGGAGTGCTCTCGCAAGAAGCGTCAGTGTTTCTTCCGTATCCGCAACCCGGCGCTCCGATCTGAACACACTCCCGGCGTTGCTTTCCGCAATCCGGAGAATCTCCCCTCTTTCTCCCCTCTTCGGAATCACCACGGTTACCGCTTTCCCCCTCCTCTCGGACAACCAGTCCTCCACCACCTCCTTATCCTCAATAGCCTCGGGAATGATTAACTCATCGGGAATACTCACTTCGCCGTCATAGTACTGTTTCAGAAGCGATGAGAGAATCTCAGAAGATTGGCCTCTCATTTTGAGGAGCGGGAAATTCTTTTTACCGACAATCTTGCCCTTTCTCACATGGATCGCACATACCTGCACAAGATCGCCTTCCCGATAGACCCCGAAAACATCCCTGTCCTTGAAAGACGCGGACACCACGCGCTGCTTTTCCAGCGTATTCTCAATGGCGGCGATCCTGTCCCTCAGGACGGCGGCTTCTTCAAAATGCAGTTGTTCCGCCGCCGCGTTCATGCGCGCATGAAGCTCTCCGATCAACACCTTTTCCCGTCCCTCAAGAAACGTCAGGCTATCCCTCACCAGTCGCTGATACGATTGCATATCGATGCGTCCGACACAGGGTGCCACACACCGTTTGATATCATATTCGAGACAGGGGCGACCGCGAAACCTCAATTCCCGATCACCGCAGGTGCGCAGGGGGAATATGGTCTGAATGTAGCGGAGTGTTTCTTTCGCAGAAGCGCTCGAAGGATAAGGACCAAAGTAACGGGCTCCATCATCTTTGGGACGCCTCACCAGTTGAAACCTCGGGAAGGGAACCTTCGTATCAACCCGTATGCTGAAATAGGTCTTGTCATCCCTGAATATGACATTGTAGCGGGGCCGGTACTCTTTAATGAGATTGTTCTCGAGAATCAGGGCTTCCTTCTCCGTACCCGTCACGATGAACTCCACGTCGTGAATCCTGGAGATGAGAAAGGGGACCATGTAACGCTGGTCGGTTCCGCCCCAGTAGGCCTTCACGCGGTTTCTCAGATGAGCGGCCTTCCCCACATAGAGGACCTTCCCGTTTTTATCCTTCATCAAATACACACCGGGCACCTCCGGCGCGTTTTTAATTTTTTCCTCTAACGCGTCACTCATCGGACTTCAGCCCTCGCTGTAATTCCGGGATTATTGAGGTATCCCCGTGAATGCCGTAACCGGCTTCACCGGCAGTTCATAAGGTATCTGATCGATACGGTAAATATCACTGCGGAACTGGAGAATTCCAGAACGATCCACCCATGCCGTCAAATAAGTGATATGGACATCAAAGGGCCCTGAGAGCGTTACCACCTGCCTTTTCCCTTTCCCTATTTCGGCCAGGATCTTTTTACGCGTCCATCCCTGTCTGTCCCTGAGAAGATAGACAGCCATGTCCATGGGCTTCTCGATACGGATACAGCCGTGACTGAAATCACGCCTCTGTCTCCCGAAAAGGTGACGGCCCGGCGTATCATGGAGGTATATCTCGCATTCGTTGGGGAATATGAACTTAACCCTCCCCAGGGGATTGAGAGAACCTGGTTCCTGGCGGAGCCTGTACCTGAAATTATTCTCCCGCATTCGGCTCCAATCCACTGTCTTCGGATCGATTTCTTTCGCATTATCATTCCAGTCGCGCAGCAGTTTAATACTCTTTTCCGCGAGGTACTCGGGATTTTTCTTTATCTGGGGCAATATCTCTTTGATGGCAATGCCATCCGGGATCTTCCAGAACGGGTTGAGCTCCAGATACACCATTTTCCCGCTCAGCATGCAACTGGGCTGGTCCTTCTTCCCGACAATGATTTTCATCGTCATCACCTGCCGGTCATCCTCGACAACTTCCAGGCGAAAGTCCGCAATATTGACAAAGATATGGCGTTTCCCCAAATCATCGGGGAGCCAGCGGAGACGATCCATGTTCAGGGCCATCTGGCGAATGCGTGTCTCCACGGGGATATTGAGTATATCCAGGGTCTCCTTCGCCACTTTTCCATCAACCTTGAGACCGTGTCTCTTCTGAAATCTTCGGACCCCCTCTTCCAGAGCTTTACCAAAAACATCGGGGTGGTGCTCCGCCACCGTATCGAGATCGCCCGAAACGATGAGCCGATCGCGCAGCTGCGCCACCCGCTGGCCCTGCGATCCCCTCTTCAGCGTCGGCCCCGGCGGTATCTGAGACCATCCCCCGTAACCGGCAACGCTCATGTAGTCTTCCAGCTTCTCCCTCAGTTTCTCATAGCCCGAAGGCCGTGATATAAGATCGGCAAGCGTGTCTCCCCGCTCGCCCGACATCAGCGCTGTATAAAACGATGATGCCATCTCAAGAGTCCTCAGGGTGACAACCTCCTCCGTATACACGTTCTGGTGCTCAACGCGACCGTGCAGTAAATGACGAGTGTAGAGCAAAAGCGCATCCGTCAGGGTGAGATCGAGATCGGTGAGTGTTATCGTGTCTGAACGCTTCCCTACGCCCTTCCCTCTCTTCAGCTCCGAGAGGAGAACTTCTGTCTCCCGGAGATGGTAGTCCTCCGGTCTCAGTCCCTCGCGATGGGCCTCCCGGATCACACCGATAAACTCTTCCCCGTGAGTCAACAGGTTTCCGTCATTATCAACCCAGCACGGACGATATTGCCTCCCGGTATAAAACCCCTCAAGCAACGCCGATACGCAGTACGTTTCATCCGCACAGAGAATGCGGTCAGAGGTGAGCGTTGCGGCTTCGATCCTCTCCCTGATGTGCATGCCCACCCTATCCGACAGAACCTCGGCATACGAGAGCTCACACAGAACCATACACAGGCCGGTTACCGCCATGAAAATCCACACGCGCGCTTTCAACCCTCACCCCCCATTTCCACCAGTATCCTCGTCAGCACCTTGATCCGGTCACGGAGCTCCGCCGCCTTCTCAAACTCAAGATTCTTCGCGGCCTCCTTCATCTCCTCTTTCAGTGTGCCGATCATCACCGGAAGTTCCTCATCGGTAACCTCCACTTCCCGTTCTTCCCTGTAAGCCGGCACCGTCACGTAGTCGGCCTCATAGATAGACGAGAGGATATCATGAATGGATTTTTTAATCGATTCCGGTGTGATATGATGCTCGTCATTATACCGCTTCTGAATTTCCCGGCGCCGCTTCGTCTCCTCCAGACAGACCTTTATCGATTCCGTGAGTGTATCCGCGTACATGATCACCTTACCGGACACGTTCCGGGCAGCCCTCCCGCTCGTCTGAATCAGAGATCGCTCAGAACGGAGGAACCCTTCCCTATCGGCATCGAGAATGGCCACCAGGGACACTTCCGGTATATCAAGCCCCTCCCGCAGGAGGTTTATCCCGATCAATGCATCGAATTCCCCCAGGCGGAGATCCCGGATAATGCCGACCCGCTCCAGGGTATGGATGTCGGAATGAAGGTATCTCACCCGGACGCCCAGATTCTGATAATACGCCGTGAGATTTTCCGCCATTCTTTTGGTAAGCGTGGTGACCAGCACCCGTTCCCCTTTCTTTTCCCGCTCACGGATTTCCGCAAGGAGATCGTCAACCTGGTTACTCACGGGCCTCACATCAACTTCCGGATCCATCAAACCGGTCGGACGTATGATCTGTTCCACAACACGGCCGCCCGCCTTCTTCATTTCGTAGCGGGCCGGTGTCGCCGACACATAGATGCGCTGATTCGCAAAGCCTTCGTACTCCGCGAACATCAAAGGCCTGTTATCCAGTGCCGAGGGGAGGCGGAAGCCGTAGTTCACCAGGGTTTCCTTCCGGGACCGGTCCCCCCGGTACATTCCGACAAGTTGAGGAATGGTAGCGTGGCTCTCATCAATCACTATCAGCGCATCCTCCGGAAGATACTCCATTAATGTCGGAGGAGGTTCTCCCGGTTTCCTTCCCGTGAGATGACGGGAATAATTCTCAATGCCCTGGCAGTATCCCATTTCCTCCATCATCTCGATATCAAATCTCGTCCTCTGCTCCAGCCTCTGCGCCTCGACAAGCTTATTTGCGGCATGGAGCTCCCCGAGCCTTTCCTCAAGTTCAACCCTGATTGCATCAATCGCCCGCCCCATGGTGTCTTTTGTCGTCACGTAATGACTCCCCGGATAGACGGCAATCTTCTGGAAGCGGCTTAATCTCCTGCCCCGAAGGGGATCTATCTGGGAAATGGACTCCACCGTATCTCCGAAAAATTCCACCCTGATCGCTCGCTCCTCTTCATAGGGAGGAAAGATCTCCACCACATCCCCCCGGACACGGAAGGTGCCGCGGTGAAAGTCGATATCGTTGCGCTCATACTGAATCTCCACCAGGCGACGGAGCATCTCATCCCGGGGGATATCCATGCCCTCTTCCAGACGAAGCAGCATACCGTGGTACGCCTCGGGAGAACCGAGCCCGTAAATACAGGAGACGCTGGCAACGATGATGACGTCGTTGCGCTCCAGGAGCGAATACGTGGCGGAATGGCGCAACTTGTCGATTTCCTCATTTATCGAGGCATCCTTTTCTATGTAGGTATCGGTACTCGGGATATAGGCCTCGGGCTGATAGTAGTCGTAGTAGCTGACGAAGTACTCAACGGCATTTTCGGGAAACAGCATCTTGAATTCACCGTAAAGCTGTGCCGCCAGAGTCTTGTTATGAGCAATGACCAGTGTGGGTTTTTGAACCGCTGCAATCACATTGGCAATGGTAAAAGTCTTGCCGGAACCGGTCACGCCCAGAAGAACCTGATGACCGAATCCCCGCTCAACCCCCTCAACCAGCTCTGAGATTGCCGTCACCTGGTCGCCCTTCGGCTCAAATTCGGTCACAATTCGAAACCTATTCATGAGACATCACTTCACGCGGGAGTTATATCATTCTGAATAAAATTACAAAGTAAAAAACTTTTACCACAAAACAAGATATCATCCATCTTGTAGAATATTGCATAAAAGCCTCGACTATCAGGCATATTTCTACCGTATGATAATCTTATACCTTTTTCCTTTTCAAACCGCCTTACATAAAAAACCACCTGCGCAATTGACTCTATTATTTATAATACGGTCAATTAAGTGACGGATGTAAAGAAACGTATGTCACTCAAAAGCGCCTGGAAAATCTCTCACGGCTGGCAGTATCTGGTAAAGCAAACGCTACCCGATTGACAGAGAGGTGGTTTCTCCGTATACTCCCCCCACAAAAGGTGAGGACTTTCAAATCCATGTAAATTATTCATCGACAGTACATATGCGCAAGGAGGACAGAATGGCGAAGAAAATTCTTTTCACGGTAATTGCATTCGGGATCGTGTTTTATCTCACGTCAGCGTCTGCCAAGACAGGATATGTTGACATACCCGTAAACAGTATTCAGCAGGTGACGACTATGTCCGGCGTGGGTTTGCCGCCGTCGTACGGAGGAACGGGAGAGTTCCACGCTGTCTTCAAGATATTCCCGGTCGTTCCTGGAAAACGATACGAGGCGACACTCACCTATCACGCAGGAGACAACATAGGATACGGCATCTCCTTTGGAGATGGCGACCCATCGGTTCGGGATTCCGTATCGTTCGTGGGCATCGGCCATGGCACCGGATCGCGGGTAATGAAAGACAAGGAGGAAAAGTTTTTATTTTCCATTAGTCCCCAGAGTACGTCGAATGTCCTGTACGTTGTCGTTGGGTCGCACAGGCCATTGAATATCCGCTTTTCCGTGACGGATCGTCCGTCCGGCGTCACAAAAGAGTCTAAAGACCGGTGGGGGTATTTCTACGTGACGGACTTTCACGACAGGGGCACAGCTCCTTTCTTACTCAAGCGTGGGGGGTACGTCGCGGCACAGGCGATGGCAACCGGTGCGCCGGCCGTGAGGATATTCGGCCCCTATGCGTTTCTCGCGGGACAGTTTTCGGGAACCATAAAGCTGGCGCAGATATCGGAGAATGAGGGTATCATCTGGCTCAAAATTGACGGATACAACGTGGAGGAGATTTTAAACGCCGTGATCAGGGGCAGCGAACTCAAATTTGTGAGAACCATTGACTGCAGGTTCAACGCCCCCCGCACGCATGCACAGGTCTTTACCGGTCAGATCGCACCCGATGGCACATTTTCCGGAAGCTACTTCAATGACTACGAATCGGTGCTCATATACCCCTGGCAGGCCCAGAAGCGGTGACAGAATAGAATCAGCTATTATATCAGAGACTTTGAGGCTTCCATTTTAGCTTGACAAACATGCCCGGTTATGGTTAATGAAGCAGCCTGTAAATTTCATCGGAGCACACTGAATGAAAAAGAATCTCACAACTGTAAGCAACACGAAAAGGAAAAGAACTCACGGGTTTTTAGTGAGGATGTCTACCAGGGGAGGCAGATCAATCTTGAGCAGAAGACGTGCAAAGGGGAGAAAAAGATTGACCGTTTAGCCCTGAAAAAAGCGGTGCATGACAACACAATCCTTTGGTAAGCACGAAAGAATTCGAAAAAGAAATGATTACTTGACCGTTTATCAGCAGGGGGCGCGCAGCAATTCACAACATTTCACCGTTATCGCATACAAGAATCAAGTCGGAATCAGCAGGTTGGGAGTAACGGTCAGTAAAAAGGTGGGGGATGCTGTTCAGAGGAACAGAATCAAAAGACTTTTAAGAGAATTTTTTAGATTGAACAAATCGAGGTTTTCAACTCCTCAAGACATTGTGATCATTGCGAAAAAGGATGCTTCATCACTTACGTACCAGGCTGTCTGCAGAGAGTTGGAAGGTCTCTTAATCAAAAAACCAGATGTCTCATAACCTGTTTCTGCAAATTCTGGGAAAAATTCTCGTCACTGTAATCCGAGTCTACCAGATTTGTATTTCCCCCCTTTTTACTCCCTGTTGCCGTTTTCATCCCTCCTGCTCGGAATATGCGATAACCGCGGTCAGGCGATACGGCCCGATACGGGGCCTGTCAGTGAGTCTGATGCGGCTGCTTCGCTGTCATCCCTTCCACCCCGGTGGCTACGATCCGGTCAAGTAGTGCAGAAAAAAACGGAGGTTATGAATGGACAAGAGGGGTTTCCTCGCCATCGTTCTGTCATTACTGGTGATCTTTCTCTGGCAGGCCTTTTTCGTGAAACAGCCTCCCCCGAAACCCTCAGAGTCCGCGAAACAGGAAACAGGGGTAGACAAAAAAGAGTCCGCCACGGCACCCCCTGCCGCCCCGAAACAGGTGCACACGAGAACGATCCTGACGCAAAGGGAAGTCACGACCGAAAAGGAAATCCCGGTGGAGACACCGCTGTACACGGCGATCTTCAGCACAAAAGGGGGGACACTGAAATCGTTCAAACTGAAAGGTTACCGAAAGAACCTTAATAAGGACTCCGAGCTTATCGAGATCGTGCATGTCGGGGACGACATGTTAAAACCCCTCACCGTCACCTTCCCCGAATCGAATATCGACATACGACCCGGGAACATCTACACAGTCAATAGTGCATCGATCGATCTGACACAGGGCCAGGACAGCCGCCAGATGATCTTCACCCAGTCATACGCTCACGCTGCGAAAATAGAAAAGATATTCACTTTCTATCCGGACAAATATTCCATCGACCTGGAGGTGAGGATCCACAACCTGCTGAAAGAGGCCCTTTTCCAGAACCCTCTTCTCTCCTGGCATCAGTACGTAGATCCCAAAGCGGAGACGGATGAATACGGCCACGAGGGCCCCATTTCCTACATTGCGAAGAGTATCGACCTCTATGAGGTAAAAAAATTAGACTCCGGAAAATCCTTCGGACCGGACGTTATCTGGGCAGGCTTTGAGACGAAATACTTCATTGCATCCATGATACCGCAGAACCCGACATTGACCACCCTCTCCCTTAACCTGGATTCGAGAAACATGGTCTCGGTAAGCCTGAAGGGGCCTCAAAACCTCATCCCGGCGGGACAGACCGGTTCGTTCAACTATTCACTGTATCTGGGGCCAAAGGATCATGATATTCTTAATGCCCAGGGAGTCGGCCTCGAGAATGCCATCGATTTTGGCTCATGGTTAAAGTGGCTGGCCCTTCCCCTTTTAATCACAGTCAAGTTCATCAACAATTACGTCCACAACTACGGGATTGCCATCATCATCCTCACGATTCTGATAAAGGTCATTTTCTGGCCTTTAGGAAATAAGAGCTACAAATCCATGAAAGAGATGCAAAAAATTCAACCTAAAATAACAGAGCTCCGGGAAAAATATAAGAACGATAAAACAAAACTCAGCCAGGAAACGATGGCGCTGTATAAAACCCACAAGGTGAACCCGTTGGGGGGGTGTCTCCCGATGGTGATTCAAATCCCTGTCTTCTTCGGATTATACAAGGCGCTCATGTATTCCATTGAACTGCGCCACGCTCCCTTTTACTGGTGGATACAGGATCTGTCCGCAAAGGATCCCTATTACATCACGCCGATTATCATGGGGGGGACCATGCTCATTCAGCAGAAGATGAGCCCTCCCATGGGTGATCCCCTCCAGCAGAAAATTATGTTGCTGATGCCCGTATTTTTTACGTTCCTTTTTTTAAACTTCCCCTCAGGTCTGGTTATTTACTGGCTTTTCCAGAACATCCTGAGTATCGGGCAGCAGTACTATATCAATAAACGACCCTATTGAATCGAGGTAATCATTATGGAAACGATAGAAATTGAAGGAAAAACCATAGATGAAGCCATTGAAAAGGCCTGCAGCGAATTCAATCTGCCGAGAGAAAAGCTCAATATAGAAATTATCTCGGACGGTACGACGGGGTTTCTCGGCTTAGGATCGAAAAAAGCGAGAATCAAGGCAAGTCGTATGTCCATTGACATGGGGATAGAAGCAGAGCAGATAGAGGCTGCCGCACAGAAAACGCCGCCCGATGAGGCCGAGGAACCTTCATCAATGGCGGCGAAAAGACTCCTTGAGGGCATCCTTGCCCGGATGAAATTGGACTGTCCCGTGACTGTTAAAGAAACCTCCGACGCAATCATCCTCAACATAAAGGGTGACGGGGGCGGTTTACTCATCGGGAAGAGGGGGCAGAACCTGGATGCCATTCAGTATATCGTGAGCAAGGCCACGAATAAATTCACCGATAACAAAAAAATGATCATCATCGACACCGAATCGTACAGGAAAAGAAGGGAAGAATCCCTGATAGCCCTTGCGGAAAAACTTGCCGAAAAGGTCAAAAAGACGAAGAAGGCCGTGACGGTGGGGCATATGAACGCCCATGACCGCCGCATCATCCATCTTGCCCTGCAGAACGACGAGCAGCTGATCACAAAGAGCAGGGGGGAGGGTGAATTCAGAAAGATCGTCATCATGCCAGTCAAAAACGGATAGATTGATTTGGAAGATACCATAGCTGCAATCGCCACTCCACCCGGTGTCGGCGGAATCGGTATTATCCGTGTCAGCGGACCAAAGTCACGGGATCTTTTACGCCTGCTTTTCAAATCAGCGAAAGGCATCGGCGACCTCCGGAGCCATCATCTCTACCATGGCGACATCATTTCCCCCGAAACCGGGGCGGTAATCGACGAGGTTCTTGTCTGCCTCATGAAGAAACCTCACTCCTATACAGGGGAAGATGTGCTGGAAATCAATTGTCACGGCGGCCCCGTTATCCTTCAGACCGTGCTTACCGAGATCGTCAAAGCCGGCGCCCGCCTTGCCGAGCCCGGTGAATTTACCAGGCGCGCTTTTTTGAACAACCGGATCGATCTTTCCCAGGCCGAGGCAGTCCTCGATATAATCACTGCCAGAAGCGACAGGGGACTTGAACTTGCCGTTTCCCATCTTAAAGGTACCCTGGCGAAAAAAATCGAGACGCTCCGTTCTACGATTATTGATGTCCTGGCACTCCTGGAAGCCTCCATCGATTTCTCCGACGAAGACATTGAGGTCTGCAAGCCTTTAGAAATTGCCGACACTCTCAAGGCAACGCTGGATGAACTACAGCACCTCCTTTCCACATACCGCGAAGGGAAGATTCTCAGGGAGGGCATCAGCGCCGTCATCACGGGGAAACCGAACGTGGGAAAATCGAGTCTCTTAAACAGACTCCTGGGAGAAAAGCGGGCCATAGTAACTCCCATCCCGGGAACGACAAGGGATTTCATCGAAGAAACCGTCACCATCAGGGGAGTCCCCGTAAAACTCACCGACACGGCAGGAATCAGGGAACCGGAAAATCTCATTGAGAGAGAAGGGATCGATTTTGTCCGGGAGAAACTTTCCGGGGCGGACATCATGCTGATCGTGTTGGACGGCAGTGAGAAACTGAGCGGGGAAGATCACGACATTCTCAACAGGGCAGGGACGAAGAGATGCCTCATCATTATCAATAAAACAGACCTTCCCCACAGGCTCAATGAGACCCGGTTGCAGACGCTCCTCGGGAAAACCGCACCGCAGCCCCTCTGGATTTCCGCAAAGTACGGGGACGGGATCGACAACCTGAAAGATGCGATCTACTCACTCGCCATGGATACTCCCGAACACCACCACTCAGAGCACATCATCTCCAATATCCGCCATAAAACGGCATTGGAAAAAACGTCCGTCCTGCTCTCCAGGGCGAGGGAAAGTATTCTCAACGGCGTTTCCCCGGAATTCGCATCATTCGACATCAGGGAAGCGTTAGACAGCCTGGGCGAGATTACAGGAAAGACCATCAACGAAGAGGTTCTGGACAGAATATTCTCCACCTTCTGCATCGGGAAGTGACGAATCGCCCCGGCGCGGAGATTGCGAAAAAGGTTTTTGTCACTTTTTCGCTTTTTTCTTCTTCACCGCTGCCGCACCTGTCCCGGCAACCTTTCTCTTTGACGGTTTTGTCACTTGTGACCGTTCAATCAACCACCGGGCCACCGTGGGGGCCATTTCCTTCTGCGCCTTGGAACTCACGTACATTCCGATATGTCCCACCGGATATGCAATCGTCGTGACGTCTTTCGATCCGATCAGATCAGCCAAAGGCTTGGAACACTCCGGCGGGACCAGGTGATCCAGTTCACCGAACATGTTCAGAACCGGCATCGTAATTTTTTTCAGGTCGACCTTTTCCCCACCGAGTGTGAACTCTCCCTTCGCCAGCCGGTTTTCCTGATAGAGTTCTTTCACAAATTTCCGGAAGGTCTCCCCCGCCTGATCGGGAGAGTCAAAAATCCATTTCTCCATGCGACGGAA
>Ga0194110_10006437_pt1 | contig 13743 bp, 14 predicted proteins | sample TA2Kig1200mmetaG_FD_146192 | JGI IMG/M metagenome (GOLD analysis project Ga0194110, IMG submission 146192) | Freshwater microbial communities from Lake Tanganyika, Tanzania - TA2015032 Kigoma Deep Cast 1200m | ecosystem: Environmental > Aquatic > Freshwater > Lake | place: Tanzania: Lake... | reverse complement strand
TGAACCAGGGCGGATGCCGGCGCCGATCGCCCGGCGAGGCGCGTCAGCCCGCGTCGACGCTCTTCTTCGACCGGCGGCGGCCGGACGGCATGCGGGACAGGTGCTTCGCGGCATCCACCGTCTTCCGACGGACGGGACGCGACCGCGGGGGCTTGCCGCCCACGTACAGCCAGCCGAGGAGCACCTCGGACTTCGACAGACCGTGCGCCTTGGCGAGGGCCTTGCTGCGGGTGTTGTCGTCGGTGCGCCAGAACACGCCGAAGCCCGCCTCGTCGAGCGCGAGGCTGAGCATGTGCGCGACACCGGATGCCACGGCCTCCTGCTCCCAGGCGGGGATCCTCTTCGAGCCGAGGTCGGCCACGACCGCGATGATGAGCGGCGCACGGCGGGGCTTGGAGGAGTAGCCCTTCTTCCCGTCGGCCTTATTCAGAGCGCGCGCCAGGACGTCGCGGTCGGCGCCGCGGATCTCGATGAGACGCCAGGGACGGAGCGACTTGTGGTCGGCGACGCGACCGGCCGCGGCGACGAACGCCTCGAGCTCCGGTCCGGTGGGCGCCTCGTCGGTGACCTTCGACCAGGAGCGCCGGTCGCGCATCGCCTCGAGGGCGCTCATGCCTCGTTCGCGGGGGCGTCGGCGGGGGCGAAGTTCAGAGACAGCGAGTTCATGCAGTACCGGTCGCCGGTCGGCGTGCCGAAGCCGTCGGGGAAGACGTGCCCCAGGTGCGAGCCGCAGTTGGCGCAGCGGACCTCGGTGCGCTGCATGCCGTGGCTGTTGTCCTCGATGAGCTCGACCGCCTCGGGGCGGACCGACTCGTAGAAGCTCGGCCACCCGCAGTGCGAGTCGAACTTCGTCCCGCTCTGGAACAGCTCCGCGCCGCAGGCGGCGCAGGTGTAGAGGCCGGCACGGCTCTCGTCGAGCAGCTCACCGGTCCACGCGCGCTCGGTTCCGGCCTGGCGGAGCACCGCGTACTGCTCGGGCGTGAGCTCGGCACGCCACTGGTCGTCGGACTTTTCGACGGCGTAAGACATGGGGACTTCCTTTCTCCGACGACCATTCTCTCGTCTCGCGTCGGGCGGCGGCGCACCGACGGCATAATCGCCGGATGGACATGGATGCCGCGACCGCGGTCGCCGCGCGGTTCGCGCGCTTCGCGCGCGACGAGGCCCCGGGCCGGTCGGTGCTGTACGGCGCGTGGGCGCAGGCGATCGCCGACGACCGCGGGCTCGCCGAGGCGCTGACCGCCGTGCCGGCGAACCGTCGTCAACCCCCGCTGGTCTTCGCGGTCATGCGGCTGCTCGGGGCTCCGGAGGACGACCTCGGCGCCTGGGCGGAGTGGGTGCGCCGTCACGCGGACAAGGTCGGGGCGGAGTGCGCGCGGCGCAGCGTGCAGACGAACGAGCCGCTGCGCTGCGCGGCACTGCTGCCCGCCCTCGCGCTCATCCCCGGGCCGATCGCCCTGCTGGAGGTCGGGGCGAGCGCGGGCCTGTGCCTGTACCCCGACCGCTACTCGTACCGCTACACGGCCGCCGACGGGCGGGTGCGCCGACTCGACCCGCCCGGCGGGGAGAGCCCCGTCGTGCTGGAGGCCGTGCTCTCCGGTGGGCCGGCGCTGCGGCTGCCGGAGGTCGTCTGGCGGGCCGGCATCGACCTGAACCCGCTCGACCCGCGGGAGGCGGACACGCGGGCCTGGCTCACGGGTCTGGTGTGGCCGGGGGAGACGGGGCGACGTGAACGCGTCGAGGCGGCTCTGGACATCGCCGCGGCGGACCCGCCGCTCCTCGTCCGCGGCGACGGCGCGGCGGCTCTGCCGGAGCTGGCCGCGCGGGCACCGGCCGGTGCCACTCTCGTCGTGACGACGCCGGGGGTTCTCCCGCACGTCCCCGCCCCGCACCGGGCGGACGTCGTCGCGGCGGCGCGGGCGGCGGGCCGGTGGATCACGATCGACCCCGTCGGCCTCCATGACGGGCTCGCCCCCGTCGCCGACACGTGGCCGGGCGGGTTCGCTCTCGCCCTCGACGGGCAGGTGCTCGCGGCCGTCGACCCGCTCGGGGCGTCGGTGGCGTGGCATCCGGGATCCTCTCCCTCGCCGCAGTAGCGTCGGAGCGTGCCTCTGACAGACCGCGACCGCGCCTTCCTCGCCTTCGAGGCGGAGTGGCGGCGGCACGGCGGTGCCAAGGAGGAGGCGATCCGCGCGGAGTTCGGCCTCGCCCCGGCGCGCTACTACCAGCTGCTCGGTCGGCTGATCGACACGGCCGACGCCCTCGCGGCCGATCCCATGCTGGTCCGCCGGCTCCGGCGCGCCCGTGACGGTGCGGCCGCGTCACGCGAGGCCCGTCTCGGTCGAACCGCGGCGCGATGACGGCCGCACGCGCGGATCGGGGTGCGACGGGCGCCCGTAGGCGCGACCGATAGCATCGTCCAATGGCCAGATCGACTTTCCCTCGGGATCGGTTCGACGACCTGTCGACGGACTCCGGACGCGTCGGCGCCCACCGCGCCGAGAACCCGGGGCTCCGCGGCTGGATGGTCTTCCTCTGGGCGGCGGTCCTGACCGTCGTGCTCATCGCCGCGGGCATCTTCGGCACGCTCGTCGCCTCGGGCCGCATCTCGCTGGGCGGGCACGACAGCATCGCGCAGCCCACGCCGACCCCCACCGTGGCGGGGGTGGTCGACACGTCGTTCTCGGTCGTCGTGCTCAACGGCACCGGCCAGGACGGGCTCGCCACTCAGCTGCGCGACCAGATCGTCGCCGCCGGGTGGTCGGGCGACACCGTGGTGACGGGCGACTCCGACAGCACGGACTTCGCGACGACGACCGTCTACTACGTCCGTCCGGAGGACGAGGCGGCGGCGCTCGGCCTGGCGCAGGCCATCGGCGGGGCGGAGATCGCGCAGAACGACTTCCTGCAGCCCGCGGACGACCCCAACACCCCCGACGACGAGGCGCAGACGCGACAGCTCGTCGTCGTCATCGGGCTCGATCGCGTCCCCGCGGCGCCGGCCGCCTGAGCGCGCGCACCGGACGTCCGTCGCGACCGGGGAGAGGGGAGTCGATCGTCGACCTCCGGCGGTCGGGAAGGCCCTGGCATCCCTCTCATCCCCCCGGGCGAGGCCCCGTGTTTCGGGGCGGTAAATCTCTCGCGGCACCCGCGTCAACAATGGCCTTCCAGCCCGGTTCGGGCCGCCCGTGCGTGCATACGATGACCTCGTCGTTCAGCAACAGGAGATTCGCATGACGCAGGGCACCGTCAAATGGTTCAACGCCGAGAAGGGTTTCGGATTCATCACCGTCGCAGACGGTCAGGATGTCTTCGTGCACTACTCGAACATCGAGATGTCGGGGTTCCGTGTCCTCGAGGAGGGCCAGTCGGTGGAGTTCACCATCGGCACCGGGCAGAAGGGCCCGCAGGCCGAGTCGGTGCGTCTGACCGCCTGACTCCCGACCCTCACCTCGACGCCGCGGCATCCGGAACAGGATGCCGCGGCGTCGTCGTCCGCCCGCGTGGCGCGGCTTGCACTCCCTAGGGGCGAGTGCCAGAATGAGTTAGCACTCGCTTTCGTCGAGTGCCAAAATTTGGTTCATCCGTCCGGGAGGGACGACACACTTATGGCAAAGATCATCGCTTTCGACGAAGAGGCCCGTCGCGGTCTCGAGCGCGGCCTCAACACGCTGGCCGACGCCGTCAAGGTGACCCTGGGCCCCCGCGGTCGCAACGTCGTGCTCGAGAAGAAGTGGGGCGCCCCCACGATCACGAACGACGGTGTCTCGATCGCCAAGGAGATCGAGCTCGACGACCCGTACGAGAAGATCGGCGCCGAGCTGGTCAAGGAGGTCGCCAAGAAGACCGACGACGTCGCCGGTGACGGAACCACCACCGCGACCGTCCTCGCTCAGGCGCTCGTGCGCGAGGGCCTGCGCAACGTCGCGGCCGGCGCCGACCCCATCTCGCTCAAGAAGGGCATCGAGAAGGCCGTCAAGGCCGTCACCGACGAGCTCCTCGCCTCCGCCAAGGAGGTCGAGTCCAAGGAGCAGATCGCCGCGACCGCGTCGATCTCCGCCGCCGACCCCGCGATCGGCGAGCTCATCGCCGAGGCCATCGACAAGGTGGGCAAGGAAGGCGTCGTCACCGTCGAGGAGTCGAACACCTTCGGCACCGAGCTCGAGCTCACCGAGGGCATGCGCTTCGACAAGGGGTACATCAACCCCTACTTCGTCACCGACCCCGAGCGTCAGGAGGCGGTCTTCGAGGACCCCTACATCCTGATCGCCAACCAGAAGATCTCGAACATCAAGGACCTTCTGCCGATCGTCGACAAGGTGATCCAGGAGGGCAAGGAGCTCCTCATCATCGCCGAGGACGTCGAGGGCGAGGCGCTCGCGACCCTGGTGCTGAACAAGATCCGCGGCATCTTCAAGTCGGCTGCCGTCAAGGCCCCCGGCTTCGGCGACCGCCGCAAGGCGCAGCTGCAGGACATCGCGATCCTCACCGGCGGCCAGGTCATCACCGAAGAGGTGGGCCTCAAGCTCGAGAACGCGACCGTCGACCTGCTCGGCCGTGCGCGCAAGGTCATCATCACCAAGGACGAGACCACGATCGTCGAGGGTGCCGGTGAGTCGGAGCTGATCGAGGGTCGCGTGACCCAGATCCGCCGCGAGATCGAGAACACCGACAGCGACTACGACCGCGAGAAGCTGCAGGAGCGCCTCGCCAAGCTCGCCGGCGGCGTGGCCGTCATCAAGGCGGGCGCGGCCACCGAGGTCGAGCTCAAGGAGCGCAAGCACCGCATCGAGGACGCCGTCCGCAACGCGAAGGCCGCCGTCGAAGAGGGTGTCGTCGCCGGTGGCGGCGTGGCCCTCATTCAGGCCGGCAAGACGGCGTTCGCGTCGCTCGAGCTGACCGGTGACGAGGCGACCGGCGCCAACATCGTCAAGGTCGCCATCGAGGCCCCGCTCAAGCAGATCGCGCTCAACGCCGGTCTCGAGCCCGGTGTCGTCGCGAACAAGGTCTCCGAGCTCGAGGTCGGTCACGGCCTCAACGCGGCGACCGGCGAGTACGGCGACCTCTTCGCCCAGGGCATCATCGACCCCGCGAAGGTGACCCGCTCGGCGCTGCAGAACGCCGCGTCGATCGCCGGCCTGTTCCTCACCACCGAGGCCGTCGTCGCGGACAAGCCCGAGAAGGCCGCCGCGGCTCCCGCCGACCCGACCGGTGGCATGGACTTCTGATCCACGCCTGAGGTTCTGAACGCCCCCTCCTTCGGGAGGGGGCGTTCTGCCGTTCCGGGGCGGTGTCGCCGGGCCGTGTCAGCGCGCCCGCAGGGCCGCGAGGTGGCGCAGATGGACGCCCAGCGGGGCGTTCCGCGTGCGTGCGCGCCACCTCAGCGGGGCTTACGGCGGGGGCCGTGACTTGGCGCAGATGTACATCCCGCGGGGCGTGCGGCGTGCATTTGCGCCAACTCAGCGCCGGTGCGGGGGAGCGACCCGGCGGAGGAGAGCGCGGGGTCAGGCCTGCGGGGGCGGGGCGTCCTCGGGCAGGCGCTCCAGCGGCTGCGTCTCGATCGACGCGTGCTCGGCGGCCTCGCGGCGGTGCGCGAGCGGCAGCGAGACGCGGAACGTCGCCCCTCCGCCCGGGGTGTCGACGACCTCGACCGTGCCGTGCAGCAGGTCGACGATGGATGCCACGATCGACAGGCCCAGCCCGGACCCGCCGGTCTCGCGGGTGCGGGACGTGTCCGCCCGCCAGAACCGCTGGAAGATCTGCTCGCGGATCTGCTCCGGCACGCCCTCGCCATGGTCGATGATCTCGATCCATCCCATGTCGGCGGCGGCATCCACTCCCACCCTCAGGCCGATGGGGGAGTCGTCGGGCGTGAAGCGCCGCGCGTTGCCGAGGAGGTTCGTGACGACCTGTCGCACGCGGTTCTCGTCGCCGAGGACGATGGGGGCCGGGCGGGGCGCGCCCAGGATGCCCGGAGCGGTCCCGCTCGCCGACGCGGCGGCGTCGACCGGGCCGGTCTCGCCGTTCTCCTTCGGTCGACGGCGGAACCGGGACAGACGGGCGATCGCCATCGCCGAGGTCGCCGGCGCGGACCGCCGTCGAGGCGCGGGACCCTCCTCCGCCGGGGTGTCGGGGGAATCGGATGCCGGGAGCACCGAGCCGTCGAGCGACATGACCGGCAGCACGACGGCGTCGCGCGTCGTCGTGTCGTCCACGGTCACCTCGCGCTGCGGGGCGGCGGCGCGGACGTCGAGCGCGGCGTCGCGTGCGATCGGTCGCAGATCCAACGGGATGATCGTGACGTCGCGGCGCTCGTCCAGGCGCGCGAGCGCGAGGAGGTCCTCGACGAGCGCGCCCATCCGGATCGCCTCCTTCTCGATGCGCTCCATCGACTGCGACACGTCCTGCTCGGACCGGATCGCGCCCATGCGGTACAGCTCCGCGTACCCGCGCATCGTCACGAGCGGCGTCCGCAGCTCGTGGCTGGCGTCGCCGATGAAGCGCCGCATCTGCCGCACGGTCGCGTCGCGCTGCCCGAGGGCGCCGTCGATGCGCGTGAGCATGGCGTTGATGGCGGTCTTGAGGCGTCCCACCTCGGTGCCGGGCACGATGTCGGTGAGGCGCTGGCTGAAGTCGCCCGCGGCGATGTCCATGGCCGTCGTCTCCACCTGGCCCAGGCTGCGGAACGTCAAGGTCACCAGCCACCGCGTCAGGAGGGCACTGGCGATGAGGATCAGCAGCGCGACGAAGCCGTAGATGCCGACGTACGCCGCGACGATGCGATCGGTGGGCGCGAGCGGCTGGATCACCATCTGCGTGTAGACGGTCCCGTTGATCGTCAGCAGGTCGACGCGGGCGAGGAAGTGCTCACCCGTGTCCGGGTTCTCCAGATCGATCCGCTTGCCGAGGTCGAGGTACATCTGCTCGAGCGGGTACGTCTCGGGCAGCTGCGGCAGACCCTTGGCGTTGGTGCCGTTGTAGAACGCCTTGCGCTCCCCGTCCGGCGGCCCGTAGACCGCGACCATCGAGCCGATCTGCGCGACGTTGTCGACCTGCGTGAAGGCGACCTCGCCGTCCACCTCCGACCAGGTGAACACGCTGCTCGCGACGCTGCTGGCCGCCTGCTGGCCGAGCTGCTCGTCCAGGCTGTTCACGAGCGTCGTGCGCAGGAACACCATCGTGCCGATCCCCGCCGCGAACAGCCCGACCGCCAGGAGCGTGACGGTGACGCCGGTGACCTTGGCCCGGAGGCTCAGCGCACGCCACCAGCGTGTCAGGGCGTCGTCGGAATGCGACAGGGGAGCCTCCCGGCTCAGGCGCTCTTACCGGACTTGAGCATGTAGCCGAAGCCGCGCTTGGTCTGGATGAGCGGCTCGGAGGAGTGCGGATCGATCTTGCGGCGCAGGTAGGAGATGTAGCTCTCCACGATACCGGCGTCGCCGTTGAAGTCGTACTCCCAGACGTGGTCGAGGATCTGTGCCTTCGACAGCACGCGGTTCGGGTTCAGCATGAGGTACCGCAGCAGCTTGAACTCCGTCGGGCTGAGGTCGATCGAGACGTCGCCGACGCTCACGTCGTGCGTGTCCTGGTCCATCGTCAGCTCGCCGGTGCGGATGACCGACTCCTCGTCGGCCTGCATCGTGCGGCGGAGGATCGCCTGGATGCGCGCGACGATCTCGTCGAGGCTGAACGGCTTGGTGACGTAGTCGTCGCCGCCCGCGTTCAGGCCCGTGATCTTGTCCTCCGTCTCGTCCTTCGCCGTGAGGAAGAGGATCGGCGCCGTGTATCCGGCCCCGCGCAGACGCTTCGTGACGCTGAAGCCGTTCATGTCCGGCAGCATCACGTCGAGCACGATCAGATCCGGTTCCTCCTCGAGGACCGCCGAGATCGTCTGCGCGCCGTTGCTCACGGCCCGGACCTGGAACCCGGCGAAACGCAGGCTCGTGATCAGCAGGTCGCGGATGTTCGGTTCGTCGTCCACAACGAGGATGCGCGGTGCAGTCATGTGCTCATTATCGTGACTGCACCCAGGGAACCGCTGGATATCGCACGAAACGCCGTGCCCTGCTATGGATCAGGCGGCGACGGCCTCGATCCCGTCGGCATCCAGGATCGTGTACGCGTAGCCCTGCTCGGCGAGGAACCGCTGCCGGTTCTGCGCGAAGTCCTGGTCCACGGTGTCGCGGGCGATGAGCGTGTAGAAGCTCGCGGTGTGCCCCGACTGCTTGGGTCGCAGCAGGCGCCCGAGACGCTGGGCCTCCTCCTGGCGCGAGCCGAACGAGCCGGAGACCTGGATGGCCACGGACGCCTCGGGCAGGTCGACCGAAAAGTTCGCGACCTTCGACACGATGAGCAGGGAGATCTCGCCCACGCGGAAGGCCTGGAACAGCTCCTCCCGCTCCGACACGGGGGTCGAGCCGGTGATCTTCGGGGCGTTCAGCGCCTCGGCCAGCTCGTCGATCTGGTCGAGGTACTGCCCGATGACGAGGACGCGCTCCCCGGGGTGACGGTCCACGAGCCGGCGCACGACGTCGATCTTGGCCGGGGCGGTGGCGGCCAGGCGGTACCGCTCCTCGTCCGCGGCGGCGGCGTACTCGAGGCGCTCTCCGGCCGGGAGGTCGACGCGCACCTCGTAGCAGGCGGCGGGGGAGATGAAGCCCTGGGCCTCGATCTCCTTCCACGGTGCGTCGAAGCGCTTGGGGCCGATGAGGCTGAAGACGTCGCCCTCGCGTCCGTCTTCGCGCACCAGGGTCGCCGTCAGGCCGAGACGGCGCCGCGCCTGCAGGTCCGCCGTGAGCTTGAAGACGGGCGCGGGCAGCAGGTGCACCTCGTCGTAGAGCACCAGTCCCCAGTCGAGCGCGTCGAGCAGCGCGAGGTGGGCGTACTGGCCCCCGCGCTTGGCCGTGAGGATCTGGTAGGTCGCGATGGTGACCGGCTTGATCTCCTTCGACTGACCCGAGTACTCGCCGATCTCCTCGGGCGTGAGCGAGGTGCGGCGCAGCAGCTCGTCCCGCCATTGGCGGGCGCTCACGGTGTTCGTGACGAGGATGAGCGTCGTCGTGCGGGTCTCGGCCATCGCGCCGGCGCCGACGAGCGTCTTGCCCGCACCGCAGGGGAGCACCACCACGCCGGAGCCGCCCTCCGAGAAGGAGTCGACGGCCTGCCGCTGATACGGACGCAGGTGCCAGCCGTCCTCGTCGAGGTCGATGGGGTGCGGCGTGCCGGGCGTGTAACCGGCGAGGTCTTCGGCCGGCCAGCCGATCTTCAGCAGCTCCTGCTTGATGTGGCCGCGGGCCCAGGCGTCGACGGTGTAGCTGTCAGGGGACGGGTGCCCGATGAGCAGCGGCGCGATGCGCTTGTTCCGCGACACCTCGCTGAGCACGGCCGCGTCCGTGGACCGCAGGACGAGGGCGCCCTCGTCGTCGCGCTCGATGACGAGACGGCCGTACCGGGTGACGGTCTCGCGGATGTCGGTGCTCACCGAGGCCGGCACCGGGAAGCGCGACCACCGGTCGAGCGTCTGCAGCATCCCGTCGGCGTCGTGGCCGGCTGCGCGGGCGTTCCACAGCCCCAACCGGGTGATGCGGTACGTGTGGATGTGCTCGGGCGCGCGTTCGAGCTCGGCGAAGACCGCCAGCTCGTGCCGCGCCGTCTCCGCGTCGGGGTGCGCGACCTCGAGCAGCACGGTGCGGTCGCTCTGCACGATGAGGGGACCGTCAGCCATAACGATCGATTCTACCGAGGTCGCGCGTGCCCCCGGCGCGTCGGCGGGCGGATGGATGCCACCGGGGCGGCATCCCGGTCCTCACTCGACCAGCGCGACCCCGTCGATGTGCGACAGCGGCAGGGTGCGCTCGACGTCGGCCGCCTTGTCCCGCCCGCGCAGCCGTCCGCCGCCCAGACCCGTGGCCTCGAGGCGGAAGACGCGCGCGGATCCGTCGGGGAGCCGCACCGTCACGTCGACGACCGACCGCGTCCGGACGGCCTGGTCGAGCTCGCGTTCGAGCCAGGCGGCGTCCGAGTCGCCGACTCCGGCGCGCAGGCGACCGACGAGCGGCGCGTACACGTCCGCGGGGGAGGGGGCGGACTCCTCGGGGGCGAGGCGGGCGCGGTCCAGCGCCCGGGCGCGGCCGTCCGCGTCCACGGCGACCGCGGGGTAGTGCGCGTCGCTGAGCGCCCAGAAGACGACGTCGCGGTCGACGTGGGTGACGAGGTCGTGGCCGTCGGCGTCGTCGTCGACGGTGAGGGCGATGGACCGCAGGGACTGGTCCACCTCCATGGCGCGCGCGAGGGTCGCGTCGTCGGTGCGGATGCGGGTCAGGCCGGACGCCTCGTCCCGCGCCACCTGCACCCGCCCGTGCTCGGCGGCGGACCGCTCGATGACGTAGGCCAGGGGCTGCGGCAGCCCCGTCAGCGACAGCCCGGTGAGGAAGTCCCGCAGCGACTCCGCGGTCTCGCCCGCCGTGATGGCGGAGCCGATCGACGCGGCGCTGAAGCGGTAGCTGGACGCCTGGGCGCGGGACTCCCGCGCCGCCATGCCGCGCAGGCGGACGTCGAGGTGCGGGGCCAGCGGTCCGGGCGCGATCGCCGTGAGGTCGTTCTGCAGGTACACGCGGTCCACCTCGGGCGGCAGCAGCGCGCGCAGGGCGTCGGTCTCGGCCGGGCCGCCCGCGGCGAGACCGCGGCTCCACGGCGTCTCCTGGCCGGCCGTGTCGATGAGTCCCCACGCGCGGAAGCGCGCGATCCACTCCGAGGCGTGCCGGGGACCGGTCGGGTCGAACGGCGCGGCCCCCGCCCAGAGGTAGGCGGAGACCCAGCCGCCGTCGGGCGAGCGGTAGGAGGAGGGGAGCGCGTCGCGCAGGGCGGCGGCGGTGCTCTCCCACCGGTCGAGCGTGGGCTTGCGCAGCCAGTCGCGACCGGCGCGGGTCACCAGCCACGCGCGTCCGTTCGAGCCGAGCAGGCCGACGGCGGCGCCGAGCCCGACCAGCAGATCGGCGTCCTCGGGGGTGACGGCCGCACCCGTCTCGACCAGACGACGGCGTTCGCCGGCGCCGAGCGAGCCGGAGCCGATGCGGCCGAGGGGCGTCTCGAGGGCCAGCAGCAGCACGTCGGCGAGCGAGGCCGCATTCGTGAACGCGTCCTCGGCGGCGGCGGCCTCGCGCGGTGCCGGGTCCGAGGTCACGGCGGGGATCTCGATGTCCGGGATGCCGTCCGGGAACGTCTCGCGGACGATCTCCGCGACGGCGGTGAAGGGCGTGCCGTCCTCGCGGGCGAGGGCCCGGGAGACCAGGGCGCCGCGGGAGTCGGGTGGGAGCGGTGTGCGCGAGGCCGTGGCATCCACGAGTCCCTGCGCCTCCGCGCGGTTCAGCGCGGGGAGGGCCCGTCCGATCGAGGCGGGGTCGAGGAGGGCGTCGGCCGCGTCGAACATGTCGCGCCACGTGGCGGTCGGCGACACCTCGCGGTCGGCGAAAAGGCGGACCAGCTCGCCGTCGCCCATCGCGCCCAGAGAGACCGCCAGCGCACGTTGATCGGAGGTCTCGGACACGTCAGCGACCCTTGTTCGCGCGTGCCCTTCGCACGAAGCTCATGATGAGCACGGCCACCAGGCACGCGAACGCCACGGGAGGTGCGATGTAGATGAGGACGCCGACGGTGGGCCAGACGCCGGTGCGCATGTCCGCGCCGGTCGAGGAGCCGATCATGATCGCGAAGAAGCACACGATCGACAGGATGAGCAGGCCCAGCGACATGAACGCGAGGATGCGATCGATACGTCGGATCGGGACGTCTTCGCCGGGGGTGCGCGTGCTCATCGGGCTCAGCCTACTGCCTGGCGGCGGTGCCGTAGGCTGGGAGGCCGGGTCCCGATCGGGTTTCCCGCGTTCCATCGCGCGTCTGCGCGCACATCCCCAGCGAGGTATCCATGCCCACCGGCAAGGTCAGGTTCTACGACGACGAGAAGGGCTTCGGCTTCATCACGACCGATGACGGCCAGGACGTGTTCCTGCACGCCACCGCCCTGCCCGCCGGGACCCCCGGGCCGAAGGCCGGAACGCGTCTGGAGTTCGGCGTGGCCGACGGCAAGCGCGGTCCCCAGGCCCTCTCGGTGCGCGTCCTCGAGGCGCCCGTCAGCCTCGCCAAGCGCTCGCGCAAGCCCGCGGACGACATGGCCATCATCGTCGAGGACCTCGTCAAGCTGCTCGACGGCATCGGCGGCGACCTGCGTCGCGGCCGGTACCCCAGTGGCGCGCACGCGAAGAAGATCGCCGCCGTGCTGCGCAAGGTCGCCGATGACTTCGAAGCCTGAGCAGCCGGTCGACCCGCGCCTGCTCGACGCCCACGACCTGGCCCTCGCCGCCCTGCGGGAGATCACGCCGGAGTCCAGCATCGGCCCGGCGGCCGGCTACGTCGTCGAGGACGACGGGGTCGTCTCGCTGCGCTTCCTCACCCGTCTCGCCGGCTACCCCGGCTGGCACTGGACCGTGACCGTCGCCGTCGTCGAGGACGCCGAGCCGACGGTGCTGGAGGTCGAGCTGCTGCCCGGTGAGGGGGCGCTGCTGGCTCCCGAGTGGATCCCGTGGGCGACCCGGCTCGCCGAGTACCAGGCGGCGCAGGCGGCGGCCGCCGAGTCGGACGACGCGGATGTCGACGACCTCGACGACGGCGAGTCGGATGCTGAGGACGACGACGAGGACGAGACGGACGACGAGTCCGACGACGACGAGCCCCGGGCTCGCCTGCACGCCGGCGATCTCGACGGCGTCGACATCGACGAGCTCGACGTGGATGCCGCGGACGACGAGTCCGATGAGGAGTCCGACGACGACGCGGCGGACGACGAGGACTCCGACGACGATGAGGAGTCCGACGACGACGCCGCGGACGACGACGACGAGTCCGATGACTTCGACGACGACGAGTCGGACCACGACGAGTCGGACGATGACGAGCGCGAACGCAGCTACTGACCAAGACGACGAAGGCCGCCCCCGAGAAAGAGGGCGGCCTTCGTCATGTCCGGCGGTGACGGGTCAGGCGCCGGCGCGCAGACCCTCCACGGTGTAGTCGATCGCGCCGATGAGCTTCCGGACGTCCTCCGGCTCGATTGACACGAACGTCGCGACGCGCAGCTGGTTGCGTCCGAGCTTGCGGTAGGGCTCGGTGTCGACGATGCCGTTCGCGCGCAGGCTCTTCGCGACGGCCGCCGCGTCGACGGACTCGTCGAAGTCGACGGTCACGACGACGGGGGAGCGGTCCGCGGGGTCCGCGACGAAGGGCGTGGCGACGGTGCTGCCCTCGGCCCACTCGTAGAGCGCCGAGGATGACTCGGCCGTCCGCGCGCCGGCCCACGCCAGGCCTCCGTTGTCGAGGATCCAGCCCAGCTGATCGTCGAGCAGCAGCAGCGTGGCGAGCGCCGGGGTGTTGAGCGTCTGCTGCAGGCGCGAGTTGTCCACCGCGTTCTTCAGACTGAGGAACTCGGGGATGTAGCGGTCCGACGCGGCGATGCGCTCGATGCGCTCGAGCGCCGCGGGCGAGACGGCGGCGTACCAGAGGCCGCCGTCCGAGCCGAGGTTCTTCTGGGGCGCGAAGTAGTAGACGTCGGCCTCTGCCACATCGAAGTCGATGCCGCCGGCGGCGCTGGTCGCGTCGATGACCGTCAGGGCGCCGTCGTCGCCGTGGACGCGGCGGACGGGGGCGGCGACACCGGTCGAGGTCTCGTTGTGCGGCCAGGCGTAGACGTCC
>Ga0194110_10006431_pt1 | contig 13757 bp, 12 predicted proteins | sample TA2Kig1200mmetaG_FD_146192 | JGI IMG/M metagenome (GOLD analysis project Ga0194110, IMG submission 146192) | Freshwater microbial communities from Lake Tanganyika, Tanzania - TA2015032 Kigoma Deep Cast 1200m | ecosystem: Environmental > Aquatic > Freshwater > Lake | place: Tanzania: Lake... | reverse complement strand
CGGGGTGCCCCGCAGGGCCGGATCGTTCGGGTCCGGCAGCTCGACGATGAGCGCATCGCCGCGCTTGTTCTTCGACGGGGAGCCTGGGGGCGTCCAGAGCAGGAGCAGGACGAGCGCCACGTGGAACGCAAGCGAGATCGCCGCTCCGATGACCGGTCGATGCCGCAGCGCCCCCCGCACCCGCTCGATCATGCCCACGGCGATTATAGAAGGCGCCCTCGCCGGGGCCCTACGCCTCTCGATCCATGGCCGCCGCCACCCGGCGCACGCGGGTCATCAGCGCCGCGAACTTCTCCGGCTTGAGGGACTGCGGGCCGTCGGACAGCGCCTCTTCGGGCTTCGGATGCACCTCGATGATGAGCCCGTCGGCCCCCGCCGCGATGCCGGCGCAGGCCATGGCCTCGACGTACTCCCAGTGCCCGGTGCCGTGCGACGGGTCGACGACGACCGGCAGGTGCGTCAGCTTCTTCACGACCGGGACGGCGTTGAGGTCGAGCGTGAAGCGCGTGGCGGTCTCGAAGGTGCGGATCCCGCGCTCGCAGAGGATGACGTTGGGATTGCCGCCCGCGAGGATGTACTCCGCGGAGAGCAGCCACTCCTGGATCGACGTCGACATGCCGCGCTTGAGCAGCACGGGCCGGCCCGCTTCCGCCACCTTGCGCAGCAGCGCGAAGTTCTGCACGTTGCGCGCGCCGATCTGGAGGATGTCGGAGTGCTCCGCGATGACGTCGATCTTGTCCTCGGACATCACCTCGGTGATCACCGGCAGGCCGGTCTCCCGCCGCGCCTCCGCAAGGTACTTGAGCCCTTCTTCCTCGAGGCCCTGGAACGCGTAGGGCGACGTGCGCGGCTTGAAGGCGCCGCCGCGCAGCACCGTGGCGCCCGCGGCCTTCACCTTCATGGCCACCTCGAGCACCTGCGCGCGGGACTCCACCGAGCACGGCCCCGCCATGACCACGATCTTCCGGCCGCCGATCACCGCGCTCCCCGCCGTCACGATCGTGGGCTCGCTGCGCACTTCGAGGCTCGCGAGCTTGAACGGCTTGAGGATCGGCGTGACGGTCTCGACGATCTCCAGCGACTCGAGCGCCCGCAGCCGCTCCTTTCCGCGATCGTCGCCGACGGCCCCGATGACCGTGCGAACCTCGCCGCGGATGGTGTGCGGCGTGTAGCCCATCGCCCGGATGCGACGACATACGTCCTCGACTTCCGCGTCCGTGGATCCCGATCTCAGCACGATGATCATCTGCCTGTCCTTTCAGCGACGACGGGGGTCTTCCCCCCCCCGAAAACACGAAAGCCGCGGGAACGTCCCGCGGCCTCAGTCGTCGTTCCGGCGCCGCGGGCGGTTCGGCCTGCCCGCGGCTCCCCGATCAGGTCAGAGCCGTGAGCAGACCTCGGCGAAGTAGAAAGAGCCGAAGAACGCGTGGGCGCCGACCGACCGGTTCATGAGCCCCGCCAATCTACCGGGCGGTCCCAGGCAGGGTCAAGTCTTTTTGCGCGCCCCGCCCGACGGCTTGTGGAAGCGCTCGATGATCTGGTCGCGGTAGTAGAAGAGCGGCAGGCAGATCGCCGCCACCGCCGCGATGAAGGCGATCGCGTAGAGGTACTGCTGCTCGCCGACGTGGGCGCCGAAGTACGACGAGATCCACGTGCCGGGGATCCGGGCGACGGTCGAGATCAGCGCGAAGAGCCAGAACGGGATCGGGCTGATGCCGAAGAGGTAGGACATGATGTCCTTCGGGAAGCCCGGGATCAGATAGAGGATGAAGCAGAGGATCGCCCCTTCCGCCTCGAGGATGAAGTGCAGGCGGTCCCAGTGGTGCTTGCTGAGCCACGGCCGCACGAACGGCTCCCCCCACTTGCGTCCGACCCAGAAGCAGACGAGCGTGCCGAGCGTCAGCCCGACCGTGGAATAGAAGAGGCCCCACGCGGTCCCGAAGAGCGCGCCGCCGACCGGGCCCGTGATCTCGCCCGGAATCGGCGACACGATCACCTGCAGCGCCTGGATCCCGACGAACACGGCCGGCGCCATCCAGCCCCACGCGGCGACTGTGTCGCGCAGGAAGTACTTGTCGCGGTAGAGCCGCACGATGAAGCGGACGATCGGCGCGTCGATCACGACGAGCCAGATCACGAGCGCGAGCGCGCCCGCGAGGAGGCCCGCGACGAGGACCCACCTGTCGCGGTCGTTCACGCGCTCAGACGGCGGGACGGCGCTCGCGCCACGGACACGCCGCTTCGTACGCGGCGCACGCGGCGAGCACCGTGGCGTCGGCGTGACGCTGGCCGACGATCTGCACGCCCACGGGCAGGTTCTCCGCGGTCCAGCCGGCGGGCACGCTCGCCGCGGGCTGCCCCGTGAGATTGAACGGGTACGTGAACGGCATCCACCCGAGGACCGGGACACGCTCGCCCTGGATCTCGCGCGGCGGCTTCGCGTCCGCCGCGAACGGCAGCACCGCCGTCGTCGGCGTCAGCAGCAGGTCGAAGCGCGCGAGGAACGCGATGGCCTCCTGCCAGAACTCCTGGAGCTTCCCCCGTGCCAGCAGGTATTCGCGCGCGGTGACGCGCGCGCCGCGCGCGACGAACCTGGCGAACGTCGGATCGACGTCCGCCTCGTGCGCCGCCACCTGGTCGGCCCACGCGGCGTGGAACTGCGCGGAGATCATCGTGATGAAGGGCTCCTCGAGGCTCTCCCACAGCGGATTGACCACCTCGACGTGGCAGCCCAGCGACTCGAACTCCGCGGCGGCGTTCTCGCACAGCGCCTGCACCACGGGATCGACGCGCGCGTAGCCGAGGTCCGCGCTCCACGCCACGTGCAGGCCGCGCACGTCGCGCTCGCACGCCTCGAGGTACGAGCCGGCGGCGCCCGGCAGCGAGGTGCGGTCGCGGTCGTCGGTGCCCGCGATCACCTCCAGCACGGCGGCGGCGTCGCGCACGGTGCGCGCGAGCGGCCCGGTGTGCGAGACGTGATCCCAGCCCGGGAAGCCCGGGAACTCGGGGACGAGCCCGTACGACGGCTTGAAGCCGACGAGGCCGCAGAACGACGCGGGAATGCGAATCGACCCGCCGCCGTCGCCGCCGAGGGCGATCGGCCCCAGCCCGCTCGCGACCGCCGCGCCGGCGCCGCCGCTCGAGCCGCCGGGCGTGCGCGCCGGATCCCACGGATTGCGGGTGATCCCGAACAGCGGCGAGTCCGTCACCGCCTTGTGGCCGAACTCGGAGGTCGTCGTCTTGCCGAGCACGATCGCGCCCGCGGCCTTGAGGCGGAGCACGGCGACGGCGTCCTGCTCGGGCACGAGGTCGGCGAAGAGCCGCGAGCCGCCGGTGGTGCGGAGCCCGCGCGTGTAGATCATGTCCTTGAGCGAGACCGGCACGCCGTGCAGGGGGCCGAGCGGCTCGCCCTTCATCACCGCGACCTCGGCGTCGCGCGCCGCCGCGCGCGCCTGGTCGGCCGCGACGAGACAGTACGCGTTGAGGCGAGGATTCAGGGCCTCGATACGCGCGAGCACCGCCTCGATCACTTCGACGGGCGAGACCGCTTTCTGACGGATCCGCGCGGCGAGCTCGAGGGCCGAGCCCCAGACGACTTCGTCGTGGTCACTCATGGCCGATTGGCCGGAGTGTATCATCCGGGTCGTGGGCGCCCGCCGCGTCGTGTACGACGATCGCCGCGTCCGCCCGCGCGCGATGCTCGACTGGCGCGCCGACGGCGCCCTCGCTCTCGCCACTGTCCGCATCCCCGATGGCACGTGGCTCACGATCGAGCCGCGCGCGGCGGTCGAGCCGCCGTGGGGCGCCGTCGATCGCCTCACGCGCGCCGGCGCGCCGGTCACGGTGTTCCGCGCGGTGGACTGGACGCGCGTGCGCGCGATCCCCGCGCTCGCCGAGCCCGCGCGGCTGCCGCCGGGCGCGGGCACCGCGGTGCTGAACCTGCTCGCGACGCTCGCCGTCGAGCAGGGCGTCGAGACGCTGGCGTACGACGGCCCCTACCCCACCGAGACGCTCTTCCTGGCGCTGCTCGAGTGCTTTCACCCCGAGCCCGCGGACGGCGATCCGCTCGCGCGCTTCATGCACGGCGCGCTCGCCTGGCGGCCGGCGCCGTTCACGCCGTGCTTCGACGATGCGGTGTACACGCAATGGCGCGGGCGCCTCGAGAAGGTGGTCTGGCGCGGCCGCGCGTACTATCGCGAGGACTGGGGCGGCGTGCGGCGCTGGGCCCCGTTGCGCGTGGACGACGTCGCCGGCGGCGGCGGGCGCTGTGCGCTGTGGGCGCTCGGCCGCCCGCTCGAAGACCACGTCGTGCTCGACGCCGACGGCCGCGCCGGTCCGGCGCTCGCGCCGCCCCCTGCGACCACGCCCGCGCGCCCCCTCGCCCCGGCGATCGTCGCCGGCCTCGTCGAGCTGGTCGTCGCGCTCAGCGCGGCGCCGCTCGCCGGCGCGCTGCGTGCGGACGCGTCCACGCTGGCCTTCACCGCCGGGCCGCTCGACCGCGAGCTCGCGCGCGTGGCGCACGGCGAGGCGCGCGTGGCCCGGAGCGTCGCGGACGCGATCGCCGGCACGCTCGGCGCGACGGCGCGGGGGGGCACGGGGGGCCATCTCGGGGCCCGCCCATCGCGGGAGGACATGGGGGGCCATCTCGGGGCCCGCCCATCTTCAGACGAGGCGCGGCGCGCGGAGACCGCGCTGGCGGCCCTCCTCGAGCTCGCGACCGCGCTGGGCGACGGCCTGCGCGCGCGCGCGCAGGCGCGGCTGGCGGCGGCGGATGCGGCGACGCAGCACGCCGCGCTCGGCCGCGCGCATGCCGAGAGTCCCGACGCCGCGCGCACGATCACCGCCGCGGTGGCGGCGCTGCTCGCGTCAGGACGCGTGGACGATGAGCCAGACGTTGAAGGCGGCGAACGCCGCGATCGACACGACTGACAGGACCACGTAGCCGATCCAGAGCCACTCCTCGCGCGTCGCCGGCGCCGCCGCGCGGCCGCGGATGAGGGCGCCCGCGTAGCCCATGGCGTCGCTCTTCAGCGTCGGCACGCCGAGCACGTCGACGAGCACGTGGTAGCCGTCCATCTCGATGAAGCAGAACGGGTACAGCGCGATCACGAACGCCTGCCACTGGATCATGCCGGACGCCGCCGCGAACCCCTGGAGGAATCCCGGCGACGCCTGGACGGCGACGAGGAACCAGAGCGAGCCGAGCACGAGGTGCACGAGCGCCCCGGACACCGCCGTCACCACGCGCGCCCGCCGGCTCGTCATGAAGACGTCGGTCACGTCGACGTAGAAGGTCGGCACGAAGCCGTGCAGGAACGTGAAGCCGAACTCCCGTACGCGGCGCCCGTAGTGCACGAGCGCGAGGCCGTGCAGGAGCTGGTGCGCGGCGACCGTGAAGAGGAACAGGAGCTTGACCGCCAGGAGCGCGAGCACGGGGTTGGCGCCGAGGCTGTCGGCCACCTGCGCGGCGTCGTTCCACAGCCGCACGCCCGCCACACCGCCCGCGATCGCGAGCAGCACGCAGAGCGCGGCCGCCATGCGCGTGAAGAACAGGAAGCCGCCGAAGCGGTAGAGCGCGCGGAAGAAGCCGTCGACGCTCCGGCTCGAGATGTTCACGCGCTCGAGCACGAGCAGCGCGTTCTCCAGCATCTTCACGAGGTGCCGGGCGCGGTTGCGCGCGAGCGCCTTGCGCAGGCGCGAGGCCGGCGTGAGCACGAGGAGCTGGGCGCGCTGCAGCTTGCGGATCAGCGAAGGGATGATCTCGAAGTTGAACTCGCCGTACCGGAGCACGTACGCGGTCGCCAGGTCCTGGAGCGACGTCTGGCCGTCCATCTGGTCCCACAGGAAGCGCTCGGGCTCGGAGAGCAGGAGATACCGCTCGGTGAGGCGGTTCTTGAGGATGAAGTTGCGGTTGCCGCTGACCCGCGACGAGACTTCCGCCAGCTCGAACGCGTCCGGCTCCACCCGCTGCGGCCGGAGCTGGACGAACGCGACCGCGCTGCGAATCTCGCGAACCTCGAACGCTTCCTCGGCGCCGTCGACCGCCGGCTTGCGGACGAGCAGCTCCAGCTTGGCGCGCCGGGGCGCCACCGGCTCGGTCACCGACCCTCGACGTCGAGGCCCGTGGCCTCCAGGCCCCAGCGGGTGACCTCGGCGACGAGATCCGAGCTCGCGCGCATGCGCTCGATGAAGACCTGCACGAGCGCGTGGAAGAAGGACGCGGCCGCGCGGGGGTTCGCGTCGATGAGCGTCTCGAGGCTCGCGCGGTCGAGCACCAGCAGCCAGGCGTCCGCGGCGGCGTCCGCCTGGATCGTGGCCGACCGGGGCGCGCGGTCGAAGAGCGACATCTCACCGACGAAGTCGCCGGGGCCCATGCGCGCGAGGATCTGCTCGACGGGGCCGGTCACCGCCTTCGAGACGACCAGGGTGCCGCGGCGGACGAGGTACATCTCGGCGCCCTGGTCGTTCTCGCGGAAGAGAACCTGGCCCTTGCGCACCGTGCGCTCGCGGAGCGCGCGGGCGAGCGCCGCCCGGTCGTCGTCCGAGAACGCCTGGAAGAGCCGGACGTCCCGCAGGAACTCCGCGACGTCGTGGCTGGACACGGGGGCCTAGCGGCCGGGGATCACGTCGCCACCCGCTTCAGGAGCACCGTCCTGAGCGCGTGCGCACGCCGCCCGGGCGGCGTGTCGCCCAGACGATCGACGGCCTGCCGGACCGCGACGCGCTCCTCGTCGCTCAGCTCGTACTGACCGAGGACGCTGTCAGGCGCGCGCTGGATCTCCGCGACCAGCTCGGGATCGATCATCAGGCGTCCAACCAGCTCCGGCAGACGGGGCGGCATCGTGCCCGGATCATAACAGAGTGGTCGAGAGGGCCCCGAGGCCTTTCCAGTCGAAGGCGATGCCGTGGCCGGGGCGCTCGGGCGCGACGGCGACGCCGGCCTCGATCCGCAGCGGCGTCTCGATGAAGCGGTCGAGCCCGAACCCGTGCGCCTCGAGATACGAGCGGTTCGGCACCGCGGCGAGCAGGTGCACCGTGACATCGTGCGCCCCGTGTGACGTGACCGGCAGGTTGAACGCCTCCGCCAGGTGGCAGACCTTCATGAACGCGGTCACGCCGCCGCAGTTCGTCACGTCGGGCTCGGGAAACGTCACCCCGCCCGCCGCGATGAGCTGCCGGAACTCGTGGAGCGTGTGGAGGTTCTCGCCGGCCGCGATCGGCAGCCCGCCTTCGCGCACGATGCGCACGTGCCCCGGCACGTCGTCGGGAATCGTGGGCTCCTCCAGCCAGACGACGTCCAGCTCGCGGAGCGCGCGCGCCGCGCGGATCGCGTCGTCCACGCTCCAGCGCATGTTCGCGTCGACCATGAGCGGAAAGTCGGCGCCGAGATGCGCGCGCATCGCGCGCACGCGCTCGACGTCCTCCCGGAGCGTGGGCCGCCCCACCTTCATCTTGATCGCGCGGAACCCGCGCGCGACGTTCTCGTCCGTCTGCCGCAGCAGCGCGTCGACCGGGAAGTCGAGGTCGATGCCGCCCGCGTAGCACGGCACGCGCGGATCGAAGCCGCCCAGCACCCGCCAGAGCGGCGCGCCCTGCCGGCGCGCGCGCAGGTCCCACAGCGCGACGTCGATCGCGGAGATCGCGAGCACCTGCGCGCCGCCGCGCCCGCCGTAGTGCACGTGCCACCACATCGCCTGCCACAGCGCTTCGATGCGCTCGGGGTCGCGGCCGGTCAGCAGCGGCGTGAGGTCATGCGCGATCAGCGCGTGCGCGGCGCGTCCGCCGGTGCCCACCGTGTACGTGTAGCCGACGCCCTCCGCGCCGTCGGCGTCACGCACCCGGACGGTGACGAGCTCGAACGCCGCGATGCTTCCGTGCGTGCTGTCGGACAGCGTGACGGGCAGCGGGATGCGATAGCAGCCGGCCTCGACCTGGCGGATGGGCGGCGCCATCGCGCTCAGCCCTTCTCGCGGCCGAACAGCTCGTGCGACTGCTCGGCGCGCGCGGCGTCGATCGAGGCGTCCGACCAGTCGCGGAGCAGCCGGAAGAGATGCTCGGCGGCGAGCGCGGGCGGAATCACGACGTACGCCGCGCCCTCGGCGTAGAGCGTCTCGGCATCCGCGAGGCGGTCGGCCGTGGCGATGATCCGCGCCTCGGGCGCGAGCCCGCGCACGAGCCGCACGAGCGCCTGGTTGCTGACGCCGCGCAGGAACCAGTCGGACACGCTCGAGACCACGATGCGCGCCCGCTCGATGCCGGCGTGCCGCAGGGTGTCGACGTTCGCGATGTCGCCGTAGTAGCACGCGACGCCGTCGGCCAGCAGCGCCTCCAGCGTCTCCGGGTTGTAGTCGACCGCGACGATGCGCCGCTTCATCGCGGGCGACTCCCGCTCGAGGTGCTGGAGGATCGCGAGGCCCTCGCGCGAGACGCCGAGGAAGAAGATGTCGCCGGCCCCGCCGTGCCCGTGCCCGTGCTCGTCGGCGTCCGCCGCGGGCTCGGCCGCCGGCGCGGGGCCCGTGTACACCGGGAGCCCGAGGCGCGCGGCCACGCGGGCCATCGCGCCCGCCAGCTCGTGATTGAAGAGGATGCCGTAGGTCGAGACCACGGAGGTGATCAGCAGCGTGTAGATCACCACCGACGCGACATCCGTGCTGACGTGGCCGTAGCCGGCGCCGAGCGCCACGATGACCAGCGAGAACTCGCTGATCTGCGCGAGGTTGATCGCGACCACGCCCGCCGTGCGGACGTCGAGGCGCAGCAGCGCGAAGAGGGACCCGATCGCCACGAAGCGGGCGACGACCACGAGCGCGGCGGCGGCGAGCGCGAGGACGAGGAGGCGCGCGGTCGGCGCCGGGGTCTTGAGGCCGAGCGCGACGAAGAACAGCGTGATGAAGAAGTCCCGCACGCCGGTGAGCCGCGCGGTGACCTCGGTGCCGTACGGGAACCCGGCGATCACCATGCCCGCGATGAGCGCGCCCATCTCCTTCGAGAGCCCCACCCACCCCGCGACCCCGGCGACGAGGAAGCACCACGCCATCGCACCGAGGAGCACGAGCTCGGTGGACTTCGCGATGCTGCGGAAGAGGTTCGGCAGCACGAAGCGCGAGAGCAGCACGGCGACCGCCACCAGGGCCGCGCCCGCGAGCAGCGACGTCAGGAGGGGCCCCGCCTGGAGGTTCGCGAGGTTGGGCTGCACCGCGAGGAACGCGATGGCCCACAAGTCCTGGAAGATGAGGATGCCGAGTGTCACACGCCCCGCGAACGTCGCCAGCTCGAACTTGTCGGCCAGCAGCTTCACGACGATGAGCGTGGACGAGAGGCTGAGCGCGATGGCGAGGTAGAGGCGGTCGAAGCGCCCGGAGCCGAGGTCGGCGAAGGCGAGCCAGGCGAGCAGCGCGCAGATCGGGAACTGGAGCAGGCCGGCGACGAGGATGGTGCGTCCCGCCTGCAGCAGCCGCGGAATGCTGATCTCGAGCCCGATGATGAAGAGGAGCAGGATCAGGCCCATCTCGGAGATGAGCTCGATGCTGGCCTCGTCGTGGACGATCCCGAAGCCGAGGTGCGGCCCCAGGAGCGCGCCGCCGAGGATGTAGCCGAGGATCAGCGGCTGCTTGAGCCGCTGCGCGACGAGCGCGAGCAGCGTCGCCGCGATGATCCCGACGCTGATGGCGCCGAGGACGTCCTGGTGCACCGGGGCGCTTAGACCCCGCCCCAGACGTCGCGCGCGACGTCCACGCAGAGCGCCAGCTTGGCCTTCTGCTGCTCGACCGTGACCGCGTTGCCCTCCACGGTCGACGAGAACCCGCACTGCGGGCTCAGGCAGAGCTGTTCGAGCGGGACGTACGTCGCGGCTTCGTCGATGCGGCGCTTGAGGTCGTCCTTCGCCTCCAGCACGCCCGATTTCGACGTCACGAGCCCGAGCACGACGCGCGGGCCGCCGCGCGGCACGTGGCGCAGCGGCGAGAAGTCGCCGGAGCGCGCGTCGTCGAACTCGAGGAAGAAGCCGTCGTACGGCAGCTCGGTGAAGATCGTCTCCGCGATCCGCTCGTAGCCGCCCTGCGCGCGCCAGCTCGAGCGGAAGTTGCCGCGGCAGAGGTGCGTGCAGACCGCCATGTCCGCCGGCTTGTCGCGCAGCGTGGCGCGCACCATCGTCACGTAGAGGCGCAGCGCCGCGTCCGGATCGTCGCCCGCCGCCGCGGCCTGCGCGCGCATGCCGGGGTCGCAGAGGTACGCGAGCGCCACGTCGTCGAGCTGCAGATAGCGGCAGCCCGCGGCGTAGAGGTCCGCGATCTCCGCGCGGTAGGCCGCCGCCGTATCCTCCGCGAACGCGTCGAGGTCGGGATAGACCCCGGGGTCGATGTTCGCGCGCGTGACCTGCGTGTACAGCATCGACGGCGACGGCAGCGTGATCTTGGCCGTGCGCGACACAAGGGACGTCAGGTACCGGAAGCCGTCGACGAAGATCGGCGCGGGGCGCGTGACCTTGCCGGTGATCGCGAGATCCGCGCGCGTGAAGTTCACCTCCCCGGCCTGGCTCGTGAACCTGACGGGGATGGCCTTGCCCTCGCTCGTGAGGCCGCCGAGGCGCATGAGGAAGTCCATGTGCCACGACTGCCGCCGCTGCTCGCCGTCGGTGATGCCCTGGAGGCCCGCGGCTTCCTGCAGCGCGACGACCTCCCGGATCGCCGCGTCCTCCGCGGCGCGGAGCGCGGCGGCCGGCGTGCGCCCCGCCTTCACCTCGTCGCGCAAGCGCTTCAGCGAGGCGGGGCGCAGGAGGCTGCCGACGTGATCGGCGCGAAACGGGGGCCCGGCCGGCGGCCGCGCCATGTCAGCGCCCCAGGGGCGTGTAGCCCGGCGGGCGCCCCTTCTCCCACACGTGCTTGCGGGCGACGTCCTCGTTGAGGTCCGCGCCCCACCCCGGCCGCGTCGGCATCACCATCTCGCCCTGCTCGATCACCGGCGGATGGTCGACGAGCTCGTCCTTCCACGGCACGTCGTCGATGTCGATCTCCATGATCTTCACGTTGGGCACCGACGCGCACAGGTGCGCGGAGTGGTAGGTCGACAGGTGGCTGTAGTAGTTGTGCGGGGCGACGTTCAGCTCGTAGCTCTCCGCCAGCTCCGCCACCGCCCGCGAGCGCGCGAAGCCGTTCCAGGGCACGTCGATCATCACGACGTCCATCGCGCGGGCCTCGAAGTGCGGGCGATAGTCGCGCAGGCCGTACAGGTTCTCGCCGGAGCAGATCGGCATGCTCGCCGCGTCCTTCACCTCGCGGAGCGCGCGCGCGTCGTACATGTCGACCTCGACCCACATCATGTCGAACGGCTCGAGGACCTTGCAGATCCGCCGCGCCGCCTCGGCCTTGAAGTTGAAGTTCAGGTCGAGCGCGATGCCGGTGTGCGGGCCCACCGCCTTGCGGAACGTGCCGATGAGCGTCGCGATGTGCTCGAGCATCTGGGGGGTGACGTTCTGGTCGGTCGAGCCGGGCGGGCCGCCGAAACCGCCGAAGTGCACGCTCGCCGGATCGCCGGGATAGACGATGTTCGTCTTCAGCGCCTTGAAGCCGCGGCGCACCACCTCTTCGCCGAGCTTCGCGATGTCGTCCATCGACCGGAGCGGCGGCACGCCGATGGTCTTGTAGTCGCGCGCGCGCGAGGTGCCGCAGTGCGACCAGTACACCATCTGCCGCTCGCGCACGGGCCCGCCGAACAGCTCGTAGACCGGCACGCCGAGCGCCTTGCCCTTGATGTCCCACAGCGCGAGCTCGATGCCCGCGATGGCCTTGGCCGCGATGCCGCCGTGGCTCTGGCGCGCCATCCGGTACATGTCCTGGTAGCGCATCTCGATCGGCCGCGGGTCCCGGCCGACGAGGAGGGCGGCGAAGTCGCCGACCGTCGACACGACGCCGTACGGATTGCGGCCGTCGGAGCACTCCCCGTAGCCCGTGATGCCCTGGTCGGTGCGCACCGCGACGAACTGCCACGGCCGCCACCCCGCGTCGACGACGAAGGTCTCGATCCCGGTGATCTTCACGGGGCGAGAGTACTACGCCGGGAAGCCGGCGAGCACGAGCTTGCCGATGACCCGCCCGCCCTCGAGCGCCCGGTGCGCGCGCTTGAGGTTGGCGGCGGTGATCGCGCCGAGGTTCTCGGTCATCGTCGTGCGCAGCACGCCCGTGTCCACGAGCGCCGCCGCCTGCTCGAGGATCTCGTGCTGCACGCTCATGTCCGCGGTCTCGAACTGGGGCCGGGTGAACATGAGCTCCCACGCGAACGTCACGCTCTTGGCCATGAGCGGTCCGAGGTCGAGCGGCGTCGCGGTGCCGACGATCGCGCAGATCTTCCCTTGCGGCGCCACGATCGCCGGGAACGCGGCGACGTACGGCTCGATGTTGCTGAGCACGAGGACGTAGTCGACTTCGGGCGTGCCGAGCGCCGCGAGCTGCGCCGCGAGATCCTTCGAGTGGTCGACCACGTGATCGGCGCCCAGCTCACGCGCCCACTTCGAGGACTCGGGACGCGAGGCGGTGGCGATCACCGTGAGCCGCGCGAGCTGCTTCGCGAGCTGGATCGCGATCGAGCCCACGCCGCCCGCGCCGCCGATCACGAGGATCGTGCGGCCGGCGTGCGCGCCGTCCTTCGAGATCCCGATGCGCTCGAACATGCCTTCCCACGCGGTGAGCGTGGTGAGCGGCAGCGCCGCGGCGGCGGCGAAGTCGAGCGAGGCCGGCTTGCGGCCGACGATGCGCTCGTCGACGAGATGCAGCTCGCTGTTCCCCCCCTGCCGCATGCGCGCGCCGGCGTAATACACGGCGTCGCCCGGCTTGAACAGCGTCACCTGCGGCCCGACCGCCTGCACGACGCCGGCGACGTCCCAGCCGAGGATGCGCGGCGTCGTCTCGACCTGGTCCTTCGGCCCGCGCATCTTGTAGTCGACCGGGTTCACCGAGACCGCCCGCACGGCGACGAGCAGATCCCGGCCGCCGGCCACGGGCGCCGGCAGCTCGAGATCGAGGAGCGACTCCGGATCGTCGATCGGCAGATAGCGGTAGAGGCCCACGGCTTTCATGCCGCGGACCCTACCACGAAGCGCCCGCTACTGACCCGACACGCGCGCCCATGCGACGGACGCGCTGACCTGATCCGCGAAGTACGAGCCGTTGCCGTTGCGCGCGTACGCGATCTGCGCGAGCTGCGCGGCGCTCAGCGCGCCACCCGAGGACCCGCTGGACGAGCCGCCACCGCCCGACGGCGCCGCGCCCGTCACGCGCTGGTAGGCGACCGCCGCGCTCACCTGGTCGCCGAAGTACGAGCCGTTGCCGTTGCGGGCGTAGGCGATCTGCGCGAGCTGCGCGGCGCTCAGCGCACCGCCCGAGCCGCCGGACGACGAGCCGCCGCCCCCCGACGGCGCCGCGCCCGTCACGCGCTGGTACGCGACCGCCGCGCTCACCTGATCGGCGAAATACGAGCCGTTGCCGTTGCTGGCGTAGGCGATCACCGCGAGCTGCGCGGCGCTCAGCGCGCCGCCCGAGCCGCTGGACGACGAGCCGCCGCCCCCCGACGGCGCCGCGCCCGTCACGCGCTGGTACGCGACCGCCGCGCTCACCTGGTCGCCGAAGTACGAGCCGTTGCCGTTGCGGGCGTAGGCGATCACCGCGAGCTGCGCCGCGCTGAGCGCGCCGCCCGACGATGAGCCGCCGCCCGAGTCGCCGGAGCCGGAGCCGCCGCCCGAGGCCGTCGTGCCGACGTGGATCGCG
>Ga0194110_10006421_pt1 | contig 13765 bp, 8 predicted proteins | sample TA2Kig1200mmetaG_FD_146192 | JGI IMG/M metagenome (GOLD analysis project Ga0194110, IMG submission 146192) | Freshwater microbial communities from Lake Tanganyika, Tanzania - TA2015032 Kigoma Deep Cast 1200m | ecosystem: Environmental > Aquatic > Freshwater > Lake | place: Tanzania: Lake... | reverse complement strand
CAGCACGATCTGTTGCCAATGATTTTCCAAACAATTCAATTTTCCCAGAATTGGGCTTGATAAGTGAAAGTAAACATCGTATGGTTGTACTTTTTCCGGCGCCATTTGGCCCTAAAAAACCAAAAACATCACCTTTGTTCACGGTAAAAGAAACATCTTTCACCGCTTCAAAATTTCCAAATTTTTTCGAAAGATTTTTAACGTGTAACACGGATTGATTTTCCATCACCAATGTAACAAGTTCTTTTTTGTCTTGTTCAAATTCCCCGATTAAAAAACTTTTGTAAATAAACGTATCGTTATTTACATCATTACTAATTTAAAACGGGGCTTTACAAGTTTAATAAATAATTCATTCATTTCGGCGTTATAACATAGTTTAATTTTCTACTTTTGTTTTTGTAATTTTTTCTTGAAAACATTATATTTATTTAGCATTCGATCCTTCATTGGGCCGTTCATCGTAACCTTAGTTATTTCGATGGTAATGTTAATTATGCAGTTTTTTTGGGTATATATTGACGACCTAATTGGAAAGGGTATAGAAATCAGTATAATTTTAGAATTACTTTTTTACGTTTCAGCGAGTTTAATCCCCCTGGCCCTTCCTTTATCAATTTTACTTTCTTCGATTATGACAATTGGAAATATGGCCGAAAACAACGAATTAAATGCATTTAAATCTGCGGGAATGTCCCTTTTTAAAATTCTTAGGCCCCTAACTGTTGTAATACTAATCATTACTGCTTTTACCTTTTATTTTGCTAATTACGTAATTCCTGTAGCTAATTTAAAATGGCATTCTTTAATTTTTGATATTCAAAACACAAAAATTTCTGCTATCCTAACCCCTGGAGTTTACAGCAAAGGAATTGAAGGCTACGCAATCAAAGTTGACAAAGGAAAAGACAGTTTTTTTGAGGGTATTATTATTCACGATCATTCACAATCGAACGAACTTAAAACCATCCGGGCTGAAAAAGGAAACCTGTACAAATCTGTCAATGGAAAGTATTTATTTTTTGAACTGAAAAATGGCTATATCATGGAGGAATTGGAAATTGACAATCCTGTTTTCGAACAAACAGGTAAATTGCGCACTTTTGCAAAAAGCAGTAGGCCCTGTCGTAGGTCTACATTTCGAAAAGCCACATATAAAATGGATTTAACCGGCTTTAACTTAAGAAGGTCTGATGAAAAAACTTTTGCTGATAAGCACGAAATGTTGAATGTTTTTCAAATCTCTGATGCTGTTGATTCGATAAATTATCGTGGAGAACAAATAATGAAATCATTTCTAAATTCCACAAAAAAGGAAAATGCATTCTTTCTTAAAAAACCCCTTCACAATGTGCCCCAGAATACAAGCGGAATAAAAACCAAAAAGGCGCCAAAGATACCAATCGTGTTTTCTAAATTATCCCCTCAGGAGAAACAACAAGCCATTTCACTCTCTCAAACAAAAATTCGGAGAAAAAAAACCGAGCTGCAGAATCAAGGAGAGTTCTTTAAAGGAATGAATAAAGACATTGATAGATACTGGATTGAATTTCATAGAAAATTTGCCTTAACGTACGCCATACTTGTTTTATTTTTCATAGGCGCTCCATTGGGAGCAATTGTAAAAAAGGGTGGTTTTGGCGCACCCGTAGTAATTGCCGCAATTTTATTCATGGTTTATTTTGTTTTAATATCAATCGGCGAAAACTTAGCCAAAACCGATGTTGTATCGCCTTTTGTCGGAATGTGGTTTGCCGGGCTTATATTGACCCCCATCGCATTATTTCTTTCTTATTCAGCGTCTTATGATATTGACTTGAAAGAAAGGTTTTCTTTTTGGAAAAGACTCAACATCAATTTTAAAAAGTGAGAGTCCTTCAACTTTGTAATAAAGCGCCTTATCCAGCTAATGACGGAAGTAGTATTGCCATTTACAACATGGCACAGGGACTTTTAGCAAATCAGGTTGAGCTTCACCTTTTAACTATTAATACTAAAAAACATTTTAAATCAATAAAGGAAACCCCTAAAGATTTCGTTAAAAAATCAAACTATCAAGCAGTATTTAAAAATACAAACACAAGCTTTTTTGGATTAATACGTAATTTATTTTCACCAAAATCATATTTTGAATCTCGGTTTTATTTCCCAGAATTTGAAACAGCACTCATTAAAAAACTACAAGAAACCTCTTTTGATGTAATTCAGTTGGAGGGTTTGTTTATGGCGTGTTATATTGAAACTATTCGCAAAAATTCAAATGCTAAAATTGTCCTTAGAGCACACAACATCGAACATTTAATCTGGGAAAGACACATTAGCGCAGAGAAAAACCCACTCAAAAAAGCATACTTGAGTTTGCAAAAAGCCCGCTTAAAAAATTCTGAAATTCGAGCTTTTAAGAATGTGGACGGAATTATTCCTATTACTTCGGTAGATGAAAAATGGATTAAACGAGCAGTTCCAAATTCGCTTTGCAAAACAATTTTAACGGGAATTAACTTGTCTGATTATTCAACGCAAAAAGATCCAAATTTTATTAAAAACAGTGTGTTTTTCTTTGGTTCAATGGATTGGCTTCCAAACCAACAAGCCGTATATTGGTTTCTCCATAACTGTTGGGAATTAACTCTTAAAGAAGTTCCCGAATGCAATTTCATTATCGCTGGAAGAAACATTCCGCGTCACATAAAACAATTACAGAATAAGCAAATTATAATCAAAGAAAATGTTGCAGAAGCGAAAGAGATTTACTCGAACTACAACATTATGCTTGTTCCTTTACAATCTGGTAGCGGGTTAAGAATTAAAATAGTAGAGGGGTTGGCACATGGAAAAGCAATTGTTTCAACTGATCTTGGTGCTGAAGGCATTCCTATTCAATCCAATGAAAATATTTTTTTAGTAAATGAACCGAAAGTATTCGTGGATAAAATAACGAATCTTTTATCAGATGACGTTTTATTGTCAAAAATTGAAGCTGGAGCTAGAAGTTTTGCAGAAGAACACTTAGACAATCAAAAAATTACTAAAGAATTGGTAACGTTCTACGAGGGGCTTGTTTAATCAACTTCTGACATTTTAACAGCAATTATATTATTTATTTTCTCCACGTCTTGTAAATTCATGCAATTAAAATGATTCTTCGGACAGGAAGTATAACCTATTTTTGAGCAAGGCCGGCAAGAAATATCTTCAACTTCGACATTCACTGACTGATTTAGTTGAATTGGTGTGTAGGCCGACATTCCAAAAATAGGGGTTGTATTCCCCCATATTGTTACTATCGGAGCTGAAAAACAGGCTGCAATATGCATCAACCCGGTGTCGTGCGAAAGAACAACTTTCGCCTGTTTTAGAATAGAAGCAGATTGTTGAATGTTGAATTTTCCGCAAAACGAATAAAGCGCTTTATTAGTAGATTTTGAAATGAGTTCATCGGCAACTAATGCATCTTTTTTATCTCCCAATAAAACAATTGGAAATTGAACTCTATCACAAATGGCAATTAGCTTTTCAAAAGGAAGTTTTTTTGTTGCAAATTGAGCCCCAATTGCAAAGGCTAGGTAATTTTTCGAAACAATGCTTGTACTGGATAAGTCTATTTCATTCTCCTCGTTAATGAAAAATTCGTTAGGTTGATTGTCATTAATAACACCTATTTTTTCGACCGCTTTAAAGTATCTATTAACAACATGTTCCTTTTCTGAAAGTAAATTCCATTTAAATCTCGCAAGTAAATACTTCTTTATATTTCTTTTTGGAAAAGAATAACTCTGTTTTCCTAATGCTAATTTTAATCGTTTTGTCCGTAAATTATTGTGTAAATCAATGATACAATCGTAATTTTCAGCTTTTAATTCAGAAATTAATTTCCCCCAATTATCAGTTAAACTATAAATCTTATCCAAATGTGGATTAGCGTCGTAAAGCGGTGTAAATTGCTCTTTTGTAAGCACGTGTATTTGTCCGTTTTGAACTTGGTTTTTCAGACATCGAACAACTGACGAAGTTAAAACGATGTCTCCGATGGAGCTAAAACGAACAACGAGTATTTTCATCTACTCACAAATTTATTTTCGATTCTTTCCAACGAATTCAATCAAAAAACGGTGATTTTTTCGATGCGTTTTTGATGTCTGCCGCCCTCGAATTCCGTCGTTAAAAATGCTGAAACTATTTGAAGCGCCTTTTCTTCAGAGATGAATCGAGCAGGAAGCGCCAAAATATTTGCGTTATTATGTTGGCGCGCCAAAGAGGCAATTTCAACTTCCCAACACAGGGCACCACGAATATTATCGTGTTTATTCACCGACATATTTATTCCGTTTCCACTGCCACAAATTACAATTCCTAGTTCTGCTAATCCTGATTCTACTACATTTGCAACCGCATGCCCAAAATCTGGATAGTCAACGCTCTCAGCAGAAAAACATCCTTTATCTTGTGGTTCAAACCCTTTTTCAACCAACCAATCGATTACTTGTTTTTTAAGTTCAAATCCTGCGTGATCACTTCCGATAGGAATAGTTTTATTCATCTTTTTTTCTGTAAATCTAACGAGTAATTTGATACAAAGTAAAATAAAAACAAGACACGTTAATCAAATTTTAAGTATTTTAAAAACTTGATTGGATTTTGTACCTTTGTAAGAATTTATTTTAAATAGATTCTAATGTCTTCGCAAAATTTAATTCAAGTATCAGAAGGGTTAACTTTCGACGATGTTCTTTTAGTCCCCTCCTATTCGGAAATACTTCCCAAAGATGTTCAATTAATAAGTCCCTTTACACGAAATATTCAAGTTAACACTCCGATTATTTCTGCAGCGATGGACACCGTTACTGAGGCAAAATTAGCAATTGCCATTGCCCAACAAGGAGGAATTGGTGTGATTCATAAAAACATGAGCATAGAACTTCAAGCCACCCATGTACGCAAAGTGAAGCGCTCTGAAAGCGGCATGATCATAGATCCCATTACTTTATCCGAAGACGCCTTGGTAAAAGACGCCCTAGATGTTATGCGTGAATATGGAATTGGTGGAATTCCTGTAATTGACGAAAATAAAACATTGAAGGGAATTCTTACAAATCGCGATTTGCGCTTTGAGAAAAACTTGGAAAAACCTGTCAATGAAATCATGACTTCTGAAAATATTATTACGACAGTTGACGGAACAGATTTACAAACAGCAGAAGGTATTTTACAAGAAAATAAAATTGAGAAACTTCCCGTTGTCGATGATAAAAATCGATTGATTGGTTTGATTACATACCGAGACATTATTAAAGTTAAAGAGCATCCCTATTCGTGCAAAGATCATTTAGGGAGATTGCGTGTTGCTGCCGCTGTTGGTGTAACAAACGATACCTTGGAGCGCGTAAAAGCACTGGTTGAAGCTGGCGTTGATGCAATTGTTATTGATACAGCACATGGGCACACCAAGGGCGTTGTTGATCAATTAAAAGAAGTTAAAAAAGCATATCCAAAACTTGAAGTTGTTGTTGGAAACATAGCAACCGGTGAAGCGGCAAAATATTTAGTGGCCGCTGGGGCCGATGCAATAAAAGTTGGTATTGGACCTGGATCAATTTGCACAACCAGAGTTATTGCAGGAGTTGGAGTTCCGCAACTTTCAGCGGTATATGATGTTGCCAAGGCTATTGAGGGCTCAGGAGTTCCTGTTATTGCAGATGGAGGTATCAGATACACGGGCGATATTGTAAAAGCAATTGCTGCGGGAGCCGACACAGTAATGTTAGGTTCTATGTTTGCCGGCGTGGAAGAATCTCCTGGTGAAACCATCATTTACGAAGGAAGAAAATTTAAGTCATATCGCGGAATGGGCTCAATTGAAGCCATGCAACAAGGTTCGAAGGACCGTTATTTTCAAGATGCAGAAGACGATATTAAAAAGCTTGTTCCGGAGGGAATCTCCGGGCGCGTACCATACAAAGGGAATTTACTTGAAGTAATGTTTCAGATTATTGGCGGCTTGAGAGCGGGCATGGGTTATTGTGGAGCTGAAAATATCCAAAAACTAAAAGGTTCCAAGTTTGTCAGAATTACCTCGGCCGGCGTTAAAGAATCTCACCCCCATCATGTTACAATTACGCGAGAAGCACCAAACTACAGTTTAAAATAATTCAATAAATACAAAACACCCATGAAGATAAAAATCTTACTTCTTAGTCTACTTTTTATTTCTTTTAATTACAACTCGCAAAATACCAATGATCCTTTTGTTATGGAAATAAATGGCAAAGGAGTTACAAAAAGTGAATTTTTACAGATTTATCTAAAAAATAATAATAACCCTAAATTCGACAAAGCATCCATAGATGAATATTTAGAATTATTTAAAAAGTTTAAATTAAAAGTATGTGAGGCAGAGTCATTAGGATACGATACAATTCCTAAATTAAAAAAAGAATTAGACGGCTACAGAAAACAGTTGGCAAACCCATACTTAATAGACTCTGCGCAAAATGAAGCTTTAGTTAAAGAGGCATATAACCGTATTATAAATGAAATTCGTGCTTCCCATATTTTAATCCGTGTTGATCAAAACGCCAAGCCTCAAGACACATTAATTGCATGGAACAAAATCAATGAAATTAAAAAACGCTTAGATACAGGAGAAGATTTTGAAAAGGTTGCTAAATCTAAGAATGGCTCAGAAGATCCTTCCGTTGTAAATAATGGCGGTGATTTAGGTTATTTTACTGCTTTTCAGATGATCTATGATTTTGAAGATCGTGCTTTCAAAACACCTATTGGTAAAACCTCTGATATTTTCCAAACTCGCTTTGGTTATCATATTTTGAAAACGACAGGTGAAAGGCCTTCGCGAGGATCTATCAAAGTGGCTCATTTACTTATTTCTGCCGGAAAATCAGCAACAGATTCTGAAAAAGCTAATGCAGAGAAAAAAGCGAAAGAAATTAAAGCTAAACTCACTTCGGGTGAAAAATGGGAAGATTTAGTTAAAATGTATTCAGATGACCCAAGTTCAAACCAGAAAGGGGGTGAACTACCTACATTTGGTTCGGGCACCAATCAACGAATGATTCCTGCTTTTGAAGAGGCAGCTTTTGCACTTCAAAATGACGGAGATATCAGTGAACCTATTCAAACTGACTTTGGGTTTCATATAATAAAGCGAATTGAAAAAAAACCTGTTCGTCCATACAGTGAAATGAAAAAGGAGATTCAATCTAAAGTAAACAAAGACGATAGAGCGAAAACTACGCAAGATTCATTTGTAGAGAAACTTAAAAAATTGTACAATTTCAAAATACCAAAAAATAATGGGCTAGACTGGTTTGTCGCAAATCTTGACTCAACCTTTTACTTAGGAAAATGGAAAGCGGATAATTTAAAAACAAATTTCGAGGTGTTCAATCTCGACGGAAAACCATACACCCAAAAACAATTCGCCTCATATTTAGAGAAATCATATCGGGGCATTAAAAAAGAGGATAATAAAAAAGTTGTTGATGGTGTATTTAAAAATTGGGTCAAGGCAACAGTTCTTGAATACGAAGAATCGAAACTTGAAGCAAAATACCCTGCTTACAAAGCGCTTCTAAAAGAATATCATGATGGAATATTGCTCTATGAAATTATGTCAGATAAAGTCTGGAATAAAGGGATTAAAGACACCTCGGGATTAAAAATCTTTTTTGACAACCGAAGATCTACTTATTTGTGGCCCCCAAGAATAGACGCTACCATTTATGAATGTAACTCCGAAAAAAATGCCGCGCTCGTATACAAGATGCTTAAAAACAAGAAAAACACATCAGAAAAAATTATTGCCAAAGTAAACAAACAATCAGAATTATCCTTACGTGTTAAAGCAAATAAGTTTGTACCCGAACAAACAACTTATCTAAAAGATAGAAAATTTGCTGATGGGCGAAATCAACCATACGAATTTGAAGGAAAATACTATGTCGTCCATGTAAATAAAATTCTTCCTGTTATGAATAAAGAACTTTCCGAAGTAAAGGGTCTAGTTATCTCCGATTATCAAAACTACCTCGAAAAATCTTGGTTAGAAGAATTGGAAAAGAAACATACCGTGTCATTTAATTTCGATTTACTTTACAATCTAGATAAATAAGATGAAAATACCGATCTTACTATTTTCGTGTTTTTATCTTCTCTCACAAAAAAACAATGCTCAAACTATTGATAAGATTGTAGCACAAATTGGAGATGAAATTATATTATTATCTAATATACAAGCGCTCAAACTACAACAAATACAAGATAAAACCAGTGATATCACTGCCTTGTCCTCGTTTTCTGATTGTGCATTATTAGAAGACTTAATGTATCAAAATCTTCTTCTGAATCAAGCAAAAATTGACAGTTTACCTATATCTGATGAACAAGTTGACTCAGAAATGGAAAATAGAATCCGTTATATCATTAACACAATGCCTGGCGGAAAAGAACAATTTGAAAAGTTTTACGGAAAAACCATAACTCAAATAAAAGATGATTTTAAAATAGTAATTCGCAATCAAATTCTCGCTCGAGACATGCAGCAAAAATTAACCTCATCTGTTTCAGTTACTCCAAAAGAGGTTGCTGTTTATTTTAACGCCATTCCTAAAGACAGTTTGCCCTATATTAACATGAAACTATCCTTTCAACAAATCGCTTGTTTTCCACTGATTACACAAGAAGATAAAAATAAAATTTATGCCGATCTTCGTGACATCCGCTCAAAAATAATTTCCGGTGAAAAATCATTTGAATACTTTGCGCGGACAAAATCTGAAGATCCAGGATCCGCATCTAAAGGAGGAAAAATAACAGGTTCTAAAGGAATGATGGTTCCAGCATTTGAGGCGGCAGTGTTCTCGCTAAAACCAAATGAAATTTCTGAAGTGTTTGAATCTGAATTCGGGTATCACCTTGTAAAATTAAACTCACGGTTAGGAGAAGATTACACATGTCAACACATTCTCTTTACCATCAAACCCAGTGAAGAGTCTTTAAATGACGCCGCCACCAAAATTGATTCTTGCTATACTCTTTTAGAAGAAAAAAAACTGTCTTGGGAAGAAGCTGTGTTGCGTTTTTCAGATGATGACAATACGAAGCAAAATAACGGTATTATTACCAACCCAAGAACCGGCGAACAAAGTTGGGATATGAAAGATTTGAATGAAATTGACCGCGACATATATGTTTTAACTGATGCTTTGGAAGAAAATAAATATACGCAACCTGGAGTATATTTTGATATTATATCAAGAAAACAAGGCTTCCGAATCGTCCGATTAATAAAGCGTTTTCCTCCACATGTTGCTAATCTAACAGACGACTATGTATTAATAAAAGGTGCTTCTGAAAATGATAAAATGCAAAAAACAATTAAAAAATGGGTGGACTCAAAAATAAATACTGTTTATATTCGACTTGACGACTCTTTTAAAGATTGTAGTTTTGACTACAAATGGACAATACAAACAAACTAAATTATGTCAGATACACAAGCCATTCAAAATTTGGTAAAACAATACCAAGATCTTCAAGCAGAAATTCACAAAATTATTGTTGGACAGGATGATGTTGTCAGCCAAGTATTGATTTCTATTTTTTCAAACGGTCACTGCCTTCTTGTTGGTGTACCCGGTCTTGCTAAAACGCTACTGGTAAATACCATATCAAAGACCCTTGGGCTTTCTTTTAATCGAATACAATTTACGCCAGATTTAATGCCCTCTGACATTATTGGATCTGAAATTTTAGATGAAACACGTAATTTCAAATTCATTAAAGGGCCTTTATTTTCTAACGTAATTCTAGCTGATGAAATAAACAGAACGCCCCCTAAAACTCAATCGGCCCTGCTTGAAGCAATGCAAGAAAAGACAATTACTACCGGGGGGATAAATTACACATTACCAAGTCCATTTTTTGTTCTTGCAACCCAAAACCCCATTGAGCAAGAGGGAACTTATCCTTTACCAGAAGCACAACTTGATCGATTTATGTTCAATATTTGGGTAGATTATCCAACATTTGCTGAAGAAATGGCGATTGTTAAAGCAACCACATCGAACCAAAATTCTGTCATAAATTCATTAATAACTGGTGAAGAAATTGTCGCCTATCAACAACTAATTCGAAGAATTCCTGTGGCAGATAATGTTTTAGAATATGCCGTTAAATTAGTGGCTAAAACTCGTTTAAACGACCCAATTTCTCCTAAAATAACAAAAGATTATTTGACTTGGGGGGCCGGTCCGCGGGCTTCACAATTTTTGATTTTAGGGGCGAAAACCCACGCAGCGCTTCAAGGAAAGTTTTCGCCTGATATAGATGACGTAAAAGCAATTGCAAAACCGATATTACGACATCGATTAGTTCGAAATTACCGTGCAGAAGCGGAAGGATATTCCATAGATAAGATAATTGAAGCGCTTTTGTAATATATTAAGTATTAGCCGTCTTTAAAGATTCGGCTTCAGTGCTTTTCTAATTTCCTTTAATTTTCGAGAAAATGTGAATCCATGTCCCGCATTTAGGTAAGTGTCGAATGGTTCAAGAGTTCGAATTTCACGAATAGTAAGATCCTCCGAGAGATAATTCTTTATGTTGAGCAAGATAACTTATGATTGGACTTAGGCACAATAGAGAAAGGTATGCTTGGAGAGGCAGATTAGTTTTCACATTTTTTTATTTGATGTGTGATGAACACGTTAAATTAATTTTTCTAACATTTTGTTTTAAAATATAGTTAATGATTTAATATATGCTTTAATTATTGGTAACCCAATATTGATATTAACTAAATGATTTTCTCACATGTGTATTAGATATTTGCGTTAGAAAAATATCAATATGAAACATTTATTTAGTTTGCTCTTTTCGTTCTGCTTAACTTTTGTTATGTCCCAAAACACCATTGCATTGTGGAATTACAATACAATAACAGGTGCACCTACTAGTCCAGCAGCTGATTTAGGGACAGGGACATCCCAAGCAGTTGGTTCTTTGGTTGTAGCCACAGCTGCTTCAGGAATGGATCCAATTATCAATAACGGATGTGGCGCTCAAAATGGTACAAATCCAGGGGCTTGGTCTCTTACGGCAAATCCTGGCGCAACAAATGAAAGTAGCGGTGTGCAATACAATGTGTCAACGGTTGGATATCAAAATGTTCTATTTACGTGGGATCAGCGATGGTCAAATACTGCAACAAATACAGTACGTGTTCAATATACTTTAGACGGTACGACTTGGACAAATTTTACGATGACAAGTGCCAATACAACATCTTGTCTCGGGACAATAGACAATGGTCGTTTCCAAAATAATGGAGTTGGTGATCAGTATAGAAGAATTTCAGTGAATTTTTCAGCTATTACCGGAGCAAATAACAATGCCCATTTTGGAGTTCGAATCCTAGCAGCTCATTACCAAACAACCACTGAATTTAGACAAACTTCGAATGCCACGTTGATTGCCACTGCCGGTACTTGGCGTTTTGACAATGTTTCTTTTCAAGGTTTGGCTGATGTTTCTATTGCCTCTGCCAGTAACTTTGCTCAATACAGCGAGAATATCGGATCAATAAATGTTCCGATTACAGTCAGTAATGCAAATGCAGCAGCAATTAATTTAACATTTGGTTTATCTGTTTATTCTGATGCTACTGAAAATGTAGATTATACTTGGACAAACACATTAACAATCCCTGCAAATACGAATGGAGTAACTAATCTTCCTATTACCATAATTGACGATGTAATTGCGGAGAAAGCAGAAAGAATAGTTGTTAAAATTTTATCAGGTGTAAATGCAAACATTTCAGCAACAAACAATTATCAAATTATTTTCATTAAGGATAATGACTATGTTGCGCCAACGCCAACGAATGAATTGAATTTGAGTTTATTAAGTTCGTACTCAAACGGAACTTCCGGAACAAATTCAGCAGAAATTATTGCATTCGACCCTACCGTTGATCGTTTATACATCGCTAACAGTATTGCCGGAAAATTGGATATCGTGAATTTTGCTAACCCAGTAGCACCGGTTGCTATTTCTTCAATTGATATTTCGGTTTATGGAGGAATTAATTCTGTTGTTGCTTATAACGGGGTTGTTGCTTGTGCAATCGAATCGGTACCAGCTCAAAATAATGGTAAAGTTGTATTTTTTGACGCAAATGGTGTTTATATTAACCAAGTTGAAGTTGGTGCAATGCCAGATATGATTACGTTTAATAAAACATATACAAAGTTATTAACTGCAAATGAAGGAGAGCCAGATGCAACGTATGCAAATGATCCGGTTGGTTCGGTTTCTATTATTGATTTAACTCCTGGTTATGTAGCTCTTACAAATGCAAATGTTACGAATGTTGGATTTACAGCCTACAATGGTCAAGAAGTTGCGTTACGTGCACAAGGAATTCGTGTTTTCTCAACATCAGCCTCAGTTGCTCAAGATTTTGAACCAGAATACATCGCAGTTTCAGAGGATAACTCGAAAGCATACGTTTCTCTTCAAGAAAATAATGCTTTGGTTACAATTGATTTGACAACAAATACAATAGTTTCATTAACAGCACTTGGTTATTCTTCTTATTCCGGAGCTTCAGGAAATGCATTAGATGCATCCGATCAAAGTGGTGCGGTATTAATTACCGGAAATTTACCAATCAAAGGAGCTTATATGCCAGATGCAATGGTTTTTAAATCAATCAACGGACAAGGATTATTATTTACTGCAAACGAAGGTGATTCAAGAGAATTTGGAAGTGTAATTGATGCAAACAGAATTTCTTCATCAACGTTTAATAATGTATTAGATGCAACCGCTTTTCCTGATCAATCTATTCTAAGAAACAACAAGTTTTTAGGTCGATTGAGTGCATTGAAGTATTCAGGAGATACAGATGGAGATGGAGATTACGATGAATTACATGTAATGGGGGGTCGTTCATATTCCATTTGGAATGCGCAAACTGGAGCTTTAATTTATGATTCAAAAGATTTGATCGAACAAATTACTGCAAATCACCCAACTTTTGGAGCTATATTCAATGCTTCAAATGCAACGGGAGTGCCAGCGCAAAAAAACAGAAGCGACGATAAAGGTCCAGAGCCTGAAGGAGTTACTGTTGCCACATTTAATGGATCGACTTATGCTTTTGTGAGTTTAGAAAGAATTGGCGGAGTGATGATGTTTAACGTGGATATCCCAAGTTCACCTGTATTTATTGGATACGCTAATAACCGTTCAACAACTGTAAGCGGGCCTGATTTAGGAGCAGAGGGAATTCTCTTCATCTCAGGAACTGATTCTCCAAACAATAAACCACTACTAATCTTGGCAAATGAGGTAAGCTCAACATTATCAATTTATCAGATTAATACTTGTGCAGATTTATCTGGTGGGTCAATTACATCAAATGATTTGAGTTTATGTCCTGGTCAGTCAACGCAATTGTCTGTTTTGAATACGGCCAATGTTACATATCAATGGTTAAGAAATGGGGTTGTAGTTTCAAATGCAACAAATAACGTTCTTATAACAAGTCAAACTGGTAATTACACGGTTAAATTAACAAATTCAGCGCTTGGTTGTATCGATACAACAGCTATCGCAATTGTTACCTCTGTTGCTGCACCAAATGTTTCAGCAGGCCTTGACCAAACCGTTTGTGGAGGAGCAACCGTTACTTTAACAGCGAGTGGAGCAACGAGTTATGTTTGGAATAACGGAGTTA
>Ga0194110_10006417_pt1 | contig 13771 bp, 14 predicted proteins | sample TA2Kig1200mmetaG_FD_146192 | JGI IMG/M metagenome (GOLD analysis project Ga0194110, IMG submission 146192) | Freshwater microbial communities from Lake Tanganyika, Tanzania - TA2015032 Kigoma Deep Cast 1200m | ecosystem: Environmental > Aquatic > Freshwater > Lake | place: Tanzania: Lake... | reverse complement strand
TCAGAAATTCCTAACGTTATTGCAGTCTATGGCAAACACATCACCAGCAACCCTTGTGCCTGCACGGCCTGTAGCGGTGGCAACAAAACACGGGGTAGCAGTAGCCGCAGTTGTCGGTGGATTAGCTGTCGCATTAGTTATCTGAAAGTTTTGAGTGAGTGTATAAGTAAAATTTAAACCAAAGCCAGGTAATCCCACTTGCCCACCCGGCCTGAACCCAGGGAGTGCGTCCTCTATACCATTATCTGCTGCTGCCGGAGTTGCATTATAGTTAATCGTACCGCCTCCAATCGGTGCATATCTCCCATTATCTGCAAAGAACTGTTCCTCAAGGAGCCTTAAATTCTCAAGGTTTGAGTATGCCTCAGTTCTCGCTGCCCTTGTTTGTTGGCCAACGTAAGCAGGAATAGCAATAGCAGCAAGGATACCAATGATAGCGATAACGATGATAAGCTCAATTAAAGTAAAGCCTTTTTTACTCATATCTTACCCCCTTTTTTACTTTCTCCAGATTAAATCAAAAAAATCCTTTCATTAAAATAAGCAAACTTTGTACCATTCGTAATTATAGTAGTCTATTATTCTAAAAATCAAAGTATTATCAAAAAGTTATAACAATTTCTCCCTGGAAACTCTTAACAATAATATAGAAACATTTCATATACAAACCCCATCAAAAAAGTGTTTAAATGACAAAAAATGTCAATAGTTCACTCTGCTTTCATCAGTGAGGGCAAACCCCTTTGCAAATTGTAAGGGGATAAGTGATTTTCAAAAACTATAGTACCACATTACTGATCCATCCTTTGCTTTTACAGGCACATGTCTCAAGGGTATCTGCTTCTCCCAGAGGGGTCTATTTTCTTTATACCACCTGATAGTTCTTTCAAGACCATCATGTAAATTGATCTTCGGAGACCACCCGAGTAGTTTTTGTGCCTTTTCATTGTTACAAAAAAAGTGACTTGTTTCTCCTGGACGTTTGGGTAAGGCACCTATATGTAATCGTATACGATTTCCCATCATGATGTTTATCTTTTGTGCAATATCCCTAATCTTGTACTTAACTCCACTGCCTATATTTATTACCTCTCCGATTGCCTCTGGGCAACTGGCAGTAAGTAAATATGCTTCTACGATATCGTCTATATAATTAAATTCCCTCGTTTGGTCTCCCTCTGTCATCAGAAAATTCCTCCCTTCTATACAGTGTCTAATAAGTGAAGGAACAAACATATCAGTATCCTGAAATGGCCCGTATGTAAGAAATGGCCTGAGTGTAACAACAGGTAATCCCATGGTTTTATAGAGCATCTGACAAAAATAAGTTATAGCCACCTTACTGGCTGAATAAGGAGAGACAGGTATTTCTCTCTGATTCTCGCTGAATGGAGCTATCCCATCACCATATTCCTCAGAAGTGCCTGTATTAACAAAACATTCTATATTAATCTTTTCTTTCAGGACGCTCTGTAAAAGGTTCATTGTTCCCTTAATATTGATATCAATCACGGGCTCTAATAATTCAATATCTCTTGAAACGTTTCTGAGGGAAGCAAGGTGAAAGATAACCAGAGGCCTTGCTTGTCTCATACAAGAACATATCGATGGATAATCTCTCAGATCTCCACACCATACGGTAATATTTTCAAGAATATCCTGAATTCTTAATATATTACTATCCCTTCTCAATAAAACATGAACTTCAGCACCTTCATAAAGAAGCATTCTGGAGAGATGGGAACCAATAAAGCCATTAGCCCCTGTAACCAGCACAGTCTTGTCTTTGATAAAAGTTTTCATTGTTCTTCCCAGACCTTCCATGGGGCATTTCCACTTTCCCAATATTCATTAAGCAGGTTCATATCACGAAGTGTATCCATGCACTGCCAGAAACCGATGTGATGATATGCCATAAGCTCGCCATCTGTTGCCAGCCTTTCTAAAGGTTCTCTCTCTAATGTGCAGAGATCATTATCTGATAAGTATCTGAATACCCCTCGATTGAATACAAAAAAACCACCATTGATCATGCTGCTTCCCACTTGTGGTTTCTCGCCAAATTCGATAACACGATTCCCTTCTGTAATCAATTCACCAAATCTTGATGGCGGTTTTACACCAGTAATTGTAGCTAATTTTCCGTGGGATATGTGGAAATCTATTAGTCTATCTATATCCATATTCGCCACACCATCTCCATATGTAAGTAGGAAACTGCCCGTGTCTATATATTTTTCTATCCGTTTTATCCTTGCTCCTGTCATTGCCTTTAGCCCTGTATCTGCGAGGGTAACTTCCCAATCATCTTCACGATGCATATTGTGAATACGAATATTTTCGTGATTACCCAATTTTATCGTGAAATCGCAATCCCTCATTCTATAATTGAGAAAATAATCTTTAATTATTCCTCCTTTGTAGCCAAGACAGATAATAAACCTTTTATATCCGTAGAATGAGTATATCTTCATAATATGCCATAAGATAGGTTTTGTTCCGACTGGCACCATTGGCTTGGGGATAAATTCAGTCTGTTCTCTCAGTCTTGTCCCAAAACCACCTGCTAAAATGACGACTGGGATATTTTTCATTTGACATTAACCTAAACTATTTGAAAATACGTCAGACTTCCTGTCTGACATCATAAGAATCCGAATTTTTACTCTCATGTTTATATTCTTCTCTAACAACGAATATTGGCCTCTTTTTTACCTCATTATATAGTCTTCCAATATATTCACCTATCAGGCCAAGAAAGAACAGTTGTAGTCCTCCCAATGCCAAAATAGGTAATAACGTAGAGGCCCAGCCTGGAATAAACTTATCAGTAAAAAGCTTGACATACAATACCCAAAAGGCACCAATAATTGTCAGAAGGGATATTAATATGCCTATGATAGATGTCAGCCTTAATGGGAAATAAGTGAATGAAACGATTCCATCAAGGCTGAGAGAAAATAATGAAATTATATTAAATTTTGATCTTCCTGCTTTTCTCTGTTCCCGTTTGTAGGGCACAACAGCATATCGTGAATCTAATTGTAAGACCATAGCCCTGATAAGACGATTTCTTTCAGGAAGGGAGTTGAACTCCTGCACTAATGATTTTGACATGAGCCTGAAGTCTCCATGGTTATAGACGATAGTGACACCCATAAGCTTCATCAACCGGTAATAGTTCTCTGAAAAAAATCTCTTGAGATAAGAATCTGAGGAACGGTCCTCACGAACACCCAAAACTAAGTCATATCCTTGCTCAAAATATGTTATCATCTCTTCAATCTTCTCAGGCGGATCCTGAAGATCTGCATCTATCGTCACAACAGCATCTCCTTTTGTATAAGAAAGACCAGCAGAGATTGAGCCCTGAAAGCCAAAGTTCCGCCTTAATGCAATAATTCGAGTATGTGGATCAGAATCAAAAATATTCTTCAAAACCTGGAGCGTGTTATCTGTTGATCCGTTATCAACATAGATCAACTCATAGTCCAGAATCTTTTCAGAAAAGAGTAATATATCCAATATCTTAGTTAATCTTTCATGGGTTATAGCCAGGACCTCTTCTTCATTATGACAGGGAACAACTATAGAGAGTAACTTAACCTTTCTCATGTCTTTCCTGCTCTGGCAAAGATACTTATTCCGAGGGGGAGGTTTATTCCCAGTGATAACACTTTATTCTCAAGTCCGAGTAAATATTCTAATGTCCTGTTTACAAATATATTCACGTCATACAATTGGTCTCCTGAACTCCTATTGCCGGACAGTAGTCTCTGGAAAAGCCTCACTATAGTTACTGGAAAAAACAAACTGAAATTCCAATACGAAATTCTCTTCACCTTGAAGCCATTCTTTTGTAAAATGCTCAGCAGTCTCGACTTTGAATATCTCCGATAATGGTAATTAACTTCATCGTGTTTACTCCACAAGAAATTAAAAGCAGGCACGAATACAAGCAATTCACCCTTTGGCTTCAAAATTCTGTGCCATTCAAGAAGTGTTTTGTCTTCATCTTTCATGTGCTCGAGAATGTCAGAGGCTATAATAATATCAAACTGTTGATCCTCAAAGCCTGTCTTTTCAGCATCACGGACAAAGACATTGGTGATCCCAGTTTGTCTGCAGAGCTCTATTGCCTCGTGATCAATATCGATACCTATAAGATTTTTAAACCCTCGCATCTGTAAGAACCCTATTAATAGCCCTCCCGAGCAGCCAACCTCAAGGATATCTATATCTCTGTAAAAATGTTTTATTAATTTATAGATAATATCCCTCCGACCAAGAAACCACCAATGATATTTTTCTAATATATGATATTTTGCTGCATAGGATTTTTTCATACATTATCTTTGGTTACTCATAAAATAATTCTTATACCATTCTATCGTTTCAATAAGACCATCTTTAAGCGTGAAGAGAGGTCTCCATCCGAGCATCTCCTTTGCTTTTTTTGCCGAAAGATATTGTTCACGAATTTCACCTTTTGCTTCGTTCAATATAATAGGCTCTAAGTCAGGACGCCCCATTAAGGAAAGAATTTCATTGGTTATTTCTAAAACTGTCATGGGGGTATCATTTCCGAAGTTAAATGTCTGACCTATAATGTTGGTGTCATCCATCCTTTCTGCAAGAAGGACATACCCCTTTGCTGCATCTTTTACATAGAAATAATCTCTCACATATTTCCCATCACTCCTGATAACAGGTCTCTCGCTGTAAAAGACAGATCGAATTGTCCCAGGTATGATTCTATTAAAATTAAGATCTCCTCCGCCAAAAAGGTTGCCACATCTTGTTACACATATATGGAGCCCGTAATGATAAAAGTACATCTGTGCAACAAGATCCGCACAACTTTTAGAGACATCATAGGGACTTCTCCCCTGAAGAGGCATGTCTTCTGTATAGGGGAGTGTCTCATGCGCACCATATGCCTTATCACTGGATGCAACAATTATCTTTTTGACTTGCCTATTCCGTCTACATGCCTCTAATAAAATCCAAGTGCCTTTAATGTTCGATTCGAATGTAGAAAGGGGATTATTATTTGCTATCGGAACAATTGTCTGGGCGGCAAGGTGAAAGACAATCTCTATCTCATACTCATTGAGTATTCTTTCCATGAGATAATAATCTTCTACACTTCCAGATATAACAGTTATCTTCTCTATAAAACCCTCTCTATAAATCTTTGATTGAGGAACATGGTCCCTTACAAGACCTGTGACATTTGCACCAAGGTTTAATAATTCTTCGATAAGCCATGAACCTAAAAGTCCTGTGTAACCCGTCACAAAGACACTTTTATTCAACCACTTATTGTGTACCATGTGATGACCCCTTGAAAGTATGTTCTTCATGTTTACTCTGTTTCTGTTTTAAAGCGAGATATGCATTGCAGAAATTAGCAACAAGATCTTTTCTATCTAATTCAAGTGCTGCTTCAATCATCTTTTTTGCATCTTCATCTTTTTCTTTCATTACAAGAGCAAGGGCGAGACTTGAATAAGGTGTTGAAAAGGTTATTTTGCTTTTTACTAAAGGAGCAGTCTCAATAATAATCTCATCGTATATAAACTCTTTTGGTTTCTTAAATCTCTCAATAATTTCAGAATACTTTTCATCATTTCTTATAAAAATCTGCATAATACCGTCGAGATGAATGAGAACCCATTCATCATCCTTCAAAAGCCTTAACGTAAGAGGGAAAAGAATACCTGTATAGTCGGCAGTAGCCTCGTGGACGATAAGGTCTATTTTATATTGATCTAAAAGTTTCTTCCAGAACGGCTTATGTTCACCCGTATTGCTAAAGGGTTTTTCAGAAAAGATTTGGATTTTCCCTAACTCCTGTGGTACCAAGTCGCTCAGAGCACTTCCGAGAGCTAAATTAAATGTTTGAGCAGGATGGTCAAGTGCGTGTCTGATGGCGATGCCGTCTATTGTTGCTTCTATACTAATATATCTTGTATCTTGGAAAACCCTGTAATGTGGATAGAGTTTCCAGATTAAATAGCTTCCTCTATTGTTAGAATTAAACATCTTTGCATCAATCTGATTGCTGAGAAGAAAATTTGCAGCTTTTTCAGGATAAAACCTGTGCATGCCCATGGTAAACAAATTTTTATAATCTTTGAATCCAACGCCAATTGCAAAAACAAAAAAAATTGAAAATAAGATAAATAAAAACGGAGTGTCTTTAAATCGCCTTAAAAAGGTTTCATCCTTAACCTTAAAAAACCTGTAGTCTTTAGATAATGGTATAGCTAATGCAATAAAAAAAGGTATATACCTCACAGATGTAAAAGCTGCAACTGAGGAGAAAAAGAATAAAATAACAGTTGTTATGTTTATCGATTTCGACCTAATTATATTAAGCACAATCAAAATACTTATAAAACCAAAAAGAACCCAGAAAGAAATATTAGCAATCGCTACCTTAAAAGGGAATCTTGTCTCTTCCACAGGGCTCATATATTCTCTAACACCGTAGTAAAGCCATTTTGCATATGTATGAGACTCAAAGGTAGCAAGGAGCTGGCCATTAAAATCCGGATTTATATAAGAGAAGATTATTGCGGATAGACCTGTTAATAGAAGCATCAAAACCGATTTTGCTGTTAAAGGCTGCCCAATTGGAAGGTCAGATTTAATCTTCTTTAAAAAAAACTTTATAGTCTCTGACATTGTATAAATTAAAATGACAACTAACCCAAACACAAAACCAGCATGCATATTTGACCACAAAAGCATTAGTGGTGGAATGAAATAAAGTGGCATGACTGAATCAGGCTTTTCTCTAAATTTTTCAAGAAGTAATATAAGTATCAATGCAAAGAGAAAAGAAAAAAATTGTGGTCTATCGAGCCTATAAGGTAAAAGGATTATGGTTATCAATATAGCAATAAGTATAGAGGAGTAAAGACCCCTTTTACTTAAAACAAACCACAAAAGAAAAACAAATAAAAAGAAAGTTATTGCTCTTAATAAGACTGCCCCTGTAGGTCCAAATGTTGTATAGAGTTTAAAAAAAATAACCTGTGCAAGCCAGTACTGTGAAAGGGTAAACTTTTCTCTATCAGTCGAAACACCCTCACCATAGAAAGAGAATGGATCATCCTCAGGTATTGCTTTATGTTGATATATATACTCTCCTGTTTTAAGATGAAATGGAAAATCAACATCTATGATAGGTCCTAAAAAATTAATAAAAACAGCTATTAAAAAAAGACTAATAAGGATTTTTTCTTTCATTGCGAAATAATATTATTTCTTCGATATTTTAGTCAATAAGTGAGTAGGTTTCATTAATCAGCACTTATTATCTTTAAGTGTATTATATTACCTTTGTTATCAGATGCCACTATGGATATTTGATTACCTACCTGAGATAAAACAATCTGTCCAGGGGAAGATTCACCTAAAGAAGTCCCGAGGGACCAAAGCGAGGTTGCAGTATACCAGGGTGAAAGTTCGGGTGCATTAATTGCTGGTGGACCGGCCTGACTTCTTGCAGAGACATATGCAGAAGCAACCTTACCGAAAAGAGCAGAATTGGGCAAGTCAGTACCTCCTGTAATATCAATACTCCCATCCCAGTTTGTATCGCACTCAACATTATTAACCATTACACCAGTCTTGTTTGATGAAACAAGCCATGCCTGAATTTCTGCCTCGGCACCAATAGCAGCCCCTTTGAGAGCACCTTTTCTGCCCGTTTGCTGCATCCCTATATAGCCAGGAATTGCGGTAGCAACAAGGATACAGATGATTGCAATAACTATAAGTAGTTCTACCAGGGTAAAACCATATGAGTTTTTCTCCACAGAAAGTTTCAATTTTCTATTTAAATTAAAAAAGGCCCGGCAAAAATTAACCGGGCCTTTTAGACAAGGTTAATCAGCACTTACCATTTTTCTGTAGACCTCATTTCCGCCATTATCACGAGCTATTATACTTATCACGTTACCAGACGCGGCAGTAAAGCCGACAGCAATCTGGCCATTGGCCACAGAATTTAATCCACCAAGAGACCATAGAGAGAGAGCTGAATTCCATGGAGAAATTTCAGCAGGGTGGACTGCGGTTGAGGTATTTCTGGCACTGACATACAGACTTGCAACAAGACCTGCCATCGAAGAATTGGTATTGTCACTCGCGTCAATAACACCATTCCAGTTGGTATCACATTCTATGAGTGAAGCTCCAGGTCCTGTTTTTAATGATGAGGAGAGCCACGACTGTATGTCTGCCTCTGCTCCGCCAGAAGCCCTTGTGATGGCGCCTTTTCTACCTCTCTCCTGCATTCCAATATAGCCGGGGATTGCAATAGCTGCAAGAATACCGATAATTGCCACGACGATCAGGAGCTCAATCAGGGTGAAGCCCCTTTCATCCCTTTTCTTCATCTTATGAATCGTTTTAAACATCCTTTACCTCCTTACTTCTAATAAATTCTAAATTCTAAGCACTAAATCCTAAACAATATCCAAATTCTAATATCCCAAATCCCAAACTTACCTTTCATTACCTCCTCTTCAATTCGTTATTCCGTGCTTGACACGGAATCCAGTGTTCTTCAAATACTCTGGATTCCTGCTGGAGTTTACCCTCATGAAAATGGGGGCAGGAATGACACAAAAACCTTGTTTAGGATTTCGAATTTGGGATTTAGTGCTTTTCCCTCTTTAGTGGCATTTCTCTATGAGTCGTAGACATGTCATCCATCTTCAAGAAGCCAATTGAGTTTTGAGGATTCCAAAAACCACATGGAATCATCCTCCTTAACCTTTAGTTCTTCCAAAGGATTAGGACTTAAGCCCATGCCTTCCTGAAGCTCTGGGGAATCCTCAGGAATGCCACCGGAAACCATAACTTTTCATCACCTCCTTCTCACTCAGAAGACAACTTTTTAAAAAGTAAAGCAAGCCTTGTGCCAAACTTAAAATAGAGCAACAATCTCAATGTAAATTTAAAAAGCAAAAGATAAATCAATAAGTTATAAAATTCGATTCTCGATGTGTTCTGACATCTGACCATTGACACTGGAGCCTTTGCATACCAATCACGGTCACATTAGTGACAAAAAATGTCAGTTTATTTGATTCAGCTTATTTTTGACTTCTCCAACTCCCTTACCCTTTGCTCAAGTTCTCCATATGTAAGTTTATAGAGCGTAAGAACGTCGTGCTTCATCTCCGTAGCATGTCTTACTAATAAGACCATAAGTAAAGTCACATTCCTGAAACTGTTCTGTCATGCTGGCTCTTGTCCCTGCTTGTCAGGGATCAGTCCAGCATCTTTCTTCACGATTCTCTACGAGTCGTAGACCGAACCGATCCCCGACTATGCGGGGACAAGAGTCGGAAGGATTCCAGACAAGCTGGAATGACAGTCAATGCGGCTTAACTTATGAACTCCTTAGTATGTACTCAGACTCAAACCTGCCGAATTTTTCACCGAGCATCACATGCCCTTCTGCAATCAATCTCATATCACTTCTGATAGCCTCAACTTCCACAAACACCTTCTGCAGAAACTTGTCAATTGACTCGCCTCTCTTTTCGACATCATCCATTCTTTTTCCAATTCCATCCATCCTCTTTTCAAGCCCATCCATCCTGGTATCAATATGTCCTTTTAGTGCTGAAAGCTGCTCTTTAAAAAATTTTTCATCTATCATAAAGCCTCTTTTCTGGTTCTTCAGGCTTTTGTGTGGGTATCCCCATTTATTTCCCCTCCCTTGATGGGAGGGGTTAGCTGTCCACCATCAACTTCTATTACTATCTGTTTCTCAAAACAGACAAAATCTACAATATGGTTGCCAAGTGGTTGTTGGGGGAGGGGGAGTTTATTGACTCTGAGTTAATGCCAATCTGAATTGTTTATCATTCCACTCAATTCCCTGAAGAACCTACTTACTGCTATTCCCAGCTTGTGATGTCTTTATTCTCGCCTTCTCCACCAGGTGAACCATCAGCCCCATAAGATATAAGGTCGTAATCTCCATGATTTCCTGGAGACTGATACACGTAGGGCCTTCCCCATGTGTCATTGGGCACTGCCTTCTTTAAATAAGGTCCGTCCCAATTTGGTGCCCCGGGATCAACCATGAGTGCATTCAACCCCTCTGCAGTAGTAGGGTATCTGCCAGTATCAAGCCTGAACTGATCAAGTGCCTGTCCAAGAAGCTCTATCTGTGCCTTTGCCGCAGCTTGTTTACCCTTTCCAACCTTGGGGATTAATCTCGGAAAAACAAGAGCTGCTAACATACCGATAATGACCATAACAACAAGGAGCTCAACGAGGGTAAAGCCACTTTTGTTTCTGTAATATTTCTTCTTTTCTCTATTCTTCATCCGTTCCTCCTGATTTAATCATGATGCACGATGCATGATTCATGATTCATGATACACGATGAACATCTATAACGGCTTTTCTAAAATTGAATAATTTGGCACATAGTTCCTCATAATCATACAACAATTTTTCAAAAATGTTCTTTTTAAGAGAGTCAGTTTCATGAAGTATTTCTAAGTGAACTTAAACTGCAAGTTCCTTTGCCAATACAAATATCTCAAGGTTCTTATATGATTGAGAGTTCTTCATACTCTCACATGCATCTTGTATCTTGCATCTTGTATCATGGTATCACAGGCTACAAAATGTCGTCAATTAATCCCTTTCCCCCGTTGTCCGTAATTGTCACCCTGAACTCGTTTCAGGGTCTTTTTTATGAGATGCTGAAATACCCTGAATCAAGTTCAGGGCAGCATGACATTTTCTATAGGCATTTTGGGGTTTACCAATACTCACCCCAGATGGTAAAATCTCTTCATTACTGAAATGAATTCAGCACAGGCTTATGGGATATAAAAGTATTAAAAACTGGCCTGAAGGCGAGAGACCAAGGGAAAGACTGCTTAAATACGGCGCTCATAATCTATCAGAGGCGCAACTTCTCGCGATAATACTCAGGACAGGAGGCGGAGGCAAAAGCGCCATTGACCTTGCAATAGAGATATTGAACTCATTCGGAGACCTGAATAAAGTCGAAAATGCTTCTCCCGGAGAATTTACTGCTTTCAAAGGCATGGGAAAAGCAAAGGTCGCTCAACTCAAGGCTGCCTTTGAACTTGGGAAAAGATTGATTGAGAAACCCTATGAAAAAGGACCTGTGTTCTCATCAGGCCATGACGTATATTCATACTACTTCAGCAGTTTTAAGAATCTCAGGAAAGAGGTCTTCTGGTGTGCAATGCTTGATGCAAAAAACAGAATATTGAGAGACTGCCGCATTTCTGAAGGAACTCTCACTCATTCATTGATACACCCTCGTGAGGCATTCAGGGAAGCGATAAAAGAATCCGCAGCATCTGTTATCTTTATTCACAATCACCCAAGCGGAGATCCGAGTCCGAGCCGTGAAGACATTTTGATAACAGAGCGACTTGTGAGTGTGGGTGAGATAATTGGTATCAAGGTTCTTGACCATGTCATTATTGGAGATGGAAAATATACAAGTATGATGGAGAAAGGATACATAAAGAATTAGACTGAATAGTGCAGACATTGTTCAAAAATTTATTTACTAAGGAGTTTATAAGTATGGCCACATGATCGTCATTCCCGCGAAAGCGGGAATCCAGAGAAATACTGGATTCCGTGTCAAGCACGGAATGACAAATTTGTACTGGATGTGGTTTTACTTATGGTCTTATTAGTAACTGCATTATAAGGAGGATCATATGTCAACTATTAAACGAGCAGTTATAAGTGTTTCAAACAAAAAAGGCATTGTGGAGTTTGCAAAGGCGCTCAACTCTACGGGTATCGAGATACTTTCAACCGGCGGAACAGCAAAGACTTTAAGGGAAGCAGGCATCACTGTAAAAGACGTATCCGAATATACAGGGTTCCCCGAGATGCTCGATGGAAGAGTAAAGACCCTTCATCCAAAAATTCATGGTGGCTTACTCTCAAGAAGGAACAATCCTAAAGATATGGAGGAAATAAAGAAGCACGGGATCAGTACGATAGATATGGTAGTCGTAAACTTATATCCATTTGAAGAGACGATCTCAAAGCCAGGTGTTACCTTTGATGAAGCCATAGAGAACATCGACATAGGTGGACCTACAATGCTCCGTTCAGCTTCAAAAAACTTTCAGGATGTTGCTGTCATAGTCGATCCATCAGATTATGATAAAATTATAAAGGAGATGAAGAACCTTAATGGTGATTTGAGTTATGGGACGAGGTTAGAACTTGCAAAAAAGGTTTTCAGGCATACGTCGAGATACGATGCAATAATTGCAGAATACTTAACGAAAACAACAGAAGAAAAGAAATAGTGAAAGTCAAAATTAAGTTTACATCCCCCTCACCCTAACCCTCTCCCGCAAGGGGAGAGGGAATTCACTTTTAAGTTCCCCTCCCTTGATGGGAGGGGATATAGGGGAGGGTGAATTATGTAAATGTATTTAAGTCCTTCACTATAAATCGCAGCAGAGGTTATTTGAAAGATGAAAGTCCTTGTTATTGGTGGTGGCGGGAGAGAACATGCAATTGTATGGAAGCTGTCCCAGAGCCGTCACGTGAACAGGATTTACTGCTGTCCTGGAAACGCAGGCATAGCTGAGATTGCGGAATGCATAGAGGTGAGTCCCCTTAACTTTGATGCACTCATTGATTTTGTAAAATATGAATGGGTAGATTTAACGATCGTTGGATCTGAAGAACCTCTCTCAAAAGGAATTGTCGATACATTTAAAAAAGAGGGGTGCAGGATATTTGGTCCAAAAAGGGCTGCTGCACAGCTTGGAACGAGCAAGGCCTTTGCAAAAGACCTTATGAGGCTTTATCGAATTCCGACACCTGAATATAAAGTATTTACTTCATACCTCCATGCAGAGGATTATGTAAGACTAAAGGGTACCCCAATAGTAATAAAGGTAGACGGACTTGTAGAAGATAAGGGTATATTTTTAGCATCCACAATGGAAGAAGCAATAGAAGCCCTCAGGCTTATTATGAAAGACAGGGCTTTTGGTGATGCAGGGAAACGGGTAATCATAGAAGACAATATTAAAGGTAAAGAAGTGTCTTTTATGATATTTACTGATGGAAGCACCTTTGCGCCCCTTGCAACATCAAAGAAACATCATTACATGTTTGATGGTGAGAGAGGCCCGTACACAGCAGGTATGGGAGCTTATAGCCCCGCCCCCGTTATTACACAAGAACTCAGGACTGCTATAATTGAAGAAATAATGCGCCCTGCAGTAAAGGCATTAAATTCACAAGGTACAAAATACAATGGTATTCTCTATGCAGAACTTGTGATAGATAAAGGCAAACCTTACGTTTTTGAATTTAACTGCTGTTTTGGATATCCAGAAACACAAACAGTCCTCCCAAGACTCAAAACAGACCTCATGGATATCACATTAGCGATTACAGATGAAAGATTATCCGACATTACTGTAGAGTGGAAGAAAGAGTCATCGGTATGCGTTATAGTATCTTCAGAGGACTACCCTGACAAATTCCAAAAGGGCGTTATAATAACAGGGCTTGAAAAAGTAAAAGAGATGAAGGATGTAGTAGTATTTCATGAAGGAACAACATTCCGCAATAAGAGCATTGTGACCTCAGGTGGCAGAGTTTTCGGCGTCACAGCAACAGGAGACAATATAAAAGATGCGAGGGGAAAAGCATATAACGCAGTAGAAAAAATCCACTTTGATGGAATGCATTACAGAAA
>Ga0194110_10006415_pt1 | contig 13774 bp, 15 predicted proteins | sample TA2Kig1200mmetaG_FD_146192 | JGI IMG/M metagenome (GOLD analysis project Ga0194110, IMG submission 146192) | Freshwater microbial communities from Lake Tanganyika, Tanzania - TA2015032 Kigoma Deep Cast 1200m | ecosystem: Environmental > Aquatic > Freshwater > Lake | place: Tanzania: Lake... | reverse complement strand
TGGACGGCCAATCGAGGCGTCGGATTTTTGCGTCCGCCTTCCGGCTTAATTGGCGGACTGACGTCTTCACGCCGCCGGACGCAGCCCTAGCCGGGTCCGTGGCGATGAAATCGGCCGGGATCGCGTCCAGGCTTCCAGCTCAGCGAGCGCGAATCTCGGGGATCCAAAGACCTCGCGCGCGCCGGCGCGATCCAGCAGCTGCGCGACGCCGATCCAGGTCGCTCTACGCCAGTCGAAGCTTGCGGTCGAAAGCGGCGTGGCGCGATCCCGGGCCATGCCGCGCGCGCATTGCGGATGGCCGACGATCCAAAAAAGCAGCGGTCGCCGCGCCATGCCGGGTCGCGGCAGCGACCACAAGAGACGCGCCGTCGCCATGGCGTCGTCATCCGGCGGCGTCGCGCCAAGCGCCGCGAGGACCGCCTTTTCCCCGGTCGACGGCTCCCTGCCCTCGTCCAACGCTTGGTGGACGACCGCCCCGCAGCGCCGGCAGACGAGGCGCGCCGCGCCGTGCAGCAGGTTAAACCCAAAGCCGCGCGCGCCGCAGCGCCGGCAATCCTCGACGAGAAAAAGCTCGTGTCGGGCGCACAGGAGCGCTTCCACCCGAAGCCAGGGGCGCCGCAGATACTGGTCGCGCCCCGCCTTCGCATCCTCGTCGAGACAGGCCGGACACAAAGGAAAGCCGACGAAGGCGCCCCCCGCCTCATGGGCCCACACATAGCGATCCTGAACGCGCCGGCGCTCAAGCGCTAGACTCTCGACCCGCACCGGGTCCAGCCGGCAAGCCTGCGCCCACGCTGCGACGACCTCGGGGTCCGGCGCATAGTCGGCCGCGGCAAAGCCCTTCGGCGCGGCGAGCGCTGCAGGAAGGCCGAGCGAAAGGCCAAGCGCCTCCCGATCCACGCCATAGCGGCAAGCGACCCGCCCCTGCCACGACGACAATAGCTCATCATCATGCGGGCGCGGCGCAATCGGCAGGCGACGGCTCACCGGGCCGCAGCGCGCGCCAGCCGCGCATCCATGTGCCGATTCATCGCCGCCAACGGCGGCGCGAGGTCGGGGCTGAGGAAGCTTTGCGCCGTGATCCGCTCCTCGCCCGATCGGATCGCCGCGATCGCCGCGCTTTCGACGAGCCGAAAGATGCGGACCGTCACCCCGTCGGTCAGTTCGAGCACGCGCCGCCGCATCTCGGCCGTGTGCAACGCCGACGGCCGGCGCAGCGGAAGCACGCCGGCGAGACTGATCAAGAGCTCCGCCAAACGACGGTCGTTCTTCCACCTGTCGAGATGAAAGGCCTCGAAGCGCTCGGCGAGCTGCGGGTCGGTCAACAACGCCTGGCAGGCGAGATCCGTCCCGGCGCAGACCAGCGGCGCCCTCAGATCGTTCGCCAAGAACCGAAGGGCGTTGAGAAAAATCCGCTGCTGCCGAAACGTGCCGGCGAGCAAGGCATGCACCTCGTCGATGACGAGCATCCGAACGCCGAGGCTTTTCATGAGCGCGCGACAGGTTTCCTTGAGCCGGTGCGTTCGCGCTTCGATCGGCGCCGGCGCTTGCAGCGCAGTCAACAACTCGCTGTAAAAATCGCTCTCGAGCGGTTCCGCCGGCATCTGCATCGCCGCAATCGGCGCCGCGGTCACCCCTGCCCCGCCGTCGAAGCGCGGCGGGTGGTCTCTAAGAAATTTGCGCAAAATCTTGGTCTTGCCCATGCCGGTGTCGCCGTAAATCAGCAGGCAGGGCATGCGGTCGCGCGGTGGATAGGTCAAAAGATCCTCGAGCCGCGACAGCGCCTCTTCGGCGCGCGCCGTCGCAATCCATCGATCGGACCGGATCCAGGCGATGCGCGCGGCGTCGCACTCGGCCGCCTTCGCCCGACAGTCCGGCAGGATATGGCCATAGCTTTCCGACGCCGCGTCGATCTCGTTCACGACCATTCCTCCACGGTCAGGGGACGCAGATCGGCAAAATCTTCATCGTTCTCGACGGTTGCCGTCGCAGTCGCGCCAGGCCGCTCCGCCGACGCCGCCAAGGCGCGCTCGCGCCGTTCGATCTGGCGGCGCGCCGAGCGCGTGGCCATGGTCGCGGCGGCTTCCAAAGCGCGCTGCTGCTCGATGGTTTCGAAGATCAGACGCTCGTCGACGAGCGATCGCCCGCGCGCGCGGAGCACGGCTTGCGCCTGTCGGTGTTCCGCCAGCGTGATGCGGGGACGGCTGAGATCGGCCAGGCGCACCGGCCAATGACCGCCATTGGGATCCTCGACGAAGATTTTCGAGAGATCGCGCGGATCATATTTGACCGTGAGCCGGCGCCGCAGCCGGCCCGCCCAAGGGCTCAAAACGTCGTCCCAATAATGCAGGTCGAACAGGCGCACGCCGTCACGGCGAATCGAGCGCTCCTTGAACGGCAGGAAATCGAGAAGAAACGCCGCCGGATCTTTCGGATGCGCCGGCGGCGCCCGCCGGGCGGCCAGGGCTTCGCGCCAAGCCGCGATCGGCGGCTGCTTCAATCCGGCGTGCAATTCGCCGTGATACCGGACCACTTCCAGCGCCAGCCACCGCTCCAGCTCGTCGAGGGTCATCACGGCGTGCTTGGCCGAGTCGTAGTCGCCGAGTTCCGTCACGTTCGAAAACGTCGTGCCCGGCAAGAGGTGCACGGCGCCCATCATCGTGCCGATCAGCCGCTCGATATGAGCGCCGTAATGCGGCCGCGCCACCGGACGATAGATCAGCCTTACGCCATGCTCTTCGCAGCCGCGCTCGAGCGCGCGCGCCCTGAACTCCTTGGCGTTGTCGAGATGCAGCGCCTCGGGTATCCCGGATACCGGCCATTCGGCGTCAATCCCCAGCCTCGCCAGCCAGGGCTCCTTCGGCAGAACGAGATGCTGGATGGACAGCGCCACGGACGTCGACGACGGCGCTTCGAGCGAGACGTAAAACCCCGCCACCATGCGGCTAGCGACATCGATCGCCAGGGTCAGCCATGGCCGCCCGATCGGCTCGCGATGCACAGAGTCGACCACGAACATGTCGACCTTGGTATGATCGATTTGCACGACTTCGAGCGCGTGGCTCGCATGGTATTCCCCAACGACCGGCGCGAAACGCGCGCGGGCGGCCCCCGCTCCCTCCCGGTCCTGCACGAGCAAGCGCTCGTCCGTGTGCGCGACCCGAGCCTTGATCGCGTCCCAAGACGGCGGGCGCAGGCCGCGCAACTGGCACAACTGACGCAAACGCCGTCGCAGCGCGTTGACGCTCGGCTTCTGCCGCGTGCGATAGAATTCTTTGATCGCGTCGTCGATGAGCTGGTCTTGTTCCGGCGAAAGCCGGCTGGAGCCGTTCTTCGGGCCGCGTCGCCCGGCGACAAGCGAGCTGACGACCGGCGACGCGCGAAACCGCTCGATCAGCTCATACAGCCGGGTCCGTTTGACGCCGAGCTTGCGACAGGCGTCGCGGATTGCTTGTGGTTGGATAGCGTCTTGCGCGATCAGCGGACGTATCGCCGCGGCGCGTTCCTTCGCCTCGCGCCAGCGCTCGTCATCGACCTGGAGCTTGTCGATCCTTGTCACGAGGCGTCCCCCCGCGTCGTCCGACGATCAAGCCTGAAAATTCCGCGAAAAAAGCCGAAACCAATCTATCATGATTCGTCTGATTCGCCGCATTTTCATGCGCTTGCGTTCGTTGGAAGCAGTTGAGGCCCCTTCGGAGCGACATCGATGCGAAACGCCGCCGCCGTCCGCCAATCAAACCGAAATATTCCGCCAATGAGGCCGGAGTCCGCTCATTATGCCGGAACCAGATTCCAGGAATATCAAGGACCTCCAGTCCGCTAAAAAAGCCGGAGCGACACGGGCGCTCGGATCCGAAATCGGCCGCTGCGCGCGTTCCGAGGCGTCGGATTCGTCCGGCCAAGGCTCCGCTTGAATGACCGGACTCCCCCGTGGAAAATGTCGGAGAGCCGCAATTTTATGGGATCCGAGGCTCAATGCTGCCAGAAGCCGATTCACAATTCAGGGGACGAAACCGCCCAAAAATTTGGGAACTCGAGCATAATTTATGGAACCGCGCCGGCAATCGGGGGCGGCAGTCCGACAATCGGACGCTCACCCGTGGGAAAGCCCGGCCGATGTCGCCCTTTTTTTCGGCCGCCGAAATTTGGCGGCAGGACTTATGAGACCGGTCGAATCGGGATTCCGAGCCGCCGTTGGAAATGTCGAAACCTGCCGAGGGCCCATGTCGGAAGAAACCGCCACTTCATCGCCCGACGAAGACGTCCAAACCGACGCGCGGCTCATCGAGCGACCGGCGGCTCCCCATCTCGCCGCGCTCTCCGAAAAGGCGCGCGATTACGCCCGCAACGCCCGCTCCGAAAACACAAGGCGCGCCTACGAGGCCGACTGGCGACAGTTTGCCGCCTGGCTGCGCCGCCAGGGGCTCGATCCCCTGCCCCCGGATCCGCAAACCGTCGGGCTCTATCTCGCCGCCTGCATGGAGGGTTCCAGCGGGCGTGATCCTTTGAGCGTATCGTCGCTCGAGCGACGGCTCTCGGGCATCTGCTGGCGCTACCGCCAGCTCGGCGCGCCGCTCGATACGTCAGATCGGCACATTTCCACCGTGCTCGCCGGCATCCGCCGCGCCCATGGCCACCCGCCGGTCCAGAAGGAGGCGATCTTCGCCGACGAGCTGCTGGCGATGATGGCGACGCTCGAGATGGATCTGCGTGGGATCCGCGACCGCGGGATTCTCGCGCTAGGCTTCGCCGGCGGCCTGCGCCGTTCGGAAATCGTCGGCCTCGATTGCGGCCCGGACCAGAGCGAAGACGGAACCGGCTGGATCGAGATTCTCGACGGCGGCGCGGTGCTGCAGATTTCTGGCAAAACCGGCTGGCGCGAGGTCGAAATCGGCCGCGGCTCGCGTCCCGAAACCTGCCCGGTCGCACTGCTCGAGACCTGGATGCGGCTCGGCCGGATCAGTCGCGGCCCCTTGTTTCGACCGATCGCCCGCAAGAACGGCGGCGTTTCCGCCAACCGGCTGACGGACAAGCATGTCGCCCGGCTGGTGCAGAAAACCGCCCTCGCCGCCGGCATTCGCGGCGATCTGACGGAGGGCGAACGACGGCTCGCCTTCGGGGGCCACTCGCTGCGCGCCGGGCTTGCTTCGTCGGCGCAGATCGAAGAGGCGCATGTGCAAAAACATCTCGGTCACGCCTCCCCCGAGATGACTCGACGCTACCAGCGCAAACGCGATCGTTTCCGGGTCAATCTGACCAAGGCGGCGGGACTGTGAGCCTCCGCACCAGATTTTAGGGCCTTTCAGCCGACCGCCATTGCAATTCCGGGACTCGTGCAATAACTTGTCCCTTACTAGGAGCATATTTAGAGGCTGTTATGCCGTCCGCCGCCGTCAATCTCACGCCCCGCGAAGTCGCCGAACTCGCCGGCGTTCCCAAACGCGCTGTCGAAAAGGCGATCGAAGAAGGGGTTTTGTCGATCCATGTCGGCAAGATTGCGGGCGCGCGCTTCAGCAAAGCCGCTGAAACGCGTCGTCTGCTTGGCGTTGAAAGCGTCGCCTACGCCGCGCTGATGCGCCGCCTGACCGGAATCGTCTCGCTTACCGTCCCCAGCAAACGAAAACTCGTCAAAGCCCTCAAGGCGCTCGATCTGTCGCGCCTCAAATCAGCAAAAATCGAGATCGCGCCCTCGATCATGGCCGATATTGGCGAACTCGCCGGCGAAGCGCTCGAGCGCACCGACCGCTATCTACATGCGCGTGACGCCTGGATCGAAAGCGTCGCCGGGATCAAGGGCGGCCTGCCGGTCATCAAGGGCACGCGCATCACGGTGCATTCGGTAGAGTCGCGGCTTTCACATGGCGACAGCCTCGACGACATTGCATCCGAGAATCCTGATTTGCCGCGTGAAGCTTTCGAGGCGGCCGTCCTCTTCGCCAGGGCGCATCCCCTGCCCGGCCGCCCGCCGACGATTGCGCGGTCCGCGGCGTAATGAGATGCGGCTGTTTATCGATGAATGCCTCTCGCCAAAATTTGCTATCGACCTCGCGCAACTCGGTCATGACGCCATCCATCCGCTGCATGTCGGCCGGCGCGGCCAGCTCGACCATACGGTCAAAGAGACCTGTCTCGCCGAGGATCGCGTCATCGTCACCGAGAATGTCGGCGACTTCAAAGCCCTGCTCCGCCGCGAATCGCTTCATCCAGGTCTGATCGCGCTTCCGCAGACGAGCCGCGCACAGGGATGGGCCCTCATTGCGGCCGCGCTGTCTTTCCTGGAAGCGCAAGGAGGCGATCCGATGGACGCCATGGTCAACCACTATATCGATTTTGACGCGCAAGGCCGGCCGGCGCTTCATTCGCTGTCGGCGGCCGATTGAGCTTCCAACGGTTCCGCGAATGGCGGCAACTGGCCATAGGTGGCGGCGGCCGTCAGCGCCTGCGCGGCGATGTCCCCTGACCGGGTCAAAAGATCGGCGGTCGACGCCTTCCCCTCCGCCGCCAGCGGGCCCAGCTCGATGATTTTGACCAGGGCATCGGAAAGAATGGCGAGTTGGGTCGTCGTGTCGGTCATCGCGTCCTCCCTCCTCAATCGGCAACGATAATCCCCAAAACCGCGGCAAGGAAACCCCACGCCAAAAGTCCGATCATCCCGCTTGCCGCCGTTCACGCGCGGCCTTTGCGGCCTTGCCGCGCAACAACGCCATCAGCACCGGCCCCAGCGAGAACTCCCCTTCTCGCGCCTTTCCAGTCAAAACCCGCAAGTAGCCACCGGCGGATTTGATTTCCTCGCCCCGCTGCAGGATCGCGGCGATGACGATCGAGGCGTCATGCTCGCCCAGAACGTCGAGCGCCTGTTTCCAGGCGTCTGGCGAAACGCCGAGCGCCGAGCGCACGATCGCCGCCGCATCGATCAGATCGCGCCAGCAGGAAATCTCGCCGCGCTTGCCGTAATCGACGATGTCGGGACAGGCTTGCAGCACCATGCCGAGCGGATAGGTTCGCCGCGGCGACGGTTCTCGTTCGCCCAACCTTGAACTGGGAGCCTCAGTTTCTGCAGCCCCTTCGCTACCGGCTTTCGGCTTTCCCAGCACTGGCCCGGAAGTTTTGACCCGGCCTTCTCGAAGGCTAGGTTCAAGATCAAAATGGTTTGTGATTTGATTCTGTATGTGGCGCTCAGTCTGGGACTCATTGGCGCTTCTTTTTTGGCTTTTTACGTGCATTTCCAACAGATTCTGGATTTCGGTTGCAAAGGCGACGAGATCGCTCGCCAAAGCCTCCAGGTCGGTGCGCCTGAGATTGCGCGCATAACAGCCCGCGAGCGCCAAATAGCGCCGGTGGAGCCCCTCCCAGTCGCGGATTTCTTCGCCATCGCTCCCGACAATCGCGACGGCAACCCCTTCTTCCATCCCGGTCGCGATCATTTTGACGACGTCGCGCCGCGCCAGCGTGATCTTTTCGCGCAGCAAGGCTATGGCGCGGTTTTCGGCGCGCACCTCCTCGGCGAGGTTCTCGATCTCGCTGGCCCGCGCAATCAGCGGCGTCAGATCGAAGCCAAAGGCGCTTTCGATCTCGCCCCCCTGCCCTCGCCGGGCGAAGCGTTTGCCGTTCGGCGAGTCGCGCCGGATGATCAGCCCGGCCTCGACGAGTGACGCCAGATGCCGGCGCAGCGTCGCCGGCGCCATGCCGTGGGCGCGGATCGAGAGCTCTCTGTTCGACGGAAACACCACGACGCCGGGGCCAGGCGAAGCATCCTCGCTCTCCGCTTTTGGGTCGCTTTCGGGCAGCGTCAGCGCTGTTTCCTGATGGAAGCTGAGCAACGCGTGCAAAACCGATAGCGCCCGATCGGAGACGCCGATCGGCTCCTTGGCTTCGGTCAGCGCCCGAAATAGCCGCCATTTATGGACGGCCATTTCGGATGCATTTGGCTTCGCCGCGAAATCCTTGGCCGCGGCCTGGCTCGCCACCATGGCGAGTGACAGCGATCGCCGCCCAAAGGGCGTCGTTATGTGTGACTGCATGATCCTTTGCCTCGTCCAGGCAAAAGAAATCTGCTCGCCGAAACGGCGCCGACTCTTGACAGCGATTCGCGGAAGTGATTCTCTGTAGCTGCAACACTTATAGAGAGGCTTCCGGGCGGAAACGTTTCGGGGGCCTTTTCTTTTGCGGAATCACCTCGCTTGGATAATGGGAGAACTAATTACTCTCGACCGGGCCAACGCTATAGAGAAACCGGTCACGCATTCGGGCGAAAGAGGGCAACCTGTTGGTGTTCAGCCAGATCGGCATCTCTCTCGGTAATTGCGATACAGATCCGGCAGCTCGCCGAGCAGGAATTCTCCGAAATCGGGAGCAGCTTTTTCATCCACGACGAAGGTCGCACGACCCGCTGCGCGCTGGTAGGTCGCGATTCGTCGCCCTTCAGCGTCACTCCAAACTTTTTTCTCCGTGTTGGCTCGAGGCTTCGCGTCAAGCGCCGCCAGGAAGGACACAAAGCGCGCGTCACTATCAGCGACCATGAAAGCATGATCGTCTGCGAGCTTGTCCAGTATCGAGCCTACGTCTTGTGTCGCAAGTTTTTCTGCAAGCAACGACCAGCGCGGGCGCCCGGTCTTTGGCGCGGGACCAATCAACCGAACAACTTCGAGTGGGACTGCGCGGCCAATCGAAATCAGGCGCGAAAGCTGTGTTTTTTCGACACTGAGAGCAGCCATTATCACTTCACGTTCAAAGCCGCGATCTTCAATCGTCACCGCAAACATCGCGCGCTCGATATAGCTAAGCTCAAGGCGTGCGGAATTCTCTTGCCCCTGCGCAACGACGAGCTCGGAATCTGACAGCTCGCGAACGACAGCACGGACTGGCCTTCCGATCTCCATCGCAGCTCGAAGGCGGCGATGGCCGTACGCCACTTGATATCGATCCGCTTTCTCGGAATGAGGGCGAACCAGGATGGGAACTTGCTGTCCATGTTCGCGGATCGAGGCGACTAAGGCTGCTTGTTCATCGGACGCCTGTCCGAGCCTGTCCGTGATGAATGATGACTCGATTAGAGCCGGATCAATCTCCACGATTGTATCACCGGCGGCAATAAGCGCCCGGGCTTCCTCAGCCGCATGGGCGAGCCTTCCCAGGGATCGCCCCATCGCGCCGACAGCGCCTGAGCGAACCAATTGTTTTGGTGCGTCGCTGATGCTTGTGGTGCTGGGCAAGGGGGAATCGGCGGAGTTGCCATCTGGCAACCGCCGTTCCTTCGCCGTCAGAAGGGAACGAAGGGTATCCTTGCGGCTCACGGTTCACGCCCCCATGCTCGCTGCATCAAAGCCTCGACTTCCGTGTTAACGGCATCCAGCGATTCCAACGCCCGGTCGTACGTAGCGCGCGTGAAATTCTCACGCCCGACCTCGTAAAGCGTCTGCTTGGAAAGGCCGGCGTCAGAAATCGCGGTAGATTTCAGCATCGTGTTGGTGAGGACGCGCTCGCGAAAGAGCGAACGCATAAATGCAACCATTTGCGTCTGCGGCCCGTCGGACGGCTCGTAGCGCGTCACAACATATCGAATAAAGTCATAATCGAGATCGGCACCTGCCTCCTGGACCACCGACAACAGGTCAGACGCCATTAAGAGGAATTGGCACATCGACATTACGTCTAACATTTGCGGATGCACCGTGATCAGGATCGAAGTCGCGGCACACAATGCTCCTAGCGTCAAAAAGCCCAACTGCGGAGGGCAGTCGAGAACCATCACGTCATACCGATCTGCGAGATCTCCAAGAGCCGTCGCAACACGGCCAAAAAATGTTTCACTTTGACCATCGACGAGAGCTTTGGGAGTGTCGTGCTCGAACTCCATGAGTTCGAGATTCGCAGGCACAAGGTCCAAACCGGAAAAATACGTCGAGCGGACGACCTCCCTAAGCGGTCGTCGGCCATGATCATAACGAATCGCGCCATACAGTGTTTCGTTCGCCCCAATGTCGAATTCGGGCTGATATCCATGCAAAGCGGTGAGGGATGCTTGCGGATCAAGATCAACCGCGAGCACCCTGTAACCTTTGAGCGCCAAGAACTGTGCGAGGTGTGCAGCGGTCGTGGTCTTGCCAGACCCACCTTTGAAATTGACGACCGACAGAACCTGGCATTGCTCGCCATCGAGCCTCTGTGGAAGGTAACGTTTGCCCTTCGAACCCTCCTCCAGAAGCTTACGCAATTCATTGATTTGATCGAGAGTATAGGAGCGTCGCCCCCCTGTGCTGATATCTGGCTGAGGCCCCTTGCCGCCCAGCGACAGCTGCCGAAGGTAGCCGTCCGCGATCCCGATCAGTTTTGCAGCCTCGCCGGACGAGAAGCTTCTGAGCGCTTTTTTCGATTCTGGTGGAAACAACGTCTTGCGGAGCTCGTTAAGCTCTTGCGACAACGCGCTCCCGTCTGCTGCAATGACCGAGGTCATTTTTGGCTTGGCAGCATCCATGCTCGATCGTTTCTCCGCTGAGCAACATATTTACGCTGAAATCGCAAATCGCGCTCCAGACGCGTAACTATCACAGCCCGATTCTGCACTTCTTGCAACCATTAAAGGGTTAACGCGTCTTAACCATTTTGGCGGCGGGCTTGAGTTGCCAACTGGCAACAAAATCGCGATAGTTGCGAGGCGTTCGTGCAAGCTCGCCTCGCAACGTCGGCGTAACGTTCGAGAGTCGGCGGAATGTTTCACTAGCGCCTTCTGCACCCCCGAAAGACGGCGCTCATGCGCTTTCCTTCCCGAATCTCAACACCGGGATTCCCATCTTGCGGGCCTTGTCTGCGAGGTTCTCGACGATACCGGAGCCTGAGAAAACGATGACACCGATCGGAAGCGCTTCGAGCATAACGTCGTTGCGCTTGAAGGGCGCAGCGTTCTTGTGCCTGGTCCAGTCCGGTTTGAAAGCGACTTGCGCGACCTTGCGATTGTCCGCCCAGCAGGCGGCGATTCGTTCGGCGCCCTTGGGGCCGGCGCCGTGGAGCAGGACCATGTCCGGGTGTTTGGCGCGCACCTTGTCGAGCGTCGCCCAGATGCGCGCGTGGTCGTTGCAGTCGGGTCCTCCCGCGAAAGCGATGCGCACACCGGGAGGCAACAACACTTGCGTCTCGGCGAGCTTCTTCGCGTTGAGGAAATCGCGGCTGTCGATCATCGCCGAGGTCAGAGCCCGGTGATTGACGACCGAACCCGCGCGCGGTCGCCAGGATGAGCCGGTCTCAGTCGCGTAGAGTTCGGTGAGATGATCGCGGAAGAATTCGAAGGCGTTGCGCCGCTCGGTGAGCGTGAGCCCTTGCGCGATCCGCCGTTCGAGTTCGACCGAACGAATTTCCGAGCCGTCCTGCTCGCCATGGGAGCGGCGTTGCGCGCTTTCATTGTCATCGAGGTCGCGGCCGATGCGCTCCGCCTTGCGGTGGAAGAGATTGACGACCGACCAAAGCAAATCGGGGAGATCAGCTTCGAGACGCGTGTCGACGAAGAGGCCCGACAAGGCTTCGACGACGGATTCGAGAGCGAGCGTCGAGGCGTCAAAGGAGGGCAGGGGACGCGGATCGGGATCGTCCTCGAAGGGGCGATAGCCATGCAGAGCGAGTTCGTCGAGAAGATGCGAGGAGGCTGAGCTCTCGTGATGATCCGAAGGCTGGGAGTCGAAGGGAAGGGAAGCGATCTCGTAGCTCATGGCGTTTGCTCTCTCGCTTAAGGCCGCGCCGATCGGGCCTGACAGCGATCCCGAGCCACGGGCGGACTGCGCCGCACCCGAAGGGCCGAAGCGCACGCGGAGGACGCGAGACGTCGACTTGTTTGTTCGGCGGGGAATGCCTGGCGCGAAATGCGCCAGGCAGGGGAAAGAAGTCGGCGGGGAGCGTTGCGGCAAGCGGTCCGCTTGTGGCGACATCGCTGCTCTCTCAGGCCGGCGCGCGGCCCTCTCCGCGAGAGAGGACGCTCGTGACAAGAGAGGGAGCGGCCGCCCCGGCCCCTCCCGGATCGGCGCATCGAGCCGCCGCTCTTTGATTTCGACTTCGCGCCCTCGGATCTGGAACCAGGGATAAGTGTAAAGCTCCCCTTTCCGGCGCCGCGGTCAGGGAGACAGCGCCTCCGAACCCCAAGGATAGAGACGGGGGACGAGCGTCAGCAGCGTCGCAACTGCGATCGCTGCAATCGAGCCAGCGAAGAACAACATCCAGTTCGTAGGCTGCATCGTCCCGAGCGCTATGATGAGAAACAGCATCGGCAGGTCGAGGAAATGCGTGATCGTCGGCGCCAGCTCGCCCCGCGCGCGCTCGAGTTCGGGCGTCGCTTGGCTGGCATCCAGCGCTGATCGCGTCAGGCGGCGCGGCCGCTGAAATAGAGGCGCGTGATCGTGTTGCCCTCGACGAACTCGAAGGCGAACAGCCCGACCATCCCGGCAAGCCATGGGATATGCAAGAAATTCCAGCCTCCATAGAACTGCGCAATCATCCACGTTCCGGAAATCAGCAGCAGCAGGGCGCCGGGCACGACAAGGCCGTCGTAAAAGACCGTGATGTTGCGAACCGCTTCCGAGCAAGGCTTCAGCTCGCTGAGCTGCCGAGAGCGCAAATCGGCCAGCCACACGCCAATGAGCCCAGCGTTAATGAGAACCGCGCCGAGGACGTGGAAAAATCTCAACAAGCCGTACTCCATGGGGTCAGCCTTTCTCCAGCCTTTGACGCAGTTCGCGGACCGCGCGCGCCGCCTCCGCAATCGTGTCGACAGACAACCCCTTGGCTAAACGCTCGGCCCACCGACGCTGCTTGGCCATGGCGGAGCGGAACGCCGCCTTGCCTTGATCTGTCATGAGCACGAGTTTTGCCCGCTCGTGATGAGGATTGGGCGCGAAGCGGACAAGGCCGTCCTTCTCCATCTCGTTGGCCAACCGCTGCACCGCCTGACGCGACAACCCCATGTTGCGCGCGACGTGACTAATCGGCAGCGGCACGGGCGAGGCGTCGATTGCGCCGAGCACCTGCCAGCGGGCGCTGGTGAGTCCAAGATGGCGAACGAGTTCGTCACCTGCCTCCAAGAGGCGGCCGTTCAACCGAAACGTCTCCAGTATCAACTCGGTGACGGCCTCAACTGCTAATTTCTGAAGCCGGCGGTCGTACATGTTCATAGGGTGTCATATTGGTAACATATTGTCACTCGCACCGGAGCCGCGTTTGGCGCCTTAGGCGCGATGCGGTCCTGCCGTCGCTGCCGCTCATGGCGCATTCAAGTCATTGCATCGAAGGAACGGCAAACTTGACCGCACCCGGCCGTCGACGATCAACTCGAGGCAAGGGAGCTCTCACCCGACCCTTGTTTGAGGAGACGAGGGAAGAACGTTTTGCAAGAAGAGTCTCTTGACGACTCCAACGGACGATCGCCGAAAAATCGGCTCTCTTGGACGAAGCGCCCCTCACGCGACCATCCTCGCCCGATCTATGCGCGGCGGACGTCAATCTGGGGAAGTTGCCAGTGGACGGCCCGCGCGCGCCCCTCGAAGGAGGTTTGCTGCGTGATACGCTTTGCGCCTGCGTTCGATTCGAGGGGCTCGAGAAAAATGCGGCAGGCGGCGCGACGGCAAGCAAAATCGCAGGCGACGCCTGAAAGCGACGACGCGCCGACAGGCGAAAAGGCCCGTCTCGCGCGATTGATCGAGGAATATTGCCTGGACGCCATCGGCAGCCTCTCCCCGGCGAAGATCGAAGAAGCCGCGTTGCAATGGCTGTCCAAGAAGAGCTTGAATCCCGACGA
>Ga0194110_10006414_pt1 | contig 13774 bp, 16 predicted proteins | sample TA2Kig1200mmetaG_FD_146192 | JGI IMG/M metagenome (GOLD analysis project Ga0194110, IMG submission 146192) | Freshwater microbial communities from Lake Tanganyika, Tanzania - TA2015032 Kigoma Deep Cast 1200m | ecosystem: Environmental > Aquatic > Freshwater > Lake | place: Tanzania: Lake... | reverse complement strand
AATCTACCAAAAGTAAAGTAGCAAACCTTTCCTTCTAACGCCATTGTTTTTGTAGGGTGAAATTGTTGTATGCAAACTCAAGACGATTGACAAACTTAATCATACTACCATCTTTGTGAAGAACGTATCCTTCAGGAGACGTAACTTTATAACCATTATCAGTTTGCACGAAAGTTCTAAACTCTTCAAGATGATCTAATTTATCTATAACCATTTGCTTGACTGCCTGAAGCTCTTTATATAATGCAATCATTGTTTTAAATTTATAAACATTATCCAACAAATAATTTTCACTCTTATAGACAAGAGTGCGTTTCTTGGTCAAGTTATCTACTGTCTTAATTTTAGCAAGTTCTTTGCTCATTTTCTCATGATAAAAATTAATCAATTCATTAATTGCTTCATCGATATTATTAATACTTCTGGCATTTTTGATTTCGCTATTGAAGAACTGTTTGAGATATGAAGAAATATGAAACTTAGAATCTCCAGTAGTGCCAAAGTTACTCACTAAGTCATCGAGAAAATCTCCACACAACTGAGACATACGTTCTATTTTAGTGATGTAATTATCAAACTTTTGCATTTCTGTTTTAGAAAAACCAACCCGATGCATAGGGGTGTCATTATCAATTACTGCTACTTCAGAAACTTTATTAAAAGTATTGATTGGTGCGCCCGCACGGGCTTGCATTTCAGGTAAAGAATTTCCAGTGTAATGCGTATGAAACACTACTCCTATTTTAGCTTTACCAATTTCTTTTCCTATTTCATGATCAACTGGTATTCCATAAGTAATAGTATTTGGTCTGAAAGTATAAAGTCTTTCTCCATCTACTGTTTCTGTGTTTCTGGTGGAATCCGTAAATAACAAATCACCTTGAATAACTCCTTTTATACCTAACTTACTAAAGTATCGCAAAGAAAATTTAAGTTTCTCAGCGAGGTCTCCATCATAATAAGAATCTACAGATTGTTCAGTAGCACACATTTTAGGTTCTGTTTTATTGAAAACAGATTTTGTACCAACAAAAAATACTCCAGATAAAGGATCAACACCACAAACTACAGACGGTGCTCCGTCCCATTTCGTTTGCATAAACCCAGCACTCTCCTGATGCCCAAGCATTTTTTTCAATTCTTTCAAGAAAGAAATTGCCGCCTCACATCCTTCCGTGCCGTAGTTCAGCATCTCATCTTCAAGATGCTCTAAATGCTTGAGTTGCTTGATGTTTGCCATTTATATACTATACACGATTTTTAAAATTTTTGGCGATAGCGTGGACAGTTTAAAAAGTGACACTATGCCTTTTCTAATCCATCAACTTAACATGAACAGATGATTTATCGGTTTGAGATCCAGCATAACAATATAATGCTTTTATAATCTCATCTGCTTTTCCAGAAGTCGAGATACAATCCAATAAACGAAGACCCATTAATTTGCTATATCTATATGACTGCGTTCTGTTACTAAGTTCCAATCTGGCTTGCACATCTCCAGGATAATTTGCAGTTGGTCTAGGAGCAGAGTATTTATTAAATAATGAAATTAGTTCATCATTAATAGCATCTTTTTTCGATTTATTTGTTGGTTTGCAATCAGACCACAATGTTCTATTATTCCATCCACTAGTAATACCTGGATAAGATACGTTTAAAGATTTTAAAATTTCTACTATACTTCCTCCGCCACATCGACCCTGAGCAGCTGACACTCCTTTTAGTTCCAATTGCCATGATGGAGAAGATGATCCACCAAAATTTCTTGATTGAAATCGCGTTGACTGTGAATTACTACCCGTCTTCCAGTAAAGATAAACATCCATTGGATATCCATCATCATCACTTTTCCTTTTATCATCTTTATATCTCGACCAATATCCAGCGAAAGAAACTTCATCTAGTTCTTTCATCTTATCATTTGAGTTATAATTCAAAACTTTTAGTTTTGCTGCCCCTTTCATTTTTTTCAAAGAAACACCAATTAATTCCCTCTCTTCATATTTCTCTTTTATGAATTCATTTATAGTATCAACTGTCTTATATTGATCTAATTCACTAGGATCGAAAGTAGTTGATACCATCCAAATATCAGCAGGATTCCATTTGTCTTCGGAAGAAAATACTACCTTAACATTAGGATCTTTCAGCATACTTCTTCTGGCTCTTTGATATGCTTTTTTAATTTGTTTATCGTCGGGACCACCACCCCTACAAAAAATATAACTCTTGCCAGTATTGTGAAATGTTTGCCATAATTTATTTGCTCCTCTAATAGAAGATATCTGCCATTCTTTAGACAATTCTTCTGGGAGGAGTTGCTCAAATGGCACATCAACATCAATTATTTTTGATGCTTTTTCAAAATCACTTAATGCAATAGGAATATCTTCATCTATTACTCCCCTATATACATTAAAAGCAAGAGCAGCATAAAGACATTGTGCCGCTTCATTCCTCGCAGTTTCGGCAGCACCGCCGCCAGATCCACCACCTTGAGGTTTAATATCAATTCTTAAAGTTTTACCACTAACATCAATGTCTAATTGATTACCAGTTCCTTTAGTATCAACTGCAGTATATCCCTTACTAGCAACATTTTGAGCAATCATAAATGCTGCTTTTGTTCTCTTTGCTCTAGGAACAATTACTTTAAGAGCAAAGAAAATTTTTGATCTGCCAGTTGGGTCAGCAATTTTTGTTACATCAAATTCATAAAAAGAAAAATTTTCATCCCCAAGGGAATCCATGACATCACGAATTGCTTTTTTAAATTGATCCCCAAACCCAGATAAATCTAATTGCTTTGCCATATGAAAAAACCTCCCTGTTAGTATTTAGCGGGAGGTTTATCATTATCGGTCGTCTGCGGCACGGTTTTCAGAGAAGTACGGGTCAAAGGTGCCCTCGGGGTATCGCCGCTCAAGTTTCTTGACATTGCGGGCGATGACTTCATCAATAGAAATCTCCAGTGCTTGTGTTGCTTGTGCGACATACCACATGATGTCACCTAGCTCAATGATAAGATGCTCCCGATTATCTTTATTCCAGGGTTTACCTTGGAAAATCATCTTCTTAATAATCTCCAAAAACTCACCACCCTCAGCGTTGATGCCAACACCAGCAGTCAGTAGACGCTCAATGTTTGCACCTTCACGGTCAAGCTCACCAATACGCTCTGCGAAGTTGACGAAATCTTTGGATGCTTTTGAAGTTACAGCATCTACAAAGTGCTCATACTTATTAAAATCAATCTGTCGTGTCATACAATAAATTCGGTAAACTTGTTGGTTTTGTTTTTTGGTTTAGAATCTTCATATTCATACTCTTCCTCATCGATCATGATGATTGAAGAATCTGCTACTTCTACATTATACAGTTTCATCTTCGCTCTGTCAACCCCAATCAAAAATCTCTTGTTAAATGTGGGGTCGTTGTATCTGTTTTTAAGTTGTTTGACAAGGATGTGACCATCCTTTTCCAAGTCCTCTGTAGAGATGAGAGCAAACATAAAGTCAGCAGTAGCTGGCAAACCAAAGGACTCACTGGTATCAGTGAGATCGACATCACTATTACCAAACCCAGACCTTGTAGTTTGGGTAGCAGATACCAGCGGAACATTGTGCTCAACTGCCAATCCTCTAAGTTCTTCTGCGATTGCTTTGACATAGGTATAGGAGTTTACAATTGCTCCTTTATATCTTGCACTAGCACAGATGTTAAGGTAATCGATAAAAATGATATCAGGTTTAAAAGTCTTTTTGAGTTGGAGTTCATTGAGAAGAGATTTGAAATGACCAACGTGTGCTGATGCTGTAGGATATTCTTTGATGATTAGGCGACCCTGAGTTTTTCTTCCAATCTCTTGAATGCGAGAAGTAAAGATCATCTCTGGCAATCCTCCAATATCTTTAATATTTACATTTAAAAGATTAGCGTCAATTCTTTCAGCAATCTTTTCTTCTGCCATCTCTAGTGTAATGTATAAAACATTCTTACCTTGCTGCAAACAATTAGCAGCACAGTGACACATGAATAGAGATTTACCCACCCCAGTGCCAGCAAGAGCAACATTCAATGTTTTATTTGGAAGTCCACCTTTTGTAATTGAATTAAATTTATCTAGGTCAAAAGCAATCTTATCTTCTTTGAGATGATAAAAATCATATCTTTCTTCTACATTACCAACATAGTCATGACCTACATGCTCGTCAAAAGATACTGCTAGGGCATCTTGGAGAATGCTTGGAATCGCATCAGCTGATACTTTCTGATTGCCGCCATCTGCGATTTTGATAGACTCCAAAAGTGCGAGATAGATGGCTCTGTTTTTACACCACTTTTCTGTGGTGTCAAGCAACCACTGGTGTTCGACTGATTCAGTAGTAAATTCTTGAATCGTTTTAACTGCGTTTTGATATACTTCCTCATTTAAATCTTTCCTTGATTCTAAGTTAATTGTTAATACTTCTTTAGTAGGTACTAACTCATAGTTGCTTGCAAAATTCCACACTTCTTCATAAATTACTTTTTCATGGATTTCATTAAAGTAATCTGGTTTTACAAAAGGCACAACCTTTCTATAAAACTGTTCGTTACATAGGAGGTTGCGTAAGATTGTTGTTTCAATTCTCTCCATCCACTACTCCATATAAAAATTCTTTCTTAGCACACTCATCAAGTGCCTGCATTACTTCTGGCGTGAAATACTTCTCAGGACTGGCAAGAATAACAGAAGGATAAACGGAAGATTCCCCAACAACAATCCGATTACCCTTGCGCTGGAATACTCCGTATTTCTCACCCAACTCCAATAGTCCATAATACTTATCCAATCCCCTTGCGTCATAGTAGAGCCTTGTCTCGATGTCTGAATTTTCTTTTGTGAAGCGTGACTTTTGTGCCTTCACTTTGATAATATTACCAACAACTTCGGTGCCATCTTTTTCTTTCTTTTTTGATAAGAAAAGAATCGTTGATGCAGCATACTTCAAACCAGTGCCACCACCCATTTCTTTCGTTGGCACATATGCACCCACTACTTCATATGTATGGTTGGTAACGATAAGAGGAATACTAGCTTGCCCCAGTTTCAGTGACAGGATTCTAAAGATCGATTTGATGACTTGAGCACGAGTCATGTCACGAGTTTCTTTACCATCAGTGGCATCTTGCACCTCCTTAGAGGTTGAGAGCATTCCAAGAGAATCCAACACAAACAAGAGGGGTGGTCTATCTTCTTTCTTTAGTTTAGTATACTCATCAACAACCTTGATAGATTGTGTGCGAAACTCCTGCACAGTAGTAACGGGCACAAGACCTACACGCTTTACATCAATACCACGAGAAACCATCATGTCTTTAGACACAGCAGATTCTGTTTCAAAATAAATTACTTGAGCATTTGGCGTATTGCTAAGGAAGTGCTTGACGATTGAAAGAGCAAAGAAAGTTTTGCCCGTTGAGGATTCGCCCGCCAGTGCCGTGATTTTGTTGGCAGGTAATCCACCATAGATGCTACCAGAAATAAGAGCATTGAGAATGTAGCTACCAGTATCCACAAACGATTCACAGTCACCAGATGTGATTCCATCTTCAACAACACTTGCGTATTCATTATCTAACTCCTTAATAACGGATTGTAAAAAATTCATAATACCTCAACTAAAAAAACTTAATAGTGACCCACGACGCTCGTACTGCCAATCAATACATTCTAGCACAGTTTTTAACGGTTCGAGAAACGATTTTTCAAACTGTGTAGTATAATCAACATACTTCTCAAGATTTAATTCTTTAGGAAGTTGTTGAAAGAAAGCAATAATATTTTCCCCAATGGGATTAGGGGTCCTTAAATATAAAAACTTAATCTTTTCACCCTCTTGAATGATAGGATACTTATGCTCTAATTTATTCTTTTTAATATAATAGTTATAAAGTAAAGCACCACGCACTTGAATTGGACAACCTTTAGCATAAATGTCAGTGCCATTACGATACTTACTCAATCCATTGCAACCGCGAGGAAAAGCAATGTTGAGATAATTTTGTTTTTTGGTGTCTTCTTTAATATCATCAATAAAGTCAATCAACTCATCGTTTGTTTTAGTAATGATAATTGTGTATGCTTCTACTAATTTATCTCTGAAGTAAGCAGGTGTAGATGAGCGAGCAGTTTCCATGCCACAAATTTTCATCTTTGCTTTAGAATAACGCACACCTTCGCTGTCCCATACGTTGAGCACATATCGTTTCTTCGCAGTCCAGAAACCACGCTCAGCAATATTCTCACGCTTCATCTTCATCATCTGCGCGTAGGCGTTGAGGTAGTCAGACAATTCTTGGTAAGAACTTTCAATATACTTTTCAAATTCCATACCACAGACCTTATCAAGGAACGAGACAATGCTTTCAGAAGTTTTCTCTCTGCCCTTGTATACAGTTTCAACCAGAGGACCCAAGTTAAGATACATAGAGTCAGTATCACAAGCAATAACATAGTCAACATCCTGTGTTTTTAGAATCTTATTAAGATAGGCATTCATCTTATTCTCAATCCAGCGAATAGATAGCTGACCAGAAAGAGTGATTGCCTCAGCAATTTCAAGTTTGTAGTAACGAAAGTGCTCGTTACCGATAGCACCATAAGCAGAGTTGAGTTGAATCTTTCGTGCCATCTGAATATTATTACAGCGAGCAATCTCTTTTCTCAACTCAATTGTTGGGGTCTTCTCATATTGTTGCTTAGCAGCAAGCATCTTCTTTTTGTAGATGGTGCGATCTTCATAAATCTTTTCCATCAACTTAGGAAGAAACCCTTGGTGCTGAGTGGTATAATGTGTCCCATTAGCACACAGAGTTTCTCCCACAAGGTCTGAGGTGTCGTGCTTCTTATCTAGCAGCATGTCAACGTTGACGCTGCTGCGGCGCGGTAGGAGAGTCTCGGGCGACAAGTTGTATTGCATGATGAGATGAGGATACAGCGAATTAAGGTCAAATGACACAACCCAATCATACATTCCTGGAATAGGTTCTTTTACATATGCGCCAGCATACTGCGAATCCTTACGGGAATCTTTTTTAGGTGGAATAGCAATCTTCATCTTATCGAGATAGATAAAGATAATGTTATCCCACATACGCACCTGAGAATATACATCTTCATAATTTACCTTAGCATCATATGCCATAGTAAATGCCAGCTCAAGCAACTTCATCTTGTCGTCAAGTCTATCGACAAGGCGCACGTCATGAATATTATATTCAACAAACTTATTCCAATCTTTTGTATAGAATTCCTTGAAGGTATCAAACTCAGAGTGATCAAGTTTGTTTTGCTCTAACTCCACAAATGCAATATGGTCTAGGCGATATGACTCTTGATTTGTATAAGTAAATTTTTTATACAATTCAAGATAATCAAGACACGCAATACCAGGAATATCGTAAGCAATCTGCTTACGACCTTTAATATAAATTTCTCTATCAGAAATCAATTTCCAGGGCGACAAAAGTTTAGTATACTTGTCACCAAGGATTCTATCCAGGCGGCGACAGATATATGGAATATCAAATAGTTGTACATTCCACCCAGTAATTACGTCGGGGTAATTTTCTTGCCACCATCTAAGGAAACATGATAGAAGTTTCTTTTCATCGTCGCAATGAATGTAATCAACCTGCCTGTCTTCAGTCGAGAAACTTTTGCTTCCCCAAACAATGATCCTATTTGTATAAGAATCACGAATAGAAATAAGCAGAATCTCCTGGTCAGCAGATTCGATGTTAGGAAATCCATTTTCTGCTGCCGTCTCAATATCCATCGTGAAGACACGGATGAGTGAGCTATCAAATTTGATTTCATCTTCGGAATATTTTTCGTTGATGTATTGGTATAAGTATCTAGTATTTCCGTGAATTTCAAACTCTTCTACGTCAGCATATTGTTGCACAAACTGCCTACAATCAGCAATGGTGCCAGGCATGACACGACGAAGATTGCGACCGTCAAGTGTTTTATAATCTGATTGTTTATTTGAAGACACGAAAAGGGAGGGTTTAAACTCCTCCCTATAGATTACATCATTACCATTTTCATGAGCACGGACCAGAATTTTATTACCAACTTGCTCAACGTTCTTGTAAAACTTCATCAGATTCTTCATTAAGTATGCTAGGGACTGCATCAATATATGCTTTCACTGCTTCAGCATTTGGAGACAAAATCGTTAAGATATTATCCGCATGAAACAGGACTTCTCTCTGGTCAGTATACCACGGCCAACGCTCAAGCGCAATCCTTTTTTGACATGGTTTTCCGATGAAATCATCTGGATCTAGATTAGGATTCCACCTTTCTTCGCCCTCATAAATGTAATCTGTGCCTACTGAATATGGCTCAACCAGTTTGCAATTAGGCAAACCATATTCAACTTCCAATTCTTCTACTTGTGCAAGCAAAGATTCATTACTCTTCAGTAAGATCAACTTCAGATTCTGCATTTTCTTGTTCCTCCTCATAATACAATTCTGCACTAAATTTTTCTAAATAAACATCCAAGATTCCTTGATCAACATCACCAAGAGCAACTACAGAATCATATGGAATATTAAAACTATTACTAGAAGAAAAAGGATTCCACTTACTAAAGTTTACTGAATATTCTTCTCCACCTTCTTCTTTGGGATTGAGAGTTAGAATGTAAGGACATTTTAAAACCAGGCAGATTCCTTTACCAGTATTATTATCTGTCATTTCAGAAACACCAGCAATGACACGTTCGCTTGTTTTCATCACTAAAACTTTAGGGACCATACTATTCTCCAATTTATAATTACATTGTAGCACAAAAATAAAAAAGAGGCAAGGGCTGATTCTGACCAGCCGTGCCTCTAGCGCCGACGATATTTGGGTTACCCCGCGTTTATTTATCCTTCGGTTAGAAGTTGTTGCTTACCAGCACCAATATTATATGTGGTACGTTTCTGATGTTCTGGGATGATCTTCTCCAATGAGATTGTTAATAGACCATCTGCAAAATCTACAGAGGATACTCTGACATCATCTGCGAGTTGCCAGCTGTGGGAGAATGAACGCTTGGAGAGACCTTTGTGAACATACACTCTTTCAGAATCTCGTTTCTCAACCTTAGAGGCAACTCTGAGAATGTTTTGTTCTGTAGAGACTTCGATCTCATCTGACTTAAATCCAGCCAGAGCGACTTCAATTTCGTAGTTAGCATTGTCGTTTTTGATGATGTTGTAGGGCGGATAACTTGTATTATGACCAGACATAGCATCCAGTCTGCTAAAAATGTTTTCCAATCCTACGTTGAATGGGGTGTAAACATCCCATGTATATGTATTGGTCATTTGATTGCTCCTTAAATAAGCGAGTGTTAGTTGAGACCCCGAAGGCATCTCTTATTATTATATATTAAAGAGCATAAAAATGGGGAGTGTGGACTCCCCTACTAAATTATTCGGTTACTTCGGTCTTCTTACGACCAATGTTATATTTACTTTCAAGCGTCCATTCATCTTTTTCTTTGAAGGCGAGGACTTTAATTTGATTCAACGGTGCAACATCTGCAATAGCATCTGCTTTTACAATAGCAATTAATCCCCAATCACTGAGAAGTTGAATGATTCTGTTTCTACGCTGCACATCATTAAGCGAAAGATTTGTTTTCTTACCATCAAGAGCAAACAATTCTTTAAAATGCACAATGTAATACTTGCCTTGTTTGTGTAAAATATGGCAAGATTGATATATAATTTTTTCTTTTCTAGAAGCAACACCAATGCGAGTAAGCGTCTCACGAACCTTTAGAAAATCATCAGGTTCGTTAAGAGTCACCTCAACCATATCAGCTTGATTCCACTTAACTTCTACATCAGTTGTCATTGTCTTCCACCTTTATTTACTAAGCGTTTAATATCTTCAAGTTGTTGTTTATTTAAAATTCTCAAGGCTTGCAAAGCTTTATCGGTGTTATACCCATAATATTCTTTGACCGCATCAAGATAATCTATTGAAGATTTCTTTTCCCATGGACTAAAACGTTTCCTTGGGCTGATACTATTTATAAAAAAGTCATATTGCATCTTCTTATCTAGATGTGGGTATAGATTCATTTCATTAGAAAACAAAACGGTATCTAAAAAACCAGATAAACATTTATTAATGATGAAAGGTGGATATGCTTTTTCAGACTCATCATCAATAACTACCGACTTCTTGGTTTGATTGATAGAAGTCAGATATTCGGATAGAGTTGGTTTCGTCATAGTTAGTAATCAAAAGTTCTGCTCGGTCTTTCTGCTCATTCATGTAGTCACCTACAGAACGCATCGTATAAGTTAAATCCCATTTGGTTTGATTGTATCCATCATACCATTCCATGAGAGTAGGATTGGTGTTGTAGGTAATCATCCAGTTGTCTTTAACATTACCTTGAGTTATGTAGGCATGAAACATCTGATGGTCAAATCCTTTATGAAGCTCTCCTTTCTTACCATAGAGATTATCTTTGATATCGTAAGGAGGGTCAAAAAACCAAAATGTTCCGACAGGAGCAGATGTCATCATCATCTCCCAGTAATTAAGATTAGTGATTTTCCAGTCTTTGATAATCTCACCATACCCAGGAAGTTTCTCAATATTATTCATAGAGAAATTACTGATGCTTGCTTGTGGCGAGAAAGCAGAATTCTCAGTCAGACCAGAGAAACTACACTTATTGATAATGTAAAATGCTACAGCACGGTAGAAGTCTTCTGCTTCTGGGTGATCGAGTGCAATCTTCATTTGATTGAAGAGATCTCTACCCTTATCATAATATTCTTCAAGTTCTTTTTTGTTTGCTTTTTTATCTGGCACTGGTCCAAGGTCTTCTTTATATCCTTTCAGAGCTTCGTATAGATCTTGTGGTTCATCACGAAGAATACACCAGAATGTATAAAGAGGATTGTAGAGATCATTTACCCACACAGGAATGTCTGGATTCTCTTTAGTGAATGCAATAGCAGCACTACCTCCACCCAAAAAAGGTTCACGGTATTCTGTGATGTTTTTAGGAAACTTTGGCAAAAGATATTTCATGGCGCGAGATTTACCGCCAGGATAACGAAGAGGTGTTTTTAACGATTTCATTTGAATTTACACTCACACATGATTTCGGTTAGTGCAGCTAACAGATTTATTTCTTGGTCAGCTACAAAGGCAATCTGATATTGATACTTAGCAAGCACCAACACAGCAGGAGGAATAGAAGAGCCCTCAAGCACTTCACTCAATGTATTATAGATTTTACGGATGATAGTGTTAGGGTCACTGTCCATATTATTTACCACCCACTTACGCACCGTAGTGAATTCTTTATTCTTCATTGCACGAATCAATTCATCTAGATTGACATCAGCAATATCACAGAGCACAGTAGCATCTAGAGACCCGCCAGCAGAGTGACGTTGCGCCTCATTCAGAAGACGCCGCCAGTCTGGGTAGTAACGTTGAATTAGTTTGACTAGCACCTTGTCTTGATACACTACCGCAGAGGCATCTAGGATGCCCCTCAAGCGGTCAAAGAATGCTAACTGCAGTCTTTGCTCCTCTTCTTTCTTAATACGAAAATCAACAACAGTGCATCGAGAATGCAAAGGATCGATAATTTTATTGATAAAATTACAGGTAAAAATAAAACGACAGTTTGTATGATACTCTTCTACAAACGTACGAAGAGATAACTGTACGTCATGAGTAGTGTTATCTGCCTCATCAATAATAACAACTTTGTGTGCTCCTCCACCAACAAGAGATTTAGTAGTAGCAAAGTTTCTTACTTTGTTACGAATAGTATCAAGGAAGCGACCTTCATCACTACCATTGATGACAATATAACTAAGTCCGAGTTGCTCACACAATGCTTTGGCAACAGTAGTTTTACCAACGCCAGCTGGACCAGAAAGCATGAGATTAGAAATCTCACCCTGCTCAATGAATCCAGTAAATACTTTCTTTAACGAATTAGGGAGAATACAATCTTCAATCTTATGAGGTCTGTATTCCTCCACCCACAGGAAATTTTTCATCAAGGCTCAAGCGCAATATAATAAGTCAAATCAAGATTAGAATGCTTCCACTCAGTAATCAAATGTTTAGAAGCACCCACAGAATAATCACCTTGCATCAATCGAAGATTTTCTACTTTAAGATGTAGACGATGTTTACCTTTAAACTCTCCACCAACTGTAATATCATAAACGTGAGAGGTGTCATTCTCTAAGTCTCGCACTGACAAAAGAATTTCTTTATCTGTATCAATTACAAAATCAGGAAGTTTATAAACATTGGATGCTTTGTTAAGTGAAGAGATATCAGTTGCAGTTAGAGAGAATAATACATCAGAACCTGGGTAATTAACTTTCTTGTCTGGTGCGGTTTTAAGAGTAATTTCAGGGTCGCTGAAGTAATACTTAACACGAGATCTACCAGATTTGATAACAAGATAGTCATCGTTGTCAAACACCAAACTGGGGTTGTCAAACAAAGAGAGACCAGAAAGAAACTGAGTGAGATCGTAGATAGCAAAAGTTTGTGGGAAACTTTCTTCAACTGTAGCAGAAGCAAGAATGTTTTCTTCATTACTGATAGTACGAATTACATTACCTTCCTTGATCACAATTGATGTGTTGATAGTAGAAAAGTTTTTTAGAATATCAATAGTTATTTTGGACAGTGCAATAGTGCTCATTTAAACTCTCCAAGACCGTTATCCATACGACTATAGTGTCTGTCGAAGTGAAGCAATAGCATAGCATAGTGAATCACTTTTAGCAAGTCGCGTTTATTGTGACCATCTTTGTCACCATAACGACTGCCATATTTGAGAATGTTTGCCTGGCAGAAATCTGGTGCCAGGTCTTTTGCTGCCATCAAGTCAATTGTTTGAATATCATTATAGGCATCATTATGACCACAGTAGTGACTACCGTAGGTGCTCACAACATAATCCTCAACCTCTTTGAGGATTTTGTCTTCATTGTATTTCCATTGCATAATTCAATTCCTCAATAATTTTGCTCTTGATGTTCTTTATAAATGAGATGCTCCCTACGTTCTGGATCAATAAATTCTCGTTTTACTCCTCTCTTACTATAACCAGAACCTTTTTGTGCCTTAACAAGAGCGGTGTTAATTTCATCATACAAATTTTTATAGATTGTATAATTTGTATCTTTCATCATAAAAATTTTATGCTCATGATCATTCAGCAAAGCAGCCAAAGCGTCAAGCACATGATTTGTTTTAATTGTGCCAAATTTAAGCACAACTTCAGTTTGGGGTTTGTTAGCCATGGTGTGTCTCCATAATAAAGAGTTTTGGGGTGTTTAATAATGTGCTGTTAAAGAGTAGCAGCACTTTCTTGAGCATGACGGCGCACCATCTCTTCTGGAGATTCGTTATCGTCATCATCGGGGTCTACGTTAGCATCAATCTTAGCATACAGCTCAAGGAAAGATTGCTTGGTTTCATCATCAAAACGAGCAACACAAACTTCAATTGCTTTCTTGCGCTTGCCGAAGATGCTAAATGCACGGATGATATGCACAAGGCGGCGAGTAGAAACAATCTCATCCACGCCACCATCGTAGAAGGTCTTACGAATAATCTCTGCCCATGCTACCAGACGCTCAACAAACTCAGCATCGTAAGCATCCAGAGACTCTGCAACTTTTTTGAGAATAGCAGTTTCTACTTTGGGCGAGG
>Ga0194110_10006408_pt1 | contig 13780 bp, 10 predicted proteins | sample TA2Kig1200mmetaG_FD_146192 | JGI IMG/M metagenome (GOLD analysis project Ga0194110, IMG submission 146192) | Freshwater microbial communities from Lake Tanganyika, Tanzania - TA2015032 Kigoma Deep Cast 1200m | ecosystem: Environmental > Aquatic > Freshwater > Lake | place: Tanzania: Lake... | reverse complement strand
TTCTATGAGGAGGCGCTGATGGGCTATACCTATCTGGAAGATCCAAACGCCTAGCCAGGTGGCACCGGGCCGGGCTTAGGCCCGGCTCGCCCGACGCTTCATCTCGAAGAACTTCCGCACGCTGCGATCAAACCGCTCCTGCAGCGGCTTGCGTTCCTCGTCGGCCAGAGGCCCCAGGCGGTTCCATGCCGCCTGCGCGGCGCGCACTTCCTGCTCTGCCGCACGCTGGCGCGCGTCTTCAGCCTGTCGGGCGACACCTCCGCCGCCCATGGTGTTGGCCGCCAGAGCCTCGCGCCATTGGCGGGCCAGCAGTTCGGCCGGCGACAGTGCCTTCGCCGGTTCCGCAACCTCGTTCGGCAGCAGCTTCTCGACCTTCGCGATGAGCCGGGTCATGCGGTCGCGCGTCGCCGTCGGATCGAGGTCGGTGCCGGCAAACGCCTCGGGCCACCGCGTCACCAGGGTCAGCAGCGCCGTATTGACGCGATCGGCCAGCGGCGCAAGCACATGCCGTGGCAGCTCTGGGGCCTGCACCCAGCGCGCTCGGGCCGCCTGGACGTGGGCAAACAGATCCGCCGGTGCCGGCGCCTGGTCGTCAGTTGGTACCAGGGCCTCGAGCTCGGCCACGGCCGTCTCGCGGTCGGCGACCTTGCCCTGCAGCGCCACCTGGTCGCGGTTCTTGAATCGCTCGAAGAACACATCACAGGCCCCACGGAAGCGTTCCCAGATAGCCTCAGACTTTGAGCGCTTGACCGGTCCGATGCCCTTCCACTCGACCTGCAGCTGCTTGATGCGCGACGCCGCCTTCTCCCAGTCGGACGACTGTGAGAGCTGCTCGACCTCCGCCACGAGGGCCTCCTTGCGGCGCAGGTTCTCGGTCCAGTCGTTTTTCCGCTGCTTGAGGTCATCCTGCCGGCGCGTGAAGAACGCGTCGCAGGCCGCACGGAACCGTTCCCACAGAGCGCGCTCGCTGCCCCGGGTGACCGGGCCAATGGTTTTCCACTCTGCCTGCAGGGCCTTGATGGCCTCGGCCGTCTTCATCCAGTCCGTCGAATCCTTCATCGCCTCGGCCTGCTCGGCCAGGGCCAGTTTGCGCGCCTGGTTCTCGGCGCGCTGTACCTGCTGCTGGGCAAAGAAGTCCTTGCACTTCTCGTACACCTGGTCCTGCGCCGCCTTGAACCGCGTCCACAGCGTCGTGGCCTGCGAGCGAGGCGCCGCCGCAACGCCCTTCCAGCGCTCCTGCAGCTGTTTCATCTCGGTACCGGCCTTCTCGGGCTCGGCGTCGGCCACCGTGATGAGGGCTTCCATCTTCGTGCACAGCTCTTCCTGCACCTGCACATTCGCCCAGCGCTTCCACTCTTCCCCTTCGCGCAGCTCCTGAATGCGCGGCGCCAGGCTCGTGCGCACCGCCTGCATCCGGACGGTGAGGTCGTCGCGATCCTGTTTGGTGGGCAGCGCCCCCATCGTGCCCATGGCCAGCTTGAGGGCCTTCATGAGGTCGTCGGCCGTCTTGAGCGTCAGCGTGTCGGCGGCCGCACGGCCCTCAAGATCAGCCACGAGCGCCTGCAGGCGCTGCAGCTTCTGCTGCTGCTCACCGGCCTTCGACTCGCGCAGCGCCTGTTCGCGCGCATCGAACACCGCGGCCACCGCGTCGTAGCGGGTCACGAGGGCCGGGTCGAGCTCGAGGACACGGGCGGCAGCCTGCCACTGCTTGCGCAGCGCAAACCACTGCGTGCGCGCGTCAGCGTGACTGTCGATGGACAGAAGCGCCTCGACCTCGGGCACCAGCGTCGGCACCCGGTCGGCCAGGTCGCGCGCACGCTCGTGCCGTGCGTGGCGCTTTTCTGCCGCCGCACAGGCTTCGTCAAAGCGGCGCTGCAGATCGCCCGCCCACGAGGCGGGCATCTCGGGCAGCGCCTCCCACGCGGCACGCGCCGACGTGAGGCCGTCCGGAATCGCCGCACCCTGCAGCCCCTCGACCTGCGCACACACCACCGCTCGCCCAGCCTGCTCATGCTCGCGGGCCAGCCGGGCACGTTCCTCGTCGAGCCGAGCCACATCATCGGCCGCGATGCGGTCGCGCACGACCGACGAGGCTACCTCGAAGGCATCGACGGTGGCCGGCTCAACGTCGGCGTCGGCCAGCAGCTCCACCCAAGCCACGCGCGTGCCGGCGTAGCCATCGCGCACGGCGCCGGGATCTGACTCGGACTGCAGCTGCACCATCTGACCGACCAGCAGATGCGCCTGTGCCTGATCGGCCTCCCTGTAGACCACGGCCGGGGCATCGAGCACCGGAGCGGCGGCGGCGTTACGCGCGCGCACCATCGAACGAGCGCGCTTCTGGGCCGCCTTCGAGCGGGCCTTCTGCGCGGCGGACTGCAGCCACTCTGCAGAGGGCGTCGCCATGGCATCCATCGCGGCCACGGCGGCATCGCCGTGCTCGCCACGGAGGACCACCGCCTCGAGCTCGCCGGCGTCGTGCACACGACCCACCGCCAGCAACCGCACACTGGCCAGGACGGCATGCCGCGCAATGCCGCCGAGCAGCCGGGCATCCGTCAGGGCCTCCACCGCACGCCGCCGCAGCGCCTCTGGCCCATCGGCCTTGGCTACCTGCGCCAGTTCCTTCCCGTGGCCCAGCTCCATGAGCGCCTCAAGCGCCGGACCGGCGATGGTCACATCGTGTCGGCTGGCGCGATCCACCAACTGCTCGAGGGCCTGTGCCTTCACGGCATCATCGGCGTCGTTGCGCACCACATCGCCCAGCACCACCGGGTCGGTGACGCGGGCCACGGCCACCCGACGCACGCGCGCGTCGGCATCGTCTTTGGCGAAACTGGCGAAAACGGCCTGATCATCGGCCTCGATGGCGCGCAGCGCCTCGATGCGGACGGCCGGGTCGGCGTGGTTGGTCTTCGGGGACGTTCGGAACTTATCGAGGATGCCCATGGTCGTTCAGATGGCGCCGACCGTCACCGCCCTGCGGTGGGTCGTGCGCAACCTCTCCTGCCTGAATCAGCGTTCGTGGCACCAGATTGCCTGCCTGCCCGTCAGGCCTGCACACCTGGCACGGTTGTCGGTCGTACAGCCGGCCGATTATCCTCCGCGGCTGGGCCCGGGCGCAATCGCCCTTGCAGGCGGGCATCGCATCATCTACATTGATAGATATGCAGCAGGCCTCCACTCTCTATCGCCTCCTAGGCGATACGGCCCGTCTCCGGCTGCTGCGTGTGCTGGCACACGAACGCTTCAACGTCACCGAACTCACCGGTATCCTCGCCATGGCCCAGTCGGGCGTGTCGCGGCACCTCGGCCTCCTGAAAGAGGCCGGCCTCATCGAGGAGGCCCGTGACGGCACGTTCACCTACTATCGCGTGGCGGCGTCGTTCCGTCAGGAACACTCGGCTCTGTGGACCACCCTCGACGCCCAGTTCGACGAGGCGGCCTCCACCCCAGACGCCCGCGCCGACGATGCGCGCGTGCAGGAGGTGCTGCGGCTGCGCCGCGAGAACTTCGACCGTCGGGCCGAGGCTGATGCCCGTGACCACCGGCAACTGGTGCCGGGGCGCAGCTGGAAGGCCTGGTCACGGGCACTCGGCATGCTGCTGCCCGCGCTCGACGTGGCTGATATCGGCTGTGGCGAGGGCTATCTCGCCATGGAAGCGGCACAGTGGGCCCGCAGAGTCATCGCCATCGACCGATCACCTGACGTCCTTATCCGTGGCCGCACCGCCTCGGCGCGGCGCGGCCTGCGCAACATCACCTGGAAGCGTGGCGAGCTCGAGCGTATTCCGCTCGACGACCAGTCGATGGACCTGGTCATGCTCTCGCACGCTCTGCATCACGCCCCCGACCCAGCCCTGGCCCTGGCCGAGGCCGTGCGGGTGCTCAAGGACGGGGGTCGGCTACTGGTGCTCGACCTTCGCGCCCACGACGAGACGTGGGTCCGGCAGCGCCTCGGCGACGCCTGGCTCGGGTTCACCGATGAACGGTTGAGCGCGTTGCTGACTGCCGCCGGTCTCTCGCGGGTCTCGGTGCGCGTCGGCGCGCGCACGGCCGGCGATCCCTTTGTGGTTCTGCTCGCCACAGGCACGCTTGCACGCCGACGGAAGGCCCGACAATCATGACACCCACACAGCTCCGACTTGAAGAGGCCCTGGCCTCGCGCATCCTCGTTCTGGACGGGGCGATGGGCACCATGGTGCAGCGCCTCCACCTCAGTGAAGCCGACTTCCGTGGTGCCCGCTTCGCTGCACACGCGCACGATCTCAAGGGTAACAACGACATCCTGGTGCTCACGAGACCTGACGCGATTCGCACCATACACGAGCAGTATCTCGAAGCCGGTGCCGACATCATCGAGACCTGCACCTTCAGCTCGACCGCGGTGTCACAGGCCGACTACGGACTCGAGGCCCTGGCCTATGAGCTGAATGTGGCCGGTGCACGCGTCGCCCGTGAGGCCGCAGACGCGTGGACGGCGCGCACGCCCGGCCGCCCGCGCTTTGTCGCCGGGTCGATGGGCCCCACCACCAAGGTGCTGTCGCTGTCGCCTGACGTAAACAACCCAGCCCTGCGATCCATCACGTTTGGCGACATGGCCGAGGCCTATCGCGAACAGGCCCTCGGCCTCCTCGAAGGGGACGTCGACCTGCTGCTCGTGGAAACCATCGTCGACACGCTCAATGCCAAGGCCGCCCTCGTTGGCATCGATGCCGCCTTTGCCCAGCGGGGCAGACGTCTGCCGGTCATGATTTCGGCCACCATCACCGACCGCAGTGGCCGCACCCTCTCGGGTCAGACCCTCGACGCGTTCTATATTTCGGTCGAGCATGCCCGTCCGTTTTCCGTCGGCCTCAACTGCGCCCTCGGTGCACGCGACATGCGGCCCTACCTGGCCGAACTCGCCCGCATCGCGACGGGCTATGTGACGTGCTACCCGAACGCCGGCCTGCCCAACGCCTTCGGTCAGTACGACGAAGCCCCCGAAGAAACAGCGGGCCTTATCCGCGACTTCGCGACTAGTGGTTTTGTCAACATCATCGGCGGCTGCTGCGGCACCACCCCCGACCACATCGCGGCGATTGCCCGAGCGGTCGACGGCGTGGCCCCACGACCGCGTCCGCGCCCCGAACAGCACGTGTCACTGACCCGGGTGTCCGGACTCGAAGCGCTGGTGCTGCGGCCCGAGGCAAACTTCCAGATGATCGGCGAACGCACCAATGTCACCGGCTCGCGGAAGTTCGCCCGGCTCGTCTCATCGGGCGACTGGTCCGGTGCCGCCGAGGTAGCGCTTGAACAGGTGCGTGGCGGTGCCAACATCCTCGACGTGAACATGGACGAGGGCATGCTCGATTCGGCCGGGTGCATGACCCGGTTCCTCAACTACATTGCCACCGAGCCCGAAATTGCCCGCATTCCAGTGATGATTGACAGCTCGAAATGGTCGGTCATCGAAGCCGGCCTGAAGTGCGTGCAGGGCAAGGCCATCGTGAACTCGATTAGCCTGAAGGAGGGCGAAGCCGAGTTTCTGGAACGCGCCGCCACCGTCCGCCGCTATGGCGCGGCCATGGTGGTCATGGCCTTCGACGAAACCGGGCAGGCCGACACCGTGGCGCGCAAGGTGGCTATCTGCCAGCGCGCCTACCACCTGCTCACCACGAAGGCCGACGTTGACCCGACGGACATCATCTTCGATCCGAACGTGCTGGCCGTCGCCACCGGGCTCGAAGAACACAACGACTATGCTCTCGCGTTCATCGAGGCCACGCGGCAGATCAAGGCCACCTGCCCTAGCGCACGCATCAGCGGCGGCATCAGCAATCTGTCGTTCTCGTTCCGCGGGAATGACGTCGTACGCGAGGCCATGCACTCGGCCTTCCTTTTTCATGCCATCCGCGCCGGCCTCGATATGGGCATCGTCAATGCCGGGCAACTGGTCGTGTACGAGGACATTCCCGACGACCTCCGGGGGCACGTGGAAGATGTGCTCTTCAACCGGCGACCCGATGCCACCGACCGGATGGTCCGCTTTGCCGAGACCGTAAAGGGCTCGGCCTCGCGTCGTGAAACCGATCTGGCGTGGCGGGCCGCGCCTGTGGGACAGCGACTGGCCCATGCCCTAGTACACGGCGTAGTCGATTTTATCGAAGCCGACACGGAAGAAGCCCGACAGGCCCTCGGTCGCCCCATCGAGGTCATCGAGGGTCCGCTGATGGACGGCATGAAGACGGTGGGCGATCTCTTCGGCGCAGGCAAGATGTTCCTGCCCCAGGTCGTCAAGAGCGCACGCGCGATGAAGCGGGCCGTGGCGTATCTCGAACCCTTCATGGCCGAGGAAAAGGCGGCGGCCGGAGGAGGAGCCCAGGGACGGGTGCTGATGGCCACGGTCAAGGGCGATGTGCACGACATCGGTAAGAACATTGTCGGCGTCGTGCTCGGCTGCAACGGCTACGAGGTGATCGATCTCGGAGTGATGGTGTCGTGCGACCGCATCCTCAGCGAGGCGATCGCGCATAAGGTAGACGCCGTCGGGCTGAGCGGGCTCATCACACCATCACTCGACGAAATGGTCTTCGTTGCCTCGGAAATGGAACGTCGCGGCCTGACGATGCCACTGCTGATTGGCGGGGCCACGACCAGCAAGCAGCACACCGCCGTGAAGATCGCCCCGCAATACAGCGGACCGACCATGCATGTGCCGGATGCGTCTCGGGTCACCGACGTCGTGGGCAGCCTGCTGAGCCCGACCCAACGTGAGGGCTTCATCGGCGAGACCCGGGCATCCCAGGAGACGCTGCGTGCGCAGTATGCCCTGCGTGCCGAGCGACCCACGGTGCCGTATAGCAAGGCTAGGGCCAATCGCCAGGTGCTCGACTATGCGCATCCGGCCGTGCCGGCCTTCACCGGACCTCGGCAGGTCGACCTCGACCTAGCGGAACTGGTGCCATACATTGACTGGACGTTCTTCTTCAGCGCCTGGGAACTGAAAGGCCGCTATCCCGCCATCCTCGACGACGCCGTGCACGGCCCTGCCGCGCGCGATCTGTTCGCGAACGGTCAGGCCCTCCTCGAACGCCTAATCTCGGGCCGGCAGCTGCGTGCCCGCGGCGTGTACGGCTTCTGGCCCGCCAATGCCGACCGTGACGACCTCGTGCTCTACGGTGTCGGTGATCGTCAGGGCGAGGAGGTCGTCCGCTTCCCGATGCTGCGCCAGCAGGAGATCATTGCCGATGACAAGCCCAACCGGTCGCTGGCCGACTTTGTGGCGCCGGTCGGCAGCGGGATCACCGACTATGTCGGGGCCTTCGCCGTGACGGCCGGTCTGGGCGCGGACGCGGTCGTCAGGCGGTTCGAGACGGCGCATGATGACTACTCGGCCATCCTGGTGAAGGCCCTGGCCGACCGCCTCGCCGAAGCCTTCGCCGAGTATCTGCACCAGCGCGCGCGCACGGACTGGGGCCTGACCGAAGCCCTCAGTTACGACCAGTTGATCGACGAGGCCTTCCAGGGCATCCGCCCCGCCTTCGGCTATCCGGCCTGCCCCGACCACAGCCTCAAGCGCCGCCTCTTCGATCTCCTGGGCGCCCGGGCCATCGGCATGGCGCTCACGGAGTCGTGTGCGATGACACCGGCCGCCAGCGTCAGCGGTCTCTATCTATCGCATCCAGGCAGCCGCTACTTCAACATCCAGCGCGTGAATGCCGACCAGGTGGCCGACTATGCGGCGCGCGCCGGCATGCCCGTGACAGAGGCCGAAATGTGGCTGCGACCCATTCTGGCCTACGAACCGTCACGCTGAGGTTCATCGCACGATGGCGGACGCCGTCGTTCAGTCGGTCGGTGGTGCAAACCGCCGCTCGGCCCACACGTAGTAGGGCACGGCACAGGCCGCCAGGGCAGCCGCGACCGCGTATGCCGTCGACAGGCCCCACCACTGCCCCATCCAGCCGACGGCAATCGAACCGCTGCCGATGCCGGTGTCAAAGGCGCCAATCAGCGCGCCGAAGGTTGCGCCGCGTCGCGCGGCCGGCACCCGCTTCATCAGCGCCGACACCATCACGGGATAGGCCGAGCCGAAGCCCGTGCCAAACAACACCGCCGACAGCATCAGCAGATCGCGGCTGGTTGCCATCGACATCACCACCATGCTTGTCGCGACCAGCAGCAGGCAGGCCACGATCACCCGCCGGTGATCGGTCACGTCCGCGTAGCGCGCGATGAAGGGTCGCGTGACCATGATGGTCAGAGAAAAGATTGTGAAGTACAGCGCTCGCGGCGTAATCGACAGCTGGTCGGCATACAGCGCCGCGAAGCTCGTGATGCCGCCGTACGAAAACGCATACAGGAAGAGCGTGCCGCCGAGCACCAGCACACGCCACTCAACCAGCGTCGACAGCCGCAGGGGCTGGCTGGTGACGTGCGGGCGGTCGGCTGGCAGCCGCCACGCAATCACCGCCATGACGACGTGCAGCACCGTCGTCTCTAGGCACACCATGGTCCAACCGCCGCGCCCGAACACCCACAGGCCGACGGACGGGGCAATCGCCACGGCCATGATGCTCGCAAATCCCCAATATCCGAGGCCCTCGGTGCGTCGAGTGGACGGCAGCAGATCAGTGACGTATGCCCCCGAGGCGGTCAGCAGTCCGCTCCAGAAGACGCCGTGCACCAGCACGAGCCCCAGCATCCACTCATAGCCCGGCGTCACGGCGTAGCACGCCGACAGCACGGCGATCACCGACGAGGTGGAGAGCAGCATGCGTCGCTTGCCGATGCGATCGGCCACCGCGCCTGTCAGGGGCGCCGAGAACGCCGACGCATAGGTGAGCAGCCCGAGAAACAGCCCGGCCTCACCCTGACTGCCACCCAGCGCGAGAATCTGGAATGGTGCCGTCGGCAGCAGCTGGAATGCGGCCAGGAAGACCGTGAAGCTGAAGCTGAACATGAGCGCAAAGCGCGCCGTGAACAGCCGCTCAGGCACCGACATCGAGCACGATTTTTCCGATGTGGCGGCTGGATTCCATGAGGCGATGCGCGTCGGCCGCGTCCGCGAGGGGAAACCGAGCAGCCATCACCGGCCGCACGCGTCCAGCCGCAATATGGGGCCACACCTGTTCCTCGACCTGCCGCGCCAGCGCCGACTTCTCGTCCACCGTCCGTGGGCGCAGCGTCGACCCCGTGATCCACAGCCGCCTGCGCATCACGACCGACAGGTCGACTTCGGTACGGGGCGACCCGAGAAAGGCAATCTGCACGAGTCGCCCGGCGTCGGCCAGCGCTGCGAGGTTCCGCGGCGTGTAGTCACCGCCCACCATGTCGAGTACGACGTTGACACCCCGGCCCTCCGTCAGGTGACGGGCTGCCGCTACCCAGTCGACCGTACGGTAGTTCCAGGCCGCGACCGCTCCGAGTCCGACACACGCCGCGCACTTCTCGTCGCTGCCCGCCGTCGCCACCACACGGGCACCGAGTGCCGAGGCCAGCTGAATCGCCGTGGTGCCGATACCGCTGGTGCCGCCGTGCACAAGCAGCCACTCGCTGGCCGCGAGCGCGCCGCGCTCCAACACGTTCGTCCACACCGTGAAGATCGCCTCCGGCAACGCGGCGGCCTCATGCCAGGCACAGCCGCCCGGCAACGGCAGGCACTGTCCCTCGGGGGCGACGCACCGTTCCGCATAGCCCCCACCGGCCACCAGCGCACAGACCCGGTCGCCCTCGCGCCAGCGCCGGACGCCGGCACCGACGGCAGAGACAATACCCGCCACCTCGAGTCCCGGAAGATCACTGGCCCCTGGGGGCGGTGGATACTTGCCGTAGCGCTGCAGCACGTCGGGGCGATTGACCCCGGCGGCCTTGACAGCAATACACACCTCACCCGCGGCCGGCACAGGGGACGGGCGCTCGACCAGCCGCAGCTGCTCTGGCCCGCCCGGCGACACAATCTCGATGCAGCGCATGACGGTGAGGCCTGGCCCCCCTAGGAGCGGCGCGCGTATCGCGCAGTGACGGCCGGCTGCAGATAGTCCCGAAACGTGCACCTGAAGTCATACGCCGGCGAGAATCCCCAGTCGCGGCGCGCGCTCGAATCATCCACATCGGCGGGCCATGTGTCGACGATGCCCTGGCGTCTGACGTCGGGCGACCAGGTGATGTGGGCCAGGGGAAATACCTCGATCGTCTCTCGGGCACAGGCGTCGGCTGACGCACTGAACGCTGAGACGTTGTAGACCGTGCGGGTGAGCGACGCCTGGGGCGCTTGCTCCAGTTGCAGCAGTGCGTCGACCGCATCAGGCATGGCCATGAACGGCAGCCAGGTGTCCGGCCCGACGAAACAGGCATAGGGCTGCCCCTGCGCCGCCGCGTGAATCATTTCCGGGGCATAGTCAGATGTGCCTCCGCTCGGCACCGTGTCGGCTGACAGCAGCCCGGGAAAACGCAGGCCACGGAAGTCCAGCGCCGGCACCAACCCGGCCGCAGCGCCCTGGCGATAGTGCCGTGCGTAGTAGCGCCCCAGGTGCTCGCAGTACAGCTTGTTGCAGCCGTACATCGTGGTGGGCTGTGTGAAGGTATCCTCGCTCACGCGACCGGATCGCTGCTTGACGGCACGCGACGGCAGGCCGTACACCGCAATCGTCGATGGAAACAGGAACCGGACGGTGTGGCCGTGGCGCTCGCCCGACTGGCGCGCCTGTTCGAGCAGCGCCAGAGTGCCCTCGACGTTCACACGATGCGCATGCTGCGGATCGCGCTCCGCACTGGTTGAGAGCAACGCCGCCAGATGAAACACGGCGTCGACGCGGTGTGCGTGGAACACCCTGGCGAGCAGGTCACCGTCGAGGATCGTACCGGTATATTCGGCAGCTACGCCCTCGGCCAGCGCGGGTGCGAGGGGCTGCAGGTCGAGCGTCACCACACGCCGGCCCGCTGCGGACAGCCGGCCGATGAGGCCGTGGCCTACTTCACCGCCAGCCCCTGTAATCAGCACCACGGCATCAGAGATCTCGCACGTCATCAACCCCTGCGTCATGCGGGTGCGTTCACCAGAGGGCCGCCTTCATCTCGGCGAGCATCAGTTCGACCTGGCCCAGGTCGTTGAGCACACGCGACGCCTCGTCAGCCGTCGCCGCCAGCGCCTCGGCCTGAGGGGCACTGCCTCGCTTCACTTCCCACGCCAGGTCGCGGGTCGTTTCGGCACACGCCCGGCAGACAGCGAGCGTGCGCTCGTGCGCTTCGAGCAGCTTGAGCACTTCCTGTTTTTCGTCTGGCGTCACAGTGCGGCCATCCAGCGATCAGGCCCGGTTACGTTCGGTGGTGGTCGGCCCGCCACTGCGTAACCGCACGCTTGATGTCTACAGGCGACAGGCGTTCACGCACCGCACGGTCGAGCAGGTCGCCAAGTTCGGCATCCGACGCAAAGCGCAGGGCCACCATCTGCTTGGGCGTCAACTGGGCAAGGCGCGCATCCTCGCCGGCCGGCAACACCTCGGCACAGCGCACCTTCATTTCCAGCATGATGATGCGGTCCTGCAGGCGCACCGTGTAGATGCGGCCCATCGACAAGGCCATGAAGACGGCACCGAACAACAGGCCCATCGACACATCGGCAGCATCCCACCCCATGAAGCGCGACCCGAGCCACGCCATCAGCGCGCCCAGCCACAGCAGCAAGGCGATGTAGGTCGGCACCGGGTGGTGCGCGTGCTTCTCGAATGACTGCGCAGTGGCCTGGCTCATTTCAGTCTCCCTTCCAGTTCGTCATACACCTTCCGCACGGCAATCGGCGCCTGCTGTTCGCGAAGGAACCACTCTGTGTACGGGCCCCAGTTCGCCTGCCGCTCGGCATCGTCGACCGTCAGGCCACGCGCCTTGAGTGCCCGCACTTCGGCAATCACGAACTGTAGGGCCTTGCGGAACTCGACCAGTTCCTCGCGCGAGACATGCGGCTCCTCAATGAATCCGTGACCCGGCACGAACCGGTCGACGTCAAGTGCCAGCGCACGGTCGATGACGCGCACCCACTCTGACGGATATGCCGATCGCATCGCAGGAAACACGCGGTTGAGATAGGCCTCGCTCATGAAGAGCAGTCGCTGTGCCGGCAACTGCACCATGAGGTCGCCCCCCGTATGGGCCCGCCCGAGAAACAGCACCCGCACCTCGATGCCACCAACGTTGATGGTTTCCGTGTCACCCGTCATGGCCGCGGGGGGAACCACCACCTGCGGTGCGCCGGCCCCACGCACAGGCCGAGCCGCATCACGCTGCATCTGCGCCAGGGACTGGGGATGGATGATGTAACGCACATCCGTCGGCAGCACCGAGTTGCCTGCGGTGTGGTCGCCGTGATCCGACCCGACGACATACCAGCGAATCGGCTTGGGCGTCACCGCCCCGATCGCATCAACCAGCGCCTGTGTCGCGGCGACGCTGCCCTGCCCGTCGGCCAGCAACACGCCGTCGGCCCCGACGACGAACAGGCTGACGGTGGTAAAGCCCGGCTGCCGGATCTCTTCGTAGCCGTAGACGTGGTCCGCCAGCTTGATGGTGCGGGGAAACTGTGACAGCGCCACGCCCCGTCTGTCCGGGTAGGCCGTGCGAACCTGCCCCCCGGCAGTCCCCGCCACTCCGAGACTGGCGGCCAGCATCAGGATGATCAATCGACGCATCGGGGCATCGTAGCATGCCCCCGGCGCGAGACTGGCCGGGGGCACACCCGTGTTGTAGCCCTACCGGCCGTCGAGCAGATCGCCCAGCCCGCCGAGAATCGAGCCCTCTTCCGTGCGACGTCCACCGGTCTGCGGTGCGGCGGCATAAATGCGGTCGGCCAGACGGCTGAATGGCAGCGACTGCAGCCAGACGCGGCCGGGACCTGTCAGCGCTGCGTAGAAGATGCCTTCGCCCCCGAACAGCGCGGTCTTGATGTTGCCCACGTACTGAATGTCGTACTGCACGGCCGCCTGCAGGGCCACCAGACACCCGGTGTCAACGCGCAGTGTCTCGCCGGGACGCAGGTCGACGGCATGGATGGTGCCGCCTGCATGCACGAAGGCGAGACCGTCGCCCTCGAGCTTCTGCATGATGAAACCCTCGCCGCCGAACAGTCCGGCTCCCAGTTTTCGCTGGAAGGCGATGCCCACGCTCACGCCACGCGCCGCGCAGAGGAATGAGTCCTTCTGGCAAATCAGCTGGCCGCCAAGTGCCTTCAGGTCCATCGGCAGGATCTTGCCTGGATACGGGGCGGCAAACGCCACCCGCTGTTTGCCCTGCCCCTGATTCTGATAGACGGTCATGAACAGGCTTTCGCCCGTCAGCAGGCGCTTGCCGGCCCCAACCAGCGCATCGAACATCCCCCGGGACGCCTGTGCGCGTCCGTCGCCGAAGATCGTCTCCATCTGGATGCCCGGGGTCATGTACATGAACACGCCGGCCTCGGCTACGGCTGCCTCGCCCGGATCGAGTTCCACCTCGACAAACTGCATCTCATTCCCGTGGATGACAAAGTCGATCTCATGCGCCACTCGGCCGGGAATGCCAGGCGGGGGCGGCGGCGGAGGGCCCCCGGCCATCGCCGCCTGGGTCAGAAAGGGCGCGAAGGTGGCCACCTCCCTGATCTTCTGCCACGTCACCATGCCGGCGGTGTAGACGAGCGTATCGCCGTCGATAGTGCCGTTGCGTAACTGGCTGATGATCTCATCCTCAGCCACCGGGCCGACTTGGTGGCCGCCCACTGCCATGTACCACTGTTGGTTCATTCGATGCTCCCTCGCAGCATGCCGAC
>Ga0194110_10006407_pt1 | contig 13780 bp, 7 predicted proteins | sample TA2Kig1200mmetaG_FD_146192 | JGI IMG/M metagenome (GOLD analysis project Ga0194110, IMG submission 146192) | Freshwater microbial communities from Lake Tanganyika, Tanzania - TA2015032 Kigoma Deep Cast 1200m | ecosystem: Environmental > Aquatic > Freshwater > Lake | place: Tanzania: Lake... | reverse complement strand
CAAGACCAGTGGATTCGGCTGTCGAGAAGGCCTGGGGCTATGCATCCGAGATGGGGCGCCACCTGCAAGAGGGATGCGAGCCATAGCGCGAAGAAGCCGGACTCTTGGTCGGGATTTCCGCGACCGTAGCTACCTACCTGAGCAAGAAGAAACCACAACCGTGAGCGCCCCTTTCTGTCAGTGTTTTTCCGCCATGCAGGCAATGATGTCATGCTGCCCCCAGGTGGACGACCTGGCCCGCGCCGCCGAGCGGCTGCTGGCGTACTAGCGCCGGCTCGGCTCTCCTTCGCCGAGCGCAGAATGGAGCTATGACGCTCAAGCCGCCCTTGGATCGCATCACCGTCGGGCCGGGCAAGATGGAGGGACGGCCGCGCTGTTCCAAAAAGCCCAGCCGCCGGTCGTCAAGCCAGCACAGGGTGATGGCTGGGCCGTCCGTGTTTGCGCGGGTGGCGGCCCTTAGGCCACCCCCGTGAAGGTCGCCGTCGGGTCAATGTGATTCGGCGGCCTCCACTGCACCGGCATATCTCCTGTTGTCTCAAATCCTCGGCGGCTGACACCACGCGGAACTTCGGAATTCAGGTTCCGTCACCCGTATCGCCAGCGATCGGTGAGAGAAGCGGGCTGGCGATTCTTCTTGGCCGCATAGCGTCCTTTGCGAGACCTCTGCACCCTCTGCGCGAGACGCCTACCTGAGCGGCACGAAGCGGCACCAGGTGGCGACGCGCGAGCTGATCTCGCCGCCTTGCTTGCGGATTGCCCGCAGCTCCTGTTCCCAGCCGCCGCCCACCGGGATCACCATGCGCCCGCCTTCGGCCAGCTGCTCGATCAGCGCGGGCGGCGCCCCCTCGGCCGCCGCCGCCACCGAGATGCCCTCATAGGGCGCGCACTCCGGCCAGCCCTTCGCGCCGTCACCGCAAATCACCGTAATGTTGTCCGCCCGCCCGGTCTTCTCCAGGTTCCGGCGCGCCGTCTCGGCCAGCTCCGGAATGCGCTCGATGGTGATCACCCGGCTGGCCAGCGCGCCCAACACGGCGGCGTGGTAACCGCAGCCGGCGCCCACCTCCAGGACGGTCTCGGCGCCCGTCAGCTCCAGGCACTGCGCCATCAGGGCCACCATGTACGGCTGCGAGATGGTCTGCCCGTGGCCGATAGGCGCGGGATCGTCGGCGTAACTGGCGCCCTTATAGGGCGTGGGGACGAACTCCTCCCGCGGGATCTCGTCCATGGCCGCCAGCACCCGCTCGTCGCGGATGCCTCGCGCGCGGAGCTGGCGCTCCACCATCATGCGGCGCTGCTCTGCCCACTCCATGCTCGCGCGGCCCGCGGGGCCGCTTGCTATCAGCTTATTACTTGAACCGTTTCTTGTACAGGAAGTCCACCCCAAACAGCCCGTTATCTTCGCGTAACGCCACCACCGACCAGTTCTTGGTGAAGCCCCACTCGATGCGCATGCTCTGCTGCTCGGCCCGGGCCAGGTTGGCGATGTAAGTGAAAGTCAGCGTGGGCGAGAGCTGCTGTTCCAGGGTCACGCGGGCCTCGGGGGTGCCGGTGACGCCGGAAATGGTGGGGTCGATCTTCAACTGGCTCACTCCGAAGAAGCGTTGCAGGCGTCCGGCCAGGGGGCTGGCGATGGCCTGTCCCATCAGCGCGCTGGCGCCCGCCTGCTCCCAGCTCTGCGACTGCGCGGTGCGCGCTCCCACCAGCCCCGGAGCGGAGGCCGGCTCGCGGCCCGTGGCCAGAAGCCCAACAATGTCGGCAAGCTGCAGCGGCGGGTCCGAGCGGTAGGTGACGTTCATCCTGGTGACGGGGCCGTTCAGCGTCAAAGTCACGTCCACGCCGCGCACTTTGGTTTGCAGGTCCAGCTTCACGGTGGGTTCGATGCGCGCCGGGTTGACGAAGTCGATTTGCCCCGAGTCGATGGTGTACTTGTTGCCGAAGAACAGCACTTCTCCCTGGTTTACCAGCACCCGGCCCAGCATCACCGGCCGCGCGGGGGTGCCCCGCACACGCAGATCGGCCTCCGCCTGGAGACCACGCGTCAGCGCCGTCTCCAGCCGCGCCTGAGACGAAGTGCGCACCCGCACATCGAAGCGAATGCCCTGCGTGAAGGGGCCGGCGCGCGAGGGAGGCCGCGCCGGCTGCGCGCTGGCCGCCAGCAGCGTTCCCAGGTCCGTCTGCGGGTTGAAGGAGATCCGGGTGAGGGTAGCCTCGCCGCCCAGCACGCTGCTCTCGCTGGTGCCCGTGAGGCTGAGCGAGGCGTTGCTGGTCACGCTGGCCCCGGTGGGGTCGCGGTAGCGCACCTGCTCGGCCCGCCCCTGCAAGTAGTAGGTAACCAGCGAACCGAATCCCACAAACCCGCTCACGCTGACTTTGCCGCCCCCGCTCTCGGCGCTGAACCGCTCCAGCGTGGCCCGGTCGCGATACAGCAGCGCCAACGCGCTGATATTGTCCAGTCCGTTCGGCAAGCTCGGCAGGTACAGCGCGCCATTCTGGATTTCGGCGCGCCCGAAAACCTCCGGCTTGTCCAGCGGGCCGCGAAACAGCACATCCAGCAGCAGGCGGCCGGAAGAGGTCAGCTCGGGCTCGAGGTTCCGCAGAGCCGCCAGATCCACGGTTCCCTGGAGGCGCAGGTTCCATGGCGAGCGGCTCCGGAAGGTTACTGTGCCCGAGGCGCTGACCTCGGTCCCAGGCGCGCTCCACTCGGCTTTACGGATGGTGGCCCCTTTCCAGTCCACGTCCACGCGCACCGGCACGCGATTGCGCAGGCTGAGATCCGCGCCGCCGGCCGCATTGGCGGTCTCACGGCGCGGAGCCACTTCCACGGCCGGCAGCTCGATGGCCGCTCGCCAGGAGGTTGGCTCCAATGCCTGGCCCGAGAACCGGGCCCGGCCGGCCAAATAGCCGTCGAAGGGCAAGGGCTGGCGGCGCTCCCGCGGCCCGAGGCGAGCGCGCAACGTGGTGAAGTTCATGCGCTCGAATTCGACGCTGCCCTGCATCGGGTAACTGCCTTCCAGAACGCACTCGCTGGAGCCGTGGATCGCCGATCCCAGCAGCGCGCCGGTCAGATTAAGGCTCAGCGTGCGCCCTCCCGTGGCCGCCGTCAGTAGCAGGCTTCCCAGCGCCGTCTGCTCGACGGCCAGGTTCCGCAGCCGCACCTGCCCGTTAAGGACTTGCACCCGCGCACCCGGCAACGCCAGACTCAGCGTGCCGCTAAGACGTCCTTCCACCTCTCCTTCCAAACCCGGACTGCGTTGCTCCACCGCGTGCACATGGTCCAGGGGGACACCCTTGGCGGTCACGTTGAATTGCAGCTCCCCGCGCCGCGCATCCTCCTTGGCATGCCGCCAGGCGGCGCTGGCCTCGACCTGCCCCCGGCCCACCTGCGCCGTCGCCGACAGCACCTCCAGCAACCCGGTCGAGTAGCGCGCCTGTGCGTCCAGCCGCTCGATGGGCTGCTCGAAAGCGGAGCCCTTCATCAGTGTCACGCGCGCCGTTCCACCAGGCGCGCCCACCGTGCCGGAAAGCGCCAGCGCGGCGGTGAGGTCGCCGGCGGCGGGCTCCTTGCGGCCCGCCTCGGCCAGCAACTCCGCAAGGTCCGGCGCCCGCAGGGTGAGGGAACCGGCCACCGGCTGCTCCAGAGTCGCGGACCATTTCTCCAAACCCACACGGACCGTTCCCCGCAGGCGCATCCGCCGCTGGCTCACCACCGCATCGGACGCCTCGACGTGGTCGTGGGCCACCGCAACCCGCGCCTCGACCTTCTCGAAGGTGCGCCCTTCAAAGACCAGGTTCGAGGCCACCGCACGCCCCCGGATCTCCGGGCTGGCCAGCGGTCCGGAAATCACTCCCTGGAAACGCGCCTCACCGTCGGCCAGCTTCACCGGCAAGACCAGGGGCTTGGCGGTCACCAGTATCATGCCCGGCTGGAAATCATCGAGGTCCTTCGAGCGCACCTCCACTTCCAGCCGCTCGCCCAGCGTACCGTTGAATTCGGCGCGACTGGCGGACATGGCCAACCAGGACCGGCCCAGATCCACGCGCCCCTCGCGCTGGCGGTAGGTCACGTCCACCGAGCCTTCCAGCCGATCCGGCCCCGTGCCGGGCGTCACCGTCACCCGGGACGCGACCACGAAATCGCTCACCCCTCCACGGCGCGATTTCCCCGTGAGCTGCACCGGACCGCCCATGAAGCCGCTCCAGGCCATCCGCCGCACCCCGGGGAAGCCGGTCAGTTCCTCCAGTGCGAAGCCCTCCGCGTTGCCACCCACGCTGAACTCCTGCCAGCGGCGCACTTCCGCTTGGCCCGTGAAACGCCCGCGCAGCGCGGTAACCACCATCTCGGGGAGGGTCAGTTTTTCCGGAGTAAGCTCGAATCGGCCGGTGAGGCCGACGTTTTCCACGCGCACCCCGCGCTCCCGGAACGCCAGCCCGACCGCCTTCACCCGGCCCCCAACGGTGTAGCCTGCGCCCCGCTCCCAGGCGCCCCGCCCTTCCGCCGTCACCGTTCCCCGCGGCTGCAAAGCCCCGATGCCGGTCAGCGGCGCCACATTGCGTATGGCCAGGCCGGCGGTGTATTCGAACGCCGCATGCGGCGCCTTGAACTCGCTCAACGTGCCCCGCGCCTCCACGTGCGAGCCGTTCCAGGACGCCCGCAGGCGGTCCACTTGCAGCCGGTTCTTCTCCAGCGCCCACTGCGCCTGGAGGTCCAGCCACAACGGCTCCCCGCGTCCGGGCATCGCCCGCAGGCGCGTCACCGCGAGGTCTCCGCGATAGCGCGGTCCGGCCTGCTCGTAGGCCACCTGGACCCGCAGGTCCTCTCCCTCTATCTCCGCCGGGATGCGGCGCCAGCCAGCCCGTACCGCCCCGTTCACCAGCCGGAAGCGCTTCACCGCCAGGTTCAGGATGAGCTCGAGCGGATCCCGGCGCGCCCGGCGCACTTTGGGCGCGGGCAGGTTGGTGCGCCCGTCCGGGTAGCAGATGAGGTTGGCTTCGGGCGTATCCACTTCCAGCGACTGTAGGTCGGCCTTGGGCCGCACCACGCTCAGCACCTTCACACCCACGCGAATGGCGCGGGCCTTAAAGAGCGGCGCCTCTCCGGGGCCTTCGGTTCCGTGGATCACCAAACCTTTCACTTCGGCCTCCAGCCGCCTCAGGCTGAAATCGAAGGCCGCCAGCTCGACCCGGCCCCCGGTGGCCTTCTCGAGCTCCGCCACGATCCGCTCGCGCACCCGGTCGCGGAACCAGCCCGATTGGAGCACCGCCAGGGCCGCCAGTACGAGCCCCGCCAGGCCGGCCAGGCAGAACATCCCGATCCTGAGCCAGCGCTTCACCGGAACGCCTCCTCCCGGTAGACCAAGCGCACGCGCCCACGCACTTCGCGCAACCAGCGGTCCACCTCCTGGTCCACTCCCGCCGCCGTCAGCGCCGCCTCACACTCGGCGCGGGCCTGCTCCAGCGCGGAGGTGGTCTTGGGCTCCCGCTTCTGGTAGCAGGCCCGCACTTCGGTCTCGCTCACGCGCACCTGCGGGCGGAAGCGCCCCTCGAGAAAGCGCAGCACGCCAGCCTGGTTCAGCAGGAACTTCTGGAGGGCCTCCTGGCTGATATCGTAGGCCGCCAGCGCCTCGGCAAAGGGCCTCTCCGGTCGCTCGCGCTTGAGCTCCTCGATCGCCCGGGCCGCCTCGCTCGCCGGCGGCGCCGGGAACCTGGTCAGCTCCATCTCGCGCTCGATCAACAGCCGCTCCACCAGCCGCTCGGCCGCGCCGCGCCGCGCCGCCGCGCTGAAATCGAGCGGCTCGCGGTTCTGGAACGCCGCCAGCCGGATCTCCTCCAGCACCCGGCTCTGCGTGATCACCTGCTGGTCCACCGTCACCGCGATCCGGTCGATCACCTGGGCGGAGCTCACCGCCGCCACGCCCGCCAGCCACAGTACCGCTCTCGCCGCCATCAGAACGCCTGCCCCAGGGAGAAATGAAACTGGAGGTGCCCGATCCGCTGCCGGGTCCGCACCCCGCCCCCGAACAGCAATTCTTCCCGCGTGCCCTTGAACCCCTCGAAGCTGGGCGGGTTCAGGGTGTAGGCCAGGTCCAGGCGGACCGGCCCCACCGGGGTGCGGTAGCGAATCCCGACGCCCACCGCGTGCACCATGTAATCGAAGTCCGTAAGCCCATTTTGCCGCACCCGCGCGCTCAGCTTGCGCACCTGCGAGTAGACATTGCCGGCGTCCTCGAACAGCACCCCGCTGAGGGTGTCCCCTATCAACGGGTAGCGCAGCTCCACCTGGTTCAACACCAGAGCCCTGCCGCCCAGCGGGAAGCCGGTCAGCAGATCCCGCGGCCCCGCCTGGTTCTCGGGAAAGCCCCGGTGCGAGGCCGCGCCACCGGAGAAGAACCGCTCCGGCAGCGGGATCGCCTTGTCCGGGTCCACTCGGTGCAGCCAGCCAAAGGTGGCCGAGCGCGCCAGCACGAACCGGTGGCCCAGTCCCCAGGAATGATACGTGGCGTTGCGCGCCAGCAGCCGGGTGAAGTCCGCCTGGGATCCGAAGTTCTTCGAGGCCCACCCCAGGTCCACGGTGTTGAAGATGCCGCGGTGGGCGTTGGTGGGGTCGTCGCGGCGGTCCTGGATGAAGTTGCCCGCCAGGATGCCCAGCCGCACCGGCTGCGAGAACAACGGGATCAGCAGCGGATTGATTTGCAGCGTGTTGGGATCCACGCTCACCCGCCGATAGGTGAAGCGATACAGCATCTGCGAGGGCCGCGAGATCCTCTGCCCAAGCTGCACCGTGCCCTCCTGGCGCCGGGCCGCGAAAGTGCGCACATCGCGGGAATCCTCATACATGCCGCTAAACAGCAGGTTCCAGTCCGGGTTCCCGCGAAACTGTGGCGCCTCGTAGCTCAGGATGCCGCGCTTTTGCAGCGTCGAAGCCCGGGTCTTCAGCGAGATGGTGTGGCCGGTGCCGAACGCGTTGCGCCGGGTGATGTCGAAGTACACCCGCGGGCTGAAGCCGGTTTCGCCCACCGGAGCCTCGAGGCAGTCGCGGCAGCCTCCGATCTTGGCAATTTCCGCGCCCAGGCCCCCGGTCAGGTAGTAGCGGCTGGATTCGTCCAGGTTCATCAGCACGTACTTGTCGCGCTCCCGGCCGTCCGGGTTCTGCACCCCCACATCCACCTTGGCGAAGATCCCCAGCTCGTTCAGCCGCCGCTGGGTCTCCAGCATCTCCAGGCGCGACAGCGCGTCCCCGGGCTGAAGCGAGACCCGCTCCTCGACCAGTCCCGGATTGGTGCGCTCCAGGCCGCTCAGCAGCACCTGGCGCACATACCTGCGGGGGCCCTCCCGGACCACGTAGCGCAGCGCCACCCGGCGCGCTTCCTGGTGCGGCTCGACGCTCCACTCGAATACCGCTTCCGGATAGCCGCGGTTGAAGTAGTAGTCCAGTATGTTCTCCCGGTCCACCGCCACGTTGGACTCGCTGTAGGGCTGCCCCGCGCTCTGGTAGATGAGCGGCTGTACCATCTCGCGGTGCTCCGCCGACACTCCGCTCAGCTCCAGGTTCTCCACCCGCCACTGCGGGCCTTCCACGATCAGCACCCGCACCCCCGTCTCGCCCCTCTTGCCGCGATAGGGCCGCTCCAGCTTCGAGGCCACCCGCACGTCCCGGAATCCGTTGGATGCATACAGCGCGGCGATGGTGGCCAGGTCACGTCGCAGCAGCTCCTCGCTGTAGCGGCCGTGACGGAACAGCGGCCAGGAGGCCGGCCGCACGTACATCCGCTCATAGATGGTGCCGCTCGAGAAGTAACGGTTGCCCTCCACGCTCACCGCCGCCAGCTTCTGCCGCTCCCCACGCTCCACGCGGTACTCGACCACCTGCTCGCCCGCCTTCGCGTTCTCCACCTGGAAGTCCACCTTGGCGTCGAAGTACCCCTCGCCCTGGAAGTAGTCCCGCAAGTGGCGCGCGCCCTCCCGCAGCAGGTCCCGGTCAACGCTCTGCTCCTGGAAGACCGGCACCATGCGCCTCAGCTTGCTCCGCGACAGCTTAGCCCCCACCAGCCGGACCTGCACCCGCGGACCGGGACGCACCTCCAGCGACGGTCGCACGCGGTTGGCCTCGCGATCATACTCCATCTCCTTCAGCGTCACCTCGGCTCCCAGGTGGTGCCGCTCCCGATAGTGGCGCCGGATGCGTTCCAGCCCGTCCTGGGTGCGGTTCTCGGTAACCGCTTTCCACCCGAACCAGCCTTTCCAGTGCGTGGCCCCGGCTACGTTCGCCGCTTCTTTCCCCGCTACGCCGGCCAGTTCCGCGCGCTGGTAGCGAGCGCGGTCCCCGCTGGCCACCACGAACCGCACCTCAACCTGCCCCGTCCGCGGATCGTGATGTATCCGGCTCTCGATGCGCGGCTCGAAGAAGCCGTTGCCACGCAACAGTTGCGTCAGGTCCTCTTGCGCCCGGCGCACGTCGTCATCGCGGAAGGCGGCGCCCAGTTCCAGCCCCGTGGCGTTGGCCAGCACGCCACGGTTGGGCGGCTCGGGCACACCCTCCACCACCACCCGGCCGACGAAGTGTTGCCGGCGCGTGGTGAACCGCAGCGCCACTCCGCCCTGAGCGGGCAGCGCCTCCACCACGATGTCTTCATACTGGCCCGTGGCATACAGCCGCTCGATGGCACCCCGCACCTCGGCCCCGCGCAGGGGCGCGCCTGTCTTTACGGGCAGCACCTCGCCGAGGTAGGACTCACTGAGCGGCTGCGCGGCCGGGCTGAATTCGATCTTCACCACGGGCCGCCCTTCCCAGCCGGAGGCCTCGCCCAGGAGCGTCCCAGTGGCCAGGCCGAGCGTCACCAGCCACCTTGAGTATCTTCCGGGCCTCCTCACCTACCCCTGATTCTAGCATCGCCGGTGGCGCAGGCCATCGTCTTATGTGGCCTGCGCAAAGGCAGAGAGGACGACCCAGCAAGCCGGTGGCGCAGGCCATCGTCTTATGTGGCCTGCGGAAAGGCAAACGACGAACAACGATCGTCTGCCCCACCGAGAAAAGCCGGCAATATCTCCGGCGCACGACTCTGGCATCACGACTTGCGCGACAATGACTCCAATGACCGCCGCCCAGAAGCAGCGCTACTCGCGCCAGATCATGCTGGCGGGCCTGGGCGCGGAGGGCCAGGAAGCGCTGCTGGACGCTCGCGTGGCCATCGTGGGGCTCGGCGCACTGGGCAGCTTCCAGGCCGCGGCTTTGGCCCGCGCCGGCATCGGTCACCTGGCGCTCATAGACCGGGACTACGTCGAGCTAGTCAATCTGCAACGGCAGTGGCTATACGAGGAAGCCGATGCTCAGGAAGCCCTCCCAAAGGCCATCGCCGCGGCCCGGCATTTGGCGCGGGTCAACTCCGAGGTGCGCCTCACCGCCCACGTCGCCGACCTGACCGCCGACAACATCGCCGAGCTGCTCGAGGGCGCTGAGCTGATCCTCGACGGTACTGACAACTTCGAGACCCGCTACCTGATCAACGACTACGCGGTTCGTCAGGGCCTGCCCTGGATCTACGGCGCAGCTTTGGGCACTTACGGCCTCTCCATGCCCGTGCTGCCCGGCCGCACCGCTTGCCTGAAGTGCCTGTATCCCAGCCCGCCGCAAGGCGCCCCACCGACTTGCGAGACCGAGGGCATCCTCAACGCCGTCACCTCCGCCGTGGCTTCCCTCCAGGCCGCCGCGGCGTTGAAGATCCTGGCTGGTCAGGCCGCCGCGCTCGAACCCCGCATCACCACCCTCGACCTGTGGACCGGCGAGATCCGCCAGATCCGGCAGCCCGGCCCGCAGCCCGGCTGTCGCGCTTGCGGCGAGCGCCGCTTCGAGCATCTCGAGGGCGCTGGCCGGGATCCCATCACCCTGTGCGGCCGCAACGCCGTGCAGATCCACCAGCGCGCGGGGCCGGTGGACCTGGCCGAACTGAAGCGGCGTCTGGCGCCCCTGGGCGAGGTGCGCGCCAACGAGTTCGCGCTGCGCTTCTCGACGCCGCCCTACCAGATCACCATCTTCCCCGACGGCCGCGCCATCATCCAGGGCACCACTGACCCCGGGGTGGCCCGCGGCCTGTATGCCCGCTACGTGGGCGGCTGAGGCGCCAAGCCCGGTATAATCGCTGGGTGCCCTCTTCCAAAATGACCCGCGTCCGCTGGTGGATGCTGGCGCTGCTGTTCTTCGCCACCACCGTCAACTACCTGGACCGTATTGTCTTCTCCTTCCTGGCCCCGGAGATCCGCAAGGAAATCCACTTCACTCCGGAAGTCTACGGCTACGTGACCAGCGCCTTTCAGATCACCTACATGGTGGGCTTCCTGTTCGCCGGCCGCTGGATTGACCGCGTGGGCACTCGCATCGGCTACGCCGTCGCGGTGTTCCTGTGGACCATCGCCGCCGCCCTCCACGGCCTCGCTCGCAGCGCGCTGAGCTTGGGCTTCTGGCGCGGGATGCTGGGCCTGTTCGAATCCGGCAACTTCCCCGCCGCCATCAAGTCCGTGGCCGAATGGTTTCCGGCCAAGGACCGCGCTTTCGCCACCGGCATCTTCAACGCGGGCGCCAACGTGGCCGCCATGATCGGCCCGCCGGTGCTGGCCGTGCTGCACGCCGCCTACGGCTGGCGCGCCTGCTTCCTTATCACGGCGTCACTCGGCCTGGTCTGGCTGGTTCTCTGGCTCCTCAGCTATCAGCCGCCGGAGAAGCACCGGCGCATGAACCAAGCCGAATTGGACTACATTCGCGGCGACGCGCCCATCGAGGAGCGGGCGCCCCGCATCGGCTGGTCGCAGGCGCTGAAGCTGCGCGAGACCTGGGGCTTTGCCGTCGCCAAGTTCCTCACCGACCCGGTCTGGTGGCTCTACCTGTGGTGGCTGCCGCTGTTTTTGGACGACGTCTACAGGGTCACCCCGCAGCAGCGGGGCTGGGCGCTCTTCGCGGTCTACCTGATGGCCGATGTGGGCAGCGTGCTGGGCGGCTGGATCTCGAGCTGGCTGATGCGGCGCGGCTGGCCGCCCGGCCGGGCGCGCAAGCTCGCCATGGCTTTGTGCGCTGGCTGCATGCCCATCGGCGCCATGGCCGCGTTTGCCCCCAATGCCATCGCGGCCGTCGCCCTGGTCAGCGTGGTCACCGCCGCGCACCAGGGCTGGTCCGCCAACCTGTTCACCACCACCTCGGACGTCTTCCCCAAGCAGGCCGTCGCCTCGGTGGTGGGTATCGGCGGCTGCGCCGGAAGCCTGGGTGGTTTTCTGTTTTCCTCCATCATCCCGGGCCACGTCATCGCGCGCTTCGGCTACAAGCCGGTGATCCTCGCCATGGGTTGCTTCCACCTGACGGCGCTGGCGCTGGTGCACCGCCTGATGCGCGACATGCGCAAGGTCAGCCCGGACGACCCCCGGCTTAGGGGACTATCTCCCACTCCAGCAGGATGACCGACACGGGGCGCTCTCCGCTGCGCAGCACCAGGCGGCTCCAGCCGTTCTGCGCACCCGGCGCCTCAGCCACCACCACATCCCGCGCCAGCCGCAAGTCGTAGCGGTAGGTCGTGCGGTTCCAGCCGTTCTGCGGCCCCGGGGGCTCGATTTGCGGCCCGCGCGCCAGCCGGGGATTCGCGCTGTACACCGTCAGCCCGCCTCCCGCGAACTCGGCGGGCGAGGCGCCCACGCGGTAGGCCACCGGCGGCAGCTCCCCGGTGAGGTGTCCAGTGGAAGGGCGCCCCTTCTCGATGGTCAGCACTCCGTACTCGGGCAGGAAGCCGGTCCAGATCAACTTGCCCGACTTCGGTCCTCGATAGGCGGGAGCGGGCTTGGCCACCTCGACCGCGGGCGGGGGAGGAGGGGGCGCGTCCGGCAGGGGCCCGGCTTGAAGCGGTGTACCGGCCGAGGCCGGCGGGCCAGCCCCAATCTCCGGGGGCCGCGGCACTTCGGTCTGCGTTGGACGGGCCGCCATCCGGGGCGCCGCGAAAGCGCGGCGCAGCACGGGCTTGGGCCCCGGTGCTGGGGGCTTGGGCTGCGGCGCTTGCCGGAACGCTTTCAGCTTAGCCTCCAGCCGTGCGCTCTCCGCCAGTTGGCCCTCCAACTCGGCCCGCAGCTTGCCGATCTCCTCCTTCTGCGCCGCGGGCCCGGCTGCGGGCGGCTCAGGCGCCGACGGTGGGGCAACCGCCTCGGGCGGAGATCCCAGGAAGCGGGCCGACCCCTCGATCGCCTCCGAACCCGGGGCTTGCACCCGCAGCCGTACCGCTACCTCGGACGACTGCCGTGCCAGGCTCCACGCCCCCTCTTGCAGCCGCTTGGCATCCAGTGCGAACACCACCTTCGCCGGGCCGTCCTGGACGTCCAGCCAGCCCCACCGCGCCTGGCGAACGGCCGGCGCCGCCGCGTCCCACCGAATCTCCAGGCGCCCGTCCTGCTCCGCCAGCCGCAATGCCAGCGGAGGCGCAGGGGATCCCCGGCGCCATAGCCCTAGTGCGAGAGACCCAGCCCCCGCGAGCACCGCTACGGCCGCCAGCGCTCCCCAAAGCCGCCTGCTTCCGCGCCTTTCTGGCGCCACCAGGAACCTGGGCAGGCTGACAGGGGCTGTTTCGGCCACGGTCGGCGCCTCGGCCGGAGCTGCCTCAGGCTCCGGGGCATCGCTCCGTGCCGCCGGCCTCGCGACGCTCACCAACCCGGCCTCGAACTCGAAGCTGGGTCCCTGGGGCAAGCTCCCATCCCCCTCACGCAGGAAGATCCCCACCCGGGTGGGTTTCGAGTAGTGCGGGAGCAACAGCATGGCGAACTGCCACGGTTCCGGGAAGTGGCGATTGTGAACTTCCACATCCGGTGCGCCCAGGGTCATCCCGCTCCGCGTGTGAGTATGATACCAGCCCACCGGCGCCAGCCCTGCCAGCGCCTCGTCGTGGCAGTTCTCCAGCAGCTCTCGCAGTCCCTGCTCGTCGCTCTCCGAGAGCGTGTAGCCGGGCCCGAAGGCGTGCTCACACGCCACCGGGCGCCAGGTCTCCACCCTCACCAGGCCGTCCTCGACCGTCCCATACAAGACCCCGCCCACCTCCAAGCCACCGTAGGGGAACGCAAGGAGACCTTGCAGCGCGGCTTGCAGAGTCTCTTCGAGCGTGGAAGGCGAATACTCGATCTTCCAGCCGCGCTCAGGCAGCCCGCGGACGCGTAAACCGGCCAGATCCTCGGCCTCGGGCATACTTCCGATTCTACACTCCGGGCTGGCTTGGCTGGGCTTTGCGGTACAATGGTGCCTCCCTTGTAGCCCGAGGTCCGCATGCGTCATATCCATAGGCTCTGCATGCCACTGGCAGCCGCGCTGACGGCCGGCCTGGTGGTCGCGCAGACCCCTGCCCCGGCGCCTTCCCCCACCGGTCTCCGGATCGTGGTGCTGGAAGGAGAGGGCGCCATCAACAACATCCGCGAGCAGCGCGCCAAAGAGCCCGTGGTGCGCGTGACGGACGCTGAGTTCCGCCCCATCGCCGGCGCCTCCGTAACCTTCCTGACCATGACCCTGGGGCCCAGCGCCACCTTCCCCCGCGGCAACGTCCTCACCGTCGCCACCGACGCCAAGGGGGAGGCCGTGGGCCGCGGCCTCCGCCCCAACAACGTCGCCGGCCCCTTCCAGATCCGCGTCACCGCCGCCTGGCGCGGGCTCACCGCCTCGGCGCTCATCAACCAGGTCAACGCCGCCCCCGCCGCCGTGCGCAAGAAGTCCTCCCGGACCGCCCTGGTCGTGCTGATTCTCGGCGGCGGCGCGGCCGCCGGCGCGACCCTGGCT
>Ga0194110_10006380_pt1 | contig 13813 bp, 13 predicted proteins | sample TA2Kig1200mmetaG_FD_146192 | JGI IMG/M metagenome (GOLD analysis project Ga0194110, IMG submission 146192) | Freshwater microbial communities from Lake Tanganyika, Tanzania - TA2015032 Kigoma Deep Cast 1200m | ecosystem: Environmental > Aquatic > Freshwater > Lake | place: Tanzania: Lake... | reverse complement strand
ATCGAACAAACTTTTAGCTAATGCTGCATTCGTTCTGTAAGCTGTGCTGTCAGATAATTTATTCTGCAGCATCTGGATCATGCTGTTCGCAATGTTCCGAGCATTTAAATCCTTGTAATAATCAGCAGCATTCTTAGTTGCATCTGTGGTTGACTTGTTTGCGTTGATTGAGACGATCCCAAAGATGGAAATGCCTCCCAAGATTAAAATTATTATAACTCGGCCCATATCGATCTTCCTTTTTATTTATTATCAATAAACGACTTTATCAATCCAGAAAATCATTTCTCTATTCCAGAATGAAATACCTGGGTAAGAATTTAGCTAAATCCAAGATTTTTCATTCAAACCAATACAAGATATCGACTCGTTTTTTCGCAAAACCGTATCCGGATGCATAACCGCCTGAACCTTTACCACTTTTAGCAACTATTGAAGTCGCAGCTTTTATTGAAGCTGATGAATAATTCACCCAGTGGTCTCTGTTTCCACCACAATTTTTACTTTTTTCCAGGTCTGGGGAGAGCAGAAGAACTGCACCGAGAACATCGAGATGAAAATGGAACATATAATCACCAATTATTAATCCCTGAAAAGCAAATTTAGATTTCAATTGTTTTATACGAGAATTGCCAATTGAGTTATGTACAACTAAAATTCCTTTATTATTAGGCGAGTCCTTTAAGTCGAGCTTATACTCAGGTGATTCATCGTCATCTTTTCCGTCGTCGCCATAAGGTGGTTCAATATAAGTCACACCACTCAACGGGAGTGACAAATTTTTAGGATTTGTAACATATTGACTACCATTCGATCCGCTGAGTGCTATACTTCGAAGAGTACCTTCAGGATATCCCAAGATTTCATCAGGAGAATTTGGAAAAGTTCCTCCCCAATTGTAATTTTGTTCAATGCTATTAGGATTCTCGGGATATTGCGGGGAGTAATCTACACCGTTTTTCGTACCCCCGATATAACCCTTTTGAGTATTTACGAAAGCTGTGCTAGTTGAGACACCATATACACCAGAATTTGGAATAACATTATTTTTTAGATCATGATCCCTCCCATCGATATACATATCACTTATTGTATTATTTAGGTTTGAATTCGCTGTCCAAGCGCCGCGTACAGATGGAGGAACAAATCCTACAGAAAACTTCACATATGTTGTAATAGTCTTTTTTGCCCCCTGAAAAACACCCTGGACATTAATCTTAATTAAACTTTCCCCTGCAAAACTAGTATCCTTAATTGTGTAATAAGCAGTACCATTAAAAAGTGATTTAGAAGTTTGGCTATTGACTCTCCATGAGGTACTATCTGAAAGTTGAGATACTATCATCTGAACCATGCTGTTTGCAATATTTCTAGAATGAATATTCTTGTAGTAATCCGTTGAGTTAGAGGCTGCGTCTGTTGTGGAAGTATTTAGATTAATTGAGATAAGCCCGAAAACACCAATACTACCTAAAAGTAAAAACAATATTAAACGTCCCATTGTACATTATCCTCATTTAATTAAGATTTTTCGGTCTAATTATTTTTTTCCATTCTGCTCCAGCGTAAATGCCATCGACTGGATAAAGAGATTCAATTTTAAGATAAACGTTTATACTCCGAATCCTATTTCGAATTGTCTGACTGACTAATGAAGCATAGGTTAGTTGAGCACCAAGTGAATCATAATAAGTAAGTTTAAAATCAACCACCCCTCCACTTGAAGATTTTGGTACTTGACTATTCAAAATACGGTATAGAAGTTTATCATTTGGATTTGGAGTATTTATCAGTTCACTGGTTGGCCCAACATAATAAGACAAAGTGTCAGGAACTCCATCATTATTAATATCCGTAAAAAAAACTATCCGATTAGAATCAGCATTACTGATTTTATCACCTGGAATTCTGTAACCTATTTTATACAAATCTGATTCGATTGTTTCACTGAAGTTTGTAAGATTCGATTGGGCCATATTGGAATTATACGTTTCTCTTGAGGAACTGTCTATATAAGAATTCAATCCAATAATCATTAAGATTATTGCTCCCCCAATTACAGTCGCTGTCAATATGTCCATTAATGACGCCATTCTTAATAAGTTATAATATGGTATAGTTTGATAGTATCAGTTAAAGCCTGATTCATTACAAATACATCGATTCGCTTTGAAAATGTCCGTATTGAAGTTTTAGAATCAGGATTAAATTTTTGAACATAAGATACGATAACACTCGAATTGAACTGACCAAGCCGACTTAGTGTATCAGATCTTGTATAATTATGATAGTCATCAATATCATCAAAATGTGTAACCAACGTCTCGCCAGCATCTTTACCAAATGAACTTGATAATGTTAATGAGTCTGATGTTGAAACTGAAGAATTGACAGTCTTCTCATCGAATGCCTTGACTTGGATTTCATCGATGAGAGATTGTCCTAATCCAGTTGCAGTAATTGTTGCTTCATTCAACAATGTAAGCGATACTCTAGAACTTGTTGCTCTATAAACTGTTAACATAAAAATCGAAAATAACAACAAGCCAATTATAACTAACATGCTTTGACCAGTACTCATTATCTATAACTTTTTATAAAAATTTAATTTCCTTAAGTAACTACATCTACTTATGATAATCGGAATAATTCTATGAAAATTCAATATGAATCTTAGGTTCTCAGACAATTGCGATTTTTTATTGCTACAAGCGTTCATTTATTATTTTCATCCATTATTGATGGAGGTATTTCATCCGCTTCAATAACGGCATTAATCATGCCAAAATTTCTTTCGAATTATGTCATTTTTTGCAACAGATTAATCGCTTAATCGGAAGTATTTACATCTGCTTGTAATTCTTACCTACTGTAAATAATTATTTCACAATTCCAATTTTGAGTTATTATATTTGGCTCAAAATAAAAGGTACAATGAAATGAAATTGGCTACGCTCTGTTACGTTTTTGATGGAAACAAAGTCTTAATGCTCAATAGAAATAAAAGGTTGGATGATATGCATAAAGGGAAGTGGAATGGACTTGGCGGTAAGTTTAACATTGGTGAAACGCCAGAAGAATGTGTTATAAGAGAAGTAGAGGAAGAAAGCGGATTAAAAATTTCCAATCCATTACTGAAAGGATTCATCACGTTTCCATCTTTCGATGAATGGGATGATTGGTATGTTTTTGTTTTTATAGCAAACCAATTTAGTGGTGAGCTAATTGATTCTAACGAAGGTGAACTTGATTGGATCGATTGGGATAAGGTTCCTAATCTCCCATTGTGGGAAGGTGATAAATATTTTTTAGAATGGCTGCACCAGAATAAGTTTTTTTCGGCAAAATTCATCTATAAGAATTCTGAATACAAATCTCACTCAGTGAACTTTTACTGAGCCCAATAAATTAAACCTGTTTCAAATTTATGAGCCATCATTTCATGGTTCGGAAGAACTCTTAGCGTGTATCCCATTAATCCGCTTTTACTGTTAGGAATTTCCCCATTAAATAAATGCCAGCCGTCATCAAGTTTCCGTGAGTGTTTCATAATTGAAACCTTACCATCATGAATTTCCTCTGTACCGTTTAATTTACCATAAAAAATTTCAACTGATACTTCAGGAGAAGTAAGTTCACCCAAAAATACTTCAGCTCGAAGAGGTACATTCTCTCCAACAGTGATTTCTATTGCCGATTTAGATTCAATGTTCCGAACTTTAATACCCGCCCAATGTGATTCAACCCTACTCTTCCATTGAACAAATTCCTTAATTTTTTTCCACGTGTCCTTACTGTACTTTGAACGTTTTTCCATTATTGGGTCGTAGAATTCGATTAAATATTGGTGAACCATTCGGTTGCTATTAAAGAATGCTGTTAAGTATTTCAGTGAACTTTTCATTTTCCCTATCCACTCTCTTGGCAAATTATCGGAGCTTCGTTTATAAAACAAAGGCGCAATTTCTTCCTCAAGAAGTTGATAGAGCAAATTTGCTTCAACGTCATCTTGATATTTTGTATCGGTGTACTCTTCTCCGAGTCCAATCGACCAGCCGAGCTCAGATTTATAACCTTCGCACCACCAGCCATCCAATATACTCAACTGCAAACCTCCATTCGCTACAGACTTCATACCACTTGTACCACTAGCTTCTAATGGACGCCTTGGGGTATTCAACCAGATATCACAGCCTTGGACTAAATATCTAGCGATGTTCAAGTCATAATTCTCAAGAAATACTATTTTTCTTCTTAATTGTGAATCTTTACTGAGTATATAAATATCTTTAATCAATTTTTTCCCTTCATCATCCTGTGGATGAGCTTTACCGGCAAAAATTAATTGGACTGGATATTCCTCATTAAGCAATATTTTTTTCAAGCGTGTTAAATCTTTAAAGATTAATGTTGCTCGTTTATATGTTGCAAATCTTCTCGCAAATCCAATTGTGAGTGCATTAGGATCTAAAACTTCGGAAGCTTTTATGATCTCAGAATTAGGAGCACCCTGTCGAGTAAGCTGCTTTTGAAGATTTTCTCTTGCAAAAGCTACTAGTCTCTCTCTTCTCCTTTCATGTGTACGCCACAACTCGATGTCTGGTATTTTATTGATCTTATTCCAAACCGAAAAATCTACTGGATTATTTATCCAGCCATCTCCAAGATATCTTATATAGAGATCATCTATATCGTGTGAAATATGAGAACGAATATGAACTCCATTCGTAATGTATTTGATCGGGATTTCTTCTATTGGAACGCTCTTCCATCCAAACGACCACATTTTCCTTGATACATGAGAATGAAGTTCACTCACACCATTAATGTTGCCGGACATCTTCATAGCAAGGTGAGCCATATTGAAAGAATTTGTCGGAAGTGAATCTAAATGTCCAAGACGCATAAAATCTTCGTAAGATAGATTCAGTTCTTCGCGGAAATGTTTGAAATATTTTTCAATCAAATCAGATGAAAAAATATCTATCCCCGCTGGAACAGGCGTGTGAGTAGTAAAAACATTACTGAGATATCCAACCTGCATTGCTTCTTTGAAATTCATATTCATTTCTTTCATCGTGACTCGAATTCTCTCAAGTGCTAAAAATGCACTATGCCCTTCGTTCATGTGGCAGACTTCGGGGTGATAGCCAAACGCAGTAAGTGCTCTTATCCCACCTACTCCCAGCAAGACCTCTTGCTGAATCCGTGTTTCTTTTGTTCCGCGATATAACCCACTGGTTATCTCTCTATATTCAGGATTATTATCAACTATGTTTGAATCCAAAAGGTATAGAGGGATTCTCCCAACATTCACTTTCCAAATTTGACAGAACACTTTTCCGTTAGGAAAGTCAACGGAAATTTTCGCAGGTTGATTTTTCGAATCAAGTGCGAGAGTCATTGGCAGATTATGAAAATCGTTTATTGGATATGTCTCGAGCTGCCATCCTTCAGAATTCAAATATTGCTGAAAGTAACCCTCCTTATACGCGAGTCCGATACCAACAAGCGGTAAACCCAGATCACTTGCTGATTTTAAGTGATCTCCAGATAGCACCCCTAATCCACCAGAATACAATTTCATGCAATCAGTCAATCCATACTCCATGGAAAAATATGCTATGACTGACTTATTTGATTTATTAAAATTTTGCTGATACCAGGTTGGTTCAAACAAATATTCCTGCAATTGGTTGAAAGCTCTATACATGTGAGAGATAAAACCAGGATCATTTGCGACTTCCTCAAGCCTTTGTTGAGAGATTAACCCGAGCATCTGTACAGGATTGTGCTGAGTGGATTCCCAAAGATCTTCATCTAATCTCATAAAAAGCTCGAACACATCCATATTCCAGGACCAATAAAGATTGTAAGCGATTTCCTTTAATTGAGCGATCTTTTCAGGTAAAGAAGGTGTAACTTGAAATGTAGCTATTGATCTTGGCATAATTCACCATTTATTGTCATGTTTTGGATATGAAAATAATAAAAAATATCGTTAATTCATTCGCACTAAAAATATTATTAAAAACTTATTTCTCCATTATTATCGGATGAAAATTTTAACCTGTTTAAGATTTCTAAACAAATTTTCTTAAATTGGACTCGAAATTTTAAAATTATAGGAACAAAAATGAAATACGGAATCAAATTTGTCAGCATCTTATTGCCCATACTAATGTTCGGATGCAGTTCAATGAAAACAGAAATGCAGTATGACGAAAGCAAAGATAACTATAAATTCAGCGGTGAGCGTCATCTCCGCAATATTAAGATGCTTACAAATGGCGGAGAAAATGCAGAAGCATACTTGGCTTTTGCAGAAGATCAGATAATCTTTCAAGCAACATTTGGCGACCTTGAGTGTGATCAAATTTTTACTATGGATCTTAACGGCTCAAATAAAAAATTAGTATCCACGGGAAAAGGTAGAACAACTTGTGCATATTTTTTACCTGGCGATGATAAAATTATCTATGCCTCTACACACCACTATGACGAAAACTGCCCGGAAATTCCTGATCGATCAAAAGGATATGTTTGGAAACTTTATAATACATTTGATCTGTTTGTTGCAAATGCAGACGGAACAAACTTAAAACAACTCACAGATACAAAAACCTATGATGCGGAAGCGACCGTTTCTCCTAAAGGAGATAAAATTGTGTTCACATCTACGCGTGACGGCGATCCGGAATTGTATACCATGAATCTTGACGGAAGCAACCAAACAAGAATTACTTTCGAAAAAGGATATGATGGAGGTGCATTTTTCTCACAGGATGGAAAGAAGATTGTCTTTAGAGCAAGCCGTCCAAAAACCGATAAAGATTTAGAAGATTACAACGAACTAGTTACTGAAGGACTCGTCAGACCAACAGCTCTTGAAATTTTTGTAGCAGATGCCGATGGAAAGAATATGAAACAAATCACAAACAATGGTTCGGCAAACTTCGCTCCTTTCTTCCATCCAGATGGTAAAAGAATTATTTTTTGTTCTAATGTGAACAGCCAGAGCCGAAGGAACTTTGACCTTTACGTTATAAACTTAGATGGAACCGGTCTGGAGCAAGTTACATTCAACGAAACCTTTGACGGATTCCCAATGTTTACCAAAGATGGAAAGAAACTTGTATTTTGTTCGAATAGATTCAATGCTAAAGAAGGCGATACAAACGTTTTCATTGCAGATTGGGTGGATTAATCTAATAATATGATGTTCTTCCCTAACAGCTTTCGACCGTAAAAAAAAATAGGAGATAATATGAAAAAGATATTTCTAGTAGTTCTAAGTTTTACGATCGCACTCGGGATCATTTCATGTTCGACCTCTAAAGTCCCAGAAACCGAGAGTGAGATAACTGCACAAGACGCAATGAAACATCTGACATATCTCGCATCAGATGAATTGAAAGGGAGAGGAACTGGAACGGATGAAATTAACATTGCAGCCGAATATATTGCAGACAATTTTAAAAGCTTCGGATTAAAACCACTAGGCGATTCAGGTTATTTTCAAAACTTCGAAGTGACTACCGGGGTTGAATTAACTGAAAACAACTCATTATCGCTAGATATTGGGGAGAAAAAATTCGCTTTTGTATTGAACGAAACATATTCGCCGCTTGGATTCTCTGCTAACACCTCAGTCACTGGAGAAATAGTCTTTGCAGGTTACGGAATTGAAGCTGAAAAGCTTGGTTACAACGATTTCGCAGATGTCGACGTTAAAGACAAGATTGCACTTGTCCTTCGTTATTCTCCCGAAGGAGACAAACCACGCGGTGATTTTGCCGATTACAGTTCAACTCGTTATAAAGCTTCTTCAGTACGGAATAAAGGAGCGAAAGGAGTAATATTCTTCACTGGACCGAATACATATGAAGATGATTCATTCATAAAGCTTAATGTTGAACAGCTCGGCGGTGACGCTGGACTGCCAATTGTTTCAATAACCACCAAGGTGGCGGAAGAAATATTCCAAGTCGCCGGAAAAGATTTGCTCGCACTGCAAAAGGAAATGGATTCTCTTAAAGCAGCTAAATCATTTTACTTTGCGAATTCAAATGCTTCAATATCTGTCGGATTGGAACCGGTTAAAAAATGGACAAGAAATGTTATCGGGCTTGTCGAGAGTGAAAATCCAGTTTATAAAAATGAATACATTGTGATTGGCGCACACTACGACCATCTTGGAATGGGAGGACGCGGCTCGCTCTCATCCTCAAAAGAACCTGAAATTCATAATGGAGCTGATGACAATGCATCCGGCACTTCAGCTGTGTTGGAGCTAGCACAACAATTTTCTGCTAAAAGAAAGTTGTTAAAAAGAAGTATGGTTTTCATGACTTTCTCCGGTGAAGAGATGGGGCTTCTCGGTTCAGCACATTTTGTTAAAACTCCAACTATCCCTCTCGATAAAATCACTGCGATGTATAACTTAGATATGGTTGGGAGATTGAACCAAGAAAACAGTCTTACTGTTTATGGCACAGGAACTTCTCCAGCTTGGAAAGACCTGTTAAATGAAAAAAATTCTTTTTACAACTTTAAACTGAATTTTATAGATGACGGATTTGGACCGAGTGATCATTCATCATTCTATTCAAAAGATATTCCTGTATTATTCTATTTCACTGGAACGCATTCCGACTACCATAAACCAAGTGATGATTTCGATAAAATTAATCATTCGGGATTGGAAAAAATTAGCCGATTCGTTTACGATATGGCTGAAGCTGTCAATCAAAAAGAGGACGCAATCGCTTTCACAAAAACTAAAAGCGAGCCACGAGAAAGACGCCCTGGTGCCGCAACTCGAGTTTATGTAGGTACAGTTCCAGATATGACAACCCAAGTTGAAGGATTTAAGCTAAGCGGTGTAAGTGATGGGAGCCCAGCTGAAAAAGCCGGATTAAAAGCCGGTGATATAATTATTAAATTCGCCGGGAAAGACATAAAGAACATTTACGATTACATGTACTCAATGCAAGATCACAAACCAGGTGAAGAAGTCGACGTCGTAGTCAAACGCGGTGAAGAAGAAATCACACTAAAAGTTACTCTTGGATTGAGGTAGACGGAATTAATAATTTAATTAGAAATAGAAGCCCAATGTAAAAGGATTGGGCTTTTTTTATTTTCAAATCCTCACCCAACATTCACTTCAGCAAGAGGTGCTGAAGTTTCGCGCATCGAGTGGACTTTGTTTATTACCGGCAATTGCAGCGATTTGCTGACACGCGATTCAAACTCGTCTCTGAATCTTTCAATGGTGTACTTCACGGGCCAAGCGGCAGCATCACCGAGGGCGCAAATAGTGTGTCCTTCGATGTTGTTCGCGACATCTATCAGTAAATCAAGATCGTGTGATGTTCCGTTCCCTTCTTCAATTCTATGAAGGACTTTCAACATCCAGCCGGTGCCTTCGCGGCAGGGAGTACACTGTCCGCAAGATTCATGATGATAAAAATGTGTTATTCTCGTTAATACTCTTACCATGTCGGAGTCCTCATCCATTACGATGATACCACCTGTGCCTATTGAAGAACCAGCAGCTTTCAAAGATTCCGCATCCATTTTCAGCCCATCAATTTGCTCGCTTCGAAGCGGGGGCACAGAAGAACCTCCCGGAATAACAGATTTAATTTTTTTATCGCCTGGAACTCCCCCTGCATATTTATAAATAATATCGCTTAACAATGTACCAGTGGGTAATTCGTAAACTCCGGGGTTATTCACATGTCCGCTTATGCCAAACAAGAGTGTTCCTGGATGTTTCGGTTCGCCGATGCTTGCAAACCACTCGCCGCCTTTATCGACAATTGCCGGGATATTCGAAATGGTTTCAACATTATTGACCGTGGTCGGGCATCCCCACAAACCATACTGCGGAGGGAACGGCGGTTTAACTCTTGGATAACCGCGTTTACCTTCGATCGAATTCATCAATGCAGATTCTTCACCGCAAATGTACGCACCTGCTCCTTTGTGAATATAAATATTCGTGAAGAAATCACACTTAAAAGTTTTTTTCATTTCTTCACCAACAAATCCTTGAGAGTAAGCATCGTCAAGAGCTTTTTGCATCAACTTGATCCACTTGCCGTATTCGCCGCGAATGTAGATGTAGCACGTGGGTGAATTGATCGCATAAGCCGAAATCAAAATTCCCTCGATCAATTGATGAGGATTGAATTCAAAAATCTGTCTGTCTTTGAATGAACCCGGTTCACTTTCATCACCATTGATACAGAGATAATTAGGTTTTTCGCCCCCTTTCGGCATGAAACCCCATTTCATTCCGGTTGGAAAACAGGCTCCGCCTCTGCCGCGCAATCCGGACTTCTTTACTTCATCAATAATTTCTTCCGGTTTTCGCTGAAGAGCTTTCTTAAAAATTTGATAGCCGCCATGCTGCTTGTAAACTTCGATGTCGCGATAATTTGGAATATCTTTAAGTAAAATCTTTTCAGTCATTTTCAGTTGTTCTTCAAATTGGAAAGTAAGGTTCTCGTAGATTCGATTGTAAGGTTTTCATAATAATCATCGTTGACTTGAATCATAGGAGCTGTACCGCAAGAACCCAAACATTCAACTTCTGTAATCGTAAATTTCTGGTCCGATGTTGTTTCACCTTTTCTAATCCCCAATTCCTGTTCAATCGATTTCATTAAATCGTAAGCACCGCGAATCATGCACGAAACATTTGTACAAACCTGGAGGTGATATTTACCCACAGGTTTCGAGTTGTACATGGTATAAAAGGTTACAACTCCCAAAACATGCTCTTCGGTTATGTCCAAAAGTTGTGCGGCAAACTGCATCGTCTCTTTCGAAATCCAGCCGTACTTTTCTTGGATCATATATAAAACAGGCATCAATGCAGCCTGAGTAGTTGGATACCGCTTTTTTATTTCTTCAACTTGCTTTAATTCGTTTTCGTTAAATTCTATTTTCACTCGCCACTCCGATTATTTATCCGCTTCTCCCATAACCGGATCCATACTTCCGATTACTGCAACAATATCAGAAATCATGTGCCCTTGAATGAAGAGCGGAAGACTCTGCAAATTCACCATCGACGGAGATCGAATCTTGCATCTCCATGGATGGCCTGAACCATCGCTCACAAGATAAAATCCTAATTCTCCCTTTGGATTTTCAACGCTTGAATAAATTTCACCAACCGGCGGATTGATCCCGAAGTTTATCAACATAAAATCGTGAATCAATTCTTCCATTTTAGTATAAACATCAACTTTCTGAGGAAGAACTTTTTTCGGATCGTCCGTATGAATTGATCCTTGAGGGAGTTTATCGAGACATTGTCGCAAAATCTTTGCGCTCTCTCTCATTTCGTCGCATCTTACGAAATACCGCGCCAGCGAATCCCCTTCTTTGTATGTAATGATGTTGAAATCAATACTGTTGTAATCCAAATAGGGAACTGCTCGTCTTAAATCGTACTCAACGCCTGAAGCACGGAGATTCGGACCCGTAAGTCCCATGTCGATAGCTTTCTCAGCAGATATTACTCCAAGATTCTCTGTTCTCTGCAGGAAAATTTTATTTGTATTTAAAAGCTTTTCCATCTCTTCGAGATTGTGATCAAATTCATCAAGAAATTTTTCCAGCATTTGTGTGCATACGGAAGTCCAATCGCTCGCAACACCTCCAACCCGAGTGTAACTTGTTGTAAATCTCGCGCCTGTTAAAACATCCATAATATCTTGAAGTTTTTCTCTTTCTCGGAAGCCCCAGAGCAAAACAGTAAGCGCACCAACATCCATCGCCATTGTACCAAGCGCAACGAGATGAGAAGCAATACGAGCCATTTCTGAGATCAGCATGCGAATATATTGAGCACGTTTTGTGCACTCAATTCCAGCTAATTTTTCAACAGCAAAAGTGAATGCGGTATTATTGCTCAATGGAGCGAGATAATCTAATCGATCGGTATGCGGAATGAATTCATGATATGTGGAGTTCTCAGCAATTTTCTCAAAACCACGGTGGAGGTAGCCAAGTTCAGGTACGCAGCCAATCACTGTCTCTCCATCAAGCTGTACAAGCAAGCGTAATACACCATGAGTTGCCGGATGCTGCGGACCGATATTAAGCACCATTCCGCTTTCAAGTGCATCTTCGAAATAAACTCCGGTATCTTTTGCCAGGAGTGATTCTAGTATTTTAGTTTTGGGTAATTGTTCGCTGGAAGTATTCATTTATTTTTCGGGAGAGGAATTGAGCCTGGAATTCCAAGCAGTGGAAAATCTTTTCTTAGGGGATAGTATTCATAATCTTCGGGCATGTACATGCGTCGAAGATCGGGATGATTGTTGAATATAATGCCGTACATATCATAAGTTTCGCGTTCGTGCCAATTTGCTGTCCCAAATACATCACTTACTGAATCAATATTCAAATATTTTTCATCTACTCGGCATTTTATTCTTAATTGAACTTTATTTTTTAGCGAGAAAAGTTGATAGACAACTTCAAACCGGTCTTTTCGTTTTGCACGATCGGCTCCGCAAAGATCAATTAAAAAATTAAAAGACAGTTCCGAATCATCTCTTAAAAATGTGAGAATGCCAACTATCTTACTTTTGTCGACGATGAACGTCTGCTCGCCTCTAAAGTAAATCACATCAAGAATGGAATCGGAAAAATTTTCTTTTAGTTTCTTTTCAATTAATTCTGTCATTTGTTCAATACGGGAAGTTCAATCATTGGTTTGTTTTGATATTCGAGTACACTCGATTTACCGACTTTCTTTTGGATCTCCATCAGTGCGGCTAATAAGTTTTCAGGGCGAGGCGGGCAGCCTGCAGTGTAAACATCAACCGGGATGAATTGATCGATGCCTTGCACAACCGAGTATGACCTGAACATTCCGCCGCTCGATGCACATGCACCCATTGAGATCACCCATTTCGGATCAGGCATTTGATCGTAAATTTTTCTGACTACCTTTGCCATTTTATACGTAACAGTTCCTGCCACAATCATCAAATCGCATTGACGAGGAGTAAATCTCATAACCTCAGAACCGAAGCGTGAAATATCAAATCGCGGATCAGCAGCAGCCATCATTTCAATCGCACAGCAGGAAATTCCAAGCGGCATAGGCCAGAGCGAATTTTTTCTTGCCCAACCGATCAGTGCGCTTATCTGCGTGGTGATAAAACCTTCACCGAATCCAGTTTCTAGTCCCATTTAAGGGCTCCTTTCTTTAGGATATAAAAATATCCGACAAGAAGAATTAAAATGAATACTATCATTTCTATGATTATGAACAATCCCATAGAGTTCATAAGCGATTTAAGATTTACAGCCCACGGATAAAGAAAAACAACTTCGATATCAAAAATAATAAAGAGCATCGCAACCATATAAAACTTTACTGAGAATCTTTCACGTGCTGTTTTGACCGGCTCCATTCCGCTTTCGTAAGTTGATAGCTTTGATGGATCGGGTCTTTGCGGTCCGAACCATGAAGAGCTTTTCATTAGGAATAACGAAAACAGAATGGCGACAACTATTGCAAGAAATAACGGGATATACTGTTCAATCATAGAAATATTTTATTCAAAAATATTGATTAAGCGCTGTAATGTCAATTCAGTTTGAGATACGAATAATAAAAATTTTATTCACTCCACTCACTAAGTATTTGATTATCAGATTAAGCTCAAACCAAGAATAATAAATAGGATAAAACTGTAAATCCTATACATCGTTGAAATATTTCATTGGAGATAGGAAGATCTTTGCCACCCTATGGCTTTTTAATTTTCCTTTACTG
>Ga0194110_10006376_pt1 | contig 13819 bp, 7 predicted proteins | sample TA2Kig1200mmetaG_FD_146192 | JGI IMG/M metagenome (GOLD analysis project Ga0194110, IMG submission 146192) | Freshwater microbial communities from Lake Tanganyika, Tanzania - TA2015032 Kigoma Deep Cast 1200m | ecosystem: Environmental > Aquatic > Freshwater > Lake | place: Tanzania: Lake... | reverse complement strand
TGAGCGATCTGGGTGTGGGCCGTGTCATTGTGAGATCCCCCCATTCGGCCGATTGCCGTGCGACCCATCAGGCAGACCGATTTATGGAGACAATACGGGAAACTGTGTCAGCCGGTCCCCGGGCAAGGCAGCTCAGGCTTCCTGGCGAGGTGCTTGCGACGGCCAGGATGAGGCTGGAAGCAGTCGGGGCCTTGAGGCAGCCAAGACAGCCGCTGGTGTTCATTCATCCAGGCAGTGGGAGTCCGCACAAGTGCAGCGAACCCGGCTTGTCTGCCTGTCTGGCAGGGAGGCTCCAGACTCAGGGCGCCATTCCGATGCTTGTCGGCGGACCGGCCGACAGCGAGCAGCTTGCGAAAGTTGCGGGTCTCTGCGCCGGGCGCCCGCCGATCTTTGATGGCCTCGACCTGCTCTCTGCAGGAGGGCTGTTGGCCCAGGCTGACTTGTTCTTCGGCCATGATTCGGGCCTGACTCACCTGGCCGCCACACTTCATGTTCAGACCATCGCCCTCTTCGGGCCGACTGACTGCAACCGTTGGGCTCCGACCGGCCCTCACGTGACGGTGCTGAACGGGGCTCCTTGCTCCTGCCGTGAACAGGGTTGGCGCGCCGTGCAGCAGTGTCGAGACAAACCCTGTCTGCAGGTTCCGGCGGAGCGCCTGGCTTTTGTCTGCCGGCAAGGACTCCAGCGGTCCAAGGGGTGGTGTCGCGGGCAGCCGGCGAGGAACCCTGCTCCTTGTCATGCTTAGTAGGTTATGCTAGATTGCAAAATTAGCAATTTTTCCGCCGACATGGAAGCCGTGGAGAAATGAGTGTCACACGCGATCGTTCAAGATAAGGTTATTGATGCTCTGCAGGGTGCCTTGCACCAGGCGAAGCGCAAAGGGCAGTTGAAAATCGATTCGTTCCCTGCCCTCACGCTGGACCAACCCAAGCGTCCTGAATGGGGCGACCTGGCCTCGACCGTGGCCATGACCCTGGCCCCTTTGGAGCAACGCCTTCCTCAGGATGTCGCCCAGATCATCCTGGAGAACATCGCGCAGCGAGAGGCGATTTTCGATCGCGTAGAGATCGCCCGCCCCGGCTTTTTGAACATGACCGTCAAGCGGGAACTCTGGCTCAAGGTTTTGACCGAGATCGAAGGTCGGGGAGAGACGTACGGCAGGGCTGATGTCGGAACGGGCACTCGGGTCCTGGTGGAATACGTGAGCGCCAACCCCACGGGACCTTTGCACGTCGGGCACGGGCGGGGCGCAGCGGTCGGACAGGCGATCGCGCGCCTGCTGTCTGCCGCCGGCTATGACGTCGTGCAGGAATATTACGTGAACGATGCGGGGCGCCAGATGAAGCTGCTGGGCGCGTCCGTCTATGCCCGCTACCTGGAACGGCAGGGGCGCGCTGCGTTGTTCCCGGAGGACGGCTATCGGGGCTCCTACATCGAAACCATAGCGGCCCATATACAGGAACGAGTCGGGGCGTCGCTTCTGGCCCTCCCGGCCGAGCAGGCGGAAGAGCGGTGCCGAGAGTTGGCCTCTGAGGAGTTGTCGGCATTGATCAGGAAGGATCTGCGCGCCTTCGGCATCGAGTTTAACTCGTGGTTCAGCGAAGCCTCGCTGCTCGCGTCGGGCGCCGTCCAGCAGGTCTTGGAGGATCTCAAGAAGCGGGACCTTCTGTTCGAGCAGGATGGGGCCCTGTGGTTCCGCTCTTCCTCCTTCGGCGACGAGAAGGACCGAGTGGTCCGCAAGCAGGAAGGGGACTACACCTACCTGGCCTCGGACATCGCCTACCATCGGGACAAGCTGCTGCGCGGCTATGGCTTACTCATCGACGTGTGGGGCGCGGACCACCACGGCTACATTCCCAGGATGGAAGCGGTAGTCCAGGCCTACGGCCACCCCAAGGAGCGCCTGCGGGTCGTGCTGGTCCAGATGGTCAATCTTCTGCGGGGCGGCCGCAAAGTGGAGATGTCCAAGCGGGCCGGCGAGTTCATTACCCTGCGGGAAGTGCTGGACGAAGTGGGGGCGGACGCAGCGAAATTCTTTTTTCTGATGCGCCGCTCGGATTCGCACCTGGATTTTGATCTGGAGCTGGCCAAGCAGCAGTCGGCCGAGAATCCGGTCTACTATGTCCAGTACGCGCATGCCAGGATTGCCAGTCTCTTTCGGGTCGCTGAAGAGCGGGGCATCGCGGTGCCGAAGCCCAGTGAGATAGATTTAGCACTCCTGAGCGACCCGGACGAGCTTGGTTTGATCCGTTGCCTCTCGACCTACCCCTCCATCGTCCAGGCCGGTGCGGCCGTCCTGGAGCCGCATCGACTGACCTTTTACTTGCAGGAGTTGGCTCGTCTGCTCCATACCTTTTACTACAAGCACCGGATCATGCCCCCGGCGGCGGAAGCGGAGCTTACCAGTGCCGAGCGGTTCGTCAAGGAGGCAGAAGTCCTGTCGGCGGCGAAGCAGCGGGAGCCGATCACGCCCGGCCTGACGGCTGCGCGGCTGGCGCTGATGCGCGAGGTCCAGCAAGTGATCCGAAACGGGCTGGCCATCCTGGGCATCACGGCACCCGATCGGATGTAGGAAGCACCGGCGAGCAAGCAACATGGTGGACTTTTCCGTCCAGAAGACAGATTTGAACAGCCTGGCAAGGCGGGGGGTGCTCCGGACTTCCCATGGGACGATCGAGACGCCGGCCTTCATGCCGGTTGGCTCCCTCGGGACCGTCAAAGGGCTTGATCCAGACGATCTGCAACGGCTCGGGTACCGATTGATCCTGAACAACGCCTACCACCTTTACCTGCGGCCTGGCCATGAGGTGGTGGCCGAGCAGGGAGGGCTCCACCGGTTCACCTCCTGGCCTGGGGCCATCCTGACCGACAGCGGCGGGTTTCAAATTTTCAGCTTGGCTAAGCTCTGTAAGGTGACGGATGAAGGGGTGACCTTCCAGTCTCACCTGGATGGGTCTCTGCACCATATCACGCCGGAGCGGGCCATGGAGATCCAGGAGGCCTTGGGGGCGGATATCATCATGGCCTTCGATGAGTGCGTGGCCCTGCCCTCGCCGCGCGGCAAGGTCCTCGACGCCGTGATGCGGACCAACCGGTGGGCCCGCCGGTGCCAAGCTGCCCGCCGCCGGAGCGATCAAGCCCTGTTCGGTATCGTACAAGGGGGGCGCGACACGGAGCTGCGGGTTCAAGCGGCGCGCGAGCTCGTGTCGATCGGGTTTGACGGGTATGCAGTGGGCGGGCTCTCCGTGGGGGAAGAAAAGGACGTCATGCACAGGATGCTTGATGCGACGGTGCCCGAGCTGCCGTCAACCCGTCCCCGTTACTTGATGGGGGTCGGCATGCCGGAGGATCTTGTCGAGGGGGTGGCCAGGGGCATCGACCTCTTTGACTGTGTCGTGCCGAGCCGGCACGGACGGACCGGCTGGCTCTTCACCTCCTTCGGCCGGGTGCTCATCAAAAACGCATGCTACAAGCGGGACGAGAGGCCCATCGATCCGGCATGCCGCTGCTGGGTCTGTACCCGCTATTCCAGGGCCTACCTGCATCATTTGTTTCATGTCAAGGAAATGCTGGGGCTGCGGCTCAACACCCTGCACAATCTCTTCTATTACGCGAACCTGATGCAGCAGATCCGGCGGGCGATTGAGGAAGGCACCTTTGCCTCGTTTCGACGGGAGTTTCATGCCCAGCGGGCAAGCCGGGCCGGAACGATCATCGGAGAGTCTCTGGTCGGGGAGGGCGAAGACGTCACGGTTGGAGGAGGCGAGGAGGTGGAGGTGACCATGCCGAGGAAAGGACGATTGTGATGGTCATGGCTTCGGTGGCCTGGGCCCAGACAGGACCAGGCGGAGGCGGCGGGAGCGGCACGTTGCTGTCCCTGGTGCCGTTCGTGCTGATTTTCATTATTTTCTATTTTCTGTTGATCCTTCCCCAGCAGAAGCGTCAGAAGAAGCTCAAGACGATGCTGGAAGCCCTGAAGAAGGGAGACAAGGTCGTGACGTCGGGCGGCATCTGGGGCACCGTCACCAATCTTGGGAAGGAGACGGTCACGCTCCAGATTGCCGACAACGCCAAGATCAAGATTCAACGCGAGTCCATCGCCCGGCTTCGGGCCGACGATGAGGAGAAGGAGTAGGGAGCGTTCAATGGCGGAAAGGTTGAGATCAGCATGAAGAAGGTCGCGGGTCGGTTAACGCTGCTTGGTTTGGTCCTGGTTCTCTCCATCGCGTTTTTTCTTCCTTCGCACCCTCGGCTGCACCAGACGCTTCCCGACTGGGCGAAGAGGGTGCTCCCCGCCAAGGGGATCACCTTGGGGCTCGATCTCCAAGGCGGGATCCATCTGGTGCTGGAGGTGGAGGAAGAGCGGGCCGTCGAGATCGCGGTGGATCGGTCCGTGAACGCGATCCAGGATCTCTTGGTCGAGAAAAAGATTCCGGTCGAATCGATCAAACGGACCGGCTCGGCCCAGATCACGCTCTCGTTCCAACAGGGAAGTCTCAAAGAACAGATCCAGAAGATGCTCGAAGATTTCCCTTCCTTCTTTGAGCTGACGGAAGCCGGCACGGCCAACAGTTTGGTCTATGAACTGCGCGAAGGGGAGATCAAGCGGATCAAGGACTCCGCGATCAACCAGGCCCTGGAAACGATCCGAAACCGGATCGACCAGTTCGGCGTGGCCGAGCCGCTGATCCAGCGTCAGGGACTCAAGCAGGTCGTCGTCCAGTTGCCCGGCATCACGGAGCCGAAGCGGGCCAAGGACCTGATCAAGGAAACAGCGCTGCTGGAATTCAAAATGCTGGACGAGTCCAGCAAGCTGGCGCTGGAGCTGCCGCAGCGAATCCCCAGGGGCAAAGAAGAGGAGGTTCTCCGGCAGTTCCATGCGCAACTGCCGGAAGGAGACCAGATTCTCTTCGAAAAGATCGTGGAGAAGGACACGGGCCGCGAGTTCCGCACGCCCTACCTGGTCAAGAAGCGCGTGATGCTGGCCGGAGACGTGTTGAGCGACGCCCGGGTTTCGATCGGGCAGTTCAACGAGCCCTACGTGTCGGTGACCTTCGATGCCAAGGGTGCCCGCGAGTTCGAGCGGATCACGTCCGAAAACGTCACGAAGCGCATGGCCATTGTGTTGGACAACACCGTCTATTCCGCCCCCGTGATCCAAGAGCGCATCGCCGGCGGGCGGGCACAGATCAGCGGGACGTTTACCATGCAGGAGGCCAACGATCTGGCGATCGTGTTGCGGGCCGGCGCGCTGCCGGCTCCGCTGAAGATCATTCAGGATCTGACGGTCGGTCCCTCCCTCGGGCGGGACTCGATCGAGAAGGGGATCCGGTCCACGCTCTTCGCCGGCGCCATGGTCGTCCTGTTCATGATGATCTATTACCGGCTCTCCGGGGTGATCGCCGACTTTGCTCTCGCGCTGAACCTGATCTGCCTCATCGGCTCGCTGGCCGGCCTGAATGCCACCCTGACGCTCCCCGGCATCGCCGGCATCATCCTCACGATCGGCATGGGCGTGGATTCCAACGTCCTGATCTTCGAGCGCATCCGGGAAGAGCTGCGGCAGGGGAAGCCGGTGCGGCTGGCCGTGGACGGGGGTTATGACAAGGCCTTGTTGACGATCATCGACTCGCACGTAACCACCTTGATCACCGGGTTGGTCCTCTTCCTGTTCGGCACGGGTCCGATCAAGGGCTTTGCGGTGACCCTGTGCCTCGGCATCGCCATCAACTTGTTCACGGCCTTGGTCGGCACGAAGGTGGTGTTCGACATCATCAACCAGCGGCGCAAAGTCGAGCAACTGAGCATCTGAGAAGAGCGTTCAGCTCTCAGCGGTCAGCCTCAGAAGTCAGCATCAGACGCTGATGGCTGATTGCTGACGGCTGGCAGCGAGCTTCGAAAGGGATTCTATGTTGGAAATTCTGGGGAAGACCAATGTCGATTTCATGGGAAAACGCAAAATCGCCTTCGTGTTTTCTGGCGTCCTGACGCTGTTGGGGCTGCTGGCCGTGGTTCAGATTGGGCGTGGAGCCGCCAATCTCGGGATCGATTTTGCAGGCGGGACGGCGGTGCAGTTGAAGTTCGACCAGCCGATCCGCATCGACGAGGCGCGCAAGGCTCTGGAGTCGCACGGGCTGGCCAACGCGGAGCTCCAGGAATTCGTGGAAGAAAACAAGATCCTGATCCGGGTCAAGGCGGCGACGACCATCGAGGAAAAAGTCGCCGATCGGGTCGTCGCGGTCTTCAGCCAAGAGTTTCCCACCAATAGATTCGTGGTGAACTCCTCCACCGAGATCGGCCCGACGATCGGCAACAAGCTGCAGCAGGATGCGCTGATCGCGATTCTGGTCTCCTTCGCCGGGATCATCCTGTACATCGCCGCCCGCTTCGAGTTCCGGTTCGGCGTGGCCGCTGCGGTCGCCACGTTCCACGACGTGCTGGCTGTGCTGGGGGCCTTTTACGTCCTCGACAAGGAAATCACGCTGCTCGTCGTGACCGCGCTGTTGACCCTGGCCGGCTATTCGCTGACGGATACGGTGGTGGTGTTTGACCGGATCAGGGAAAACCTGCGCGTTCGGCGCCGCGACGACATCGAGACGGTCATCAACAATGGGATCAATCAGGTCTTGAGCCGCACCATCGTGACCAGCCTCACGGTGATCTTGGTACTTATCCCCTTGACCCTGGCCGGCGGCGAAGTCCTGCACGATTTTTCCCTGGCGCTGCTCTGGGGAGTCATCTTCGGAACCTATTCCTCGATCTTCGTCGCCAGCCCCCTGTTGTTGATCTGGCCGGGCGGACCAGGCCGGCTGCTCAAGCGGGGCTGATCGACCAGTCTGGTGCGTTACCGATTCTTGACATTCCGTGGAATCCAAATGAAAATAGGCACATAGAGAGTTTTTGGTTGTTACCGAAATGAAACTCTGGAGTCGGTCACACAGCCTCCAGCGCAAGATCATCGCGGCCATCGTGATGGTCGGCCTCCTGCCTCTGACCTTTTCCCTGATCCTCACCTATGTTGAAGAACGGAGGGCTCTGCGTGATACCACCGGGGCTAACTTCAAAGAAATTGCGGTTGAAACGGCCCGCCGGGTGGAAATGCAGGTCACGCGCGGGATCAACGAATCCCAGCAACTCGCCACCACGCCATTCCTGCGCACCGCCGTCACGGAGGCGAATCGCAGCTACGGAGGGAAGGATGAGGCCAGTATCCAGTCGATGATCAAGGACTGGCAGCAGCGGTGGCGCGAGCGGGGGCGTCACAATGAATTTCCGCTCTTCATCAACCGCATCGTCACCAACCACCTGATCCGGTGGCATGACGTCCGCCGTTCCGATTACGTCGGCATCTTCGTGACGGACAGCCGTGGGGCCCTGGTGGTCAGCTCCATCCCCCAGGTCGAGTACTTCTATGGGAAAGCGTCCTGGTGGCAGGCGGTGTTCAACAAGGGGCGCGGGCAGCAATACGTGAGCGATCTCTACTTCGACCCTTCCTTTGGCACCCGCGTGCTGAACGTGTCGGTTCCGATCTTCGACGAGGACCAGGACAGAGTCATCGGTGCGGTCACCATCCTGTTGCGCCGGGACACGCTGTTTCAGTCCATCTCAGCCGTTGCCATCGGCGCTACCGGCCACGCCATGCTGATGAGCTCCGACGGGACCCCCATGATCTGCCCCGTGCTGGCTCCCGAGGAACATACGGTCACGCCTGCGCTGGTGCAGGAAGTCACGCGCCCGCAGGCTGGGTGGGTTGTGGTGCCTGAGGATTCCCACGGAGGCCGGAACTCGATCGTGGGATTTTCGCCGGTCCGTCTGGGGAATCAACTTGCGCCGGACAGCCTGGAGGGGAAGCGATGGGTGACCTTCGTCCGGCAGGACCCGGCGGAGACCTATGCTCCGCTCAATCAACTTCTGGGCAAGGTGGCGGCCTATGGGGTCCTTGTCTTCGCCGTGCTCTGGGGGACCGGGACGGTGGTGGCCAGGCGGCTTGCCCGTCCGATCCAGGTGCTCTACGAAGGGGTTCAGCGTATCGGGGCCGGCAGCCTCGATCACCAAGTGGCCGTGCAGACGGGCGACGAGATCGAGCAGTTGGCGGAGGCTTTCAACGGCATGGCCGCGAACCTGAAGCGGTCCTTCGGTCAGCTCGAACAGCGCATGGCCGACATCCACCGCCTGGAGGAAAAGTACCGGGACCTGATCGAGAACTCACCCGAGATGATTCATCAGCTCAACAAAGCCGGCCAGTTCGTCCACGTCAACAAAACCGAGCTCGAGAAGCTCGGCTACTCCCTCCAGGAAATGCTGAACATGCGCCTCTGGGACATCGTCCCAAAGGGGAAAGAGCCGGAAATCCTGGCCTACCTGGAGCAGCTTATGGCGAAGGGGCGGGGCACCATCGAGACGGTGTTCCTGACCAGGGACGGTCAACCGATCGATGTGGAAATTCATGCCACGGCGCTGTTCGATGCCGAGGGCGGAGGATTGGTCTATTCCCGGGCTTTCGTGCGGGACATCACCCAACGCAAGCTTCTGGAGCAGAAGGTACAGCGTTACACGACCCAGCTGGAGCAGGAGGTCGCGGAGCGAACCCAACAGCTCTCGCAGTCCCAGAAGCGCTACAAGGCACTCTTTGACCTGGCGGCCGATTCGGTCTTCATGGTCGCGCCGACGGGACGCATTGTTGCGGTGAACGAGCGGGAGGAGCAGGCGCTGGGCTACGCCGAGGCCGACGTGGTGGGCTGCTCCTTCCTGGACCTTGTGCTGCCCCGGCATCGCGAGAGCGCCGGCGGCCTCATTGGGAAGATCATGGAGGGGGAGCGGCAGGTCCCCACCCAGGAGATCGAGGTGACCGACCGATCCGGATGCGCCATGCCGGTGGAGGTGGATGTTATCCGGATTGAAGACGGGTCCACGGTATCCGCGATGGTCCAGCTCCGCGACATCAGGGAACGCAAGCGCATGGAGCAGCAATTGCAGGAATACAGCGAGGAATTGGAAGCCAAGGTCCGGGCCAGGACGCGCGAAATCGAGGAAACGAAGACCTACCTCGAAAGCCTGTTGGAAAACGCCAATGACGTGATCTATACGCTGGACACCGAGCAGCGCTTTACGTACGTCAACGGCAAGGTGGCAGCCTGGGGGTACCGCAAGGAGGACTTGATCGGCCGGCCGTACCTCTCGCTCCTGTCGAAGCGGCACCGGGGCCGGCGGCTGAAGAGCACGCTCGATATCGGCACCAAGCAGGTCTACGAGGTCGAGGTCGTCTGCCGAACAGGAGAGGCCAGGGTGGTGATGGTCAGCGTGTCCCCTCTCCGCGACGCGGAAGACCGGGTGCTGGGGGTCTTGGGGATCGCGCGCGACATCACGGAAACCAAGAAACTAGAGCAGCAGATCCGGAACTCGGAAAAGCTGGCGTCGATCGGCAAGCTGGGCGCCGGGGTGGCACATGAGATCAACAACCCGCTGGGGGGCATCCTGAATTGCCTCTACAACCTTCGCAAGGGGACCCTTTCGCAGGCGCGGCAGGACGAATACCTCGCATCCATGGAGGACGGGTTGCGGCGGGTCCAGAAGATCGTCCGGCAACTACTGGAATTCTCCCAGCAGCACGAGCCGGAGCTGTCTCTGACCGACATCAACGGGGTGATCGAGCGGGTTCTGGTCCTGACGGACCACGCGCTGACGGCGGGCCGGATTCGACTGGAGAAGCGACTCCAGCCGGACCTGCCGGCCGTGATGGCGGATCGGCATATGATGGAGCAGGTCTTGATGAATCTGATCCTGAATGCGATCCAGGCGATCAAGGGAGGGGGGGAGATCACGATCAGGACGCGGGCCGAGGAAGAGACCTGCACGATCGACGTGCAGGACACAGGTTGCGGCATCCCGCCTCAGCACCTGTCCCGCGTCTTCGATCCCTTCTTCACCACCAAGGGCGTGGGGGAGGGCACGGGGTTGGGACTTTCCGTCAGCCTGGGGATCGTGGAGCGACATGGAGGGCGGATCCTCGTCGAGAGCGAGGTGGGGAAGGGCACCACCTTCACGGTCTGCCTCCCGCTCTCGCGTGATCGGGCGACCGTCGGAAGGACTTCATGAAGCCGTTTTCCGTCTTGATCATCGACGACGAGCCCTTGATGCGGCTCTCGATGCTCGACGCGCTTAAAGCCGTCGGCTTCGGGGCCCAAGCCGCTTCGACGGGGGACGAAGGCCGCGAGATCCTCGGCAAGGAAACCTTCGACATCGTCGTGACCGATCTGCGGCTCCCCGGGATCGACGGGCTCGATCTCTTGCAGATCTGCAAGCAGCGGTCGCCCCGCACGGAGGTCATCGTCATCACGGCGCATGGTTCGGTGGATACCGCGGTCGAAGCGATGAAGCGGGGCGCCTACGACTACATCATCAAACCCTTCTCGATGGATGAGCTGCTGCTGATCGTCGACCGCGCCACGAAGGTGCTGGCCCTGCGGCAGGAGAACCTCCTGTTGCGCGATGAGCTGGAGGGCCGGTTCAGCTTCCAGGGGATTCTCGGCAAGAACGAAGAGATGCGGGAGGTGCTGGAGAAGATCAAGCTGATCTCTGCGACGGACTCGACGGTGTTGATCATTGGGGAAAGCGGGACCGGCAAGGAGTTGGTAGCCAACGCGCTTCACCGCCACAGTCCGCGTCGGGATCAGGCCCTGATCAAGGTCAGCTGCGCGGCCCTGCCGGAAACGCTGCTGGAAGCCGAGCTCTTCGGGCACGAAAAGGGAGCGTTCACCGGCGCGCTCAAACAGCGCCGAGGCCGTTTTGAGCTGGCCCACAAGGGCACCCTGTTTCTGGATGAAATCGGCGAGATCTCCCCGGTCGTCCAGGTCAAACTGCTCCGGGTGCTCCAGGAACGGCAGTTCGAGCGGGTCGGCGGCAACGAGACCGTCGAGGTGGATGTTCGGCTGGTCTGCGCGACGCAGAAGGACCTGAAGCAAGAAGTACAGCAGGGACGGTTCCGCGAGGACCTGTACTACCGTTTGAACGTGTTGCCGGTGCGGTTGCCGCCGCTTCGCGAGCGCCGTGAGGACATCCTCGTGATCGGTGATTCCATGCTGCAGGCCCGTTCCGGCCGAATGAACAAGGTACTCAAAGGGTTTTCACAGAAAGCCCGGGAAGTGTTGCTTCGCTACTCGTTCCCGGGCAATGTCCGCGAGCTGGAGAACATGATCGAGCGAGCCGTGGCGCTGGGGCGCCCCAGCGAAGAGGTGCAGCCCTGGGACCTCTGCGGGTTCCCCTCCTGTCCGTTCCTAGGCGGAGCGCCGCAAAGCGCCTGCGGTTTCTGCTGCGAGGGCCTCACCGGCAAGCGCGACCAGGGGATGGCGCTGGATTCCCTCGCCTCGGCGCGGGAACAGTTCGAGCGGGACTATATCATGACCGTGCTGGAGCGCGTCGGGGGGAGCAGGACGGAAGCCTCAAAGCTGTTGGGGTTGTCCCGGAAAGCTCTCTGGGAGAAATGCAAGCGGTACGGCATCGCGTCGAATAGAAGCGGCCAGGGGGCCGAGGGCGAAGACGAGTAAGGCCTTAAAGCGGGGTGGCATGCCCTTCCGCTCCAACACCTCCCGGAACGGCGGCTGACGAAGGGAGGACGGGTGGCCTGGTTGAGGTGGAGGACATCCCCTATTGGTCCTTGCTCCCGGAGCGCGCGCCCTCGGAAGGGCCTCGCTCGACGGCCGCAGTTAGACCAACAGGGGATGTCCTTCTTAGTGGAATGACGCGCGCAGTCAGGGAGCAACCAGGCCACCCTAGAGGGTCCCCGACAAACAAAAAAATAGAAAAGGCGCCAGGCCGCTTAAAAGCCTGTCGCCTTTAACGCTTCGCCACGTTCAGCGGGCAGCTACTCTGACCATTGATGCCCGAAGTTCTGGCCACCCCCTCCGAAATATTGACGCAACTTTTAGGAACGCGTAGCCTGTTTCCAACCAAAATGGTGAATGTCCCCATTTCTTCTTCTTCCCTATATTTCTAAAGGAGAAAGAAGGGAACCAGTCAGATGACGACGCTTGCATGGATTGTGATCGCCATAATCGCGACCGTCATGGTGATTACCTGGGCCTTCTGGCTTCTCGGCATAATGTTTGAAGCCTTTGGTATGGCCGTGAATACTCTTTGCGTGACTATTTTCGGACGCAAGGGATCGGCGTTAGCAAAACTCACGGAGCCACCGGAGCTTGCTTTAAATCCCTGGCGGAGAGGCAAGAGCGATGAGATCGTGCGAGAGCTGGACAACTGGAACCCACAACCGATCCATCCTCCTACCCCTTCATGGCCTGAGTGGCAACCACTCTGGATCGATGAGAGCACTGGCTCTCCAAATTCCGCCACTGTCAACGACATCGAATTACTCCTTCGCCCTTTAGGCCCCTGCGAAGTGCCCTATGAACTGGTTGATGAGCCTCCGGCCTTTACAGCCATTGCTTTGGACTTCAAGGAAAGCGAACCGCCTCTAGAGCCGCCTCGAGTCCCGGAAGACTATCCCCCTCCCGCCTTGTCCTTGCCTCTATGGCATCCACTCCTAGGCTTTTTAAACAGATATGTGATGGCCGCTCACGCAGAACTGATCGACAGGCATCGGCAGCTTGAGTCCAAACACGCCCAGCTTTCAGAGTCGGCGAGGAATCTCAATCGAGCCCGCAGGGAGGCGTGGGAAATGGCTTGTGAGCGCCATAGGAAAGCTATGAAGCGTTCCCGCCAAGATTTCGAAGGCCATCTGGCAAGCTATGATGTGGCGAAAGGTAATTTTGAAATCGCCCGCGACACGGACATTGAGCCGTTGCGACGAGCCAGAGCACTAATAGCCAACAGTGATCCTCAAGGCGTTCTCCAGCATTTTGATCTCGCCCTTCGTCGCCTGGTCCTGCCGTCTTTCGTTCCACAGCAGTGGGCGATTCGATTCGAGCCAGAAACTAAGACTCTGCTCGTGGAGCATCGTTTTCCCGAAACAGCCCGGCTTGAAGTGATGAAGATTGTGCAACAGTCTCACGGACCCGTCCTAAAACACGCCTCCCAAGCCATTCGCAAGAGTCTTGTGCCCAAGATTCAGCCAGCTCTCTGTCTTCAACTCGCTCGGGCTTTAGCTGAAGCCGACACTTTTAGCCTCGTGGATGCGATTGCGTTAAACGGTTGGGTCGATTTCTTTGATCGCGCCACTGGTCAGCCAAAGCGCGCGTATTGTGCTAGCCTTATCGCAAAGAAACAGGCATTGCTCGAACTGCGGCTTCAGACGGCTGACCTTGTCGCAGCGTTTAACTCGCTGCGCGGGGCTAATGCTGGAGAAACCTATGAGACAGCGCCTGTAATGCCGTCGCTGCGGCTGCAAACCACTGACCCGCGCTTCATTGAGCCCAGAGAGACGATCGAGAAAATGACCAGGGGTGAGAACTTGGCTGCGATGGATTGGGAGGATTTTGAACACCTCGTTCGAGAACTCTTCGAGCGCGAGTTTGCTGCTAAAGGCGCCGAAGTGAAAATCACACGGTCCAGTCGCGATCGAGGTGTTGATGCGGTCATATTCGACCCAGACCCACTCAGAGGCGGTAAGATTGTGATTCAGGCGAAACGTTATACAGTCCCCGTCGAGGTCTCCGCGGTACGCGATCTTTACGGAACCGTCATCAATGAGGGTGCCAACACGGGCATCCTGGTGACGACGAGCCATTACGGTTCAGATGCATACGAATTTGCACAGAATAAGCCGCTGAAGCTGATAAACGGAGCTCAGCTTCTGGGTCTCCTGGAAAAGGCTGGGTATCACTTTCGGATTGACCTTGCCGAGGCAAGGGCCCTCGCTCAAAG
>Ga0194110_10006373_pt1 | contig 13821 bp, 10 predicted proteins | sample TA2Kig1200mmetaG_FD_146192 | JGI IMG/M metagenome (GOLD analysis project Ga0194110, IMG submission 146192) | Freshwater microbial communities from Lake Tanganyika, Tanzania - TA2015032 Kigoma Deep Cast 1200m | ecosystem: Environmental > Aquatic > Freshwater > Lake | place: Tanzania: Lake... | reverse complement strand
TCGCCGGCCGCGTCAGCGCCCAGCTTGATCTTGAGGATCGGATAGGGCGCCGCTGCCGCGGCCAACCGGGCCATCTCGTCCGGCTCGGCAATGGCGATGGTGAAGGCTGTGGGCAGTGGGGGCGGCACTGGCAGTCCCAGCAGCGCATGGAGGGGTTTGCCCTCCCGCCGTGCAATCCGGTCATGCAAGGCCAGATCGAGCGCGCAGCGGGCTGGGGCAGGCCCCGCGCGGCCGACCCAGCTCTCGATCTCGGCCGGGTCATCGGGCAAAGGATCAGCGCGGCGGCCGGCCGCCTCCCAGAAGGCAACCATCGCCTCATCGGACACGCCGTAGTAGGGCGGGATGGCCGCTTCGCCCCATCCCGCATCCGGAGTCTCGGCCAGACCGGCCAGTTCGGAAGAAGCCTCGAAGGTTCCTGGGTCACGCAGGCGAATCCAGTACGCGCGGCGCGTCTCGCTGACGCCGTAGGACAGGCGGAACGGGTTGCGAAGATGGAGGACCAATGGTTGCCACATCAGCCCGTAGGCTGCCTGCGGCAGGTGAAACGGCGCCGGCCCAACGTTGGGTAACCCTTGATCGTCTACCACATGTCGTGTGCTTTGCACATTAGCCATCAGGCGGCTGCCGGGTGGAGAGTATTCGCCGCGCCAGCCAGCAAAGGCCGCGGGGCGGGAGCATAGCCATGAAGCAAAGGCTGCCGGCCATAGGATACCACAAGATGGGGAGAAGACCAAAGTTGCGCGCCAAACTGGAGCCGAACCCGGCCGCGCCGGCGCTCCTCCTCAGCGCGGCCGGCCGCGGGTATCGGCTGGCGGCCGGCCGCGCTGAGGGTTCGTGACAGCGCGACTTGCTCGATCGGCTCTACCGTCTTGGCGTCGGGGTGGGGGTCTTCAAGGAGAGTGCGCCGCACCTGGCCGCATCGGCGCCGGCCATGCAATCCCCCATGACGATGAAGGCGTCGCCCCAGACCGCGATCCCATCCACAAAGATCGTCCTCTGTTGCCGATCAACATAGGCCTGATTCGGGCCGTAGATCTTCCACCGTTTCTGGATCGGATCGTAGAACGCCAGGTGCAGCTTCGTCGGGTCTCCCTTCACGAAGTTCAGGTCTGCCTGGGTATACTGGACATGCATGCCCATCGCTGGCTTGAACTCGTACAACAGCGCGCTCGAGCCATCCTTCCTGATCTGGAAGTTGACGACGGGGCGGTGGAACGCGAACTTGTACTCCGCCGCAATCTTCTTCAGCATGTCCACATCGCCCTGGGTCCAGCCCAGGTTGTCCATGACCAGCGGGAATCCTTGCCAGGGCACGGTCACCGTGAGCGCGGCGGCGGGCGCACTGGGATCAGAGAAGACGCAGGAGAGCGTTGCGCCGGCGGGTCCCTGGCACTCCGGCTGCAAAGAGGGGTCCGAAATGGATTTCGGGGACTTCGCAGGGATCAGCGTTGCCGGCTTTGCCGGGGTGACAATGACCGTCTTGACTACCGGGACGGGCGCCGCGGTAGCCTTCGCCGGCGGGGCCGTCGGGGCTGTTGGCGCCACTGTCGCCGCAGTACACCCGGTCGCTGCGGCCACGATGACCACCAGAAGGATGAGCAACGGAACGTAACGCGACTGTTTCATGGTTCCTCCTCAGACCTGAAAGCGGAAAGCGCGACGCGCAGGGCTTCCTGCGCCTGCTGCAGATCGTCAACTTCATGAAGCTCTTCCAGGATCGGTATGGCCCGCTGCAAGGGGGGCGCTGCCGTCTCATGTTGGCCCAACGCTGCTCGAGTGACGCCCAGAGCGCGCAGGCTGATGCCCAACTCACGGCGCCTGCCGCTGGCCTCGGCCGCGGCCAGGCCCAACTCAGCGTGCGCCAACGCCTGAGACAGATCGCCGGCTGCGCGGTGGGCGTCCGACAAACCCGCGTGCGCGCGACTGAGCATCCGCTGGTTGCCGGCGCCCTCAGCCAGATCGGCCAGCTCCGCGAACGTCTCGATGGCCTGGGCAGGGCTGCCGGTCCGCAGATAGAGGTCGCCGACGTTGTTCAGCCCCTCGCAGATGCCATCCATGCTGCCGATCGCCCGCAGGATGGCGAGCGCCTCGCGGCACCACGCAAGAGCCTGTTCAGCGCGACCGCTGCCATAGGCCGCCAGCCCCAGGTTGTTCAGGGCTCTGGCTTCGCGCAAGCGGTCACCGGCGCGCCGGAAACCACGGCGGCTCTCCTCGTAACAGGCCTGCGCTTCGGCCAGCCGGCCTTCGGTGTAGGCGAGCGCGCCCAGGCCCAAATCCGCCTTGGCCTGCAGCAGGCCGTTCCCTCTCGTCTGCCCGATTCTGCGGCACTGGCCGAAGTGGTCGCGCGCCTCCTCCAGCCGTCCCATCCGATAGGCTGCCCAGCCCATGTCATGATGGGCATCGGCGATACCGGGCTGGTCGCCCAGCGCGACGCTGAGCGCCAGGCTTTGCCGGCAGTGCTCGATCGCCTCCTCGAATCTGCCCATCGCCAGATAGCTGTGGCCGATCTGACGCAGCAGTTCGGCGCAGGTGTGATCCTCGCTCGCCTCATCCAGTCCGCGCCTGTAGGCAGCCTCGGCCAGGCTGTGTTCCCCGCGCATCTCGTAGGCGGCGCCCCTGGCCTGGCATACCGCTGCTCGTTGCTCGGGCGTCAAAGCTTCCAGGCGTATGCGCGCCGCCTGGTCGAGCAGCGCGGCGGCCTGCCCTGCCTGCACGATCTCCTTTGCGTGGCCGGCCAACAGATCGGCCCCCCACCCATCGGCTCCGCGCTGCAGATGGTGATAGCTGGCCGTTACATACAGCCTCTGTTGCTCGTAGTAGCGCGCCGCGCGGTCGTGCAGCCGCTCTCTGGCCTGCACCGCCAGCCGATCATAAAAGTAGTCGCGCACCAGGCTGTGACAGCCGATCCGGCCATCGGCCGTCACAGCGGCGATCTGCTGATCCGCCAGGGCTTCGAGCGTATCGGCCACGGGGCTTTCGGCGGCCCGATCGCCGGCGCTGGCCAATGCGTCGCCCAAGACCGCCTCCACTGCCGCGCGCTCGGCAGGGGTCGGGAAGATGGACAATACATCGGCGGCGATCCGCTCATGCGGGGGCAGCGCTTCGTAGATCTCGCCGATCACATAGCTGCGAAGATCGCGCTGCTGATCCATATTCGCCAGATAAGTCGCGATGGCTGCCGGGTCGTGGGCGAGCCGACACAGCCGGGCTACACTGAGCTCCAACAGCTTCGGATGACCTGCGGTGCGTTCCCAGAGATGGCGCATCTGGGCATCGGGCAGCGACAGGCCGCAGGTGTGCAGGTAGGCCCGCACCCCTTCCTCGTCCAGACCGCTGAGCGCGGCCGGCGCAAGGTACTGCATCATGGGCGGCACATGACGGCCCATGATGATGAAACGGGCCGGCAGAGCCGGTCGTGGGCCGGGAAAGAGCTCGCGAATGCGGCCGAACAGCTCCGTCACGTCAGGATCGCCCACCGCCAGTTGGAAATCGTCGAAACAGAGCAGATAATCGCCGGCGCGGAGGCCGCGCACGAACAGATTGAGCTTGGCGCGCAGGCCCAGGGGATTCTGCGCGCTGAGCTCGCCGTCGAGATAGCGCTTCAGATCGGGCTGGCCGTGGCCGGCCAGGAAGATGGCCAGCGCCCGGAACAGAGCCTCCGAGGTGTTCTTGTCCACCCGATTGAACGTGAACCAGAAGATCTGATCCGGCCGGGCCGCGGCCTCTTGGGCCAGGCGCGCGCCCAACGTCGTCTTGCCCACGCCAGCCAGACCGGTGATGATGATGAACCGCTCCTCGGCCAGGAGTTGGCGGTAGAAGGCCAGCTCGCGTTCTCGCCCCACGAAGCAGGGCCGGATCGGCGCCGATTCCAGTGAGAGCGCATCGAGCGACTGCGCCTCGACACCCGTTCCGCTCTCGAGCCGGTCCGCATACCGGCCGTACATGTGGGGATTGGCCTGGCGCAGATGCTCCAGCAGATCGGCAAACCGGCCGCAGCGCTGCACATATTCCAACAGAAGCTGCACCCGGCCCGACTGGGTCTGCCCGTCCACGAACTGCGCGTGCACGGCCGGGAAGTAGTCGAAGCAGAACACGCGCAACTCGTCGCCGTCGAGGGCGCTTATGACAAGCTCGCGTATGGCTGCCGTGTTGTGGATCATGGGCATCCTATCACTCCCGGCTGTTCTCTGTGCACGGGATTGCCGAGATGGAGGTTTATTGGGCGCCAGAAGCAGTACGATTATACCACAGATTGGCAAGTCGCGAGGCATGGGCGGGTATGATCATCCGGCGCCGATCTTGACAAGCGGCGGCTTTTGGGGATAATGGGCTAATGGTTAGCCGTCTAAGCAAAAGGTGGGACGCGCGGGGCGCAGGCGCGCTGGCAGGAGTCTCCGATGTCGCAGTTATCCCCTTCAGAAGCGCTTGATTTCCTGTTGGGCCAGGTGTGCCGGCTGCACTACGCGCGCGCGCAAGTGCTGCTGGACGAGATCGGGCTTTACCGCGGCCAGCCGCCGTTGCTGTACATCCTGCACGAACAGCAAGGCCTGACGCACACCGAGCTGGCGTCCCATCTGCAGGTGACGCCGGCGACCGTGACCAAGATGCTGCAGCGCCTCGAAAGGGCCGGTTTCGTGCAGCGCCGGCCCGATGCGGCAGACCAACGGGTCTCCCGCGTCTATCTCACCGACGCCGGCCTGGCTATCCAGGGCCAGGCGGCGACTGCATTGCGCCGTCTCGCGGACGAGACCTTTGCCGAGTTCACGCTCGAAGAGCGCGTCGTGCTGCGGCGGCTCATGCTCCAGATGCGCGACAACCTGGGTCGCGCGCTTGGCGGCGAACCCCCCGACCTGAACACGACCGCCGAACCGTCATCGTCCTCAGGGGGCCTGCGGCTCCGAGCGCGGTGTGCGAAGCGATCTTCCGCTTGACGTTGGATCGGCCGCCGGCGCCTGAGGGCCATCTCACATTCGTTTTTTCAGCCGGCAAAATAATGGAGGGACAATAGCGATATGCAGGCCACGCGTAGACTGGGGGCGTTTCTGCGACCCTACTGGCACTGGGCTACCCTGGCGCCGCTCTTGATGATGATCGAGGTCGCGATGGATCTGATGCAGCCGCGCCTGGTGCAGCGGATCGTGGACGAAGGGATCGCCCGCCTGGACCTGAGCCTGGTGCTGACGACGGGGCTCTGGATGGTGGGCATTGCGATCGTCGGTTTGATCGGCGGCGCAGGCTGCACGGTCTTCTCCGTGCTGGCGGGCCAGGGCTTCGGCGCCGACCTGCGCCGCGCGCTGTTCGGCAAGGTCCAGGCGCTCTCGTTCGGCAACCTGGACAAGTTGGGCACCGGCAAGCTGATCACGCGGCTCACCAACGACGTGACGCAGGTCCAAGAGATGGTCATGATGCTGCTGCGCATCATGGTGCGCGCGCCGCTGATGCTGATCGGCAGCGCGATCATGGCGGTCTTGACCAGCCCTCAGTTGGCTCTGTTGTTTCTCATCCTCATCCCGGTGGTCACGGTCGCGCTGGTCTGGATCATCCGCAAGACCTATCCGATGTTCAGCGAGGTGCAGCGCCGGCTCGATGGGCTCAACACCGTGTTGCAGGAGAACCTGGCGGGCGTGCGCGTGGTGAAGGCTTTCGTCCGCGAGAAACACGAAATCGGCCGCTTCCGCCGGACCAACGACAGCCTGATGGCGCAAAACATCGTCGCGGCGCAGACCGCGGCCCTGACGATGCCCATCGTGATGCTGGCCCTGAACCTGGGCGTGGTGGCCGCGCTTTGGATCGGCGGCGAGAGGGTGATGGCCGGTGGGATGAAGGTGGGGCAGGTGATCGCGTTCATCAACTATCTGACCCAGACCCTCTGGTCGCTGGTGATGGTCAGCCAGCTCACGATGCGCTTCTCGCGCTCCGAAGCGTCAGCCGAGCGCGTCCTGGAGGTCCTGGACAGCCAGCCCGAAGTGGCGAACCGGCCGGATGCCCAAACCGAGATCGCCGCCGAAGGGCGGGTCGCGTTCGAAAAGGTCACGTTCAGCTACAACGGCGACGGCCACGACGCGGTGCTCAGGAACGTCAGTTTCGTGGCCGAGCCAGGCCAGACGGTGGCGATCCTCGGCGCCACGGGGTCCGGCAAGTCGTCGCTGGTCCACCTGATCCCCCGCTTCTACGATGTGGCGAGCGGCCGTGTTACCATTGACGGGCTGGATGTCCGCGACGCGGATGAGACGGCGCTGCGCAGCAAGGTCGGCATTAGCCTGCAAGAATCGGTCTTGTTCAGCGGCACGATCCGCGACAACATCCGCTATGGCCGGCCCGACGCCAGCGACGAGGAGGTGATGGCGGCCGCCCGGCTGGCCCAAGCCCATGACTTCATCGTCGCCTTCCCCACCGGCTACGATTCGCCCGTGGGGCAGCGCGGGGTGAATCTGTCCGGCGGCCAGAAGCAGCGCATCGCCATCGCCAGGGCGCTCCTCACCCAACCCCGTGTGTTGATCCTGGACGATAGCACCAGCGCGGTAGATATCGAGACGGAATCCCGCATCCAGGAGGCGCTGGCCGGCCTGCGCCCCAGGCCGACGAGCTTCGTGATCGCTCAGCGCATCAGCTCGGTGCTGACCGCCGACAAGATCCTGGTGCTCGATGACGGACGAATCGCGGCCGAGGGGACCCACGATGAGTTGCTGGCCTCGAGCGGCATCTATCGTGAAATCTACGAATCGCAGATGGACAACGGAGCCCTGAGCCATGGCTGAACCGAAAACCGAACGCCGGCAAGTGCGAAGCCTCCCTGTGGGATGGACCGCTACACCCGTGCCGCCGCTGATGGGCCGCGGCGGCCCGCCGCACATGCGCATGTTGGCCAAGGTCGAACACGCCAAAGACTCGCGCGGCGTCATGCTGCGCCTGTGGGGCTACCTGCGACGCCAACGCGCCAGCCTGGTCGTCACGGCGTTGACGGTGGTGGCCACGACCGCCCTCCACCTGGTCACGCCGTACTTGCTGGGCATTGCCATTGACCGCCACATCTTGCAGGGCGACCTGTGGGGGCTGGCCCGCATCTGTCTGCTCATGCTGTCTGCCCATGTCGCGAGCTCGCTGCTGAGCTGGCTTCAGGTCTACATCATGGCGGCCGCGTCGCAGCGCACAGTGCGCGACATGCGCAACGACCTCTTCGAGAACCTCCAGACCCTTTCGCTGCGCTTCTTCGATCAGCGCGCGCACGGCGACCTGATGAGCCGGCTGACGAACGACATGGACAACGTCAGCGTCGTGCTGGCGCAGAGCATCACGCAGCTCGTCTCCGGCGTCTTGACCCTGGTGGGCGTGGTCGGCATGATGCTCTGGCTCAACCCGCAGTTGGCTCTGATCAGCCTGCTGACGACGCCGCCGATCATGCTGTTGCTCACCCGGTGGGTGGGAAAGCGCACGCGCACCAGCTTCCGCGAGCAACAGGCCTCTCTGGGCGCGCTGAACGGCCTGATCGAAGAGACGATCACTGGCCAGCGCGTGGTCAAAGCCTTCGCGCGCGAACAGGCGGTCCTGGCGGAATTCGACGGCGCAAACCGCAGCCTGCAGCAGGCTGCGACGCGAGCGCAGACCTTCGCGGGCTTCATCGGGCCGATGATGAACCTGGTCAACAACCTGGGGCTGGCCATCGTGGCCGGCGCAGGCGGCTGGATGGCTGTGCAGGGCATGGCGACCGTGGGCACGATCGCCAGCTTCATCAACTATACCCGGCAGTTCGGCCGGCCCCTGAACGAGATCGCGCACCTCTACAACTCGATCCAATCCGCGGTGGCCGGCGCCGAGCGCGTCTTCGAGACGATTGACGAGAAGCCCGAGTTGGCCGACGCGGCGGACGCGCAACCGCTGACCCAGATCACTGGCCAGGTCTCCTTCGATGATGTCAGCTTCGGCTACGAGGTCAATGTGCCTGTGCTCAAACGCGTTGACCTGTGCGCCGAACCGGGTCAGGTCGTGGCTCTGGTTGGCCCCACGGGCGCTGGCAAGACGACCATTGTCAATCTGCTAACGCGGTTCTACGATATTGACGACGGTCGTATCCGCCTTGATGGGCAGGACATCCGCGGGATCAAACTGCACGATCTACGCCGCCAACTGGGCATCGTGCTGCAAGATACCTTCCTCTTCGCGGACTCGGTATTGGAGAACATCCGTTACGGCCGGCCAGATGCGACCGATGGCGAGGTCATCGCGGCCGCCAGGCTCGCCAACGCCGACCAGTTCATCCATCGCCTGCCGCAGGGCTACGACACGGTGTTATCGGAGCGGGGCAGCAATCTGAGCCAGGGCCAGCGCCAGTTGTTGGCGATCGCTCGCGCGGTGCTCGCCGACCCGGGCATCCTGGTGCTGGATGAGGCGACCAGCAGCGTTGACACGCGCACAGAAAAACACATCCAGGAGGCCATGCTACGGCTGATGGCCAACCGCACCAGCTTCGTGATCGCGCATCGCCTCAGCACGATCCGCAAGGCCGACCAGATACTGGTGATCAACGAGGGTGAGATCATCGAGCGCGGAACGCACGAAGAGCTGTTGGCCCGCCGCGGCTTCTATCATCACCTCTACAACAGCCAGTTCCGGGCCGACGGCCGGGGGCAAACGGCGAGCCAGGCCAGCGGATGAAGAGCTCACGCAGAGACGCCAAGACGCTGCTGCTCTCGCCGGTTCCGTGAACCGGCGGCGGGTCACGGACTCGCCCAGAGCAAGGGCGCCTTTGCGTGAGGCCAGCGGGGCGATTTTCAGGACGGTTGTTCATGACGTGTGCGCCGCCACGGTGGATGAAAAGTCATTGCGAGGGCGGAAAAATGTCCCGGTTTGGAGGCTTCAGCCGGTTACGTTGTTAGCGAGAGTGACCGGCTAAGGCCTCGAGACCGGGGCGGTGGGCGATTTGCAGGGCAGCTCCTATATCGTGGTCTCGGGCAAGATGCGCAGGACATCCTCCATCCGGCACTCGGCCGTGCCCTCGGTCAGCACGGTCGCTGCGCCGGCCGCCGCGGCCCAACGCAGAGCAGCGCGCCAGTCGTCGCCCAGCGAGAAGCGCCACGCGAGCGCGGCCGAGACAGCATCGCCTGACCCCGCCGCATTGACCTCCTGCTGAACGGGCGCGGCGACCAAATAGGCATGGTCGGGCGTGATGGCCAGAATGCCCTCCCGACCCAACGTCAAGACCAGCGCAGACAGCGCGTGTTGGGCCAGCACAGCCTGAGCCGCCCTGCGGAGGTCAGCCACGGTCGCGCTCGAAATCCCGAAGGTGGCGGCGAATTCGCCGCGGTTGAGCTTGAGAATCGTTGGCCGGCCACAGAGCGCGGCCAGCGCGGGCGCGCCGACGCTGTCCAGCAGGAAGGGGACGCCCGCCTGGCTGGCCTCAGCCCCCAACGTCCGGTAGAGGTCTGGGGGCGCGCCGGCCGGCAGCGAGCCGCCGGCCACGACCCACGTTACGCCTGCGGCCAGCCGCGCGCGAAAACGGCGCAGCAGCTCCGCGTAGTCCGCGGGAGCCACGCGGAGCGCGCCGATCATGATGTGACTGTGGCGGCCGTGCAGCGTCTCGACGATCACGTGAGCGATGCGCGTCTCGCCGCCCACCCACACGATCTCCGGGATGACGCCGCATCTCTCCAGAAGGCTCGCCAGGCGTTCGCCGATCGGCCCGGCCGCAAAGGTCATCCCCACCGTCTCTACCCCGAACGCAGCCAGCACGACCGACGCATCCAGCCCCTTGCCGCCCACCGCTTCCACGGTCCGGGAAGCGCGCATCACCGCGCCGGGCCGGAACTCCTCAATGAAGATGACGCGATCGAGGGCTGAGTTAGGGGTCACGCTGAGGATCATGGCGCGAGGAGCCGCTGCGCCAGGATGCACCAGGCGTTCCAGTCAATCCGCTCCAGCGCGTCGGCGACCGCGAGCAGGTCCTTGCCCACCACGATGATCCCGTGTCGCGGGGCAAGCACCGCAGCGGCCTGGCTCCGCATGATCTCCTCTTTTCCTCGCAATCCCGCAACGACTTGTTCGGCCAGATCGTCGGAGTGGGCCTGCGCTTCTGCGACGACCTCGACGACCCCGAACTTGTGCGTCTGTTCCAGCACCGGCGCGATCGGCCGGCGGGCCGCGCAGAAGGGCAGGACGTGGAACGCGTGCGCGTGGATCACCGCGCCAGCGTCTGCGAAGGCGCGATAGATGGCCAGGTGCACCTTGCCCTCGCGAGAGAACGCGGGATCGGCCAGCAGGTCATCAGTCGCGAACGGCCCGCTCACGATGTCGCCCGCGACCAGTTGCCAATGTTTGCGGCCGCCGCTGTAGCGCGGGGTGATGAAGACGCGGCCGCCCGCGCGGGCGCTGATGTTACCGCCTGCTATATCGAGCAGGCGGCGGTCGAATAGCCGCCGGCCCAGCGCGGCAATCTGCTCTGCAAGTGGATCCATGTGGAAAGCCTTTCTCATGTCTGTTGGGTAGCAATCCGGCTCATTTTCGCCGTTGGATCGCCGTTCGTCAAATCGCGGCCCGGCTCGGGCGCGCAACACGAGGCCTGCATCTGCGTATATGTCTGCGGGAAGGATATCGCCCTCGCACTACCAGTCGCACGCCGATCTGACCGCAGAGGCGCAGAGAAGCACTGTTTCGGTAGGTTGCGGTAAGCGGTTAGCATACCAGATAGGAGGTTCGCTACTATGGCCATTGTTTCCGAGTCCAGGGATGTGCGCGACTTCGACGAAGTGCTCATGGAAGGGCACGGAGAGATCTTCCTCGAACAGGGCGATCGCGAGGCGCTGACTGTCGAGGCTGACGAAGGGCTGCTGCCCAAGATCAGGAGCGAAGTGCGAGGACGGCGCCTGACGCTCGGCTTGATGCACTGGTGGGATCATCTGCTGCCGCCGTGGGGGCCGATTCGCTATCGCCTGACCATGAAGCAGGTCAAGGGGGTCAGCCTCTCGGGGGCAGGCGCGCTGACTGCCACGCAAATCCGGACCGATACGTGTCAACTGAAGATGAGCGGTTCGGGACGTATGGCGTTCGGCGGCCTTGAGGCGACAGCAGCCGAGGTGGGCATCAGCGGATCGGGCAAGGTCGAGGCGAGCGGCGAGGTGCAACGCCTGGGGATCTCCATCAGCGGCTCTGGCAACATAGACGCACTGGACCTGGCAAGCCAGGTCGCCGAAATCCGCATCAGCGGCTCCGGCAGCATCCGCGTCAACGTCCAACAGAATCTCGACGTCCGCATCTCGGGCAGCGGCAGTGTGAAGTATCGCGGCCAGCCGCAAATCTCGCAGTCCATCAGCGGCAGCGGCTCGGTGAAAAGCGTTGGGTAGGGCGACAGCCCGCCCGGAGCCAGCCCGCCCGGAGATGAATCTCCGAGCTACCAGGCAGCGCCCGGTGAACCGGGCTGAGACTGGCCGCAGCGGTGCAGCCCCATTGATGGGGCGCTGCTCATTAGCCCGGCGACTTCATCGCCGGGCGGCGCGCATCGCCGCCGGGCGGCCTCCGGACTACTTCATCGCCGGGCGGCATCAATGCCGGAAATGCCGCTCCCCGGTGAACACCATCGCCATCCCGGCTCGATTGGCCGCAGCCAGCACCTCGTCATCGCGCAGCGCGCTGCCCGGCTGGATGCACGCCGTGACCCCCGCGGCGGCCGCGACCTCGATGGTGTCGGGGAAGGGGATCAGGGCGTCGGACGCCATCACCGCGCCCTTGGCCCGCTCGCCGGCCCGCCGGGCGGCCAAAAAGGCCGAATCAACCCGGTTCATCTGCCCTGCGCCCACGCCCACCGTCGCCGTGCCCTGGACGAAAACGATGGCATTGGACTTGACGTGCTTGACCGCCAGCCAGGCGAACGCCAGGCTGCGCCGCTCCGCCGCGGTCGGCGGCCGCTGGGTGACGACCTGCCACGTGGCTTCATCTACCCCGCGGTCATCCTGGGTTTGCGCCAGCAGCCCGCCCGCGACCGAACGCAACACCAACCGGTTCGTAGTAACGGCTTCAGCCGTCTCCTGCGGGCCGGAGCGACTGAAGTCGCCACTACGCGCGAGCATCACCCGGCAATTCTTCTTGTGGCTGGCCAGCCAGGCCAGCGCCTTCGCGGTGTAGCCCGGCGCGGCCAGCACTTCCACGAAGAGCTTGCCGAACTCCTGGACGAAGGGCAAATCCACTTCGCGGTTGGCCGCGATGATGGAACCGTAGGCCGAGACCGGGTCGCAGGCGAACGCCAGCCGGTAGGCGTCCAGCAAGGTGTCGGCGGTCGCCAGCCCGCTCGGATTGGTGTGCTTGATGATGGCGACGGCCGGCGCGCTGAATTCCTGCGGCATGGCCCAGGCCGCTTCGAGATCTACCAGGTTGTTGTAGCTCAGCTCCTTGCCCTGGAGCTGCTCGAACGCCGGAGGCGTCCCGATCCACCGGTAGAGCGCGGCCTGCTGATGCGGGTTCTCGCCGTAGCGGAGTTGCTGGACGCGCTCGGCGGCGAGGATGATCGTTTCGGGTAGGGGCGGGTCTTGCACCCGCCCGTGGGCGGGTGCAAGACCCGCCCCTACATGGTCGCCCAACCACGTCGCAATCGCCGCGTCATACGCCGCCGTGTGGCGAAATGCTTTGAGCGCCAGCCGGCGGCGCTCGGCCACGCCGCCGGCGTTTTCGGAAGCGCCGGGCACGTCCGTACCTTGTAACGCGGCCAGCACCGCGTCGTAATCCGCCGGATCGCAGACCACCGTCGCCGCCTCGAAGTTCTTGGCCGCGGCGCGTAGCAGCGTCACCCCGCCGATGTCAATCTCCTCGACCGCTTCGGCTTCGGTCACACCGGGCTTCGCCACGGTCGCGGCGAACGGATAGAGATTGCAGACGACCAGATCCACGGGGGCGATGCCGTGGCTGGTCAGCTCGGTCAGGTGCTCCGCCGTGCGCCGCGCCAGGATGCCGCCGTGGATGGCCGGGTGCAGCGTCTTCACGCGGCCGCCGAGGATCTCCGGATGGCCGGTGACTTGCTCCACCGATGTGACCGGCAGGCCCGCGGCGCTCAGCGCCCGCGCGGTGCCGCCGGAGGCGACCAGCTCGAAGCCCAACCCCGCCAGCCCGCGGGCGAACTCGATCAGGCCGGTCTTGTCGTAGACGCTCAGGATGGCGCGTCGTGTCATGGGTATTCCTTTCGTTTGTGTCCTCACACTTGTATTCAACGGATCGGAAGCTGCTCGCAGAGTGATAAAGCTACGCGGCCAACGGCCACTTTTCGTAGGCGGCTTCCGCCTGCTGCATGAGCCGTCGGCGCAGGAACTCAAACGCCTCTCCTTTGATACGCCGCCTGCGCAAGATCAGCTTAACGGCGCTTTCCACGCTGGCGTAGATCGCCCGACGGTGCGCTTTCGTCCAATCCACTTTCAGGTTGGCGCGGACAGCAGCAACCACTTCCTTCACCAGCCCCGCGATCCACTCGTTATCGGTCGGGAGGCCGACCTCAGCGCCAAGCGCCACCACATCGTAGAATGCTAACTCCTCATCGCTCAACCCGAGGTCGCGTTTTCTGCGCTCGTCTTCGCGCTGCTGCCGGCGCATCTCGACCATGACCGCCACAACATCCGCAGCCTGGATGGTGCGGTTGTTGTAACGGGTGATCGCATCGTCCAGCATTCGCCGGAACGACCGATAACGGACCACGTTGCCGCGCAGCCGAAACTCCAGTTCATCACGCATCAACTTTTCGAGCAGGCGCATCTGGAGGTCTGGGTGTTCTTGCCCTCGGAAGCCAGCCAGGAAAGCCTCGTCCAGGATGGAGATATCCGGCTTTTCCAGGCCGGCGACGGCGAAGATATC
>Ga0194110_10006369_pt1 | contig 13829 bp, 15 predicted proteins | sample TA2Kig1200mmetaG_FD_146192 | JGI IMG/M metagenome (GOLD analysis project Ga0194110, IMG submission 146192) | Freshwater microbial communities from Lake Tanganyika, Tanzania - TA2015032 Kigoma Deep Cast 1200m | ecosystem: Environmental > Aquatic > Freshwater > Lake | place: Tanzania: Lake... | reverse complement strand
GGCGTCCGCGCCCTTCGGGAAACGGCGCTTCGCCCAATCGACGACGCGAAGGACGTGCTTGCAGGTTCCCAGCGTGTTCTTCCGGAAGTCGGGGCATTCGCAATAGGCCCGGCCGCGCTCCCAGCCGCGGAGGGCGACGCGGTAGGTGCGTCCCGAAAGCGGATTCGTGGCGAGATAATCCGACCAGATCACGCCCGGGCGGAGCGGCTTGACCCGGATTCGCTCGAGGCGCGCGCTCGGCCCTCTCCGCGACCGCGCGACGGACCATCGCTTCGCCGCTCAGGCATTCGAGGGGCGGATGGCCGGAGGGAGAGGGCGGCTGCGGCGTGGTCGCACGGGCCTGCGCAGGCGTCGCAGCGGACGCGGAGGCCGAGCGGGGCGAAGCCGTCGGAGGAGATCGTCACGGCCGTTTCGCCGAGGTCAAAGCGGAGCGTCGAATCGCCGAATCGGACCCGGTCGAGGGCGAGGTCATAGGCTCCGGACGCGCCGCCGCGGCGCATGAGCCGCTCGCCGTCGAGTCCGAGCAGGCGGCAGGCTTGTTTGTAGGTGAGTTTGGAGAGGGCGGCGCGGAGAGGGGAAGCTTTCGCGGACATACGGCGAATTTATCCCATCGCCCCGGACAAATTCAAGGAAAATAAATACGGGGACACATACCATATCTGTCCACTTTTGAGGACAGATATGGTATGTGTCCCCGTATTTCTTTGTGTCCCCGTATTTATTTCTTCAATTGAGCCGAGAAAAGAGCTAAAATTATCGCGGAGGAGGCTTTCGAATTTCGAGAATGAGAGAACGGCGGAGTTCACTGCAAGATATTGCCGAGCGATTTGGGGTCGACATCGTCTACGTTTTCGGAAGCATGTCGCGGGAAGTCCTGGAGTGGATCGAGGATCAGGACAGGAATCTTGGGCGGGGCCAATCGGACATCGATATCGGAATATTGATACCGGCGGGGGGAGGCGGTTGGACGGCGAGCGAAAAAGTCCGCTTCGCGCAGATTCTGGAGGATTTCTTCGGCGTCGGGCGGGTCGATCTTGTTCTCCTCCACGAGGCCGATCCCTTCTTGGCCGCCGAGATCATCCGCGGCGAGCGCCTTTATGAGAAAGACCGGCGGGCGGCGGACGAATACGAGCTATACGTTTTACGCCGGGCGGGGGACCTGGCCCCAATCGAGCGGGAACGGCTGCGGCTCATTCTGGAGGGCCCTCGATGACGCCCCAAAGAGTGTCCGCCCGCATTATCCTTGATCGATTGGCTGTTGTTGATAGCTGCTTGGCCGACGCCCGGGCGCTTCCGTTAGGAGACCGCGGCACGTTCTTTGCGGACCGACGGAATATCGCCGCGGCGGAATCTTATCTCCGTCGTGCCTTGGAAGCGCTTTTTGACTGCGGACGCCATATCCTGGCTAAGGTCTATGGGATGGGAGCGTCGGAGTATAAGGAAATCGCCAGACGGCTCGGAGATCCGGAGTATGCCATCCTCTATGGCCGAGAGACGAGCGTGTTCATGATTCTTGCCGGCTATCGTAATAGACTTGTCCATTATTACCATGAAATTTTGGCCGAAGAGCTGTTCGAGATATGCGCCGGTCAACTGGGCGACGTTGAACTCGTCCGCGATGCTTTCCGCCGCTGGATTTCGGAGAATCCCGACAAGGTCGACCCGACACTCTGATAGAATAAATACGGGGACACATACCTTATCTGTCCTCAAAAGTGGACAGATAAGGTATGTGTCCCCGTATTTCCAGTATCATGGTCATCGGGAAAACGGAGATGGAGGATGAGTATCAGGGAGACTTGGGGCCCCGGATCGAGGAAATCGAAAAGCTTATTGCCCGCTTAGACGGGGAGCGGGCAGGCCTCATTTCGGAACTTGATCGCCTGAAACGTATAAAGGATTTAACGCCCGGCTCCGCCGTTCATTTCCCGGCCGACGTTCGGAACGGGAATCCCAAAGAAGAGTCGGTTTCAGACCGCGTCTCGCGTTATATGTCATTGTTCCAGGGAAGAAATGATGTTTATGCCGTTCGTTGGGAGAGCGCTAGAACGGGTAAGTCAGGTTATCAACCGGCCTGCAAGAACGAGTGGATTCACGGGATCTGCAAGAAGCCTTTCGCCAAATGTGGAAAATGTGAGGCTCGGGAACTGTTGCCGTTGACAGACGATGTTGTCAAACGACATCTCTTCGGTTCCGGGAAGGAGTTTGTGATTGGGATCTATCCGCTTTGCGTCGACGAGTCTTGTCGTTTCCTTGCCGTCGATTTCGATAAAAAAACTTGGATTGAAGACATCCGGGCTTTTCGGGATACTTGCCGCCGGTATACTCTTCCCGTCGCCGTCGAGCGCTCTCGATCTGGAAACGGAGGTCATGCGTGGATCTTTTTTTCCGAGTCCGTTCCGGCCTTGGAGGCGCGCCGGCTCGGGACTTTTCTCTTGACGGAAACGCACGAAGCTCGTCCCGAAATAGGACTCGATTCCTATGACCGTCTTTTTCCGAGCCAAGACTTCCTGCCGAAGGGAGGATTTGGAAGTCTTATCGCCATCCCTTTTCAAAGGCGGTCCGTCGAGAAAGGCAATTCCTTATTTCTCGACGATGACATGAAACCTTATCAGGATCAATGGACCTTCGTGGCTTCGATAACGCGCGTCGACAAGGAATCCGTTGATAAGATCGTTGACCGCGCTTCCCGCCTTGGTCGGATCCTGGGAATCCGTCTCCCCGTGACAGATGACGAGGCGGATGAACCATGGCGGCAGACCCCCTCGCGCCGGCCGCGCATAACCGAAATCCAAGGGCCGATTCCGGCCACGGCCAAGGTGACTCTCAAGGACGTCGCCTATTTTCAGAAAGATGCCATATCGGCGGCCCTCCGAAGCCGTTTGATCCGCTTGGCCGCCTTCCAGAATCCCGATTTCTATCGAGCTCAAGCGCTCCGGCTTTCGACCTTCGGAAAACCACGGATCATTTCTTGTGCGGAGGATTATCCGCGCCACTTCAGCCTTCCGCGGGGGTGTCTGGAAGAAGCGGCTGATTTTTTGAAGGAGATCGGCGTGAGCGTCGCAATCGATGATCAAAGAAATTCGGGGACTCCCATTTTCCTCGAGTTCGGAGAAAATCTTTCGCCCGAACAGGACGCCGCGGCGGATTCATTGCTGAAGCATGACATTGGCGTGCTCGCGGCGGCAACGGCTTTCGGCAAGACCATCGTTGCCGCGAAAATCATCGCTTCGCGCGGCGTGAATACGTTGGTGTTGGTCCATCGGCGACAGCTGCTCGACCAATGGGCCATCCGTCTTCGGGAGTTTTTAGGAATAGCGCCGTCCGAGGTCGGAATGATTGGAGGCGGAAAAAGGAACGTTAAGGGCATTGTCGATATCGGCCTCATCCAGAGTTTGTCGCGACGCGGCGAAGCCGATGACTTGATCGCCCGGTACGGCCATCTGGTCATTGATGAATGTCATCACATTCCGGCCGAGAGTTTCGAGCGGCTGGCCAAAAGGAGTCCGGCGAAATACGTCTTGGGCCTGTCGGCGACGACGACCCGGAAGGATGGGCATCATCCCATCATTTTCATGCAATGCGGCCCAATCCGATTTCGATGGACGGCCAGGCAGGGTGCTTTGAGTCATCCTTTTTTCCATCGAGTCATCGTCCGGAGGACGAATTTTCGCATGACAGAGGTGGTTGAGGATATAGCTGGCGAAAGAGCGGGAGCGCCGGCCGGTGAGAGAACGGGAGGAGAGGCCGCGAAGATGCTGGATATCCATTTCCTATACGACAAGATCGTCAATGACGAAAGCCGCAACCTTTTAATCTTCGAGGATGTCATGCGGAGCATCACCGAAGACGGTCGGTCTCCAATTCTGCTTACGGAAAGACGTGAGCATCTTGATATGTTCGAAGCGAAATTCAAGGGTTTCGTCAAACACGTAATTGTTTTTCGCGGAGGGATGGGAAGCCGGCAGAGGGAAGCCGTGATGAAAAGGCTCCGCGACGTTCCGGAGGAAGAAGAGAGGCTTATCTTGGCGACAGGCAGGTATTTAGGCGAAGGCTTCGATGACGCGCGGCTGGACACGCTCTTTTTAACGATGCCAATATCTTGGAAGGGGACCCTAGCCCAATATGCAGGACGGCTCCACCGGCTGCATGTTAACAAAAGAGACGTCCGGATTTATGACTATGTGGATATGAACGTCCCGGTCCTTGAGAAGATGTTCAAGCGCCGGCTGAACGGATATCACCTCATCGGCTACGAAATCGAATAAATACGGGGACACATACCTTATCTGTCCACTTTTGAGGACAGATAAGGTATGTGTCCCCGTATTTCTTTGTCCCCGTTTTTTTCGTGAGAAATTTTCGGGACGGCGAGCGTCCTTATCATGGAGATAAATCGGAGACGCCATGCCGCGAATCGCACGCATCGTCGTCCCGGGCCGCCTCCACCACATCGTCCAGCGCGGTGTCAGGCGAATGACCGTCTTTTTCCGCGACGAGGATTACGATCTTTATGCGCGCCTCCTGAGAAAATTCAGCCTCCTTCATGGTCTCGAAATCGCCGCTTACAATTGGATGCAAAATCACGTCCACATTGTCGCCGTTCCGGCCCGCAAAGAAAGCCTGGCCCTCGGCATCGGCGACACGCATAAAACGTATACCAAGCTGATCAACAGGCGCGAGGGATGGAAGGGATATCTTTGGCAGGGAAGATTCTTCTCGTGTCCGCTGGAAGGTGAATACCTATGGGACGCCATAAAGTATGTCGAGCGAAATCCCGTCCGGGCGGGAATCGTTTCGCGGGCCGAGGATTATCCCTGGTCCAGTGCAAGAGCCCATGTCTTTGGCGCGGATGATGATTTGCTGGCCCCCCGCTATCGAGAGCTCGGGGCCGGTTGGCCGATCAGTTGGCGCGAGTTTCTGGCGATTGAGCCTGATGCGGAGAAAGAGAAAGAAATGGTCTCGCATTTCCACACGGGCCGGCCGCTCGGAAGCGATGCTTTTATTGAAGAGCTGGAAAGGCAGACTGGCAGAGAGTTGAATAAACGACGGCCCGGGCCGCGCCCCGTGATTCGTCATTTTCGGCAAGCCGCAACGCTTGGGAACCCGATTTCGTAAACAGGAAACAGGAAAAAGGAAAATTACGGCTTGCGATAAGCGATAACGACTTGTATAATAGCTAATCGGAGGTCGAAATATGTATACCGCCGTTACAAAACGCGGACAGACGGTCATTCCGGCAGCCCTCAGGAAGAGATACGGGATAGGCGATGGAGCTCGTCTTGTCTGGCTGGACGACGGCCAAACGATCAAGGTCGTCCCCGTCGCCGAGAAGGGAGATCCGATCAAAGCTCTCCGCGGGCGCGGGCGCGGAGAGAAATTGACGAAGCGGCTGCTGGACGAGCGGAAAAAGGACAAGGAACGTGACCGCCGCCTCGGATAAAGGGCGTCAACGGGCAGAGTTGCCGGGTGAACCGCTGCCGGCCGATCCTCCTCCGCCCCCGTTTCTCCTGGACACTTCGGCGGTAATGGCTCTCATTGAGGATGAAGAGGGGGCGGACCGCGTCGAAGAGGTCCTAAGGCAGCCGACGACGCTGTTGCCCTGGCCGGTTCTTTTGGAAATGTATTATGTCAGCATCCAGGAAGCCGGCCAGGCTGAAGCCGACAGGCGGTTCGCCTTGATGAAGCAGCTCGACCTCGAGATTTTGTGGGATATGGAAGAACCGACCTTGTTGACGGCGGCGAGGCTGAAAGCCGAATACCGCGTTTCCCTGGCGGACGCGATGATCGCCGCCTATGCCGTCCGGCGCGAGGCCGTCCTCATGCACAAGGACCCGGAATTCGATATTCTGAAAGGGCTCCTGGAGATGGAGGCCCTTCCGTGCAAATAGAAAACAAACAATACGGGGACACATACCATATCTGTCCTCAAAAGTGGACAGATATGGTATGTGTCCCCGTATTTTTGGCTCGAGAAGGGGCCGAAGACGTATGTCGTTCGTATTGAAGCCTCCGAAGCGATGACCGGAAAGGTCCGCCTTCAATTCATGAACGCCCTTGATGAAGCCAAGGGCGGGGGCAGAATCGCCAATCTCGGCGATTTCCGACTGAAAAAAGTCGGATAAAATCTGAGGAGAACGGGATTCTACGGCGGCGATAGCTTCACTTTACCAAGTCTTCTGGAGGAAGTCGAGGAGGGCGATATGCCGGACGCCTTGGACGTTGCCGCCGGCCATCGGGTCCATCGACACGACGTATTTCGGATAATTGTCCTTGATCTCTAAAAGACGGCCGAACTCCCGCTCCCGGGTCTTCTTGTCGGCGAGGAGGTAAACGGTCTGGACATAGAGCCTCTCTCCGTCGCGGCGGCAGACGAAATCGATCTCGCCGCCGTTCGTTTTTCCGACCATCACTTCGAATCCCGCGGCCGTCAAGTGGACGAAAACGAGATTCTCGACCGTCTTGTGGATATCGACCTGGCGGAAGCCGACAAGGGCGTGGCGCAGGCCGAGGTCCTCGAAATAATATTTCTCGCCGATCTCGAAGATTTTATTGCCGGCGATGTCATATCGCCGGGCCCGATGGACGGCGTAGGATTCGGTCAGATAGCCAAGGTAATCCAAGACGATATTGGGGGAGATTTTGGAGCTCTGGGCCTTGAGAAAATCCGAGATTTTCTTGGCGGAGACGAGGCTGCCGACGTTATCGGCGAGAAAGAGCACGAGCCGCTCCAGAAAGGCCGGGTTTCGGATATTGTGGCGCCGGATGACGTCCTTGAACAGGATCGCTCCATAGACGCTGCGGAGGTATTCGTACACCGTTCGCTCTTCCGGCGGCAGATGGATCAGAAAGGGGAGCCCGCCCAGACGAATGTACGTTTCCAGGGATTGCGGCGAAGGCGCCAACCGATGAAACCGAAGAAATTCGGGAAAGGTGAGGGCGTGGACTCGGATTTCCACGGCCCGGCCGCCCAGGCCGGTCGCCAGCTCGCCCGACAGCATCCGGGCGTTGCTTCCCGTGCAGTAGAGGTCGTATCCGCCCAAGGCGACGAGCGACCTCAGGGCTTTTTCGAAGCGGTCAATTTCTTGAATTTCGTCGATGAATACGCGGATCGGATCTTTTCCCTTCGGGGCGCGTGTTTCGATATAGGCTAGGAGATCTCGATCCGTGCGGATGTCGTCGAATTCGTGGAGTTCCTTATTGATATAAACGATCCGGGCATTCGAAACTCCCTTCTTGCGCAGCGCGTCCATAATTTGATAGAGAAGGAAGCTTTTCCCGACACGCCGCTGGCCGACGAGGACCTTGATGACGGGTTTGCCGATGAACGGAGAAATCCGGTCGAGAACAAACGGCCGCTCGATGTACGTTTTGATTATAGACAAAGAAACATCCTCCAAGAAGATATGTTTTAATTATACACAAAACTTTCTGTCTTTCAATTAGAGAGATCGTTTTATGAAACGGTCTCTCTTGGTTTTAGTGTTGAAAGGAGTTGGCCGGCGGGGCCGCGCAAGGAGACCGTTGCGTAGGGCGAAAGAGGCGTCGGGTCGGGATTGACCTCGATGACCGCCGCGCCGGCCTCGGCGGCATAATGGGGGAGCGACGCGGCGGGGTGGACGATGGCCGACGTCCCGACGACGACCATGACCTCGCAGGCGGCGCTCTCCTTGAAGGCGCGGCCGATGACCGCCTGGTCAAGCGACTCGCCGAACCAGACGATGTGGGGTCGGAGGAGGGCGCCGCAACTCGGACAATGCGGAGGGATCTCGCGGAGAGGGACGTCGCGATTATCCGTAACGGTTCCCTCCCTCGTGCAGCGGACTTTCCAGATGTTCCCATGAAGCTCGAGGATGTTCGTCGATCCGGCTGAGGGATGAAGGCCGTCGACATTCTGAGTGATGAGGGTGAAACGGGGGAAAACCCGTTCCCACGCGGCGAGGGTGACATGCCCGGCGTTCGGCGCGCAACCGGCGATGAGTCCCCGCCGCCACTCGTACCACTCCCAGACGAGCTTGGGGTCGCGGGCAAAGGCTTCGGGCGTGGCCAGGTCCTCGGCCCGGAACTGGCGCCAGAGTCCGTCCTTTCCCCGGAACGTCGGCACTCCCGACTCGGCCGAAATGCCCGCGCCCGTCAGCGCGACGACGCGCCTCGCCCTACTCAAGATCTCCGCGGCTTTGCCGACGAGCGGATCTTCCATTCGAGATCTCCCTCCCGGCCCTCAAGATACTCGATTTCGATTCCCCCTTCAATGAATTAGACCGAAATTTGACAACCCGGCGGCGGCGGGAATAATATCTCTCTTCCATGCGCGGCCCGACATCCGCCCGGGAAATGAAGGAGAATGCGATGACCCACCCATCCAAGCGCGCCCTGTTGGTCTTCTCGTTTCTGGCCCTTGCGGCGGCCTACGGCCTGGCCCAGGAGGTCCACCTCGACGTCCCCTTCGTCCCGACGCGCTATCCCGTCGTCGACGAAATGCTCCGGATGGCCAAGGTCACCAAGCACGACATCGTCTACGACCTCGGCTGCGGCGACGGCCGGATCCTGGTCACGGCGGCCCAGCGCTTCGGCGCCCGCGGCGTGGGCTACGACATCGATCCCGAGCGGATCAAGGAATGCCATGAGAACGCCGAGAAAGCCGGCGTCACGGACAAGGTTAAGTTCATCCTCGGCGACCTCTTCCAGGCGGATTTCCACGAAGCCACGGTCATGCCGATGTACCTCCTGCCCTCGGTCAACCTCAAGCTCCGTCCGAAGATCTTCCGCGAGCTGAAGCCGGGCTCGCGGGTCGTCTCCCATGATTTCAGCATGGAGAACTGGACCCCGGACGCCCACACGACCGTCGAAGACGACGAGATGACCCATGAGGTCTATCTTTGGATCGTCCCGGCGAACGTCAGCGGGAGCTGGACGTGGACGACGGGCGAGGGGGGCGACGCACTCCGCTTCGCGATGGAAGTGACTCAGCTTTACCAAGTCGCCGAGGCCAAGGTCACGGTCAACGGCTCGTCGGCGGCGGTCAAGGACATGAAAATCGACGGCGAGAACGTCGACTTCGCCGTCGACGGCAAGGCCGCCGGGAAGTCGGTATCTTTTACCTTCGCGGGCAAGGCCTCGAAGGACCGGATCTCCGGGACGATCAAGGGTCAAATCGACGGCCGGAACGTCTCCTTCCCCTGGAAGGCGGCCCGCAAGCCGGGGACGGAAAAACGCATCGACGAGGAGCCGACGACGTATTATTGAGCGGCGGCCTCAGCCAAAGGCCAATTCGCCGAAATATTCGGGCCGGTGGAAGTCCGGCCGCGGAAGATTGACCGGGGACCAAGCCAGCCAGTGCGGACGGGAGGTTTTATCCCCGCACTTGTAGAAATTCGCCCGCCAGACGACTCCCGCGGCTGGGCGGACGACGGGCGCGTATTTGCCGAGAATCTCGACCGGCAGGCGGTATTCCAGGGTCCAAGCGAGCGGCCCTTCGATTTCGGGATCGACGATTGCGGGCAGGCTGTGGGCGATCTCGAGCCGCCGGAAATCGGCCTCCCCGACCGGGACGACGTCCCGGCCCCGGGCCGTTTGATGGTGGAAGAAAGCCGCGCCGCCGCAGTTCATTTCCAGGTTGAAATAGCCGTCCCCGGGGTGCGCGCCGGGCGTGAAGAAAAATTCGACGCAGCTGTCCTCCCAGACCCTGCCCTGATAGCCGCGGGCGACGGCGCGAATATATCGATCCTCGATGCGGAAGATGACATTGAGAGCTTCGGCGTCATAGGCGACCTTCGCCTGAGCATAGGGCCGATGGATGGGAGGATCTCCCAGGACCTTATCGACCGCCAGGGGGGCGATCCACAGCCACGGTTCTTTGTCCCAGACAGCGTCGATTTTCGGCGCGGAACCCAGCCATGGAACCTCAAAGTGCATCAATCGCTCCCGGCCGCTTTTCGGACCTCGACGGACGAAAGAGGCCGTTTCATGAAGGGATCCCACTTTACCACACTTGTCGGTCCCGGCGATATGTGCGATGATGCCCCCTCTGGAGGACCCATGGCCGCAAAAAGACCATCCCCGGCGAAGCCGGCCGCGAAGCGCGCCCTGAAGGCTCCCCGGGCCGAAATCGGGATTCTCGGCGGGACGGGCCTGTATGAAATCGAGGGGATCGGCGACCTCCGTGAGGTCGGGCTTCGAACCCCGTTCGGCGACCCCTCCGACGCCTACATCGTCGGCACTCTCGAGGGCCGGCGCGTGGCCTTCCTGAGCCGCCACGGCCGGGGGCATCGCCGCCTTCCCTTCGAGATCAACTACCGGGCCAACGTCTTCGGTTTCAAGCTCCTCGGGATCGAGCGGCTCATCTCGGTCAGCGCCGTGGGCTCCCTCAAGGAGGAGATCCGGCCTCGCGACATCGTCTTCTGCGACCAGTTTTTCGACAAGACCCACCGCCCCTCGACCTTCTTCGGCGGAGGCATCGCGGCCCATGTTTCCCTGGCCCATCCGGTCTGCCCGCCGCTTGCGAAATTCCTCTACGAGACGGCCGTGGGACTGGGCGTCCGGGCTCACTTCGGCGGAACGTACATCTGCATGGAGGGACCCGGCTTCTCGACGATGGCCGAATCGAAATTCCATCGCGCCTGGGGCGGCGACGTCATCGGGATGACGGTCGCCACCGAGGCCAAGCTTTTTCGCGAGGCCGAAATCTGCTACGCGACCATGAATCTGGCCACGGACTATGACGTCTGGCACGCCGAGGAAGGGCACGTCTCGGTCGAGATGATCCTCGAAAACCTGCGGTTGAACATCGACACCGCCAAGGCGATCATCAAAAAGGCCGTGGCCGCCTTCCCGGCGGCCGACCCGGCCACCTGCGGCTGCCGCGACGCCCTTCGCAACACGATCGTCACCGCGCCCCGTCTCATCCCCTCCGCCCTCAAGAAGAAGCTGGCCCCGATCATCGGGAGATACGTGAGGTGAGGTGAGGCGATGAGTCTGGTCATCGTCGGTTCGGTCGCCTTCGACACGGTCGAGACGCCCTCGGCCCGGCGGGAGCGGATCGTCGGCGGTTCATGCACCCACTGCGCCCTGGCCGCGAGCTACTTCACCCGGCCGAAGATCGTGGGCGTCGTCGGGGAGGATTTTCCGGCCGAGACGTTGGCCTTTCTCCGGCGCCGGCGGATCGACCTCAAGGGGCTGAACGTCGTCCCGGGGGGGAAGACGTTTTTCTGGCAGGGCCGCTACGGTCCGGACCCCAACGAGCGCGAAACCGTCCAGCTCGACGTCAACGTCTTCGCCGATTTCAATCCCGAGATCCCCCCTTCCTACCGGAACGCCGAGACCGTTTTCCTGGCCAACATCGACCCCGACCTCCAGGAGGCGATCCTCCGCCAGGTCCGCCGGCCCCGCCTCACGGCCATGGACACGATCAACCATTGGATCCAGAACAAGCGGGAGGCCCTCCTCCGCGTCCTCCGCGAGGTCGACATCCTCTTCGCCAACGACGAGGAGATCCGCCTCCTCACGGGCGAGCGCAACCTCATCGCCGCCGGCCGCCGTGTCCTCGACATGGGCCCCCGCTACGTCGCCCTCAAGAAGGGCGAGCACGGGGCCATGGTCTTCGGCCGCGACTTCTTCTTCGGGATCGTTTCCCATCCCTGCGGCGAGGTCGTCGACCCCACGGGCGCCGGCGACAGCTTCGCCGGCGGTTTCCTGGGATACTTGGACGCGAGAAAGACCTTGAGCGCGATGGCCATCAAGAGGGCGGCCGCCTACGGCAGCGTCATGGCGTCGTTCACCATTGAGGACTTCGGGATCGACCGCTTCCGGACGCTGCGCAAGTCCGAGGTCGAGGCCCGCTTCGCCGCCTTCCGCCGGATGGCCGCATTTTGAAAAAAATGCGGCATTTCACCGCGCGTTTTGAAGAAATCGTTTCTTGACTCTCTTTCCGGCCCTTGATTAGAATAGGCCGAATGTGAACGCTCCTCACGCAAAGAAGGTCCCATGATCCAAATGGTCAATCTGAGGCACGACGAGATTCCGTCCCGCTGGTACAACATCATTCCCGATCTGCCCTCACCGCTTCCGCCGCCGCGCGATCCCGAGGACGGCCCGTCGCGGATCGCCAACCTGCCCAACCTGATGATCGGGGAGTGCCTGAAGCAGGAATTCTCCCGGGAGAATTGGATCGACATCCCCGGCGGGGTGATGGATCTGTTCGCCAAAGCCGGCCGGCCGCGGCCGATGTTCAGGGCGGCGAATCTCGAGAAAAAGCTCGACACGCCGGCCAAGCTCTACTACAAAGGCGAATTTTACAGCCCGACCGGGAGTCATAAGGTCAACACGGCCCTGGCCCAGTGCTATTACGCCAAGGCCCAGGGATTCAAACGGGTGACGACGGAAACCGGCGCCGGCCAATGGGGAACCGCCCTGGCCTATGCCGCCGCCCTGGCCGGGCTCAAGTGCACGGTCTTCTGGGTTCGGAGCGTTTACGATTGGAAGAAGGACCGCCTCTCGTTCATGAAGCTTCTCGGGGCGGACGTTTATGCGTCCCCAAGCCCGATGACCGAGTTCGGCCGGTCGCTCTACGAAAAGAATCCCGAGCATGTCGGTTCTCTGGGCATCGCCATTTCCGAAGGGCTGGAGGACTCCCAGAAGGATCCGACGGCGACCTACAGCCTGGGCTCGGTCCTCAACCACGTCCTCATGCATCAAACGATCATCGGGCTCGAAGCCCAGACGCAGTTCGAGATCTTCGACGACTATCCCGACATCGTCGTCTCTTGCCTGGGCGGGGGGTCGAACTTCGGCGGCTTCGCCCTTCCCTTTCTCGGCGACGTCCTCAAGAAGGGGAAAAAGACCAAGTTCATCGCCGCCCAGAGCCAGGTGGCCCCGAACCTCCAGGGGACGTATCGGTATGATTTCGCCGACTACGCTGAAATCACGCCGATGCTGATGATGTACACTCTGGGCCATAAAACCGATATGGCTCCGGTCAAGGGCGACGGACTTCGATATCACGGCTGTTCGCCGATCCTCAGCCTTCTCCGCCACGAAGGCTTTATCGACACCGTCGCCTATCCCGGCGACGAAAAGCACGTCTTCGAAAATGCCCGGATCTTCATGGAGACCGAGGGCTGGCTTCCGGCGCCGGAATCGGCCTATTCGGTCTGCGCGGCCGTCGACGAGGCGGTCAAATGCCGGGAGTCAGGGGAGAAGAAAACGATCGCCTTCAACATCAGCGGCCACGGATTCCTCGATATTCCCGGATACCGCGCCGTCCTCGGACTGGAATAAGCCCTTTCGGCTGCCTCTGGAGCTACCGGATCCGGTAGAACCACATCAGCGGAAGCCAGAGCTGGTGTCCGTAAGGGATCGGCTTGTGGTTGACGAGGATTTCGGTCGTGTCCCACTCGTGGACGAGGTTGAAGAGGTCGAAGAGGTCGTCGACGTCCTCGGGGGTGTAGACGGCCGAATGGCGGATCCATTCCCCGTCGCCCTCCTCCCCGTAGGTCGGGTTGCGTTTGGCCAGGGCCACGGCCTTTTTGTAGTTCGGATGAGCCTTGCGGCCGAAGACGACCGTGATTCGGAAGGATTTCGCCTTGGTCGAGGGCTGGAGGATGTCCTCGAGCTTTTCCTGGGCCGCCGCCTCGTTCGCCATGCCCGTATTTTATCTTTTCGCCCGTCGATTTAAAAGACAGGGCTCAGAATTTCGGCTCGAGCCCGGCTTGCTTGCAAATCACATTGGCCGTAACCCGATCAATCGTCCGATGTCTAATAATGGGCACGGTCTTAATTCGTATATATCGAGTGATGGGATCCTTCTCGCAATAAATAAAATCCGTTTGACA
>Ga0194110_10006368_pt1 | contig 13831 bp, 11 predicted proteins | sample TA2Kig1200mmetaG_FD_146192 | JGI IMG/M metagenome (GOLD analysis project Ga0194110, IMG submission 146192) | Freshwater microbial communities from Lake Tanganyika, Tanzania - TA2015032 Kigoma Deep Cast 1200m | ecosystem: Environmental > Aquatic > Freshwater > Lake | place: Tanzania: Lake... | reverse complement strand
ATGACTATTATCCTCAAATTGGCCGCTGTTGGCAAGTATGCTTTTGTTAAAGTGTCAACCTATTGTGAACCATCCCAATTACATGAGTTTGTTTCTTCTTGGCCGTGTGTTGGGGAGTAGGATTGGCTAATGCTTGTTCATCTGCGGCGACTCTCAGCACAAACGATGATCTACGGTGTGGGTGACGCAGTGACGCGCGTAGCTGCGCTGCTACTCCTGCCAATCTATACTCGCATTCTGACTCCAGAAGATTACGGCAAACTCGCTATTGTTGCATTGGTTACGACGGTTGTAGGCCTTATCCTAGATTCTGGACAGCGGTCAGCATTTTTTCGATTCTACTTTCAAAGTGAGACTCTCCATGCCCGGCGCAGACTCACAGGCACAGTGCTCATCTACCTGCTGCTATCGGCTGCGGCGATCCTGTTGCCATTTGCGTTGTTCTTTGATCGCATAGCGCTTCCACTTTTTAGAGAGACGACCCTCCTACCGCTGATCCAAATTGCCCTGATCGGCACATTTTTTGATATTGGGTCAGTGATCCCATTCGCGACCTTTCGAGCTGAACAGCGCGCTGCGCAGTACGCTAAACTGTCTGTCGTGCGTTTCTTGATCAATGTCACCCTGAACATCATTGCCGTAGCGGTTCTGCGATGGGGCGTGATCGGGGTGATCTATGCCAACCTGCTCACCTCCGTACTGTTTTTCATGGTCTGCTTGGGGCTGACTCTGCGCGATGTGGAATGGACGCTTGACATGGGCCTTTTGAAGCAACTCCTTCGTTTCGGTTTGCCGATTGTTCCAGCCAATCTTGCCGGTTGGGTCTTGACCTTTTCCGACCGGTTCTTCTTGGAGAGATACGCTGACCTCACACAGGTGGGTATCTACTCAGTGGGCTATAGCATCGCTGGTGTCTTGAATATGATGATGGGTTGGTTCAATACGGCGTGGGCGCCCTACTGCTATTCTGTTTCCAAACAGCAGGATGCCAAAGCGATTTATGCACGGGTGCTCACGTACACAATTTTCTTGTGCACATTAGTTGGTCTTGGCTTGAGTCTTTTTGCTGGTGAAACTCTGCTTCTGTTGACGCCGCCATCCTATCATGGGGCGGCCAGGATCGTGCCATTGATTGTACTTTCGTATCTGTTCTTTGAAATAAACTACCTTATTGCTTTTGGGCTTGATCTGACGGGTAAGACCGAATACTATCCGTTCGTCGTGGGCGCAGGCGCTGTCTTCAACTTGTGCCTTAACCTTGTCTTGATCCCGCCTTTCGGAATGATGGGCGCGGCAGTGGCTACCGTCCTCTCCTACGCATTGCTTCCGATCATCGAGTACTTCATCGTCCGGCGGCTGTATCCAGTGCCTTATGAGTGGAGGCGATTGCTGAAACTGGCATTTGTCAGTGTAGGGGTATATTTGACAAGCATCGTATTGAAAACAGGTCAGTTCTGGGTTGATCTTGGTATAAGTGCTGTGCTTGTCCTGTCCTGGGGTCTAGCCCTGTATGGGTGGGAATTCTTCACTCAAACCGAGTTTTCTGCTGGCCGGGCTGCAACGAGCAAAGGTCTACGCACCTTCCAAATGCGTCTACAGCGTGTCGTATCTAAGATGTTGCGAGCAGAAGTTCAATGACGCGTGATGTGCCGCTAGGCTGGTTAAGCCATGTCAAGCGATCCGTGAGTCTGCCGCCCAGTCTGCTACTTCAGAAGGTGGCAGCGCGGCCGTTTCACGCACTTAAGTGCGCTGTGGCAGAAATTCAGGCATCTGTACGGCCGCTGAAGATCAGCGATGACGAACTTCAGAAGGTGCTCGTGAACGGCGTGACGGTCGCACAGTTGCCAGGACTGTGGCGCTCTACCTTCAGTAACAGGTTCTTTGTCTGTTCGGAAGACAAGAATGAACGTGTTGCGCTGTTGCGTCAGATTTCATCCGAGGCATCGGCTTTGATCGTTGCGGAAGCCGACCGCATCTGTGAACACACCTTTGACCTGCTTGGCTCCGGCCCGATGCCGCTGGGGGAAAGAATTGACTGGCACGTGGATTTTAAGACCGGCCATCGCTGGAACCCGAAGACCTACTGCAAGCGCATCCGTCCAGCACCTTATCCCGGCGGCTATGACATCAAAGTGCCATGGGAGCTGAGCCGATGCGAGCACTTTGTCCGCCTGGGGCAGGCCTACTGGATCACCGGAGACGAGAAGTACGCCCGTGAGTTCGTGGCGGAGGTTGAGGACTGGATCGCCAGCAATCCATGGCCCTGGGGTGTCAACTGGGCCTGCACGATGGATGTGGCAATTCGGGCCGTCAACTGGCTGTGGGGGCTGGCTTTCTTCTTGGATTCACCCACTGTAACCGATGAGTTTCTCGTCAAACTTGCCCGAACTTTGCTGATTCATGGTCGCCACATCATGAACAACCTGGAGGGCTCTAGGGAAAGCCGCTACACCAGCAACCACTATCTCTCCAACTTGGTGGGGCTAATATACCTGGGTATCTGCTGCCTATACTTCAAAGAGGCACAACAGTGGCTGGAATTGGGTACATCCGAGCTATGGAACGAGATGTCCAAGCAGGTCTATCCGGACGGTGTGGACTACGAAGGCTCGATCCCCTACCACCGTCTTGTGACAGAAATGTGTTTCTTTGGGGTGCTCTTATGCCAGCGCGCTGGCATAACTGTACCTGAAGATGTGCTGAAGCGGCTTAAGCACATGTTCGAGTTCGTAATGTGCTATCTCAAGCCTAATGGGCTGGCTCCGCAGTTTGGGGATGCTGACGACGGTCGCTTGGTGAAATTGGCGACGTCAACTGACGAGCCACCTGAACCCTGGCTAGATCGGAAGAGCTATGAGATTCTCGATCATCGGTATCTCCTGGGGCTTGGCGCCGTATTCTTCGATCGCTCGGATTTTGCGACGGCTGCTGGCCGTCTTCACGAAGATGTTGTTTGGGTTTTCGGGCCGGAGGGCGTTGACAAGTTTCGTGCCTTGCATGAGCATTCGCAATGCTCTGGATTGGAGGAACTTCGCAGCCGAGCCTTCACTCAGGGTGGCATCTTTCTGATGCGAGACGGAGACCTCTACCTGGCGATAGATGCAGGCCCTAATCGGGGACATGCTCATAACGATGCTTTGAGCTTTGAGCTTGTTGCCGCCGGCGTCACGTTCCTTGTAGATCCTGGCACTTATGTGTATACCTCAGACCAACACTCCCGTCACTGGTTTAGGCGTACAGCCGCACATAATACGGTGGTTGTAGACGGTCAGGAGATGAATCACATCTGGCCGGGGCGAGTATTCGAAGTTTGCGATGATGCACAAGTAGCGATTCATGAATGGCACAGCAATGAGCAGTACGACCTGTTCGACGGTGAGCACAGCGGGTATCGGCGTTTAGCTGAGCCGGTCATTCATCGCCGCCAGGTTTTCTTTGACAAGACGCTTGGGTTCTGGGTGATAAGAGACCTCATGCTGGGAGAGGGAGAGCATAGTTGTGAATTCTGGCTCCATTTCATCCCTGCCGTACAGTTGAGAGAGGGTGCCAATCTTGCTCTCTGGGCTCATGTATCCGGCAGTGATACAAAGCTGCTGATGGTTATGCCACTGAATAGCCGGCAGCTACGGTTGGATTTGGAGCCGTCTTGGGTGTCACCTTCTTATGGCATCAGGAAAAGGGCGCCTGTTGCCTGCTATTCTAAGCGGGTGAAGGCACCTGCCGAGTTCGGTTTTGCATTAATACCGCTTAGAGAAGATATGCCTGTGTCGTGGATGGTACTAGATGCGGCTACTCAACACTTCGCGACGTTGAGAGGGCGTCATCCAGTTCAGGTGACTGAGAAGAAAATATAGAGTTATGGCTCGTGCAATGAAATCCAAAATCTGCATCCTGACAGACCGTGCTGTACGATATGATACGATTAGAGAAGTGCACTTGGCCCATCTACTAGCGGAGAACGATTTCGCGATTGACATCTTTGGTCCGTGGTTTGAGGGCTTGTCGGAGGTTGAACAGATCAGTCATGCAATTCGTATCAAGAGGATACGGACAGTGACCTCAGCTGGGAAGCGTGGTAAGGGGAGAATACCAGAGAGAATACTTGGAGGCCTGTTCCTCGTGGAATTTGCTTTAAAGGTATTACTAAGTATCAGTCCTGACTGTGAGATAATCATAGCATGCAACCCTGTACCCTTCCTCGTCGCGTGGTTGTATAGTAGAGTTCCTCGTCGCCGGCGCCTGGTCTACTATTCACGAGAGTTCATCCAGCAGTCTGAGGAAAGGCGATCAATCGTCAAGAAGCTAGAAACTGTGCTTGGGCATCAGGCAGATTTGGTTGTGGTCCCGGAGCGAAACCGCGGCGAATTAATCATGAACGAACTGGGACTAGCCAACGCTCCGATGATTGTCCTTAACTGTCCGTTACTGGAACCACAACACTGCAGTGATCTTTTGAAGAGCGTATTTGCTGTGGACGACACTGCAATCGAGCACGTCGTCATTTATCAGGGTGCACTGGGCCCAGCTACTTGTGTTAAAGAGATGATCGAGGCTCTGTCCCTGTGGGATCGCTCTATCGCCCTGGCGATCTTTGGCCATGGGGAAGCCGCCTTCGGACAGGAGCTAAGAACTGTCGCTCAAAGATTAGGGGTTGAGGGCAGATTGCACTGGGGAGGACGTGTCTCCAACGAAGAACTGAAGAATTACACTGGCTCTGCTGACCTTGGGTTAGTATTTTATCAGGACATGAATCTGAATACCAAATACTGTGCGCCTAACAAATTGTTTGAGTATATGCGAGAAGGATTGCCGGTGGTTGGAAGCGAAAATCCTTTACTGAAAGAGGTTATCGAAGGGGAGGGGATTGGTCTGTGTGTACCACCGGAACCCTCGGCCATCGCGGGGGCCGTGAATAAGATTTTACTGGATCCAGATCTGAAGATGAAAATGGGCCAGCGGTCGCGAAGAGCATTCCTCACCAAATACAACTACAACGCCCAGGCGTCGCCGTTAGTAGAATGGTGCCTGAAAGTAACGCACGAGAGTGGTAGCATCACTGTAGCTAAGCAGTAACGATGCTTGATTTCGAGCCGCGCAGGGCTGGTGTAAGAGGGAAGGGGCAATAGAATGACTAAGGTGAATGTGGTCATGCCGTCATACAACCAGGGGCAGGTCATTGAGGAGACCATCCGCTCAGTGCTCCTGCAAGGGTATCCAAACCTAGAGTACATCATCATAGACGGCAGTTCTACCGACTGCTGCTAGGATGACTCTTAGACGAGGCGAGACGCTTGTCGTGAAAAACCTAAACAGGTTGCTTCCAAAGCCACAGGCACTCAAATTCAGGAAAGTCACATGAATTGGCCACTGGTAAGCGTACTGGTCATCGGGTATATGCGCCCTGCTTTGCTGCGACAAACGGTCGAGTCCTTCCTGGCTACCTGCAGTTACCCTAACCTCGAACTGATCCTTGCCGACGATGGAAGCTCGCCAGATATGCAGGCACAGATGCGAAACTTGCCGTTCGATGTCTTCGTGATGTCACCCCGCAATAGAGGATTGGGAGCCAACACCAACGCAGGGTTGGCTGCCGCACATGGAGAATTCGTTTTGCAGTTGCAGGATGATTGGGTTTGCGATGGTACGAGTGATTTCTTGCAACAGGCGGTTGAGGTGATGACTGAGCGACCAGATACTGGCTTTTTGCGCATGACGGACCGCAACCCACGACTGGTCTATAACCGATACGTGACTCGCACAGGGCGTGTGGTTAGGATCTATGTTCCGGATCAGAGAAAGTTGTATTGCGAACTCTACACAGATACGCCGCACTTTAAGTCACACCGGTTCATTGAGTTCGTCGGACCCTACTGTGAGGGTGTGCCGATGGAGCTAACTGAGATTGACATGCGCTATCGTTTTCTAGCACAACAAGAGTTCTTGGCTGGTTTTATCGAGGGACTCCACATGTTCGAGCACATTGGCGCAGAGCACAGTCATCGCAGGCCATTGCTGAAGGTACGAATTGCAGGCCGGTTACTGGAAAATCGAATTACTCGTCATTTCATGCAAGCATACCTGGCCGATAGGACTCGGAGAATCAGGAAAAGCAAGCAAGGAGATGGTGCTAGGGGCTGGTTACAGGCAGAGTAGGAACTGATGCTCTATGTCCTTATCCCACTTCTCTGTTCCAGGGAAGATAAAGTTGTGCCTTCTTGGTTGGCTCTTGGTCGTTGGGCTCATTGTGGCGCTTCAACGGGGCGGCTGGGATGGCACACTTCGCCTAAATGCACAGATGATCGTTCTGGCGCAGGAGGCAGTGCACGCGGTATCCCTTGACCAAGTGGTGCGCCTGACTCCGAGGCTGCAGCAACAAGCACGTCAGTTGGAGGCCGAGTATGACAGGCTTCCCCCCCAGGCTGCAAGGGTTCTTGTGACCTTGGGCATTTGGGCCGACAATCCAGCCGAGGCTTATCGTTGGCTGCAACTATATCCGCAAGCATGGGATCGGGTAACGTTGCCTGAGGCGAACTGGCGCACGCTATCGGTGATCTCCTTTGAAAACATAGGCCAATGGCGCAATCGGAGAGCAGCAGCCTATGTAGGCTGGCTTACAGGGTTCCGTCTGCTGGATGCTGGAGACTACGAAGCAGCGCTGCGTCGGTTCCGCCGAGGGCTGGTCCTGGCACCCGGGCGCGTCCCCGATAGCGTGCGCCTGGCCTACTATCGGGCGCTAGGCAAGTGGTATGCCTCTCAACCTGCCAACCCAGAGAGCTTACGGTTAGTGCAGAAGTTTGCGTGTCTGGCTGAGGACCGGCCGGATTGCCTTGATCTAGATTCTACAGCCTGGCTAGAAGGGGCTGCACCGGCCTGGTCACTACCTGCCTCAGGGGACAGTGCCTATTTCTCTGATGACGGCTGGCGACTGGTCGGTTCCCATCTCGACGAGGATGTGCTGGTCGCCGGGGTGGAGGTGCGTGGCCTGCTGTACTGGGAACAGAGCGCAGGCGAGCAAGTAGAACGCCGGGTACAGCCATTTGCCGCACCAAACCTTGTGCCTAACCCAGGCTTTGAATTTGAAGACCTCTTCGTGGATGCCTGTGTAAATGGCTATATCGACAGCCACGCGTATGTATTGCCATGCATCAGCCATGCTGTGGTTGACCCCTACGGCCAACGGCTTGGTCATGTGGCTGTGACCGAATCAAAGGGTTTCGGTTATGCTCTTTTTCCATCATCAGTGCCTGTTGCTGGGGGGCGTCCGTACTTGCTTGGCGGCTGGTTATGCGCAGATGGCGCTGCTGCTGCCGGCATCGGACGGGAGTGGTTGACCGAAACACTGCCCCCTGAGGAGCGTGCAGATGGAATTCAGTGGCTCATTTCTCAAGGTAATGACCCCAAACGACCCTTCTGTTGGGCGCAACATACGCGAGTTGTCTGGATTCCATCCGGTGCTGAGGAGTTTGGCCTTCGGCTTCAGCGACTTGGTGGAGACAGCGACACACTAGGCCGAGCAATGTTCGACGATCTGTTCTTCTTCGAGCTTCCGTCTAGATTGGACGCTGGGGCTCGGCCATACGACACTAATTGAACATGGGCGATAGCTTCCGCTTGTACCGGATGGGCATTATGTATTAGGGAGGGATAGCATGTTCAGAAAACTGAGAATCTCCTGCGACTGGATTCGAGGATACCGATTCGGCGATCCTGCGCGAAATGGCGAGTATCGCTTTTTGCGCTCTTATATTGCTGATGGCATGGTAGTCTTCGATGTCGGGGCGCATATTGGAGATTCTACAGACTACGTTCTATCCCTCGGGAGGAACCTTGAGGTTCATTGCTTTGAGCCTGCCCCTGCAGCCTATGCTGCACTGGTGCGACGCTTCACCGATCATCCCAGAGCAAAGCAGGTGCGCTTTAACAATGTTGGCCTGAGTGACAGCTCAGGAATAACGACCATGAAAATCTATGGCGATCTGGCTGGTTGTAATTCTCTTTATGAGAGACGCTTTTCATTCCCTTCCCTAACGCCTTTGCGTGAAGAAGTCGTTGTGCTAATTGCCTTAGACCAATATCTGTCTGACAAAGCAATTCCTCATATCCACCTACTCAAGATTGATGTGGAAGGGCACGAGTTCAAAGTTCTGCAAGGAGCATCCTCAGCGTTGCAGGCTGGCAGAATTGACTGTGTCCAGTTTGAATATGGGGGCAGTTTCTTGGATGCTGGTTTGAAACTTGAGGATATATACAAGTTACTTTCCCGATATGGGTATCATTTATTCCGTCTATTTCCTTTCGGCAGAATTCCAGTGCGCGCTTTTAGCCCGAAGCTGGAAAACTATCAGCATTCAAATTGGATAGCCACCCGGATATAGGACTGGGTTGAATCTTTTTTGTGAGAAAACTGTGACTAACTCAGCCAAACAGCACAACGACTATCGACAACTAATTTACGCCACCTATGTGTCACAAAAGACTGGTAAAGGTGGTCAGCTCCACTCTCAATCGGAATACAAACAATGGGCTGCGGCGGCCCGACATCGTTTGAAGGGTTGGCTGCCGACAGATCTAAGCACGCCTGTGCTGGATATGGGCTGTGGGGCAGGATACTTTCTGTATCTCTTAGACCAACTTGGATATACTGATCTGACGGGTGTAGACTTGAGTCTTGAGCAAGTCACTTTGGCAAAAGAGTGGTGCTCTCGGGCTAAGATTATTCATGGTGATATCCGCGAGTTTCTAGCCCAAAATACTGAGATTTTTGGGTTAATAGCGGGCTTTGACATTATTGAACACTTCCGGAAAGACGAGATCCTGCCGTTGCTTTCTTTGATCTCTCAGGCACTGCGCCCTGGTGGCCGGCTGATCTTGCAGACTCCCAATGCCGAGAGTCCATGGATGGGATCGATTGCCTACCTGGATTTCACACACGAGTGGTTTTTTACACCATCAAGCTTGTCCGACATGCTCCGCTTGGTTGGACTGACTGGATTCCAAGCGCGAGCTACGGGGCCTTATGTTCATGGCTTGAAGAGTTTCGTTCGTGTGGTTTTTTGGAATCTACTGAGATTCGTGCTGACCCTGTGGTGTCTTGCTGAGACAGGCAGTCGAGGCAGTGGGATCTACTCGCGGGTCTTTGTGGCGACAGTGGTGAAGGGATAACTCGGATGATTCTAGCCAGGTCGGTCATTGATGTATTCTATTCCCTATCTTGCTACTACTTTGTATGTTCTAAGGCGGTAAGTATCTGATGTGTGGCATTGCAGGCATTGTAGACCGTGAAACCAATGTGGATCCAACTGCCATCGGATACATGATTGCTACGATCCGGCATCGAGGACCAGACGACCAGGGGATTTGGACCAGTCAAGGTGTTGGACTTGGTAATTGCCGTCTGGCAATCTTAGATCTTTCTCCTGCAGGGCACATGCCGATGAGTGATAGTGATGGTCGGCTGTGGATCACTTACAATGGTGAAATCTACAACTATCTGGAATTACGGCAGGAATTGGAAACCAAAGGGTATCAATTCTGTTCTCATTCGGACACCGAAGTAGTCTTGTACAGCTACAAGGAGTGGGGATCAGAATGTCTGAGGCGTTTTAATGGCATGTGGGCTTTCGCGATCTGGGATGAACGCGAGCGAACCCTGTTTGGAGCGCGTGATCGTTTCGGGGTTAAACCATTCTACTTCTTCAAAGATCAAAGGCGCTTTGTGTTCGCCTCCGAAATCAAGGCGATCTGGACGGTTGTTCAGGCGTCCCGTCGTCCAAATGAGGCAATGGTTTTTTCCTTTTTGGCTGATCGGATGATAGACCACCTTTCACCGCATACCCTGTTTTCCGATATCTCAGAAGTCCCTCCGGCTCACTGGTTCGAACTACGGGATGGTAATCTAGCATTTGGTCGTTACTGGCAGATCCCTGAAGTACCCCTGAAGGATAAGCTGCCTTTTAGCCAGAGGACTATTGAAACATTCGCCGCCCTGTTGGAAGATGCCGTGCGCCTGCGTCTACGAGCTGATGTGCCGGTTGGTACACTACTTTCAGGTGGCCTAGATTCATCTAGTGTAACCTGTTTAGCATATCAACTTCTGGGTGGCAATCAGGGTTGCGAGTCGTTACATAGTTTCTCTGCGTTGTACCCCGGCGCGTTTGATGAGAGTCGCTACGTTGAAGAGGTGACGTCCGGCACCAACATTGTTGTGCATCGCGCCGAGCCTTCAGCCAGCGAACTAGTTAGTGTATTAGATGCCATGCTATGGTATCAAGAGGCTCCTTTTGCCGACGCTTCCTTCTTTGCACAATATTGCCTTATGCGGCTTGCGCGCCAGTTCGGGATCAAAGTGGTAATGTCCGGCCAGGGGGCAGATGAAACATTGGTGGGCTATCCTACCAGCCTTTACGCATATTGTGGAGGTCTTCTGGCTTCTGGGAATTGGGGTAAGCTATTGGGCATCTGGAGTGGGGCCAATGATCCTATGCTGTTCCTGGTGACCAACACCTTCAAGCATGCTCTACCCACGTCATGGAAGAATGGTCTTCGGCGACACCGTCAGTTGCACTCTTTGAACTGGGTAGACCGGGGGTTGGTTGAGCAGTATGCTGGTCACTGGATTCTGGAAGACAGCCGCCCGCCTCTGGACCACCATCTCCTTCAGTACCTGACACGCTATTCCCTGCCCACACTGCTTCACCACGAGGATCGCAACTCAATGGCTTTTAGCATCGAAACGCGACAACCTTTTCTGGATTATCGGCTGGTGGAGTTTGTCTTCTCGACGACAGATGACGCAAAGGTAGACCGGGGCACCACAAAAGCAATCTTGCGCCGAGCGATGCAGGGAATTGTTCCGGACGTGATTCGCAACCGAGGTGACAAGATCGCATTCCATGCACCGGTAGACGAGTTTTTACTGTATTGTCGCGAGTTGGTGGAGGACGTGCTCCAATCACCTGCAGTGCAAGCAAATCCGTATCTCTGTTCTGAAGGGGTGTGGGATGCAGCACGACTCTTCTTTGATCAACAGAAGGGTTCATTCGTCCCAGTCTGGCGCCCCTTTATTTTCGCTTTGTGGTATGCCATGTTTGTTTAGGGAGCTAGGAGATTGAACATCTAGCACCCATTCGGATTGCCACATCAACGGCAGCCAATTGACAATCAGATGCATCTCATCGTCCAGTTGAGTTGTGCTGTTGGGCATGACGGCGTGCGATGCGGCTATCTTGGGGGCTACTCCTCCGAAGGGAAGATTGTTTGATGCGTATCTTGTTTATCGGATGGCTGTGGCAAGGAAGCACAACCTTGCAAAGAATGATTGCCTTGAAAGACCTTGGGCATAATGTAATTGGCGTGGACACGACGGCACCGAAATGGTCCCAGGAACGCTGGTTGCCTGTGCGGATTCTTAGGCGGCTGGGCTACCCACCAGATCTAGCCAGAGCAAACCAACACATTCTTCGCCATATCACATCTAGCTATTTCGACATGCTATGGGTAGAGAAGGGACTGACCATATCTTCGCGGACCTTGCGGGCAGTCAAGAGTAGGGATCCGTCCTGCCGGCTTGTAGCCTATAGCCCGGATGATATGTTATTTCCGAGGAACCAATCTCGACATTATTTGGCGAGCCTACCTTTGTACCATCTGCATGTCACAACGAAAAGCCACAATGTAGATGGGCTAAAGGCTTTGGGCGCCAAAGATGTGCTTCTTGTGGGTAAGGCGTATGATCCCCACACTCATCGACCGATGTCTCTAACGGCAGAGGAGAAAACTCTCTGGGGCGCTGACGTTGGCTTTGTGGGAGAGTTCGAGCATCCCAGATACGAAATGACTTTAGGGTTAGCCCAAGCAGGAATCCGGATAACTGTGCGTGGCCCGAGTTGGGAGCCATATGTAGGTCGACATTCGAATCTGATTGTGCGGCCAGGCTGGGTGTATAGCGACGACTACGCCAGGGCGATTTGTGCGACAAAAATCAATCTCTGTTTCTTACGTAGGGTCGTCCATGATTTACAAACAGCACGGAGTGTTGAGATCCCAGCGTGTGGCGGCTTTATGCTCGCGGAACGCACCGATGAGCATTTGGCTTTGTTCAAGGAGGGCGAAGAGGCCGAATTCTTTGGGAGCCAAGAAGAGTTGTTAGATAAGGTAAAGTATTATCTGGCACACGACAGCCAAAGGGAACGAGTTGCGGCTGCTGGGCGTGAGCGTTGCTTGAAATCTGGCTATAGTAATCATGACCGACTCCGCGCTATTTTGGAATACGTCCAGGCATTAGCCTGAGAAGGTCAATGAGAATAGAATAATGGTTTCGAGGCTTGGCGCAGGGGTTTCTCCTGCTGAAAAATCACGGATAATCTCATACGATCGCTCAGTGTTGTTGCAAAGAATGTGGCTGTGTTTGGCGACAGCGGGATTGTTCATCCCCTCTGTTTACGTGCGTGCTATGATGATTATCATGATCGGTACGCTGATCTATATGCAAGAACGCACACTAGGATTATTGGTGCCTGCCTCTCCAGGTTTTTCTTATTGGGTTACTAGCTTTTTATCCTATGTTGTCGGTGGTATTGGAACTGCGGTTCTGTACGATGCCCGGAATGGATTCGGTACTCGCTATCTCGACAGCGCATTATTGTATTTAGGGCTTGGAATGGCTTCCTATGTTGTTGGAATGATGTTAGCCGGAAATCCGAATAAGGATGATAAACAGAGGAAAAGTACTTCGATAAATATTGTGTTCACGACGCGTTCAATCGTATTCTTTAGTGGCCTGTTCTTGCTTGCTACCATCGGAATGGATATTTTCCGAGGGTCCATTTTGGGGGGACTCTATTACAATCTGATTATCGGCGCACTGCAATCGCTCGAAGGACTGCCGCCCATCCTGTTAGCTTTCTATTTGATGCAACCCGGGCGCAAGTGGCGGTTGGCTCTCTTGTTGTTCAGCGCCACCTTCATAGTCCCCTTTGCGGGAATCAGCATAGGTTATGGACGGAGCAAGTTGCTATATGCTGTTTTGGCATTGCTATTAATCTGGATCAGTTTGAAGATGCATTATCAGCAAAGAATATCTCGTAAAGCCAAGTTGCTGATTTTGCTGGCACCGATTGTGGCCACTCTTTTCTTTGGAGCTAACACCAATTATCGAGTCGGGGTAAATCTGAATTCTTCCCTCAGTATTGAGGAACGGCTCCAAATCACTCAAGGTTCTGTCTCCCAGATTTACCACTCAAGCGACCTGGTTATGGATACGGCCGGTGCTTTGGTTGATAGACTGATCGAGAAGGAAAGCCTTGAGCTAATCGGTCGCTCAGAGGCGGGCGCCATTGGACAAGCTGGATGGACAGTAAGGGATTTGGAGCAAATTCTGTTTTCATGGATTCCGAAAACATTCTATCCACAAAAAGGCGTGGGCTACGGACGAGACATTATGGAGTATTATGGGCTTTGCGCACCAGGGAATAATATTCCGGCGACGGTTCTGGCCGACGCCTTCAGACGATCCGGGGTTTTGGGAGTAGTCTTTCTATACTTCTTCATGGGGCTCTCATCTACCGCCATTGCCACGAGGCTCACCCAGAATTGGGGTATTCTGGGTATACTCTTGGCGTATTACTTTGCTCAACTTCATCTTCATCTATATACCACTGATGCACTTTATGTCTTTATCCTTTACGTTTATCGTTTGCCGTCCAGCGCACTAATGATCTATGCTTTGCTACGTTCTTCCGGCATCTTGCAAGTGAATAGAGAATCAAAGTAGGTGGACTGATGCATTCTAAACCAAGAGTCGCTATCGTCGTTCCGTTGTTGACCGGCGGCG
>Ga0194110_10006350_pt1 | contig 13850 bp, 8 predicted proteins | sample TA2Kig1200mmetaG_FD_146192 | JGI IMG/M metagenome (GOLD analysis project Ga0194110, IMG submission 146192) | Freshwater microbial communities from Lake Tanganyika, Tanzania - TA2015032 Kigoma Deep Cast 1200m | ecosystem: Environmental > Aquatic > Freshwater > Lake | place: Tanzania: Lake... | reverse complement strand
CCGCTCGCGGGTGGAGGCGGCGAACGCCCTTGCCGCCCTGGGGCCGCGAGCCGCCGAGGCCGTGCCCGCGCTCCTCAACGCGATGGGAAGGGGGTCGAGCGAGATCGAGTTCGCGCGGGCGGTGGGCAAGGCGATGAAGGCGATAGGGGCGGCGGCGGTGCCCCGGCTAATCGGAGCCTTGCGTTCGGAGGCGGCCAAGGCGCGGTTCCACGCGGCCGGCGCCCTGGCGAAGCTCGGCCCGGAGGCGGCTGGCGCCGTGGCCGCGCTCGCCGAGGCCCTGGAGGGCGACCCCGACTACTCCGTGCGGTCGAACGCCGCGGTCGCCCTGGGCGCCATCGGCCCGGCCGCATCGTCGGCCCTCCCTGCCCTCCGCCGCGTCGCGGGCAACCCCAACGAAAAGCTCACGGGCGACCCCGCCCGCGCCGAGCTGCGCGTCCGCGCACGCATGGCCATGGACCAGGTGAAAGGGAAATGAGCCCGCGAAGAGTTCGCACAATCGTCCTCGTCCCTCGTCCTCGTCCCTCGTCCTCGATCCTCTTGGCTTGGCGGTGAGGGAAAGAGTCGAGGACGAGGGACGAGGACGAGGACGATCGAAGAGTTCGGAATCCGCTACTTGGCTTCTTCCCCCTTGCTGGCCTCGGCTCCCGCTGGCGGCTGCTTCTGCCCGCTGGCCGGCTTGTAGGCCGGCGTGCGGAAGAAGGCGCCGAGGGCGATCGCACAGGCGAGCAGCAGGGCGCACGGCACCAGGAACACGGCCCGCCAGCGGAACTTCCCCTCCACCTTCAGCCTGTCCATCACCACGCCCGTGAACTGCGTGCCGGCGAAGAGCCCGAAGCCGTAGAGCACCATCGAGTAGAGGCCGGTCGCGGAACCCAGCACCTCCTTGGAGGCGATGTGGGCGATGTAGATGAAGGCCACGCCGATGAAGAACTGGTAGGCGATGCCGTGGAGGGCCTGCGCGCAGATGATGAGCCAGCGCGGCCGCGTGAGCGCGAACACGCCGTACATGGCCAGCCACGCCGCGGCACCGAGGGCAATCGCCCACTTGAACCCCAGCGCGCCCAGCACCGCCGCCTCGAAGATGGCCACCAGCAGGGTGGTGATGAATTGCGCCGCCTGGGCGATGGACATCACGGCCGGCACGTTCTTGCTCTCCACCCCCAGGTCGCCAAGGTACGACGCCGTGCCGAGGAAGTAGAACTGAAGCTGCGAGGCGACGACGAACGAGACGGCGAGGAAGAGGACAAAGTTCGGGTCCTTCAGCAGCGACAGGGCGGCGGTCAGAGGGTCCTGGGCCTTCGGCGGCGTGTCGGGCAGGAACACGCTGTAGACTGCCATGGCGACCGCCAGCAACCCAGCCAGCACCAGACAGTCATTGCCCTCTCCTGTCCCTCTCCTTCGCCGCCAAGCCGTCAGGAGCCAGCCGACGAGCACCCAGGCCACGCCGCCCCAGACCTGGATGGCGAAGAAGGGCATGTCGCCCTTGTGGCGGAAGGTCAGCGCGGTCGTCAGCGTGATCGTCGGGCCGTAGGTCAGCGCGTAGAGGAGCATCGTCACGAAGAGGCCACAGAACGTCGTCCTGCGCGCGGCGATGAGCAAGAGCAGGCCGCCGAGGGCGTGCGCCGCCACCAGGAACCACTGCGTCGCCACCCACCGGTCCGTGAGTACCCCGCAGGCCAGCGGCGAAACGATGCAGCCGAGGTACATGGTTCCGTAGACCCACCCCACCTGCTTCCCGGTCATCTTCAGCGGCCCGAAGAGCCGCGCCGCCAGCACGGGCGACCACGCCCCCCAGATGGCGAACTGGAGGAACGTCATCGCGCTCAGCCGCACGTACATCTCCCAGTTCATCGCATTCTCCTCACGATAGGGCAGGCTCCCAGGGAGTGCGTACCCGCGGGTGCCGGTTCCGCGGCGTCCCGGCTCGGGTCACGGTCGTCAATACCGCTTGCGGCAAGCGGGGCTCTCAAAGCCGTCAATCACGCGATCGTGCGCTTCCTCTGAAGGGAGGACCGCAGGCGTGGGACCTCCACCCAGAGTCACAGTGACCGTCCCTGCGCATGGAACCTCGCCGATGGGTTGAGGGGCGGTCCCTTGGCGGCCTGCGCACAAGCACAGCCCGGTCGCCTGGGTGCACAGGAGGCGCACTTTGCGGCGGGAGCAGATGGCGCGGATCGTGTCTAGGTCAGGATGCCCGTGCGTGTTGCCTGTTCCCACCGACAAGATCACGGTCGAGGGGCCAACGATGTCCAGAAGTCCGGCTTGCGATATCACGTGCTCTTGAAGCTGGTCGCGTGAGAAGCGACCGCCATGGTGCGGGAAGCGGAAAACGTCGGCTCGGAGGCTGCGAGCTTGCGTGCGGGAGAGTATTGTCCAGCCAAGGGCACCCAGGTCTGCGCCCAAGAGCATCTTGTGGCCCGCCCACTCGAGCATCAGGATCGCGCTGGCCTCATTCGGCCGGCTGCGAGGCCGTTTGCGCACGCCTCTGCCTTTACGCGGCCGCGCCGACCGGGCGAGGAAGTCAACCTCCAGCTTCGAGGGGTACAGGATCGTGGCTACGCGTGTGTCGCGAAGCACGGCAGAGAGGAAGCGGTCGTTCGTTGTAGGGGTGCATGGCTGAAATGTGCGAGGGCCCAAGGGGCCGTCGGGGAGGCACAGCATCCCCAGGAGAGCAAGTTGCCGGGCGAAGGCCCCGGACTGGGGAAGCCTGTCCGCGTCATAGGCGACTACGTCAACGGCGCCCTGCATCCCATGGAGGAACTCGCGGAGCACCGCGGCAAACCCGGCAATGTGGTCGTGATCGTCGTGCGTCAGCAGCGCAACAGGGATCCGCGATATCCTGTGCTCGCGCAGGACATCCAGGATGGGCTCCGGCTGTCGGGCATCTACGATGATTGCTCTGCCCGGTTGCGGGCCAACGATCACAGTGGCGTCACCTTGGCCCACATCGAGGCAGAAGATCTGCACGACCTCACTCGGCAAGACTGACCTCCCGCGGCAAAGGCTTGGTGACCCGCCGTAGCTCGGCGAGCAGTTCCGAACGCGACCTATCTGCTTCGGGAAAGGGAACGATCCCTGCGAGACACACATCATCTAGTTTGTGTGCTGCCAAAGACGCGCTGAGGCGGATGTGCGCGCCCGCCAGGCGGAGATCGGCAGGCAGGTCATCAACGCGGACCGGAACCGGCAGCCCCAGCTTGAGCCCGTCAACAGCTACCGCGGCTAGTCCAGCTTGCTCGTCCAGCACCAGGACGCGGCCGCAGGTCGAGAGCAACCTGCGCCTGGGGCGGCTTCGAACGGCAGCCAGTTGGACTGATTCCGGCGCTACCTCTCGGGGGAGTCCAGGCCGGTCCTCCTGAGGACATAGAGAGGACAGAATGCTACGCTCATTCTCGGTCGGGCCATATGCGGCGCAGACGAGTTCGTCGATTCTCAAGAGAACCTGTCTGGCCACCCAATCCATCCAAGCGGAACCCTGTTCGCCGGACGAGCGATGCTCGATTGTGCTCCTCTGGCGCTGAACCCTCACGAGGTGGAACGCCAGCTCTGAGACAAGCTCAGCCACCAGTGGCTCAAGAGGGGGCCAAGGCAATTCGGCGAGAAGGCCACCGATGATGTTCCGCTCGTAGCTATGCTCTGCGAGCCAAGCATTGGCCACTGTCGAGTTCAGGACGGCGGCCACTCGATAGATGTCGTTGCCTGAGTGCTTTGGTATCACGTACAGGAAGGTGTTTTCAGGGAAAGTGCCCATGTTATCAACATACGCCATCAGCCGCCATGCGTAGTTGGTATCAATTGTCCTCGGGATCAGGACCTTGTGTGCTTCCATGTCCCAATGGGAGCGGGGCCTATGTATGTCATCTCTGCGCGCATAATAATTGAGATATGATATCTCAGCGCTCATCGGCAAGCCGAAGGCAGACCTGGCGCCGCCTGTGCCGCGCAGGAAAGGAACGAAGCCCCCTGGATTTGGGGTCTGCACCAAGGTGGGGTCCACCGGCTCGCCTTCCTTGGCCTCTTTCATTCGGAGTTGTATCCCCAAATGTGGCTTCTCACAAGCACCTGACAGGACAAGTGCGCTGAGCCTCGCCCAAAGCTCGGCGAGCCGAGGCGACCTCATCAAACAGTGCTTCTGGACCATCCAATCGCGCTGTGTCATTTCCCTTCGCGCGGCGAAGTCGCCCCGGAGCACGCGGGAGCGGTACTCGGAGACGGGCCCCTCGATGTTGTGATCTGAGATCACCCAGTTAGCCCTTGGCCCGCCGGCGCGCTTCCGCGCAAGAAGGATCATCGAGGGCTCCGCTGCCTCCGCGAATACCCCTGCTGGCAGATCCGCGATGCGCAGGATCTCACAGGCAGACATCAGCCCCCGCCGCGACGCTTCTCCGCCGCCCGATACCTGCCCTCGGTACTTGTACGGCAGGACCAGGCCGACCAACCCACCATCCGGAAGTTGCGAAACGGCCTTGCCTACGGCCATGCGCGTGAGTTCGAATGGCGGGTTGCCGATGACAATGGTGGGGGCGGGCCAGATTGTCTGGAGCTTCAGCTCGCTCAGATCGCCCTGCTCGATGTCCCAGCCGTTCCAGCGAGTTTCGATCATGAGGCTCAGCGCGGCGATCCAACACGCGAACGGGTCCTTGTCCCGGCCATGAACCATCTGCCGGCACCAAGAGGCGGCTGGTTGCACCCCTTTCTCATCTCTGTAGAGATCCTTCATTCGGCGCAGTGCCCTCAGCAAGATCCCACCCGACCCTGCTGTGGGGTCCAAGGCCGACCGGCTGGACAAGGGCATCTCGTGGATCGGCAGTTGATCCACGATGAACTGGCTGATCGCCAAGGGGGTGTAGTAGATCGCAAGCTCGCGCCGCAACTCATCGCTGACGAAGGCGTGCTGATAGAGCATTCCCAGGCCGTAGGGGCTTAGGAACTCGAACCGCCACCGCCTGAGGCGGTCGCCGATCCAGCTCAGCACCTCGGGTGGTATGTCCTGCCAGTGGGCAGTGCGGAAGAACGCTGGGAACTTGCCGCCAGAGCCTGCCTCTCGAAGCAGCGCGAGTGCGTCGCCGGAATCTGCGGCGAGTTCACCCTTGTCCTTCAGGACCCGGGCGCCGAAAACCAGTATCGTCGCGCGCAGACCGGCTCCCCTCGGATCAACACACATCGGTCGTAGTCGCCGGATCTGGTCGGCTGCTCCCGCTGCGACGTCTTGGTAGACGGCCGGCAGGTCCTTGGGCGCAGCCTGGAACGCGAAATCGAGCAGCCCCGCGTCAGCGAATGTCAATTGCCTGCCTGTTGGGCGCTTGCCCTCGAGCATCGAGTTTGCTCCCAGGTGCTCTGCCTCCTTGCGGATGAACCCCTGGAACTCGTTCGGGCCAGAAAGTGTGTGGATGACCGCAGGGTCGCGGTCCGATCGCCACTGGACTACGTCGACGTGGCCACTGACTTGCCCGAAGAAGCCGAGGGGAACCGCGAGCAGCTTCGCGGCCGAGATCAGCTCGTCCCGGTGGCGCCCGGGAGGACAGAAGTGCATAGCGAGGCACGAAGTCTCCTGGTCTTGTTGCTTCTTGTCTCCGAAGGCGAGGCGATCGAAAAACAGTCGCCCCTCACCGGTTGGCAGCAAGTAGTTGCTAGCGACGTATCCCCGGCCATACATGAGCTCTCGGGCCAGAAGCTCGTCGGCGAGGGCCAGGAATTGCTCGCGGCTCAGGAAAGCAGGCATGGCGATCTTCCCGCGGGCTTCGCCCTGTCTCAGGCGGCGGGACCTCTGGGTAACCACGGGGACCCGTGGACTCGGACGAACGCCTCGGTAACCGGTTCTCCTGCGGGTCCCTGGACCGGTCGTCCCGCTGGTGGCATAATGTAGCACCGGCGAGCCAGGCGATCAAGTGGGTGCTCAGACATACCGCCCGAACTCCATGCAGGCGGCGTACATGGCGGCGACGCTTGCGACGGGGGTGAAGGGGGCCAGGTTGTTGCCCTCGCGGAGGACGAACCTGCCGCCGTCCATGACGCCCGAGTGGAGGATGCGCTTGGCCTCGTCCCGAATCGCCTGCGCCGAACCGGTGCGCAGAAGCTCGACGTGTGGCCCGCCCTGGATCGTGACGTCGGGGCCGAGCTCGCGGCGCATCGCACCGTGGTCAACGGGGAAGCCGGTGTCGAAGCTCCTCACCTTCAGCTCGTCGTGGATGGTCTTGAAATGGCGCGTGGCGTCGCCGCAGAGGTGGATCGAGTTTGGGCCTTCGGGGCCGAAAGTCTCCATGAGCCGCTTGTGGTAGGGCAGGACGAGCTCGCGGTAGGTGTCGAGCGAGAGAAGCTGGATGCTGTCGTCGGCGAAGCCCCAGGCCTTGCTCTCGACGGTCTGGCCGAGGCGCTCGCGGTAGGCCCGGATGCGGCGGATCGTGGCCTCCACGATGAGGGTCATCAGGTCGTGGTAGAAGCCGGGGTCGGTGTACATGTCGAGGCAGATTTCGGTGGGGCCGCGTAGTGCGCAGGCGATGGTGAACGGCCCGTCGGTGCCGCAGCCGGTGGGGGAGCCGGCCTTGACTGGGCGGCCGCAGAACTCGTAGCCCTTCGCCCGCTCCTTGAAGCGCCCGAAGTAGTCCCAGTTCCGCCCCATCCAGCCGCCGAAGGGGTCGGGCGCGCCGCGCGCGATGAAGGCCGCCTTGCCCACGCCCGCGGCGTGGCCCGTCACTCCGTGGCGGGATTCCGCCGCGGAGCGGCGGGCCACGTCCGTGATGAACGGGGGCGAGTCGGGCACGTTGCCCTCGATGAACCGCAGCGGCGCCCCCCACCAGAGCGCCTCGTAGCTGTTCTGGAAGTCCACGCTCACCGCCCAGGTGTCGGGGAGGCCCATCTCGGCGTCCTGGGGCAGGTTGTGGCGGACCCAGTGCTGGTGGCGGAGCTGCGTCTCGAACATCACGTCGGGGTCGTTGAAGTACTCCTCATACGTGACCCCCTTCGTGTTGATGGCTGGGTCGAGGATAGTGAAGCGCGACGAGATGCCGAGCACCATCGGCACCCGCGAGGGCTTTCCCTCGTGGAAGCGCTTCCAGACCTCCTTCACCTCGGCATTGTGCGCGGCGAAGTCCATCTCCATCGGTTTTCTCTCCTCTGCGAGCTCCCGTTCTAAGGCGGTCGTCGCCCGCAACAAAAGGGGATGATTGGATGGATGGATGAATGGATGATTGTCTGACGCCCATCCACCCATCCACCCATCCATTCATCCCCCACAAGTGAGCGGAACGGAGGCTGCACCATCAGGCTCCCGCTCAGGGCAGGTGGGGAAGGCCCAGGTAGCGGACGGCCAGCGGCCCCTGCCTGCGCTCGTAGGGCTTAGTGACAAGTGGGCTGACGACGTAGTTCGCGCCTGCGGGGTACGCTTCGCGGAACTCGGCCAAGGCCCGCGCCTCGAAGCGGTCGGGCTCCACCTTGCACTCCACGGCATCCACCCGCTGCCCGCTGCCCTTCACCACGAAGTCCACCTCACGCCCCGATCGGTCGCACCAGTAGGCCAGCACACGGTCGCCCGCGGTGGCCCGCAGGGCGTCGAGCACGAGGTGCTCCCAGAGGATGCCACGGTCCTCCTCGCGGATTGTGTCCCAGCCCCTCACGAAGGTCACGAAGCCGGTGTCGAAGGCGTAGCACTTCGGTCGGCGCGTGACCTCGGGGCGCCGGCCGCCGTGGAACGGCGGGAGGAGGAAGACGGCGTGTGCGACGGCCATCGCCTCGACGTGGGCTTTGACCGTGGGGCGCGAGAGGCCGCTGAGCGCCGCGAGGCTCGTGTAGTCGAGCGCCCCGCCGCTCTGGCGCAGCAGGAGTTGAAGCAGCTTCAGGAAGCCCACGCGGTTTCGGATGGCGAAGAGCTCCTGGATGTCGCGCGCGTAGAAGCTGTCCATCCACTCCGCGAAGAAGGCGGGGTCCTTCTCGGCGGCCAGGAGGGGCTCGGGCAGGCCGCCGTGGAGAAGGCGGCGGTCGAGGTCACTCACGCCGAAGGCCTCCACGCACTCCGTCCAGAGCACTGGCGGCAGGTGAATGGCCAGCTTGCGGCCCGTCAGGCTGTCGCGGAACTTCCGCGTGGCCGCGAGGGTGGACGAGCCGGTGGCGAGCACGCGCAGATGAGGAAAGGCGTCCGCAGCGATCTTCAGCACGCGGCTCGGGTCGCCGAGCCGGTGGATTTCGTCGAAGACCACGGTTGCGCCGCGGGGCAGGCTGGCCAGGAACGGCTCAGGGTCCTGGAGACGTCGCGCTTCGGACGGCAGGTCGCAGTTGACGTAGAGTGCGTCCGGCAGCATCCGTGCGAGGGTGGTCTTGCCGACCCGCCGCACGCCGGAGAGCCAGACCACAGGGCGCTTGCGCCACGCGGCCTCGATGCGCCCGAGCCACAAGGGTCGGGGCCTGACCCCCGCTGATGATGGAGAAGGTGCGGCCATAACTTCCCCTAACGCGGCTTGTGGCCGCAACCAAAGGGGATGATTGGATGGGTGGATGGATGGATGATTCTCTGACACACATCCACCCATCCATTCATCCATCCATCCCCCAACATGCGCGCGTGGCGAGCACAAGTGACGACGGAACAGTCCATGCACCAAGGCGATACGCGCAAGTCTATTTTACGTACTTCCAGAAATAATGTCAATCATGTTTTCGCGAGGAGCTCGGCGGCGCGGGACTTGAAGTCGGTCGTGGTGGCTTCGCGGGGCTGGGCCTCGGATGCGGCGGCGGCGAGGAGGCGGCGGGCGGCCTCCTTGTCGCCCAGTTGAAGGGCGCACCAGCCGGACCAGAAGAGGGCGTCGGCGTCGTCGGTGCGCGTCGGCTTGCCGACGGCGAGGTGGTGGGGGTATTCGGCGGCGGCCTCGAAGTGCGCGCGGGCGGCGGCCAGGTTGCCGGCCTCCTTGTCGCGGTGGCCGAGGGCGATGTGGGCTTCCTTCCAGAGGAGCCTGGGCTTGGCCTCGCCCTCCCAGGGCTTGAAGCGGCAGGTGGAGAGGAGCTCGATGGTGCGCTCTGGCGCCCCGGCCCGCAGGCAGGCGTCGGCCCAGCGGGCCACCACCTGCCACTTGGCCTTCACGGGGTCGGGGGCCGACTCGAAGGCGGCCAGGCGCTCGGCGTGGCGGCCGGAGGCCGAGAGGATGTGGTCGCGCTCGAGCCACAGTCGCCATGCGGCGGTTTCGAGTTTCGAGTTTCCGGTTTCGAGTGAAGAGAGGGCGTGGGAGTAGGCGTGGAGGGCGTCGGGGGCGTTGCGCTTGAATTGCCAGCGGTAGAGGGCGAGGTCGCGCCAGGCGAGGACCGCGATGTCGGCGGTGTCGCGGGGCAGAGACGCCCCGCCCACAGGCAGGGACGCCCCGCCCACGGGATTGGTGGCGCGGGTCCAGTGGTCGGCCGCCTCGTCCCAGCGGGCGAGGGCGGCGAGGCAGTTGCCGAGGAGGAGGCTGGCCAGAGGGTCGTCGGGGCAGAGCTGGAGGGCGACTCGCAGGGCGTCGGCGTCCTCCACGCGGTGCGGGTTGACGAAGAGGGGCGATTGGCGGGCGGCCTCGCGGGCCGCAGCCAGAGCTTCGGTCGCTTTGCCCATCCGCCAGTGGCAAAGGGCGATGTGGTAGAGGAGCATCGCCTGACGGGCCGGGTCGACTCGCTGGCGGGCTGGGCCACTGAGCCACGCGATGGCGTCGTCCCAGGCCCCCACCCGCTCGTACTCGCAGGCCACCTCGATGAAGGCTTGTGGATCGTGCCCGAACACGCCGTCTAGCACGAGTCGCGTCGCCTTGTGTCTGGCGCCATTCAGGAAGTAGGCCTCGCCCCAGCAGAGGGCCTCAAGGGCACTTCTCCTGTACCCCGAGTCCACAAACGGCCGGGCAAACTTGCGGTCGCCAGCTCTGCGTGAAGCCAGACCGCAGAGCGCGCATAGTCGGCTGTCGCTTTCGGCGATGTATGCGCCCTCGGCGAACAGACTGCCGGCACGGAGCGGGTGCCCGGCGCGCAGGGCCATCTCGCCAAGGAGGCCGGCGGCGCTTGCCGCGCAGCGGGGGCTGCGGAGGAGGGCGTGGAGCTGGGCGGTCGGCTCGCCGCCCTCTTGGAACGTCGCCACGCTGAGCCACCAGAGGGCGTCCTCGCTCTGGGGGTCGGTGGCGAGGGCCTTCCCCGCCCAGTCCTTCGCGGCCTCGGTCTGGCCCCGCTTGAGGTGTATCTGGGCCAGGCCGTTCATCGCCGCAAGGCACGCGGGGTCGAGCTCAATGGCCTTGCGGTAGCACTCGGCGGCGGCCGAGAGGTCGTTGTACTGCTCGTGGCCGCGCGCCTTGAGGAGCCAGCCCTGGAGGGTGGCCGGCGTGTCCTCCAGCGACACCTCGGGCAGGCCGATGTGGGGCGGCACGCCGTCGAGCGCCGGCCGCACGGCGTCCTCCTCAATCTGGAGCGTTACCTTGTCCGCACCAATCTCGACGGCGACCGGCCCATCGCCCTCGATCGGCACGCGGAGGGAGCGGCTCTCGCCCGGCGCGAAGGGGAAGCGTGCGGACTTCAGGACACGCTCGCCCTGCCGCACGACGATGGGGGTTCGCTTGACGCGCGCGAGGGCGAGGAGGCGAAGGTCGAGCGCGTCGCCATCCCGCACGGCGTTCAGCACGAGGTCTCCCGCGGCGTGGACGACTCCGCCGAGGCCCCAGACGGGCGCCCAGCTCTCGTCCCACTCCTCGACCGCGCCGGGGGCGAGGAGGCGGTGGACGCCCTGGTGGACGAAGCGGCCGCTCTGGAGCTCGATGTACGGCTCGCCGCGGGCGTTGAGGAGCTCTGCCCACATGCGCCCGTGGCCGCCGTGGCCCCAGGAGAACATCTTGCGGCCCGGCACCTCGAAGCGCGATGCCTGGTGGACCACGCCGCAATCGAGCTCCTCGTAGTAGCCGCCGAACCAGTCGGCGCGGAGGTCCCTGGCAAAGATGTCCCCGCCCCGCTCCAGGTTCTTATACCGGCTGAGGTCGCGCCCCTCCTGCATCGGGAAGCTCGCGTCGCGGTTCGTGCCGTACCACACGGAGAGGACCTTGGTGGCGGGCAGGAGGAGGCGGAAGTCCTCGCGGGCAGGCACCGCGGAGTTGGACCAGAAGTAGATGCGGTGGAAGAAGGGCGTGCGGTTGAAGAGGCGGATGCGGACGCCGAGGCGCCAGTCGTCGGGCCTCAGCGTGAGGGCCACCTGCCAGGCCATGCGCGTGAGGTGCTCCACACCGCCCACGAAGGCCGTCGCGCTCCCGTCCTTACTCTCGGCGAGATGCCAGGCCACGCGGTCGCTCGTCGTGACCATGTGGCCGACGTGAGGGAAGTTCCACTCGATCCCCCCCGCCCACCAGGCGCCCCGCATGGCCACCAGGCCCAGTTTGAGGGGCACGTTGTGGTAGAAGACCTCGCGGTCGTGGACCAGGTCGCGGAGCGAGAGGATGTGGCCGCCCAACTCGGGGAGCACCGTGAGCCGCAGCAGGCCGTTATCGAGCACCACCGCCTTGAACTCCCGCTCCTCCATCTCGTCCGTCAGGTCGTCCTGCATCGGGTATGGATAGACTGGCCGCCAGCTTCGCACCAGCGCTGGGAACGGGTCCTCCTCGAAACGCGAAATGGACAGGGTCATCGGCACGACCCGTGCGGAAACCGGGCGCGTCACAAGCTTGCTCCTCAAGGAACCGGGCATAGGGCTTTCAACAGACACATGAGGGGACTATTCAGCCAGGAGCACGCCCTCTTGTCAAACGGCGCCTCGCCCATCGAGAGTAAGGAGGGAACCCCGGTTGACAATCCCTGCGCGAGGGCGTAGATTCCATGTGCGGGCGAAGCCACAGTCCAAGGAGGCTGGACGATGAAGTACGTATCAATCAGTGACTTGCGCGCCAACACAGCGGGCTTTAGGAAGGACCTTGAGGCCGAGCGCGATATCGTGCTCACCGCCAATGGCCGCGCCTTCGCCCTGATGACCTGGGTGCGGCCCGACACTTTGGAGGAGGAGGTTCTCGCCATCCGCCAAGCCAAGGCGCAAGCCGCCATCAACCGCATGCGCGCCAGAGCCAAGGCGGAAGGGCGCGACAAGATGACGATGGCACAGATTGATGCCATCATCGCAGACATCAGACGTGAGAAGCGGGAGGCGAAGCGAAGGCGGCCCTCCACACGTATGTCGTCATCTCATGCACACTGACCCCGCGCAATACATCTTCCATTGCGCGGCCCCAATCGCGACCCACAGGAGACCGAACGCGAACGGCATCCAGGCCGCGGCCAATTCATGTACGCCAGGGTAGGGGTTTACACGGGCCATGAGCATGACATGGTGTGGCCTCATGACTCCGAGAACGACAACGGACATCAGAAACCAGCACCACCCGGCCATTGCAAGAGCCGCGACCTCCGCACCGCGCGGCTTCGCACGACGCAACAGAAGCCATAGCACCAGGTGAGCCGCGAGCAAGCCGCCCGCGGCACACAGAACCCAGCCTGGACGAGGGTGTTGGGAGTAGTCCGCCCCTCCGGGGCGGAGGCAATCCGCCTGAGAGAGGCGGGCTACCTGGGCACGCCCTTCTCTGGTTGCCTTCCGCTCACGGCCGGGGCGAGGTAGTAGGCCTCGGCCTTCTGCGGAGGAACCACGCGGCGGAACTTGCGGAGCATGGCGGGGGTGAACTGGTCCTTGCCGCCCAGCGTGACGCGGTGCCACGCGGCATCGTCGCGCATCGTCACGGTGTAGGCGCCGTCGGGGACCGCGAGCGAGAGGTCCACCGTCGCAGGCGCCTCCTCCCAGTTGATGAGGAAGAGGAAGCGCTCCCAGTCGCCCTTGGCGAGGAGTGCCGCGTCCACGCGCTTGCCGTAGCGGTGGAGCTTGAAGGCCGCCTTATCGCCGAGCGTTGTGTCAAGGAGGGCGAGGAGCTTGGCCATGAAGGCGTCGTCGCCGGCCGCCTCGAGGATATCGTCGGGGATGACGATGGCGTGGCCGCTGTCCGCAATGTCCCTCAGGGCGGGGGTCTTCCTCGGCTGGCCCCACTCGTCGGTCTCGCCGAGGGAGCCGAAGATGACGACTTTGGTGCCCTTGGCCGCGGCCTCCCGCACCTTGGCGGCTGCGGCGTCGCTGAGGGAGTAGGCGAAGGGGAGGAGAAGCAGCCTGTAGCCGGCCAGTTGCTCCAGGTGGGCGGGGTTGTCGGCGAAGAACCAGTCGTAGGTGTAGCCGTTGCGCAGGAGGAGGCGGTCGTTGACCCACTCGTCGGCGAACCAGCCGCGCATGGCCTCGATGGCCCTATCCGCGTCGGGCCGGGGGAGCCTGCCGTAGTAGCTGCGCACCTGCCACCAGTCCCAGCTTGCGCGCGAGGAGAGGACCGCGATGTCGCGCGGCGGACGGGCGTCCCAGACGCCGAGGGCTTCGAGGTCGCTCGCCATCGCGTAGCCCTTCTTGACCGATTCCCAGTGGCCGCTGGTCTGGAGCTGGTAGAAGCGCCAGTAGTTGCAGCTCCCGCCGCCGTACATGAGCATCCAGATGGGGCGGGCAGTGAGGAGAATGGCGGGCTCCTTCTCGGTGTGCCAGCCCCAGAAGAACTGCGTCGTTCGCCGCCAGCCGTTCGCCGCGGCCAGCAGCCTGATGCCCCATGGCCCCATATAGTCGCTGCCGATCTCGTCAATGCCGCTCCTCGCCCCGATGAGGTCGAAGGGCACCCCCTCGCCGTAGAGGTTCGAGCGCTGGACGGGCTGCATGAAGACCGTGGTGGTCCAGAGGCCGGGATGCCGCTTCTTCAGCTCGGTGTTCCAGTAGGTGAAGAGGCCGGCCAGCCCCTCCTCGGTGTGGGCGACCCATTGGCGGTATTCGAGCGTGTCGGCCTCCTTGGCGGGCACGGGGT
>Ga0194110_10006331_pt1 | contig 13877 bp, 12 predicted proteins | sample TA2Kig1200mmetaG_FD_146192 | JGI IMG/M metagenome (GOLD analysis project Ga0194110, IMG submission 146192) | Freshwater microbial communities from Lake Tanganyika, Tanzania - TA2015032 Kigoma Deep Cast 1200m | ecosystem: Environmental > Aquatic > Freshwater > Lake | place: Tanzania: Lake... | reverse complement strand
CTGCTTGAGAGCGTTCCTCGTCTGCGACGCCGTTTAGCATCAATTTAAGGTGAGCGGATAGAGTATTGATCGCTTTCAGCACCCCCTGGCTGCGCTGAAAACTCTGGAACGTCAACCAATCGGCTGTCATAATGTCACCTCTCTATTCAAAGCATGTCATTGACCTAACTTTGTCATCGCAGGCCACGTATCTCCTGTGCTCTGCGAGCCTCCAATATCTGGTCAGTGCGGCGTATAGGAACTGGCAGCCGTTGTGCCACACGTGGGCTGGACCAGTTCAGTTGGGCAATCGTGGTAATAGCGACGTGCACACTGCTCAAGTGTCTGTCGCCGCGAGTACGACCACACGATTTGAGACTCTTCAGTCGTATCAGTCTGGGCATCGCTAAACAGGCTAAGTTGGATGGCATCAGGCATTTGACTATATCCCTGCCAGCATTAATCGCGTAGCCGCTTGAGCTGTTCGCTCAACTGTTCCCACTCAGCCTCGCTGAGTTTCATTTCCTGTGCGTTGCGCAGAAACTGAATGGCCGCCGGACTGGAGCCAATGCTTTGTTGGACCTGGACGGGTATCTTGCCGCTGTGAGCCAACAATTCCTCGGGTGGGATACCAAGCACTTCACAGATTTTGAGGATGGTGTCTGCCGCTGGCGGTGGTAGCCGGTCGTTCTCCAGTTTGCTGATGTAGGAGAAGTCTACACCGACACGCTCGGCCAGTCTACGCTGTGTGATGCTCGCAACGCGGCGCAGTGCCCGCAGTTTTTGCCCGAATGTCTCTTCCATAAAAAACCCTCCTCCACCGCCAATTATAGCATACATTGAGTTGATTGTCAACTCAACATTGTTTCATACTGCTTGCACCACCAACCACGTCGTCAGGCACTCCATCAGCGATAGCCCCTGGTGCAGCGCCCTCTATGTTTCCGCCCACAGGCCACTCATCTCCAGCACGCGCTGGCTCCAACGCTGGGCCTCAGCGATTACCTGATCCCGCCACGTCTGGTCAGGGAACCGCTGGGGCAACCGCATCCGCCAGTGGGCCAGGTGGCGTTGTAGTTCCAACAGCGTCACCTGGCTTTCCACGTCAGTCTCCGGCGCGCACCACTCGATGAAGTGAGCAGCTTCGCGCATCAGGTCTGTTACAGGCGCCAGGTTGGCCGGATTCTGCGAGAACGAGGCAATGCGGGCCAGGTCGGCGGCCAGGCCGCCCAGACGCACCGGCAGGGGATCGCGCACATAACGGGTCTGAATGGCTGAGAGGTCTTTCATTTCACTTCTTCTTTCAGTTGCTGTGTTCTTCATGGCTTGGCTTCAAGCTTCAACACGGGCGAACTGGGCCAGTCGCTCTGGGCCGAGGCCACACGTAGAAAGCGCGAAGCGTTCAGGATTTCTAAACTGAGCAGTTGTCCCTCCTGGTCTAACTCCACATTGACCCCTTCAGCCACCGCCACGAATCTCTCTTCCTCTCCGTCCCGCACCAGGAAACAGAGTGTATCGTTTTGGGGGTTGTAATGAACGGCTGGTTTATTCATGGGTCCACCTCCCTGGGAGCACACGCTCGCCGGGTGGCATACTGAGGGATAACGAAGAGGAACTGATCTATCTCGATCAGTTTCACTTCTGTCGAGGAGGCTGTGTCTGTCGTACTTCTGGGTGGAGATTTATGCCTCCCCACCCCCGTGATGGCTCTTGCGGGGGCGAATCTGAATCAGCGAGACTTTCTCTGCTTCGTCGTCCACTAGCACCGCCTCTCCCTGGCGGCTTAATTTGCGGATCAGCATCTTCAGTTCGCTGCCCATGTAGTCCTGGCTCAGGCCGTTGATAGCCTGGATGTCGAGGCTGTTGGTGATTTTCTGGCAGAGGATCACATCGCATTGGGTAAGGATCTCACTGTCAATAGCCGAGGGCTGCTGAGAGGCCACTACCAGCGAGATGCCGGGCTGGCGGCCCTCCTTGACCCAACGAACCAGAGCTTCCTTGGCCAGGGTAGCCCTGCCCGAGGGCACGAACTGGTGAGCTTCGTCAATCAGCATCCACACCCGGGGCAGTTCGCCGATGAGCCCCAATTCCTCTTTCCGCCGGGCGATGGTGCGGCGCTTGAAGATGTCACGGGCCAGCACATCCACCACCAGATTGCGACGACCATGGGTGCCAGGGTCAAGGGTGCTCAAGTCCACAATGTTGATTGCTTTCTGATCGAAGGTTTCCCACAGTTCCTGATAGCGCGTGCTGAAGATGTCCCAATCCTCGGCCATCTCTAGGCGGTTGAGTAGCGCCTCCTTAGTCTTGTCGGCCACGCGGTCGTCAGCCTCAATTTCATCAATAATGTCAGGGATGAAAAAGTGCTCCTTGCGACGGCGGGCTAGATTTTGCACCGCGCGAAAGAGGGCGATGCCCATAACATCGTTGATGCTGAGGTTGAACAGTTCGCACCAGGCATCGGGCGAGAGGTCGGCCGGGTTCAGCCGGAACTGCTTGAATCGTACGCCCCTGGCTTCCATTGCCCCGATCACTTCCCGTCCCCCGTAGAGGCGCTCGTGGTCGCCGGGCACCAACACGATAATGGGGATACCTTTGGCGCCGAGGCCCCAATCCCACAATAAGCGTTCCTGCTCTCGGTTAGGCTGGGCCATGGGGTAATAGATACCCATGGGGTCAACAATGATGGTCAGGATGTCCCCAGCCTCCCACAGTTCCTCCACGATGACGCCGATGGTGTACGACTTGCCTGACCCCCGCTTGCCGCAGACCAACACCGCCCGCGAACGCGAGTCATCCAGATAAGCGTAATCGTTATTCTCGATGTCCTTGCCGATGTTAAGCATCAGGTCACCTCCACTGTCACGAAGGGCACAATAGACTCCTGAAACGAGATGCCCCCGTGCACGCCCTGGTCGTCAATGTGCAATTTGCGTCGCAGCCTAGGATAGTTCAAGCAGAACAGTTCTTCACCGTGCAGATTGAAACGCTTGCCAGACTCGCTTTGGTAGTACAGTTCGCTCCAGCCGCAGCAACGAGGGCTGGACTTGCCAGGTGCGCTGCCGATGATCTGTGGTTCGAACTCGTCGCGCCAGAGGATACCGTGGTCGGCAGTGAGGTAGATTACTACTGTCAATCCCAGTTCCGCAAATAACCGCGCCAAGTTGAGAAGTTCATCTCTTATCTCGCCGACAATTGCTTCCACCGGTGGCTTGCGCTTTTGGCTGTGGGCATAGCCGTCCAGCCCAGTGAGCATGATTTGGACGTACGTTTTGCCTCCTCCGCTTTGACCGAGGTGAGCCTGTAGTGCCTCCAGAATCTCAGCGAAATACCCTGCTTTCTCCGTCCGGCTGATGGTGCGGAACAGGTGATCGGTGAAGGTGTTGTCCTCACGATACCAATAGGTGAATCCCAGGCGGTGGGTGAAGCCATGGTCGAACAGCCGGGCGGCCAGCGGTGGGTCGCCCACGATGTTGCGAAAGCCGATGCGGGTCACCGTGGGGCCGTTTACCAGACACGGTTCGACCCTCACCGCCAGTTCTTCCTCATCCTGCCAGTCCGCAACGTCCCGATACGATAGCCCGTCAATCAGCATCAACACCATCACTTCTTCACCGCCCGCCTCGGCCACGATCCGCTCCCCGATGTCCTGCTGCGTTAGCATGTGGCCCTCAATGTACTCGTACCGGTCGTAGAGCACTTCGTTAAGGGCTGGAGTAAACGGGTTGTGCTCACAGTGTACTATGGGGAAGCGGTGCTGATACTGCGGGTCGCTGGCGGTGACCAGAATGCGTTCGGGCAGAGTTGGTTCGAATGTATCCATCGCCCAGGCCAGTTGTGCCAGCGATTCATATATCACCACATCTTCAGGCAAAAAACAGCGGGAAATGGGATGGATATGGGCGATGAGGGGTGTATGATTGAGAAGATTCACAAGTTCGTTCAATGTCACCGATCCACTTCTCCTGTCAAATCCATTTGGTTCATACTCTTCTCCTAACCCTCACCATCACTCGATTCTTCCGATACAGCCTCTCCAAAGTCTCCATCAGGTCATCCAGTTCGATGTCTTGCCCAGCCTGACGAAGCTGAACAAACAGGTCAGCCAGGTCTACCTCATCCCGGCTCCCAAAGGCCCGCAGCGTTTTCTCCTCTTCGTCGGTCAGTTTGTGCTCAGCGTAGAGGACGGGGCCCAGAGCACGACGCATCTCCTGGGCCGAAGTAGCTATGATCTTAACCAAGTCGCAGTATTGTGTCAGCTCATCGCCTGCTTTCTGGATGAGTGGCACCTTGAGAGTCTTCCGTAGGTGGCGCATGTTGCGCTCGGCTGCTTGCCATTGATCCCCCACTTGCTTGATGGTTTTCTCCTGCTCTTTGGTCGTGACCTGGATGTACTTGGCCTTGAGCAGGTCCACATTGAGTTGCTCCATGTCCTGTCCGATCTCTTCCAATCGTCCGCCGATCTTGCTGCGCACCTCTTCGTACAGGTCACGGTATGATTCTTCATCCTCGCCGTAAGTGTAGCGGGTGCGGGGCCGAAAGTCACGCACCTCGATGTCCCGCAGAAACTTCTCGTACTCTTCCTTGGCTTGGCCGAAGACTTCATTGCCATAGGCGCGGCGTTTCTCCAGTTCGGCCTCGATAGTTTCAATCTTAGCCCCAAATTGCTCCCAGTCCTCCAAGGCCTCTAGCTTGCGCTTGACGAAGTTGGCCCGTATCTCAGGTTCTATTTGGCCAGTCAGTTGATCTCGCAGGTCGGGCAAGCGGGCCAGGGCGTTGAACAGGTTATCGGCATCACGCAGCACTTTGGCCCACTTGCCCAAGTTGGTAGTCTGTCCCTCGAACCCAGCCTGCTGTTTCCCCAGTTCGTCGAACCGCGCTCGCCCGTCCACCACATCCTGGTACAGAGCTATGGTATCGCGGATCACATCTTCAACCTGTCGGGCCTGAGTCTCAAGGAATTCCCACTTGAGCTTCTCGTACCCCATTCGTAGCTTCTTGCGTCCATTGAGCAGGCGCAGCCGCAGTTCGTTCAGGTGCATGACAAAGCCCATCTGGCCGGTAATCTCCCGATCTAGGATGTCGCTTTGGCGTAGGGCGATGAGGATACGTTCGATCTCGTAGACCAAGCTGTTGAGTGCCTCCTGCCACTGGTTCCGCGTGGCGGCGATGGCCTGAGTGATCTCCCGGTCCAGGTCGACAATCTGGGTCTGCAGTTCATCCAGTTCCTCGTCGCCCAGGTCGAAGGAGAAGCGCCCCTCAACCTCGGTCAGAGCCGTCTGAAAGCCCTTCAAGCGCTCGGCCCCTATAAGTTGAACAGGGATGGCCTGCAGGTCGCCAGTCAATTTGTCTAACCTGACCCGCAGTTCGCGAGGGTCGGGGCGGCCCACCGTCACCAGGTAGATTAGTCTGGCCTCGGTGTCGGTCCGCGTGTAGCCCCGCGCGGCCAACAGTTGCAGGGCAAACAGTGTCTCTTCGTCACGGTAGCCCAGAGCCCGGGCCACCTCGGCGGCGCTATCGGCCGGTAGAATCGGGACACCGACGTCATTGTAGACCCGCTGGTCGGGACTCTCCTTGAGTTGCTTTAGGATTAGTTCCTCCAGGGGATGCAATTTAAGGAGCAGTTTGCCCTCGTTACCCTTCCATTCGGCGACGGTCATGAGGTGCTCATAGTCGCTGCGGGCCCGGTTCTCGAACGTGGCCACGCTGGCCAAGCCAAAGCGATGGGCCAAGTCGGTCTTGTTGCCAATGAGGGGGGCATTGCCCCGCCGTTGCTTTAACGTCAGGTCGCGCAGGGCCTGGATGTAATCGTTGAGCACCGTCTGGTATTGAGCTTGAACGTAGAAGGTGCAGTAGTCGGGGAAGAGTTCACGGCACTTGCGGTTGAAGATCTCCTCTACCATTCGGTCTCCCACCATCCGCAGAGGAGGATCGTGGGTGAGCCGCAGGTCATTGTTGAAGAGCAATCGCACCGAGTTGCCAATGAGACGATTGATCAAGTGGTCCAGTTCTGCTCGATCCTTCTCCGGAATGACGTGGCCTTCCTGCTCTTCCCAGTGGTCGAAGTAATCTATCAAGCCTAGCATCAGTAGCGGCGTTACATACTCTGGATTGACAAAGTCTTGAAGCTTGCGGATGTCGTCGGGGATGACCTCGCCCACCTTGCGCCGCATGTTGAGATAAAAGCGCACTGTGTGGTCGCCCAGAGTGACGATGCCCCCAGATGCCTCGTGGGGTTGGTTCGCACCCCACTCGGACAGAAAATCGAACTGCATGTCGGCGTGTGGTATCTCCCCCTGGAGCTGATCGGCCTGATAGGCCACCTGCAAGGCCAGGTTACGTTTGGGGTACTGGGTGTTAAAGCTGCCCTCAATGAGGGCCACATGGCTGCCCGTGGCCGAGGGAGTGAACTCCAGGTTGCTCCAACCGATAGGGGCAGCCCCACGACGGGTCTGGAATAGGCGAGGTAGGACGTGGCTCATGAAGGTGCGCTGTGCTGCTTCGACGTGTAGCTCGTCCTCTTCGTAGTCCCGCCAGAACTCTGTAGTCATGATGTCTACCACGTGAGTCGGCCCCTCGGCGCGTTGCAGGCCCAACAAAGTGTAGCCCTCGATGAGGTGGGTCATCAGCTCCCCGTGAGCGGGCTTGGATAGGGTATTGACGGTGTCGTATAAGCCATAGACTTTCTGCACCTCAATAGGGCAACCACGGGGGAAGGCAGCCATCAGCTTGATAGCTCGCTCTTTGTCCACCGTGTCCACAGCCTGGGATTCCAGAGCCTGGCGAGTGACCATCCTGAGCTTGTTGGCCTGGGCTTCGAAGTGGATCCTGCTATACAGGAAGTCATCAATCAAGTCAACCGGGGTGTACGGCGTACCGTGATCCTGGAAGTGTAGGATAGCGCACTTGAAGGCATCAATCACCGTGCGCGGCCCTCGGCCCAAGTCCTCCCGTTCCGCGATCTGCCCGATAGCTCGCAAAGTGTGAGCGTCCATGACCTGTTGAGCCAGCTCTCCCAGATCAAAGGCCTCGGCATAGCGATCCCATAGCCGGGCTGGGAATTCTTGGGTATAGATATCGCGCAGGTTGTGATAGAGTCCATCATCCTTAAGACGGTCGAGGATGTCGCCACCGTGGGCTTGGATGCCTCCCTCAGTGTATGAAGGTACGCTGAAGATAACACCCATTGGTGCTTGGCGAGTACTCAGCCCCCACACGAACTCGCGGAACTGCTGGATCACCTTTCGTAGGTTTGCGCCTTTGCTGATATATTGCTGAAACTCGTCGGGGAAGATGGCCAGCCCCTTAAAGCCAGCCTTGAGGACGATATCCAGAGTCTCATCGAGGAAGAAGAGAAGATTGGCGGGGGTCAGTTCCAGCACCAGCGTGCCCTTGGCCAACAGATCGTTCAGCATGTTGACCGCCGTTAGCTTGGCCACGCCATGCTCTTCCGAGTAGCGTTCAGCCATCGCCTCCACTGTGGCTGCCGTATACTTGTAGTGCACCTTCTCCAGTTCGGCCACAAGGTCTGGTTCTCGCTGTTCCAACCGGTACTTGATCCAGGCGTAGGTGGCTTTGACGATGTCTAGCAATGAGGCACAATAAAACGGCGGTACGGCCAGCAACCCTTTGGCCTCGCACTCGTGCCAGAGGAAGATAAGGGTACTCGTTTTGCCGTAGCCATAGGGGGCGACCAACATTCCCTTGGGGGTCTTAACCGCTGTGATCTTCTTCAGGAATCGTTGCGCGTGATCGCCGACCTCACCTAGGGGGATGAAGGTCGCAGCATGGTGTTCATAGGTACTGTCTACCTGATGTGGTGCCCGCAGCAAGTCGTTGGCATTGACGGTGGAAACGACGATGTCTTTATCGAGAATGTATTGGAGACCTTCGATCATCCTACCCCTCCTGCTCAGAATGCTGAAGCCCCTTGGTGAAGAAGGGGATTCAGTAACCTCCACAAGTCCCCCTTTTCTTCGATGATATTTGCGTAGATACCTACCGTTTCCAGATTGTCCCGCACTTTCTGCACATCTGCGGGTGTTAGAATCAGTTCGGAGTAGTGGGTGTAGTCGTAGATCAACTCGGCGGTAATGAGAATGGATCGCTTGGTTCCCCGAAACCGCAGGGCCTTCAATATTTCGCGATGCTCAATGCGACTGGGTAGACAGTTGTCAATGATCACGCCCCTGACGTCTACGGTCTCGACCTGTTCAAACAGGATGAGGTGGGGGAAATAGGCTAGGCCGCTCTCCCGCGCCAGGGCCCAGGCAAGGAATGTCTTTCCCACCCCATGTCTGCCAAAGAGATTGACCGAGCCGGGCACGCGCAGGCAAGCCTGTAGTTCCATCAGACATTGTTCCTGGGACGGGGTCAACCAGGACGTGTCCCAATGGGTCTTGATCGCGTTCAGGGTGCGGAGAAACTCGCTCACGTCAAATAAAGTCCTCCAGCTCGGGCCGGTGCTTCAGAACCAGATAGCTCCCCCATCCTCCGCCCATGCCCTTTTCCAGATAGTCGAACTGGGCCAGAGCGTAATCCATCACTCGGTCAAAGCCGTCGGGGGCCAACAGGCACACCTGGCAGATGGCCTCCTGTTTGTCCTCACCGAGCAACAGATTCGTGCCGTACTCGATGCCGTTGGTGCGGTACACGTGATCCACGGCCAGCACGAACAGTTCCGAGGGGCAGAAGTAGCGGCGGGTGAAGGTATCCCCCACTTCATCGAACACCGGCGGTTCCAGTTCCATCAACCACAACAATGCTCCACCCACACTCTTGGCACTCAAGGCAATGTCCATTCGCCCAAACGCAGACCTGGCCCTGGATTCCAGTTCTGCCGCGATGTCCCGCCTGTTGGTCAAAGATGACGTCCGGGTTTGCCACAGCAAGTCGCATAGATGTCGGTACGTCCAAGAAAAGCAATGAGCACTTGGGTGCTTCCCATCCCAAAGGGCATAGTGGAAATAGTGGACGAGTTCACAGAAGAGATCAGAGTTCCGTAGTTCCAATTCGCTGATGGTCTTGCCCAATGGGGTGATGACATTGCGCTCCATTTCGACAAACCCCAGGTCCCGGGCGGTCATCAGGGCCTCCAATCGCTGGCGATCTCGGATTGTGAAGCCCATTTCCTCGGCCTTGCCGAGCACCTCGCCGATAGTGGGCAAGTCTGGATACATGTCAATCGTTGCAAGGATGGCTACCATGTCGCCGGGTTGGGCGTTGCGAATATGGAACATAAATTGCTCAGGCACAGTACAAATCCTCGAACATCTTGTAGTATCGCTTCGACTTATCGGCGATCAGTTTAGCTATCTGGGCCGAGTTCATCCGACTGTTTCCTTCTGCAGTCTCCATGACCACGACTAGATTATGCAGACTACGGTATAGCCTGTTGTCGCGCAGGTTGTCAAATGATTCGCAGAAGGGACACCAGTGCCCCGTTTGCACTCTTAACTTCTCGAATTCCTCTTTGGTGAGGGCAGTGTTTCGTGTGCTGCGATGAGAAACATTATAGGCTCGTGTGAAAGGTAAGAAGACTTTACCGTACCCGGCGGACCTCAGCCAGGCCATGCTGTCGAAGCTGTAGATGCCCAACCTATCGAAGGCGTAGATAGCTGGGGGGGTGGAGATGCCAAAGGTGTGCAACCGTACATTCTCGCTGCGAAGTCGCATGACAATGTGTGATAGTGTCTCTGCTGAACGGCGATCGGCAACATTAATGCTATTAGTCGCACCGCTCGTGCCAAAGCTGCCAAATCCTATATAAGTAGTTCCCATATCTCTGTAGGTCTCCAAGCATAGGTTGATCTGGGCAAAGGTATGGCCCTGAATGACTGGCATGACCATCTCTTGTATCGCGGATGGCATCTCAGCATAGAACAACCGGGTGGCTGTGATGGTATCCAGAACCTTGCGCTCTACGTCTTCAACGCAATCTTGTGAGGTGGGCACATTATCCGGTAGAACGTACCAATCAGCCCACTGGTTGGTTGGATCAAGATAGTAATCGCGCAATTCACAATATAGGTCATCGAAGGAGATTTTGCCCTGTTGAGCATAGTAGCCGCCGGAATCGAAGTATATCGTGCTTCCGCGTTTTTCCTTCAGTTCCTCGTGCACTAGTTTCAATGTAGAAGACCCGGTAAACAGGGGGGTGATCAGCACAGATGCAAACGGGTTGCGCTTCTCTCCTGATGTATCCCACAGCCGCAAGAGTTTTCGGAGCAGACTGGCACTAATCGTCAGCGATGTGACGAGACGCATGAGGTTCTCCTTCTGACTATAAAGCCTTCTCCCACTTGATCAGTTCTTTGGCCTTGCCCTGTTCTTTTCCCACTTGGTCAAATGCCAGACTAGCATAGAAAGCGTTGGCCTCACTATCAACTGGGCACTTTAGGCGAAGATAGCTTTTGCCCAGACAATGACTCTCTTCTGTCAATGCCTCCAGCAAGGCTCTCCCCACGCCATTACCACGCTGTCCTTCTACCACACATATCTCGTACAGTGTAGTCTGTTCATCCCGGCGATGGCGATAGTTGATGAATCCGATGACCACACGTGCCCTCTCGGCTACGAGAACCCATCCGCGTTTAATGTTCTCAGCCAGAGCAGGTCGCATAACGAACCCAATGGCTTCTTTGTTGGCATCGGCGATCTGTTTGATGGCTTCTAGATCTTGCAGCTTGGCCTTCCTAATCGACACGTGGCTACCCATACAGCCTCCTCTTATTCGCCGCTACTGAATAAGTCGGTACCAACGCGTCTGAGCTTCTCCACCTCGTCATGGCCGTCGTAGTCACTCTCCTTATCCCAGGCATCGCTTCTATCTTGGGCTGCTTTGAGATAGCGACCAAAGGTATCACTGAAACTGGAACCGTCCCTTCGGTCTGATTGTGCGACCCTTTCCTTTAGCCAGTAGGTCTGGTAGCCTACTTTGCAGAACCGGTCATCGTTCTCGACTGCCGCAAAGACGGATATTCTTTGGGCTTGCCAGGTCTCCAATACTTTGTCGGTGAGGACATTGATATGCAGGGGTTTGTTAGCCTCGGTCAGTACCCGGTACGCGGCATTGGCCAAACTACCATCATCGGGCAGTCCCCATTCCTTGAGGCCAAAGATGCCGTGACCCACGCGCACGAAAAGATCGGTGCGGCGGCCCAATATGGCGTGGATATTGCGTGCTGAGGTCCGCATCTCCGGTTCCGACAACTCGTTAGCCTTTCCCGCTATAAACGTATAGTGTACCGGTTCACCAATCTCACGCAGCGCCAGAACAATTTCATCGGTACGATGTCGCTCCCATTTAGTCAAACCACATTGATTATCTTGATCAACCGAAATGGCGGGATGAACCCGCAAACAGGCGAGGATAAAGCTGTCCTTCAGCGTATCCTGCCGGTTGCGGTAGAATTGAGCGCCCTTGAAGCGAGCGAGCACTTCGTCAATAGACAAGGGGGCATGTTCTTCTTCCAGCAATCGGGCCAACTGTACTTGTACCTCATCCAATGGATAGCTTTTCATCCCCCAAGCTTTAGCTTTGTGGAACTGCTTGACATTGGCATCGAGCATGAACATCAAACGGGCCACACCTACAGGGTTCACGCTGCCGATAGCCAACTCGCGCCGCAAGGCAGTCTCAACTTGTTCTTCGTTCATCAGGCCACCAGCCTGCTCTAGCAAGTATACCATGAATTCACTCAAAAGGCGAATGATGGGACGACGTCGTGACTTCTTCAAGATATCCAGAGCCTTATTCTGAATTTGCCGCACCCGTTCGCGAGTGAAACCCAGACGTTCCCCTACTTCTCTCAAGTTCAGTTCTTCACCGTCTAAACCATAGCACCAACGAATGACCTGCATCTGTCTGCTCGTCAGTGGCGATAGTAATTCCTCAATTAAAGCCTCTAGCGATGTTTCAGCTAATTCCAACCGATATATGGGACTGATACCTCGACCAGTCACCTCATCGGTCCAGGTTGTCTCACCTTGCTCGACCAGCCACTTCAGATAGCGGTTCAAGCGCGGCACAATGCCCACGTACTGTGCCCACTTCTCATGTGGTTGTTGAGCCAGGTCACTTATGGTCTCAACGCTTGCCCTTTGTAACAAGCTCCGAAGTGATTCAGGCAATGCTAGTCGCTCCACAGAGATCTCGTCCAAGGGGATGCCTTTTTGCTGAGCACTATTGAGAACTTTCGGATCGCTGAGCGGAGGCGGAGGAAGTAGTGGCTCAGGTTTCCCGGCAAACGATGCAGGCTTGGTCGGCAAAGGGTGTACAGCCAGGTGAGCTCTTCTCAGCTTGTCTTTGATCTCGGCCAGCGACTTGGGGCCAATATTCCGCACCCCTGTGATTTCTTCATCTGACATTCTCGCTAACTGCCCGATGGTGGTGATGTCACTACGCCTCAGAGCATTGTATGGGCGGATAGAAAGCTCCAGAACGTCCAGTGGGGTCGGGTCCGGCGGCGGAGAAGGTGGAAGCGGCGGATGTAATTCAACCGCCTGTGGTTCTGGTTCCAAGGGACTCTCTTTCGCTTTGTCAGGCAACGGATGCTCGGCCAAATAAGCTTTAAGCTTATCTTTGATCTCGGTCAGCGACTTAGGGCCAATATTCTGCACACCCCTGACTTCTTCATCGGACATTTCCGCTAACTGCCCAATGGTGGTGATGCCACTCCGCCTCAGAGCATTGTACGGGCGGATAGAAAGCCCCAGAACATCCGCCGGGGTCGGATCCGGTGGTGGGGAGGGTGACTGCGGCAGGAATGGTTCAACCACTTGTGTCTCTGTTTCTGTAGCGCTTTCTTCTGCCATCGCTTTCGGCCTCAGTGTTGCTCCTGACGCATCAACAAGCCGCACACGGGCCAGGCTATCTTCTATTTCGGCCATAGTTTTCGGTCCGATTCCACCAGCGAACCAAGGCAAGATCTGAGATTCAATAGCTTGTAGTAGCTCCCCAATAGTCCGAATGGACGCATACATCAGTACATTACAAGTACGCGCACTCAGACCGAGCACTTCAATAGAATCTTCTGATGAGACACGGATTCGGATTGTTGGGATGTCCACTTGAGGTGGTGAAGCGTCCGCTTGAGTGGAGGTACCATCAGACAGAGGGGTATCGGATTCGTCTATTGGCTCTGGCGCATCAACGACTTGAGCTTTTGAAACATCCGCTTCGGTGGGACTCAGATCTAGTGGTGGGGAAGGTGGTTGCAGCGGGAGTGGTTCAGCCGACTGTGCCTCTGGCTCTAGGGGTTCCTGTTCTGCTTCATCAAACAACAAAAGCGCGGCTAGAGTACTGTCGTGACTTTGAAGTTCTGGGGCAGGGGGAAGGGAAACATCCGGGACTTTGGATTCACTCTCTGGTTCTCGACGGCGGGGGTGGTAGCTCTTTCCGAGATATTCGTTCAACATCCTGAGGGTATACCCACAATGACCGCCAAGAGCGCGAAAGGGAATCAAAGTTCCCTCGGTCTCCATCGTCCTCAAGGTGTGTAGGCTGACCCCTAGATACTCTGCAGCTTCCCTCTCTGTCAGGAAGGTCATTTTCCCTTCTGTCACATCACCCTCCTGCGCATTGCTGGTGTCTCTTTGCCCCTTCCCATATTATACAAAAGATTGGACAAAACTGCAATAGGGAAAATCCTGAATTTGCCTTCCGAAAAACCTTAATCTGGGTTAGGTGCAATTAAGGAAAAGACTACATCGAGTTAGGAAAATCCTTAATGCTGTGTAAGGTTTTGGTTAGTTTCCGTAAAGCACCAGATATACTGCCCACGGTCATAATCTTTCATTGCTCAGAAGGTCTGGAAATTGAGCGTGAGCAGGCTGGATAGCTTCTGCTTGTGTTTTCCATCTGCTTCGGCCAAGCAGTCAATGATTGCATTTTTGAA
>Ga0194110_10006330_pt1 | contig 13878 bp, 9 predicted proteins | sample TA2Kig1200mmetaG_FD_146192 | JGI IMG/M metagenome (GOLD analysis project Ga0194110, IMG submission 146192) | Freshwater microbial communities from Lake Tanganyika, Tanzania - TA2015032 Kigoma Deep Cast 1200m | ecosystem: Environmental > Aquatic > Freshwater > Lake | place: Tanzania: Lake... | reverse complement strand
TAACCATGAGCTTGGTGTAGACGACGGTACAACAGGGGCAACGGCTCCTATCGCTGCGTACATTGAATCTGCGGAATTTGATATCCAAGACGGACAAAACTTAGGATTCGTCTATAGAATTGTCCCTGACCTTACCTTTGATGGTTCTACGGCGGCCAACCCAAATGCCACAATGACGCTTATTCCAATGATGAACTCCGGTTCTGGATACAACATCCCACAATCCGAGGGCGGGTCATCAGGCGCCAGCGTAACGCGATTGACTACAGTTAACATTGAGCGGTTTACTGGGCAAGTGTATGTTAGAGTACGTGGAAGACAGATGATCTTCAAGATTGAGTCAAGCGGTCTTGGAACCACATGGCAACTTGGATCTCCGCGCATCGACATCCGTCCTGATGGAAGAGCAACCGGACAAGGCGCATGACCTATCTCACACAACCGGCAGTCCCAAACTTCCCGCTGTCTACGAAAGAATGGGACTTTAAGTATCACGATCAGTTTTTAAATGTGTTGCGACTTTATCTTGTAAGATCAAATAATTCAAACAGCAGCCTTCTTGGAACAAATGGCGGTCAATACCTTGGTTTTCCTTATGGATTTTTTTGTGATACTACAGATCAGATTGCAGCAAATACCACAACCGCATATCCAGTTACCCTTAACACAACAAACTCAGCGCAAACTGTCTCTGTTGTGAGTTCTTCACGCATTACGTTTGCAATTTCTGGAATTTACAATGTACAATTTAGTTTGCAGCTAGTAAACACAACAAGCTCTTCTCAAGATATTGATGTTTGGTTTAGAAAAAACGGGACCGATATTGCAAATTCAAATAGTCGTTTTGGATTGGCGCCTCGGAAAGGAGCAGGAGACCCATATCATACAGTGGGTTCTTTGAATTTTATTGAAAGCGTTACTGGTGGAGATTACATTCAATTGCTTTGGAAAACTAGTCATGTGGATGCGTACATAGAGCATTACAACGCGCCATCTTCTCCAACACGCCCCGCAATCCCGTCGGCAATCGTCACGGCAACATTTGTTTCTACGGAGTAAGCGATGAGTGATCTTGATACGTGGTTAAACGAGGTAATTAGCGACACGGCCTGGGAAGGCGGCGATTGGGGTGGGAACACGGGATCCGGTGACGCACCAATTGATCGCAGCAACGACACAATTACAGGTGGGGCTCCAATTGATCGAAGCCGTGATACCACGGCTACCGGCAACACATCAGCCGTAGGAAACATTTTTAGCCGCTTTCTAGGCGGAAATTCAACGGGAGAGGACAAGGCTCTTGCAACACTAGGGTTTGGTATTGCTGCTCTTGCCTCGGCCTTAAGAAACAAACCCCCGGACGTTAAGATACCAAGATATGTGTCTGCGCCTGTGTACAATCGTGGCTTAACCGCACCGATGCTTCCTCCCCAACCGCCTGCGCAAAAAAGTGAAAGCGGCCAAAACATTTACAACCCTATGGTAGGCCTTCCTTTATTTTTTAATCCAAATCCTTTTCAGTTTAATCCTACAGAAGCTTCTAAAAGATATGGCCCAACTCCCGAGGAAGTGCAGGCTGGTTACAGTGGATATTTACAAGGACTTGAAAGGCTGTATCAAACCCTAGGGCCGCAACCTGATATTCAAATGGGCGGCACAGTAACAGGTGGGACTGGAAACGACACAGTAACAGGCGGGACTGGAACCGACACGGTAACAGGTGCCTCTGGAGGATATCTAAGGGGGCCGGGTGACGGCATGTCAGACAGCATCGAGACTTTTATTGAAGGCGGCCCCACAAGGCAAGAGGCTCTGCTATCTCAAGGCGAATTTGTGATCCCGGCGGATGTGGTATCTGGGCTAGGCAATGGATCTTCGGAAGCAGGATCGCAACGGCTGTACCAACTGATGGACAACGTTCGCATGGCGCGGCACAATACTAAAAAACAACCCCCTGCAATTGACATTGAGGGTTTGTTGCAAGATGTTTGAAGAATGGCAAAGATGCTCTGGATGGTTGCAAGAAGCTCTTGATCATGCTGGAAACTTGTTCTCTCTTGAAGATGTATGGCAGGCAGTTTTATCGGGAGACGCAGTATTCCTGCCTGGAATAGATGCAGCAGTGGTGGTAGAAGTGCGTGTCTACCCGCAAAAGCGCGTAATGAACTGTTGGCTTGCCGGTGGAAGCCTTGAGGAATTGGAAGAGGTTTTTGCTCCGATGATTCGTTACTATGCTAAGAAATTTGAATGTGAATTGATAATGATCCAAGGCCGTCCAGGCTGGAGGCGTGTGTTCAATATGCAACAGTGTGGAGTTGTTCTTGTAGAAAAGGTGCAATCATGAGTTTAGGCGGACCATCTCAAACAATTACGCAAAGCGCGCCAGAGTACCAACTGCCGTACATTGCAGATCTGTACCGCATGGGGCAACAGATTGCGTATACGCCGTACACCCCCTACCAAATGCCTCGCACCGCAGAAACTTCTGGCACATACCAGCAGGGCGCCGAGGCGATGCAGGCAATTGGAACAAGCCCTGGACTCCTGGGTCAAATTAATGTAGGCGGAAAACCTATGGGGGTGATGGAGGCTTACATGAGCCCCTTTCAACAATCCGTCACAGATGTAGCAAAAAAATCAGCAGAGCGCGATTACCAGCAGGGTTTAAACACACTTAGAGCCAGTGCAGCGCAACGCGGTGCGTTTGGAGGAACGCGACATGCTCTTGCAGAAAACGAACTTATGCGCAACCTTGGAACTCAATTAAGTAATATTCAAATGAAAGGTGGGGCAGCAGCGTTTGATCGCGCATCGGAATTATATCAACAAGATTTAGAAAATCAAATGCAAAAGGCTCAAGGCTTGCAACGACTTGGCTTGCAGGACGAAGCTCGGAGGCAAAGAGACCTAGATCTTGCGTATCAAGAATTTGAAAAGCAGCGGCTTTATCCCCTAGAGCGAGCAGATGCTTATCGTGCGCTGGTATTTGGTCAGCCACAGCCTGAGTCCAGGCAAGCATATAATCAACCGCCAAATCCCTTCGTACAAACGCTTGGTCTTGCAAGTCTTTTGTACGGCGGTATGGGTCGCTGATAAAGCAGGAGAAAGTTATGCAAAATATGATGGGCCTTGCTCCAGATATTAACATCTTGGAGGCAATGGAGATCTTCAAAAATTTCTCAGATGAAGATCTTAAAGATTACTTCAACGACCCAACTCTTTCTGCCGTTGCAGCCGGAGAAATGGATCGTCGCTTGCGGGTGCGAAGAGATTTCGAGTCAAGGCGGCAACAAAACCAAGGCACAGTGGTTGATCAGCTACAGGCTATGTTGCTATCGCCCCCACAAGAAATGCCAGCCCAACAAATGCCTCCACAACAAATGCCAGATCAACAAATGGCAGCACCACAACCCCCTAATGTTCCGCAAGGATTGCCTGCTCTTATGGCTTCCGGGGGTCCAGTAGCCTTCCAAGAGGGTGGCGGTATTCTTGATAAACTTAATTCTTTTTTGCGCCAAGTAACAAGTTTTGGCTCACCGTCATGGAAAATGGTTGACCAAAAATCACGACCACTTTCAACGCAAACTTCTTCTTCACCACTGGAGCTAAGCCCTTTTGGCAACCAAGTAATTTCTGAGCGTATAGCAACTGCCGATGCTCGTAAACAAAAAAAAGAAGCAGATGAAAAACAACAAAAAGATCTGTTAGAACTAATTCGCCAAAGGCTTGCGCCACAAACCACAACCACCACGCAACCAACTTCAGGAAAGCCGGCAAAACTACCCACCCTTCCAGATGTGCCCACAATCGAAGCAACTGCCCCTCTTGACCCGCGAGCTTTGAGAGCCAGTGCTGAAGAAGAAGAGGCATATTTAAAAAATAAATTCCCAGACAGGGTTAGCCCCTTGGCTGAAGCCTTGGCAAGAGAAACGGGCCAGCAGGTTTCTCCAGAAGAGCAGCGCCGTCGTGCGTTCATGCAAGCAGGTATACGTGGTCTAGGGTATCAAGGACGAGACTTTGGTGGCGGTCTGGCAGGCATGTTTGAGGGCTATGAAAATACTAAAAACAGTATCGAGTCTGCCAATAAAGAAGCGAGAACAAATGCGGCCAAAGCGCGCCTTGCCGCAGAACAATACAAAGATGCTTTGCGCAGAAAAGATTATGAATCTGCGCGAGTTTATGCCCTTAAAGTAGAGGAATTTCGTCAAGCCGCAGTTGATTCACAAAATAAAGCTAAGCTTGCAAATTATGGGTTGCAAGTAAAAGACTTTGGTGCAAAGCTAGATTTGTATAATGCACAAAACAAAGGATCTGCGCAACAAAAACCTCCGTCGATTCGGGACTTTATAGCACTTACCAGATTGAATCTTGATGTAAACAAAGAAGTAGAAGAGCGCGCGAAGCCTGCAATTGATGCGCTTAGAGCTAAATATAACAAAGAATCTCAAAAATTGCTCCCAAAAATTCCTAAAAACTGGGAACAAAATCCTGACTTTCGCAATAAGTTTGAAGCAGAGGCTGAAGCAATACGTGACCGTATACGCGCGGAGCTAGGTGTGCCTAGAGGGCCAGCTCCAAAACCAATACCAGTAACTCCAGAAATGCTAAGAGATCTTCTTACGGTAGGCTCAGGCAAATGATTGTAAACATTCCCAATTTGGGAAGTTTCGAGCTTCCACAAGGTTTGGATGAAGAACAAACACGAAGGGCTTTGCGCGGGCTGTATCGCGTTGCGAATCAACCTTATACAGAACCAGAATATGGGCTTGGTCAATTATTAGCGCGAGGATTTTCTCGCAGCGGACAACAACTGCTCACAGATTACACAGACGTTGGTCCTGCTGTAGGAATTGCGGCGTTTGCTAAAGCTGGTTTTGGAGGAGACCTTGCAAAAGCAGAAGAATTTATGCGCAGCGCTGAAGCAAAAAATCAAAAGATCCAGGCTGCTATTCCTGCGCGCTATCCTGACGTTACGGAGATAGGGCTAGGAGATGTCCCTGGTTACTTTGCAGAAAAAATTGGCGAGGGATTGCCAAGCCTCTTAAGCATGATTGGGCCTGGGGGAGTTGTTGCTTATGGCGCCAAGACAGCAGCAAAAGCCGCAGGCAAAGAAGCCTTGGAAAATGTCTTAAAGAAAAATCTTGGGCCAGACTTTAAACAAAGAACTGTTGACGCGCTTAAGGCAGCCCAGGCCGCAGAACAAGCAGCGGTTGCAAAACGTGTTGTGCCTACTTTGGGAGCGTTTGGGGCAAGCCAGCTTATTCCAGAATCTTTCCGGGAAATATATCAGGAGACAGGAAAGCTAGAACCCGAAACGGCAATTGTTGCGGGCGGCATAAACGCTATGCTGGATTCCCTGATCCCTGCCAAACTTCTTGGGCAGCTTGGTGCATATGGCAAGGGCGTTATGGTGGCGGAGGCTGCAAAAAAAGCAGGTTTTACTGCGGCCGCAGGAAGAATTGCAAAAGGCACTCTTGCCACTATGGGACAAGAGGGTCTTACGGAAACAGCCCAAACCGCAATTAACAATGTTGCTATTAAATTTATTGATAATAATTATGATATTTTTAGCCCTGAAAATATAAAGAAATATATTAATTCTTTTGCTGCGGGTGCCGCTTCTGGTAGTGCTGTAGGTGCTGTCGGAGCCGCTGGCGCAGAGTTCCGTTCTCCAGCAGAGATTCCGTCCCCGCCTCCTGCTCCTCCTGTTCAGCCCCCACCTGCCCCTCCTGTTCCTCCTGTTCAGCCCCCACCTGCCCAGCCTCCGCCACTCCCGCTACTCCCGCCTGTTGCGCCTAAAACACCTCCTGTTCAGCCGCTTCAAACACCTCCTGTCGCGCCTCCTGTCACTCCTGCTGTCGCGCCTGAAGCACCCGCTGTACCTCAACCACCTGTTGCCCCTCCTGTTGCCCCTCAAACAGTGCCGCCTGTTGCACCACCTGCCGTGCCTCAAGCAGCGCCACCTGTTGTACCTCCTGTTGCGCCACCCCCACCTCCTGTTGCACTTCCAGGTGTTCAGCCTCCTCCGGCAGCCCTTCCGGCACCAGCAGCACCTACGCCTCCATCTCCAACAGCAGCCCTTCCGGCGCCTGCGGCACCACCCCCATCCCCCTTAAAACCAAAGGTTCCGCCATCTCTCCAGCCAAGAGACCGCTCAAGCGACGAGTCTGTACGCCAGATGCAAAGGATTGCGGAAGATCCAGATCCGCTGCAACTTGGAGATTCGCGCACGTTTACCGATGGTGCCCCGCTGGTGATTGGCCCATCCGACGCATGGGATACGGAGTATCAAGCTGGCGCAGAAGATGTTGCAATTAGTGGAGATGTAAGAACACCTTTTCGTTATGCATTTGTACCGTCTTCTGCGGTTACTCCTTCTCATACAGCAAGCGGGATAATTAATACAAACTTCGGACAATCGCCTTTTGTTCCTATTAACAACGGCAGGATTGCTGGCCTCAAACAAGCCTATGCCAACATCAATGTGGGCAAAGACGGCGTTAAAAAATATCGTGACGAGATTATTAAAACCGGAGAGCGGCTTGGTTTGCAAGCACCTGCATATCCTGATCCCATCCTTGTTCGTGTTGTACGTCCGAAAGATGTTCCTGAAAATGTTGGAGATATAAGCAATCGTTCTGGCGCTCTTGGAATGAGTGCGTCTGAGATTGCTAAACAAGACGCGCAACGTGTTGATATTGCAAACCTTGATTTCGATGAAAACGGAAATGTAACAAGGGAGGCGCTTGGAAAATTTATATCCAAGATGCCAGAGAATGAAAAACAAAATCTGGCGCCAAATACCAAGCCTACAAAAGACGCAGCAAATCGTTTTCGGAATGCAATCTTTGCAGCAACGTATGAAGACGACGACCTGATCAAACTTGTTGCAGACGCAGAAAGTGAAGAAGCAAAAAATATTATTAGCGCTATGCTTCGTGCTGCGCCATCGATGATTCAACTCAAAGGTCTTGGCGAATATGATGTTCGCAGAGATGTTGTCAATGCCGCCAAAGAAGCTATCACTGCGGCGCGCCGTGGCATCAGCGTGGCTGACATGGCACGACAACAAGACATGTTCCCAGAAGAAAAGCCAGAAGGCAGGCGCCCAAAAAACCAAGAAACTGTTCTAAATTTCTTTGCAGAAAATATACGCAAAAGTCGCGTGATGGGCGATGAGCTTACACGCGTAGCGCAAGAACTTGAAGCGTCTGCAAAAGCAGAAGATGTTGATATGTTTGGCGAGGTTGCGAAAAAATCTCCTGCTCTTATTTTAGAAAGTCTTGGCAAAAAAGTTTCAGAGAATATTGTAGAAGTTCAATCGCAAAAGCGCGGGTTTCTAGAACCAAACGACGACATGTTTGATTCTTTCCGCGCAGAACTTGATCGGCTTGGATTGACAGACATAAGTCTGGAAATGTTTGAGCCAAATTTGAAAGGCGGGAAAACATCACTTGGACAATTTGAAGATGCAACGCAAGCAGATGTGGTTCGTATTATTAAGATGGCAATACTTACCACAAAAGCCGAGGAGATGTACCCCAATGTTTTCAACAAACAACGCCTTAATCGCACCCTCCACCATGAGGCGTTTCATGCGCTCAAGTCTCTTGGCTTGTTTACTGAACAAGAATGGAACACGCTTACCAAAGCGGCTGAGACCGATTGGTTAAATCGCATTTGGAATGGAGACACAAAACCTGTAACCGATATCTATGCAAACGAGACAGCAGAAAAACAACTCGAAGAAGCTATAGCTCGCGCCTTTGAAAACTACACAATGGGAGCATTCCGTCCTGTTGGAACAATAGCGAAAATCTTTAACAAGATTCGCAGCTTCTTGCGCAAAGTGTATACATTCTTTAACGCTAAAGGAATTACAGAAGAACAAGCAGATATTTTTGAACGAATTCTTTCTGGAGAAATTGGCAACCGCGCTCGACAAAACGCTGCAAACATATCGGGTAAAAAACAAGGCGTTGTTGGACTTGGTCGCAATCGCAGCCCTCTTGGTTTTTACTCGGCGTTATCAGAAGGGCTTGAACAAACAAAAATTAAAACCGCTCCAGTAAACGGCTGGAAGGATGTAATAAAAGGTTTAGTCAACAAAGGTCAAGTTAAAGCTGATGAGGTTGAGTGGAGCGGCATCAATGATTGGCTGGATTCACAAATTCAACCAGTTTATGAGAGCGGGTACGAGTTGATTGAGGAGTTTAGAGAAACAAAAGCCGATAAATGGAAACAATTTGACAGCGTTGATTTTTTTCGCACTAAAGAAGAAGCAGAGGCGGCAATTACTAAAGAAGTTATTGAGCGCGCAGAAAAAAACGCAGAATTTGAAGGGGGCATGGGGCGCGTTAACATAAAATTTCACCCTAATAAAGAGTTATGGTTTGGTAAAAAGATTGATTTAAAAATTAACAAAGACGACGTTATTAATTATTTAAAGGAAAACGGAGTCCAAGTTGAAGAGACGGTTTTAAGCGGCGATTCCGACATTGCATTGAGAATAGCAAAATTAGAAGCTAAGGGAATCGTAATAGGAAGACGTTTGCGCGATGCGATTAGTGAAACCCCTCTCCGTCTTGCAGAAGAAATGAAAATATGGAATGGCGAAGCTGATATTAATAAGCTTCCTCCACAACTTGCGGATATTTATGCGGTATGGCTACGTTATTCAAGTGATATGGATGAGTTGTTAAAAGTGCGCGGAGATCAAACAGCTAAGTACGGTAGATATACTTTTCCTGGTGGCAGGCATTATCAAGAAATATTGTTAACATTGCCCCAATCTGAGCAATTTGAGGGTTCACACTGGGACGAAAAGAATGTCCTGGCGCACATGCGAATAACCGAACGTACCGATGCTGACGGCAAGCGGGTATTGTTTGTTGAAGAAATTCAGTCTGACTGGGGTCAAGAGGGTAGGAAGCGCGGCTTTGGCAGAGTGACTCGCTATGAGTACGTGGTACGCTCCAGGAACCCGGGAGAACCTATCCAGGAAGATGGTCAGATTCAACGTAGATTTAGCGACAAAGACGAAGCCGAGAAGTTTGCAAAAGACCGAGGCTTAAAACTTACAGAAATTCCGTTTACTGTAGACACTGGAAATCCAACTGCTCCATTTGTCACCACGACCGAAGGCTGGCTTAACTTGTCGCTTAAGCGCATCGCTATAATGGCTGCGGAGCAAGGTTATGACAAAGTTGCGTTTATTAACGGAGATCAGGCTCACAAGCGATTCCCGTGGAATGACAATGGTGGATCGACTAGAAAAGGATTTGAAGCTTTCTATGACAATATCCTTCCATCAACATTAAAAAGATTATTGCCAAAGTTGGGCGGCGGTCAGCTTGGAACAACAGACGTTATTGATAAAACAAACAAACAAGTAAGTTTTGACATCACCCCTGCGATGCGCAAAAAAATCGGCGAAGGGGTTCCGTTGTTTAATAAAACAAATGTTTCTAATTTAGAAACCGAAAAAATTATTTACAACGCCGCTATCCTTGATGTCAACAAACAGGCCATGAACAACCTTGTTGATACAGGGCCAACATTTTCTAGTATCAAACAAAAAACATCGGATCTTATCAAAGATAAATCGCTTGACAATGCCGGCGTGTTCTTAGCGGCGTTTAATTTGCGTCAGTTAGGAGAGCTAAGTAAAGAAGCTTTGCCGCAGATAGAAAAATATTATGAACAAGTAACACAGATGCTGGCGTATCGTGATACGCGAATAACTCTTGCTGCGGAGATTGCCAAGAAGTGGATTGCTTGGGCAGACGCTAATCCTGAGCTAAACAAAATTTTGGCTGATGTAATGAACCGCGCTACGATTGCGGGAATGGATCCAGAAACTCAACTCAAAGACATTAAAGACAAAACCATACTAAGCGGTTGGCCTAAAATTGCCGCAGATGATGTTGCGTTAAGTATTTATAAAGAAGTGCGGAAATATTATTCTGACAATTTACAGGAGCTTTACGACTCTTTAAAGCAGCGCATTAAGCGCGACATTGAGGATGAGCGTGCAAGAACCGCGCAACTCAATAAGCTAGAGCTAATGTTTAGCAAGGCCAAATCTCAAGGACCGTATTTCCCGCTTGTGCGTTTTGGTGACTATTGGGTATCTATACAGCCAAGAAAAGCCGATGCGGAAATTGAGTATTACATGTTTGAATCACGATCCGAGCAACGTGCTTTTGAAGAGCAGCTTGTTAAATCTGGTTTGAATAAAGACACAGATTTTCAATCAGGATTAAAAGCAAGAGAAATTCTTGGTCGCGGACTTCCCATGACTGGGTTTATGCGCGATGCAATGAAGATTATTGATAGCCCAGAAATTAAGGACAAAGAACAACTTAAAGATGGACTGTGGCAAGCTTATCTCGCTTTGCAACCCGATCTTTCCGCACGAAAACATTTTATTCACAGAAAAAACATTGAGGGGTATAGCAACGATGCAATCCGCGGGTTTGCAGAAACCACTTTCCACGGCGCCTATCATCTTGCACGGGTCAAGTTCGGGGGAGAACTGAATTCACTGTTGCTAAAAGCCAACACACATATAAAAGAAAACCCATCTCTTGCAGGTTCTCGGTATCTTGATGAGCTTGTTCGGCGCCATGAATGGGTCAACGCTCCTGAAGACGTTAACAGCTTTACCAGCAAAGCCACTTCTATTGCATTCCTGTACTTCTTGACGGCGCCTGCTTCAGCCATCGTCAACATTGCTCAGACTCCGATGGTGGCTTTCCCTTTCCTTGGCGCAAAGTTTGGTTTCCGAGCGGCAGGTGCAGAGTTGCTAGCTGCAACCAAAGATTACTGGCAAAGCGGAATGAGCCAAGAGAAAGGTTTCTACGACATTCTTCGCACACTAAAGCAGCGCAAGGAAAATAAAAACCTTACGGAAAAAGAACAGAAGATTGCGGTTGATGAATACAACACAATGGTAAAGCTTTATGAAGATGGAACACTAAATCGCACGATGACGCTTTCTTTGTCTGGAATTGCAGAAAGACCTCAGGATGTTTTGACAGGTGGGTTGTCGTCAGTAATCAAAAGCAAGTCTCTCAAAGCTCAGGACAAGCTTACGTATGGCCTTGGATATGCATTCAACCAAGCAGAGGTTTTTAATCGGCAAATTACGGCGCTTGCTGCGTATCGTTTGGCGCGCAAACGCGGGATGGCTCCAGATGTTGCGCTTGCTACTGCCAAAGATGTTGTAAATCAGACACACTTTGAGTATTTGAATGCGACCAAGCCAAGATTCATGCAAGGTCCGACCGCCAGGATTCTGTTTCAGTTTAAAAATTATGCGCAACAAATGACCATGCTTTATGTGCGCAGCTTGCAACACGCTTTTGCCGATGATCCAAAATTGAAAGAAGAGGCGCGTGCACGCCTTGGCGCTATGCTTTTAATGACAGGTCTTTTTGCAGGATACGAAGGATTGCCTTTGTATTTCGTTTTTGAAGCAACAATGAACGCTCTCTTTGATGACGAAGATGAGCCATATGATTTCAATAACGACGCAAAAAATACTTTGGCCGATATGTTTGGGTCCAACGTGGCACGAGCACTTAGTCGCGGTCCAATTTCTGAGTTGCTCGGGATTGACATTGCTTCCAGGGTTAGTCAAAACGGAATGTGGTTCCGTGACGCTCAATACTCAGCGGATGAGGTTGAAGCATTCCGACAATTTGTGACTGATCTGGCTGGTCCTTTTGTTGGTATTGGCGTTAACATTTCCGATGGCGTGAAAAAAATCAACGACGGCAATACTTGGCGTGGTATTGAAGCCATGCTGCCGCCTGTGCTCAAAGACTTCATGAAGGTTGCGCGGATGTCTGAAGAAGGGGCAACCACCCTGCGAGGCGATCCTATCGTCAAAGAAGTCAGCACCTGGGGATTGTTCATGCAGGCCCTTGGCTTTACACCTGTTGATGTGGCCCGAGGCTACGAGGTCATGGCGGAAATTAAGGGTCTTGACAAAGACCTGGACCAGCGCCGCAAGAGGCTTTTGCAGCAGGTCACCCTTGCACAGATGACTGGAGACTACTCAGCGTATGCAGAGATTAGCGATAAGATCAATGCATTCAATGAAAAAAATCCTAAAAACCCCATCACCCCTGAAAGCATTAAACGCTCCTTAGCGCAACGCACAAAAGATAGTGAGCGCGCTGTCCGTGGTGTTATTGTGAATCCGAAACGGGAGTACTTACTGGAGCAGGGCCGCTACCTTGGGGAGGAGGAGGAGGATTAGACTGAACAATAACTTTGTTTTCATAGTCTATCCCACAAAAAGTAGCATAGTCACGCAACGTGCGGCGCTTGCCAAATCCAAAAACCCCTAAGTCTTTTTTGTGGTAAAACAGATCTGCCATTCTTTGGTTAGATCTTTTGACCATATCCCACCATCGCACAGATCGCATTTCGTCGTCTTCTTCAGCCCAGTGTCTGCGTTCTTTTGCTCTGTTGTAAAAATGATACACCGGAGCGAGCGGAGGGTGTAATACGTCATAGCCATGCGTGAAAGCGCGCACTGCAATGTTCTGTTCTTCTCCGTTGAAATACAAGACGGGGTCATAAATGACCTCTTGACAAAACTGCCCAACCGTAAAAATAAATCCTGCCCCAATGTGACAGGCAGGCACCGGATATTCTGATTGCAAAATGTCCGATTCAAAAGTAAGCAAAGGGTCGCCTTCTTTAAACGACTCACCCGGTTTTAATCTTTGATAAATAAGATCTTTTGTACCAGATGTATCAGTAGGCTTGCCGTCTATGAATTCAAAACCCCTGGCATAACACGAATACATTTTTTTTGGGTTAGGTGTAAAGTTGCTTTCCATTAACGCAATACACAAATCATCCCAATCTTTATCAAACCAACTATGTGAATCTATTTGTAAGAAATATTGCTCGCCTTGATAGAGTGATTGCGCAATGTGCCTTGCCCAACAAGCGCCCCGCGCATCCACAGCGTTAATAAAAACGTAGCGAATTTGATTAGCAAACCCCGTTTTTTCCAGGTGCCTGTATTGTGGATGAGATCCTTGATCCACAATTCCAAACACAAGCTTGTCTGGGTTCTTTGCTTTTTTGTAACAATCATTAACTGTAAACCAAAGTAAAGGATCACGATAAGACGCGATGCTAATGAATATCATGAATCGCTTCCAATGTCATCGCAAGAAGGTCAAGTTCGCTTAACCTATAGCGCGTATAAAACCCGCGCTCACCTAAACCATGTATCCCGCTATTGCCTTGATGGTGTTCTGGACAAAGAGGTACTACCAAAAAATGACTGGCTCTTTGTGACATACCCTGACCTTCGCGGATATGATGCAAGTTAGCTGGCGTAGCCCCCCAATCAAGATGACGGCACAAAATACACCCAATCGACGCCACTTTGTCGCCGTAAAGTTTTTCTGATTTTTTTTTCATTCCTTGTGTTTTTCTACCTGTTCCACTAGAACGCTGTGATGTAACCGAGTAATCTGTCCGTTTTCTAAATTTTGGCAGGTGTATCGCGTTGACATACCCTGAACCCACATTAAATCTACCAATTTAAATCTTTGTTTATTGCGTCGCAAAACAAAAGTATCACCAATTTGCAAACTAAAAAGCCGCACAGGTTTTGCTGGCGCTTGTCTTTCTTTCTCCCTGATGATGTTTTTAATGCGATCTTCGATTTGCCATTCAAGTTCGTTCAGCAACTCTTCTGTGCTTTTGCCATTCCCGGTGGCATAGCCTTGGCCCGTCATCCATGCGGCTAACTTGTCACGCGAGACGGCAACGATGCCTTGTTCATACTCGGTCCAGTGATCTTGGGTCCATACTTTAGTCATGTGTTCTTATCCTTCAAGTCTT
>Ga0194110_10006324_pt1 | contig 13897 bp, 8 predicted proteins | sample TA2Kig1200mmetaG_FD_146192 | JGI IMG/M metagenome (GOLD analysis project Ga0194110, IMG submission 146192) | Freshwater microbial communities from Lake Tanganyika, Tanzania - TA2015032 Kigoma Deep Cast 1200m | ecosystem: Environmental > Aquatic > Freshwater > Lake | place: Tanzania: Lake... | reverse complement strand
AAGGGTTCGCGATGCGCCAGCCCCTGCGGCGCGGCCGCGTGCCCCGATTTCCGCGGAGACACCTCGCCACTCTCGCGACGCCGCTGCTTGAGCCGCCGAATCCGCGACTCGCTCCCGCGATACTTCACCGCCGCCTGCCGCACTTCCATTCCCGCGTCACAGTCCGTGAGCACTCGTTCTCGCAAATCCATCGAGCAAGTCTCGATGGCAATTCCTCCGTGTGATTCCCTGTCTTACTCAATTTGCCTGCCTGACGATAGAGTTCCGTGGGAGGCGCACTAACTGCCGGGATCTGTCCGGACGTGGGTTTTAAGCCGCGAAACGCTGGGTTGATGCGTTGAAGGCCGCAAGAGACTTCGCTGCGACACACGTCCGACAAGGTATTGGAACCGCCGGAGATTAAACGGAATTCTGAAGTCGGAGCCAAGTCGTCATGCTGATTGACGACTCCTTGAAAGTTCTTGGGCACTCGGATCGTGAAACTCTCTCCGACCTTTTTCCCGATCGAACGCAATCCGTATCAAGCCAGCGGCTCCAACTGCCGAAATTTTGAAAAACTTGCCAACTCGATGTTGGACATCGAAAAAGAGACTCATAGAATCCCGCCCGTTCGGGATTCGGGATTCCTACCTCTAGAACTCTTCACGAGGCACCACACAACACAATGGTTGAGACCGCTGAGCAGCCCCCATCGTGTTACCGCCGTCGTCCCCCAGGGCCTTTGCAGCGTCTGCATGCTGCGTCGTCCCGCCTGCGTGATGGATTTTCCCGTCTGCTCCGGCCTGCGTCGAATTGCGACCGCCGTTTTGAGCCTCTCCCCAATGCTTTTCTTGCTCTGAGCCTTGCTGGCTCAATCTCGCTCAGCCCCGCCCGCGCGTATCGCGTTTGGTTGGCGGCCACCGTTCGAGCGGGGCAGCTACTGCCACTGCAATTTGTGCGGCGGTTCCCCCGCCGGTGAGTTCATTCGCCTGACGGGCGAAGTGTTTTGGTCTCTTGTTTTGGCGTGCTTTCGTTCCTCTGTCTCCCACTTGCTGCGATCGAACAGATCTTTTTTTCGATCTACGATCCAGTCGGCCGAATGAGTTGGCTTCTGGGAGACGCTCGTTCTGGAGAACCTGCTCATGTCCACGTTGCTCGATTGTGGAGTGCAATCCGCCACGCGTGTCGCTCAACCGGTCATTTCGTTCGATCAAGCCAAGGCCATTGCCGAAGTGCATGGCACTCCGGCGCTCGTGCTCAGCCGCTCGGCGTTGCAACGCAACTACGAAGCGATGCGAGCCGAGATGCCGGGCGTGGAACTGTTCTACGCCGCCAAGGCCAACCCGGAATATCTCGTGCTGAAGAACCTCCGTGAATTCGGTTCTTCGGTCGATGTCTGCTCGTACCGCGAGATGCAGGCCGCGCTCAACGCCGGGTTCACTCCGGACCAGATGATCCACACGCACCCGTGCAAGACGATCGCCAACCTCGTCGATTGCTATACGGAGGGACTGCGGTGGTTCACGTTCGACGCGCCGTCCGAGATCGCCAAATTCGTGAAGCACACGCCCGACGTAAATTTGATTCTGCGACTCGCCGCCAGTTCGCAGTCGAGCCTCATCAATCTGTCGGCCAAGTTCGGCTGTGCTCCGAAGGACGCCGGCGACTTGATGCGACAGGCACATCAAGCGGGCGTGAACGTCAAAGCGTTGTCGTTCCACGTCGGCTCGCAGTGCCTCAACCCCGCCGACTTCCGGGCCATGCTGCTGCAAGCTCGCCAAGTTTGGGACGAGGGAATCAAGATCGGCTGCCCGCTGGAAGTGCTCGACATCGGCGGCGGCTTCCCGGCTCCGTACAAGAGCGAAGTGATTTCGCTGGAGCTCTTCTGCCGCAGCCTGCAAGGGGCGTTGGACGAGACGTTCGGGGACCTGGGCAACAGCGTCCGCTTCATCGCTGAGCCGGGCCGCGGACTGGTCGCCGAATGCGCGACACTGATCGTGCGAGTCCTCGGTAAGTCGAACCGCAGCGGCACGACACAGTACGTCATCGACGACGGCCTGTATGGAGCCTTCTCCGGCATCGTCTATGACCACGCCGAGTTCCCGTTGCTCGTCGAGAACGCCGAGAACCGCCCGCATCGCCCGTGCATCATCGCCGGTCCGACCTGCGACTCCGGCGACATCGTCTGCCGCGACCAATCGCTGCCCGACTTGGAAGTCGGCGAACTGGTCCTGGTTCCCACGATGGGAGCCTACTCCTCCGCCAGCGCCTGCGGCTTCAACGGCCTCGACATACCGAGGTACGTCGAGGTGGAGTAAGCCGACTGTCCGGTTGACAGGTCGCCTAAGGCACGCGAGACGTGTCCATGAAACGCATGATCCGAAACGTCGCTGATTGCGTAATCCTTGGACTCTTTGCGGTTGGATGTGCGTTGCCTGTTGTGATCCTTGCGATCCCGCATTCAGGATTCTTACCGAACTTCGATTTGACGATCGAGGCAGCCGCTTTGTTCGTCGCATTCGCATCAGGAGTATGCCTCGGAATCTGGCGAATCAGAAACGCGAGTCAACCGTAGAGCCGCCATTGCGGAGTTTGGGAGCTCTTGTCTGCTCCAGTTCGCACTCGTCTCGTCAACAAATTTAGATCTTCGGGCTTTGAGCTAGGAGGTGTTTCATTACAATTCCCTGCTACTGCGGTCGGACTAGGATGCTGGCTGGTCTTTTTTAAACGGTGGCCTTTGGCGAGGTCTTCTTCGGTGACGAAGCAGCGACGCCTCAGTTTTCTCAGGTGCGATCATGCCTCACGGCAAGGACACGACAACTCGTTGGAATCTGAGCGCGCCCATGTCGGACGGCATGTTGGGTCGATGGGGTTTGCTCGGACTGGCTTAGCTTTTCTTACCCTTTTGCGCTGGAAGCGTATCGAAACAAAATGCAGCACCAGATTCGATTTGACGGAAAGTTGCTGATTCTGGGTTGTGGAAGCGTGGCTCAATGCACGATCCCGCTCTTGCTCAGGCACATTCAGATGCCGGCGGGTCGAGTCACGGTGATGGACGTGCGGGACAACCGCGACGGCATCGCGCAACCGCTTGGCAGCGGCGTGAAGTACGTCCAAGAGCGGCTGACCAAAGGCAAGTACCGTGAGCAGCTTGGCCGCTACTTGGGGCCGGGCGACATCCTGATTGATCTCGCGTGGAATTTGCAGACGACCGATCTGCTCGATTGGTGCCGCCAGAATGGAGTGCGGTACATCAACACGTCGGTCGAGGTTTGGGATCCCTACGAAGGGATGAAGCGGCGGCCGATCACCGAGTTGACGTTGTATCACCGGCACATGCAGCTTCGGAAAATGATTGACCGCTGGGGGGACAATCACGGCCCGACGGCGGTGCTCGATCACGGTGCGAACCCCGGCCTCGTATCACACTTCACCAAGCAGGCTTTGCTGCAAATCTCCCGGCGGATCATCGAGGACCGGCCGCGCAATCGTCGCATTCCCGCACTGTGGCGAGCCATCGAACGTTTGTCGTTCAATGAATTAGCCATGCTCAGCGGTGTGAAGGTCATTCATATTTCCGAACGGGACACGCAGAAATCCAGTCAGAAGAAAACCGCTGACGAATTCGTCAACACGTGGAGTGTCGAAGGGCTCTACGAAGAGGGGATCGCTCCTGCCGAACTCGGCTGGGGGACGCACGAAAAGCGACTGCCCCACGACGCTCGCGAGCACACACACGGGCCGCGCAACCAGATCTGTTTGGAGCGGCGCGGGATCAATACCTGGGTTCGCTCGTGGTGCCCGTCGGGCGAGATGCGCGGCATGGTGATCCGCCACGGCGAAGCCTTCAGCATCTCCGAACGACTGACCTGCGTGGACGAAGAAGGTGGCGTGATCTATCGACCGACGGTTCATTACGCCTACTGCCCGTGCGACGATGCGATCGGATCGCTCGATGAACTTCGCAGCAACGAGTACCAGCGGCATCGCCACGAACGCATTCTCCGCAATGAGATTGTCTCCGGCCGCGATGAGTTGGGCTGCCTGTTGATGGGGCACGATTACAAGTCGTGGTGGATTGGCAGCATGCTCGACATCGATGAATCGCGACGGCTGGTTCCCGGACAGAATCCGACCACGGTTCAAGTTGCCTCGTCCGTGCTGGGCGCGTTGTTCTGGATGATTCGCAATCCCGAAAAGGGAGTGAAGCTGCCGGACGATTTGCCGCACGAAGAGGTGCTCGATATTGCGATGCCGTATCTCGGCCCGTTCATTTCCCAGCCGGTCGACTGGTCGCCGCGGTTGAACGGGCTGCACGACTCGGCCAAGAAGAATGGCAAAACCAACAAGTTTCGCGACAACAACGACGAGCATGAAGACTGGCAGTTCGAGCAATTCTTGATTGCGACGTGAACGTTGCCGTCTTGCTCCCGCGAGGCGGAGCTTGTGCCGGTGACTCACCAGTTCACTGTTCAGCCTAACTCTCGACGGTGTCAACTTGATGTCGTCTGCCTCGCGGCGGCGAGTTGGCTAGGTGCGCTGGGGCGAATTCAACGTCACGCCGGGGCCGACGTAGTTCTGGCCGAAGCGATTGGCAAGGAACGCCTCCAGGTCGACTTGTTCCTGTTTCACGAATCCAGTGGTTGGTAACTGACCATGGATGTGTAGGTCGAGCACCGCACAAATCGCGGCGGCTGTCGTGATCTGGATCGCGGACCAGACTTCGTCGCCGTGTTGCTTGTGGTAAATCTTGCGGGCGTCCCAAAGCTGCACCATCTGCCCGTCGCGCTGGCCCGTCGCCGTGCAAAAGACGACGACGACATCCTGCAACGTGCGCGGAACGGCGTTTTCCAGGATTTCTTTGAGCAGTTGCCGCCGATCGCGCAGCCGCAGTTCGTCCAGCAGAAACAGCATGCGGTCTCGGTGGCCGAGATAGCGGATCGTTTTGTAGTTCAGTTCGCGGACTTGATCTTGAAACGACTCGCACAGCGTGCCGAGTCCGCCGGAAGTCGAGAACGCTTCATACTCGACGCCGTCGATTGAAAGGTGTTCCAGTCCTTCGAGGGGCCAGAACTCTTGTCGCTTTCCCTGATGGATGACGTCGCAAGGATTGCAGTACTCGTTGATGAGTCCGTCAGTGGACCACGTCAGGTTGTATTTCAGCGAATTGGTCGGGAACTCCGGCAGCGCTCCGACGCGCAGGAACAGCGAATCAAGTCGCTCGAACTTGTGGGCCAGGTGATTCGCAACGATACCGACGAAGCCGGGGGCCAACCCACACTGCGGCACGAAGATTTGGCCGGGCCGAGCCGCTCCCGACAACGTGCGAACCACGCGGGTCGTTTCGACGTCTTCGGTCAAATCAAAATAGCTGGTGCCAGCCGCCAGCGCGACGCGAGCCACTCGCGGGTTCAGAGAGAACGTCAACGCCGAGATCACTGCCGCTTGACCCTTCATTGCCGCCGCGAGATCTGCTTCGTTGGCCGCATCGACGATCATCGTTTCGACGCCGAGCTTGACCTTCAGTCGGTCGAGTGCCGCAGCGTCGGTATCGCCGACACGCACTTGGTAGTCGCCGGACTGAACCAAAAACGTGGCGATCATCCGCCCAATTGTGCCCGCTCCCAGCAGCAAGACGTTGGTCATATCGGATCCTTCCGCATTCGTAGGTCAGCCTTTTCAGGCTGACTCCTTCGAGGGATTACACAGTTTGCCTGTTCGAGTCAGACTGGAATCCTGACCTACGAGACATTCCGCAGAAATGACACACGGCCGTTCAGCACCCATTCGACAACGAAGATGTTGCCGGCTTTGTCGAAGCAAGCGTCGTGTGGGTGGATGAACTTGCCGTTTGGCCACAAGGCCCGATCAACACGGATCGGAAACTTGCCGTCTCCGAGCACAGTCTTTGTCCATTCGGGATCGTAGCCGAGGTGCGTGATAACCTTATTGTTCTTGTCAAACAGCGACACTCGTGCATGCAGATCGGGAACCAGCAGCACGTCACCGCGAATGTCGAAGTGGGCCGGGAAGCTCACCGGCGAGTTCAACTTCGACATGTCCGAGGTCAGGCCGGGGTTGCCCTCCTTGTCTTGTGTCAGAAAGCCGATGTGTTTGCCGTCGAGCGTCAGGTACTGCAAGCGAGCGTTGGCTCGATCAGCCACGACCAGTGAAGGTTGGCGACCGGGTCGGTTATCGAGCCACTGGCCGTGTGGAGTCTTGAACTGACCTGGCTCCGTTCCGACGCCGCCAAAGGTCCGGATCCACTTGGCATCCTTGTCGTACTGATGAATGAAGTGCGAGCCGTAGCCGTCGCCGATATAGAAGCCGCCGTCCGGTGAAAAGGCGATGTTCGTCGGGCTGTACGGCGTCTTCGGGTCATCGTACTTGCCGGTTTCCAGCAACCGTTCTTTCTTCCAGACGATCTCCCCCTTTAACGTCGTCTTGGTGACGAGCCCCGTTCTCGTTGAGCAAAGGTAGAGGAACTCCTCCCGACCTTCTTTGCGAATGTCGACGCCGTGTCCGCCTGTGTGATACTCCTTGCCGAACGAGCGAACAAATTTACCGCTGGGATCGAAGACGACGATCGCGTCGACCGACTGAGGCGCGTTGGATCGGTGCGCGATGTAGACCAGACCCTCTTCGTCGACAGCAACACCGTGCGTTTCACCCCATTGGATGTGTTCAGGGACTTCGCCCCAATTGTGCGAGACGACTTCGTATTGAAACTCTCCCGTCCCCAGCAACGGTGACTTCGTACCGGCCTTGTCGGAGGCGTTCAGAATCATCGGACTGACGCTGGCCGCGGCAGCGACCGCTCCGGCCGCGTGCAGGAAATTGCGACGAGAGGTTGCGGAATCGTCTGAAGGACATTGATGCGCAGCAGCCATGACGAGCCTTTCACAAAAGATCGACGTGTGGTGCGGGCAGCTCGCCAACACCCGTCGCACGATATCCGGGCTCGAAAGGGGCAGCAATCGTCGCTGGTCGAGGCCCTCTGTCACGAACTCGGCGGCTCATAGCCTTGAATGTCGTATTCCGAGTCGATCGTCGCTGTGGCCCACAGTTCATCGATCAGTTTCGTGATTTCGTCTTGCTGATCTGTGTCCTGCAGCTTGTTGCGAATTTGGTCTTGAACCTCATCAAACGGGGTGTGGCCCGCTTCTTGCCGTTCGAGCACACGAACCATCTGGAAGTTGCGGGACGACTCGATCAAGTCGCTCGGCTCACCAATGGGCAACTTGAACAGCAGCGCTTCGAGCTTTTCGTCGGCAAGGCTGCCAGCATTCGTCCAATCATAAATGCCTTTGTTTTCGGCCGTCGGGCCATCCGAGAGGTTCACCGCCAGTTCACCGAAATCGCGTGGCGGCTTCTGTTGGAGTCCGTCCGACAGGATCCGCAGCTTCGCGCGAGCCTGCACTTCGTCAGAACGTGAGATCAAAATCTGCTGCCACTTCACGCGACGTTTGACTTCGAAGTCCTTCAAATGTTTTTGGTAGTACGCGAACAAATCTTGCCGGCTGAGCTTTTGGTTGTTCTTGACTTTTCCGGCAATGAATTGCTGAGCCAGTGTCCGGTTTCGGAACTGGTACTCGATCATGGCGAGCGAGGTGCCCTTCTTTTGTAATTCGCGATCCAGTTCTGCAGTGCTGGTCACGCCCATGGCCTTTTTCATTTCTTCGAGCTGTTCTTGCAACTGCTTCTTCACGAAGTTGTCGAGTTGTGTTTGCTGATCCTTCTTGAGCGATTTTCGAGTGGCTTCAGAAAGCAGCTTGCGCTCGACATGCGCTCGAAGGTCGCGTTCGATGAGCTGGTCGATCTGTTTGCGGTATTGATCGGGCGGGGCTTGTTCTCGCATTTTCGCCAAGCCCTCGGCATAACGCTCGAGGATCTCTGCCTCGAAAATCGGTGCTCCATTCACGGTCGCGACGACACGATTTCCTTCGAGCTCTTTGGGTAGATCTGCATCAGATTCCGCCAGTCCAACGAATTCGATGCCATTGCTTTTAGAGCGTTTTGTGGCACCACGTTCTTCATTGGCAAGCTGCGATGTCTGCTGGGAGCTCTGCGTTCCGATTCGTCGAGGAGGTGGCGGGCCAGCGACGGGATTATCGACCTTCGGTCCGAGGCCGCTGTCTCCTTTGCAGCCAGCAATGGCCAGCAAGACTGTCAGTAAGATTTGAGTCAGTCGCATGAACCGCATCCTTGCGGAAGTTCGTAGCCCCGCCTTCGGGCGGAAGTTGTGACCGCCTGAAGGCGGAACGACGAACGGAGGGGGCGGGACTATCCGCCAATTTCAAATTGGCTGCAACACCGTTTTTAGCAGCGGCAACAGAGCCTCAAACGAGGTCTCTGCTTCCTCGCCCATCGGCCAGTAAGCCGATTTTGTATCGACGATTCGAAATCGTCCCTTGTGCAGTCCGACCAGCGGTCGTAACCGCGAAGCATCACGGTAGCCGAAGACCAGCCAGTCGTTTTCGCGGGTGATCCGATCGATGCTCCAGCGAGCGGCGTTCAACTGCACTTCGCGCAGCTTCACCAGTTTCTCAGCCAGCTCCGGCAGCGGGCCGAAGCGGTCGCGGAGTTCGTTCTGCCAGTCGGCCAGCTCCTCGAAGGAACCGACTGCCGACAGTTTGCGATACGCCTCGATCTTCGGACGACCCGGCGGGACGTAATCGTGGGGCAAGTACGCCGTCACCGGCAGGTCGATCTGGACGTGAATGTGCTCTTTGACCGGCTGCTTCTTGGCCGAGCGAACCGCGTTCTCCAAGAGCTGGCAATACAACTCATACCCGACCGCTTCCATGTGCCCGCTTTGCTCGGCGCCCAGGATGTTGCCCGCTCCGCGAATTTCGAGATCGCGCATTGCGATCTTGAAACCGGCTCCCAGTTCACTGAACTCCTCGATCGCCTTCAACCGCTTCGTCGCCAGCGGAGTCAGCGACTTACCCTCTTCGAGCAGCAGATAGCAGTACGCCTTGTGCTTGTACCGGCCGACGCGCCCTCGAAGCTGATGCAGGTCGGCGAGGCCGTAGTGTTGAGCGTCGTTGATGAAGATCGTGTTCGCGTTCGGGATGTCGATGCCGCTCTCGATGATCGTTGTGCTCACGAAGATGTCGAGTTCGTGATTCACGAACTTGACCATGACTTCTTCCAGTTCGTACCCCGCCATCTGCCCGTGCCCGATGCCGATCCGAGCCTCCGGCACGATCCGCTGAATCCGGTCGGCTATCGACCGGATGTTGTAGACGCGATTGTGGACAAAGAAGACCTGCCCATTGCGATTGAGTTCTCGCACGATCGCCTGCCGGATCAGATCGCCGTCGAACCGACAGACGCGCGTCGTCACCGCCATGCGATCGACCGGCGCGGTCGTCAGGTTGCTGATGTCGCGAATTCCCAGCAGCGACATGTGCAACGTGCGCGGGATCGGCGTCGCGGAGAGAGTCAGCACATCGACTTCCAGTCGCAGGTGCTTGAGCATTTCCTTGTGTTCCACACCGAAGCGTTGTTCTTCGTCGATCACCAGCAAACCGAGATCTTTGAACCGCACGTCCGGCGACACGAGTCGATGCGTGCCAATCAGCAAGTCGATCGCGCCATTCGCCGCGCCGTCGATGATCTTCTTCTGCTCCCCTTTCGTCTTGAACCGCGAGATTCCTGCGACCGTAATCGGGAACTCGGCCATCCGTTCGGAGAAGGTGCGGTAATGCTGCTCGGCGAGCACCGTCGTCGGGACCAGCACCGCGACCTGTTTCCCCGCGTCGATGACCTTGAACGCCGCTCGCAACGCGACCTCGGTCTTGCCGTAACCGACGTCGCCGCAGATCAGCCGATCCATCGGCCGCGCTCGTTCGAGATCCCCCTTGCAGTCTTCAATCGCACTGAGCTGATCCGGCGTCTCTTCGTAGGGAAACGCCGCGTCGAACTCCTTCACCATGTGCGAGTCCTGCGGATACGCGAACCCCGGCTTCGTCTCGCGAGCCGCTTGCAGCAGGATCATGTCCGTCGCGAGATCAGCGACCGCATCTGCCACCTTCTGCTTCCGTTTTGCCCATGAGGCGCCGCCGATCGTGCTCAATTCCGGCGAAGAACGTTGCCCGCCGACATACTTCTGCACGAGATGAATCAACGACACCGGCACATAGATCAGCACACGATTCGCGAACTCTAAAGTGAGATGCTCCTCGGTCGCGTCCCCCTTCTCCATCAGCGTCATACCACGATACCGGGCGATCCCGTGCGACAGATGGACAACGAAATCCCCCTCGCTCAGTTCGATGAAGCTGTCGATTGCCCGCGACTCCACCTTCCGTCGCCGCTTCGTCTCGCGAGCGATCGCCGTCCGCCCAAATAACTCGTGATCGCCGATGACCACGATCTTCTCCGCCACAAGTCGGAAGCCACGATTCACACGCCCGACACACAGATCAACTCGTTGCGACAAAACTGTTTGCCCGGCCGTCAGCTGTGAGCCGTGAGCCGGTCGCCGAAGTCCTTTTTCTTCCTGCCCCTCAGGAAAAGGATCACGGCCATCGGTGATCGGCTCATGGCTTTCAGCCGAACTAAAATCTCGCAACAACTCGCTCAGTCGTTCCAGTTCCCCGTCGTTGTGACACGCGATGACGACTCGCTCGTCGCGGCCAACCACCGTCGCCAGTTCGTTGAGCACCTCATGCTTCGGTCCGGTGAATCGCTCGACCGATTCGACCTGTAAGTGACACGAGGTCTCGAAGCTGTCGGCCGCCAGCGGAGCAATCGTCACGTTCGCGAAATCGGTCAGTGAGGCGATCACATCGTGTATCCCTGCCAACCCCTCCGCCTCACTCAGTCGCCCAAGATACTGCCGAGCTTCATCGATTAACTCCGGCAACTCGACGAACGCGATCCAACTCCCAACAGGGAGGTGAGCGGGGATTGTCGATCCGACAGCATCTTTCTCGGACTCCTGGCCTCTGACCTCTGACTTCTGCCCCAGCGCCGTCACGTTCACTTCGCTCAGCGTCTCGATCGTGCGCTGCGATTCGACGTCGAACCTCCGCAGCGATTCGAGTTCATCGCCGAAGAACTCCAACCGCAGCGGTTCTTCGGAATCGGTCGGGAAGATATCGACGATCCCGCCGTGGACGCTGACCTCACCGGGAAGCTCAACGGCAGGCACTCGCTCAAACCCGCGCTCGATCAGCCACCGCAGCAGCTCTTCGACATCGATATCGCTTCCGATTCGCAGTGAGCGCGACGAAGCCGCAATCTCGTCACGGCTCGGCACGGGCTGCATCAGCGCCGGCCCGCTGGTCACGATCACGCGCGGCGGCTTGTCCGAGTTCAACGCCCGCAGCACTCGCAACCGAGCACCACCCACCGCATCCGCCGCCGAGCCATCCGGCGGCCAACTCTCCCACGCCGGAAAGATCGCCGGCACCTCGCCCAGAAAGTTGAAAACGTCATCCGCGAACTCATCGACATCGTGCATCCGAGGCAACACCACCAGCAACGGCTTGTCGCCACCCACCTGCTGTGTGAGCGTCGCAACCACTAACCCCGCCGAGGAACCCCATGCCCCATCAATTGCCCCCGCTTGACCCCGTTTCATCGCGGCGACAACCGCTGAAAAAGACTCCTGCTTAGGCAACAGCGCAGCCAGCTCGCGCAGGGTCATCCCCCGGCGATTCGCATTCAGCGACTCGTCTTTCTGTCGAGGCTTTGGCATGTGCTGCCTTTGTAGGATGGGCACTCCTGCCCGTCTACTTCTGCCGTCGCTGCTCGTCGACTCGCCGCTTCAACTCCGCTTCGAAACCGCGATCGACCGGCTGGTAGTAGGTGCGGTCAACGCCGAGGTAGTCTTGATCGACCCAGCCCTCCGGCGCGTCGTGCGCGTACTGATAGCCTTCGCCGTGGCCAAGACGTTTGGCTCCGGGATAGTGGCCGTCGCGCAAATGCGTGGGGACCGGAAGCACTCGTTTCGAGCGGACGTCGTCCAGCGCGGCATCGACGGCGACGTAACTGGCGTTCGACTTCGGAGCGGTTGCAAGGTACGTCACCGCCTGAGCCAGATTGATGCGACACTCCGGCAAACCGACGAACTCGGTGGCATTCGCGGCGGCCATCGCGACGACCAGCGCTTGCGGGTCCGCGTTGCCGATGTCCTCCGATGCCGCAATCACGATTCGCCGAGCAATGAACCGCGGATCTTCGCCCGCTTCGAGCATTCGCGCCAGCCAATAGATCGCCGCATCGGGATCGCTGCCGCGAATGCTCTTGATGAACGCGCTGGCCGCGTCGTAGTGCTCGTCGTCACCGTATTGAACGGCCTTCTTTTGGATGGATTCCTGAGCGACAAGCAGATCGACGGTTGCCGACGATGAACCAATCACGCTCAGCACCGCGATCTCCAGTGCGTTGAGCGCTCGGCGAGCGTCACCGTCGCAGACTTCGGCAAGGAACGACAATGCTTCATCGGTCGCAGTCACCGCGTGGTGGCCGAGTCCACGTTCGCGATCAGACAACGCTCGGTGCAGCAGGCCGAGGATGTCTTCTTGCGAGAGCGAGCGGAACTCGAAAACCTGGCTGCGGCTGACCAGCGGCGAGACCAACGCGAAGAACGGATTCGATGTTGTCGCGCCGATCAGTCGCACGACCCCCGATTCGACATCCGGCAGCAGCACGTCTTGCTGCGTCTTGTTGAAGTGATGCAGTTCATCGACGAATAGCAGCGTCCGTTGCCCGCCGGTCTTTAGCCGAGTCCGCGCGGCTTCCAAGACTTCACGTAGCTCTTTGACACCGGCCGATGCAGCATTGAGTGACGCGAAAACTGACTTGGTGTGCTTGGCGACGATCTCGGCCAGCGACGTTTTGCCGGTGCCGGGTGGGCCGTAGAAGATCACCGAGCTAACTCGGTCGGCCTGCAGCATCCGCCGCAGCAGTTTGCCTTCGCCAAGAAAGTGTTGCTGCCCGGTGAATTCATTGAGCGTTCGCGGTCGCATCCGCGCGGCCAGCGGTTTCGCGGAGTCTAGGTGTTGCTCTTCGTGTTGATCGAACAAGCCGGGCATGACAAATCCCAAGGTTCAAAACCCAATGTCCAAGGAATGTCCAAAAACCAAGTCCCAATGTCCAACGTGTCGTGATTCCGCGATGGTTGAGCTTTGGAAATTGAGTTGTGGACATTCCTTGGACATTGGGTTTGTGGCCCTTGGGATTTCCGCGTAGGCGCAAAAAAACCTCCGCCGTAATGCCGGTGGGCTGTGGTGGATTCAATGACCCAGAACCGTAAAGTGGGAGCGGCTGATCCGGTTAATGTGAGCCGATGCCGAAGCAAGCGGATTTACACGCGGCCGAAGTCAGTTTGCTCCCGGAGGTCATGCTTGTAGGGTCAACCCCAACGATAGCCCTGTCGAACATGGCAGAGGTCGTGAGCCGAAGCTCAACGCGAGCGAATCTAGCTAGCCTCGCCAAGACGATCAAGCAGCCAGTTCGACTTCGCGGAAAGTTCATCGTGGCCGAGGACCTGTCGTCCGTTCGATTGCGACCTCGCAGCTACGTTGACTCGTGGAACCTTGCCAACTACCAACCGCGACTTAAGCCGCCGGATACCAACTCGAGGGATCGACTCATGCCAGAATCATCAGACGACTTGAAACAGAATCCCCTTTTGGTCACCGATGGCCTGCCGCGATTTGATCAGATCAAGCCAGAGCACATCGTCCCGGCGGTACGGCTGGTGCTCGCGCAGGCCGAGCAGCGATTGACGGAGATGGAACAGCGTTTGAGCAGTCTCAACCGGCCAAGTTGGGACGACCTCATCGTGCCGCTCGAAGAACTCGATCGGCCGTTTGATTTCGCGTGGAAGCCGATCGGGCATTTGTTCGGCGTGCTCAATTCTCCGGAACTGCGAACAGCTTACGAGACAGTCTTACCGGAG
>Ga0194110_10006321_pt1 | contig 13901 bp, 10 predicted proteins | sample TA2Kig1200mmetaG_FD_146192 | JGI IMG/M metagenome (GOLD analysis project Ga0194110, IMG submission 146192) | Freshwater microbial communities from Lake Tanganyika, Tanzania - TA2015032 Kigoma Deep Cast 1200m | ecosystem: Environmental > Aquatic > Freshwater > Lake | place: Tanzania: Lake... | reverse complement strand
CGCTGTTGGCGCAGATGCTCAAGGGCATCGGTCAACTCCAGGAGGTGGGTATGCCGGTTTTTTAAAAAATCCAAGGTCTGAAATATCTCCGGCCTCAGAAAATACCGGCCGACGATGGACCGGGAGGAGGGTATTTCACTGATGGGATGCTGGGGCGCCGGTTTTTCCCTGAGTTCGTCCACCAGGAAAACTCTCGGGTGAGCTGTCTCTGCCCCCAGGCGAACCACGCCGCCTTGGAGAAGTCTGGATTTGGGCGCCGGCTCCACGGCGAATAAGGGAGCATGGTGGAGCTGTGCAAAAACCTGGCTCATGTGCTGCAATTCTCTGGGCATATCCCGGGAATACCGCCGGTCCAGCATCTCATCCGGCAAGAGAACCAGGAAATTTTCCTCTCCCACCCAGGAGGCGGCTTGCAGCACTGCGTCCCCCAGCCCCCGGGGGGCGCTTTGGACGCAGAAATCCACCGTAAAACGGGGCGCGGCGGCCAGATCCAGGGCGATCTGCAGGGGGCGGTGGAGGGCCTCGGCGGTGCCTGGGGCCAGGATCAGCATGAACTGGCAGATACCTGCGGATGCCGCCTCCGCCATCGTCTGCAGCAGCAGGCGCTGCATAATATGAAAGGCTAAGAGGCGGTGCTGCCCCCCCGCGGCCGGAATAACGGCCCGGTGCACTGGCGCCGTTAAGAATGTGGCCATGGTTTTTAAGGTCGAGGAAATGGCCGCGGCCGCCAGGTTGCGGGTTTGAGCCTCGGCAGACTCCATGGCCTGGAGAAGACGACGGATGCTCCCCTCATCCAAGCCGATGGCCTCCAGTTTGTTCCAGAGCGAAACGGCCTCCAAATCGTGGGCCGGTGCGCTCTCGCCGATCCGGGAGACCGCGGTGTCCTGACCTTTTGGGGCGCTGAGACCGGCTAACAGAGGCATGGGGGCCAGATCGCCGGCCATAAACAAGTTATCCAGTTCCTGGCCCGTAATACCCAAAGCCGAGGCCAGCTTCAGCAGCGTCTGGCGCCGGGGCCGGCGTTCGCCGCTCTCCAGACGGTTGATGTAGCTGACATCCAACCCTACCTGCTGGGCCAGGGCCCGTTGGCTCATCCCGACAGCCTCCCGGGACTGCCGCAGCAGCATACCGATCTGGGATGGCGGGTTTTTTTCCATGTCCTTTTATGGGATGCGGTTTTCAGTTTGCAGTGCTGAGGAACCGGTAATTAACCGAGAAATGCCTGCAGCAACATAAAATGAGAACCCAGAATTCATAACAGAGTCGCCACGAGATTTTTTTAAAAACGAAAAACCGGAAACCAGCTTAGTCCCCCATGGGGCGTTTGCCGTCCCAGCATTTCAGGCAGAGATCGTCCCGGGACAGTTGCAGGGCGGCCACGAAGGCCTCCAGGCTGTTGTATTTCACCGAATCGGCGCCGATATGGGCTGCTACCCAGCCCTCCAGGTCCCGGAGTTGTTCCAGGGTGATGATGTCGCCGCGGAACAAGTATTTCCGGGCCATGAGTTCTTCGTAGGTGCGGGTGGAGATGCCGAAGTCGCAAGGGTACATCAGGGGCGGGCAGGCCACCCGGACGTGCACCGCTCTGGCCCCGGCCTGTTTCAATTCATGCACCTTATTGTAAATCTGGGTCCCCCGGACTATGGAATCGTCGCACAGGATAATGCTTTTACCCTTCACCGCGTGTTGCAGCACCGCCAACTTGCGTTTGGCCATTTTTTCCCGGGCCACCTGGGTGGCCTGGGTGTAGCTGCGATCGGCATAGCGGTTGTAAAGAAAAACTTCCTGATAATTGAGGCGGGAATGCATGTGGTAGCCGATGGCGTGGGCGATGCCGGACATGGGGACCGCGGCCACCAGATCGGCTTGGACGCCGCCTTCCTCCTGGTCCCGCTGGGATAAACGGGCCCCCAGATTATACCGGGCCTGGAGCACCGGCAGGCCGTCGATGACGGAGTCCAGGCTGGCGGTGTAGGCCCATTCAAAGGCGCAATGTGCGCTCCGGGGAGAGGGAAGCTGCCTCACCGTGGTGCAGCCCCGATGATCCAGGAGGACGATTTCCCCTGGGCGAACATCCCGGACAATCTCGAATCCCAGATTGTGCAGGGCCCGGGACTCGGAGCAGACAATATACCTGCCGGGGCCATGCCCCAGAATCAGAGGACGGAGGCCGAAAAGGTCCCGGGCCGCGTAGATGCCCTCCCGGGTCAGGACCACCAGGGAATAGGCCCCTATGATTTTTTCGGCCAATCCTGCGATACCACTCACCGGATCTTTTTCTTCTAAAATTAATTTAGCTATTATTTCAACATGATAGCCCCGCCAGAAGGCCTTGCCGCGGCTCATCATGTCATCTTTTAAGGCCTTGGCGTTGATGAGGTTGCCGCTGAAAGCCACGGCGATCTCCCCGAGGCTGGACTGCCACTTCACGGGCTGCCGCTCTTTGAGGCTGACGTGGCCGATGCCCCAGCGTCCCGGCAGACTGTCCAGTTCCTGGTCAGTGAAGGTATTGAGAACCTTGCCGTGATGGGTGACCTGGTGTACTCCATCATCATAGGTGGCGATGCCGCAGTACTGCTGGCCCCGGTGCTGCAGAAAATCAATGCCCTGAAAAATTTCCCAGGCGCACGGCCCCGGTCCGTAGATGGCGAAAATTCCGCAATTGTCCTGCACGGCTTTCATGAACAACTACTCCGCAAAACAGGTGGCCAAGCAAAGCTTGGCGGAACATTGGGTTCCAGAGTACAACTCGACAACCAGTTCCTCATGGGCCGGTGGCCCACTCGTAAAGCGTGAAAAGTAATCTTGGGCGGCCCTTGGTCGCATGGAAATGGCGTGCACGACACGCCCTATAATGCTTTGTATCTTGAACCTTGAATTTTTCATGACAGGATGAAGGGGGATTTTAAAGAGTCCGCCTTTTTCCCCTTTTCTAAATGGGTCAGGGGAAGTTTTAATAAACAGGGCCCCCGGTTATGAAAATATTTTCATCGGGCAGTCTCGGGAGCCTGCCCCTTCAGCGGGATTTTCACGATAAAATTCTATCAGAAACAAAGGAATGCCGAAATGCCCCCTTATTTAATTTCCTCGTGATATTCCTGCAGGGACCGCACCTGCCCGCGGCCCTGGCGGCTGGCGGCAATGCCCCGGGCTGCGGCCAGGGCCCCGGCCAGGGTGGTGATGTAGGGTACTTTATAGGTAATGGCCGCCTTACGGATATAGGAGTCGTCGTGCTGGCTCAATTTGCCGCTGGGGGTGTTAATGACCAGATTAATTTCCCTGCTTTTTATATAGTCCACGATATGGGGCCGGCCCTCGTGCATCTTGAGGATGGGTTCCGCGGCTATGCCGTTATCGGCCAGGAAGGCGTGGGTGCCCACGGTGGCCCTGAGCTGAAAGCCCAGATAGGCAAAGAGCCGGGCTACCTCCAGGACGGCCGGGCGGTCCTGTCTGGCCACGGTGAGCAGTACCGTTCCCTCCTGGGGGAGAGTCTGCTGGGCTGCTTCCTGGGCCTTGTAATAGGCCGCGCCGAAGGAGTCGGCCATTCCCAGCACCTCTCCGGTGGAGCGCATCTCCGGTCCCAGGAGCGGGTCCACTTCGGGAAACATGTTAAAGGGGAATACCGCTTCTTTTACCCCATAATGAGGAATGAGCTTCGGCTTCAGGTTCAGATCGGCCAGCTTTTTGCCTAACATCAGCTGGGTGGCCAGGCGGGCCATGGGAATGTTGCAGACCTTGGACACCAGGGGCACGGTGCGGGAGGCCCGGGGGTTGGCTTCCAGGACATACACCGTGTCCTGGGCGATGGCGTACTGGATATTCATCAGGCCCACCACCTTGAGTTCCATGGCGATGCGGCGGGTATATTCGTAGATCGTTTCCAAGTGCTTGGGGGGAATGCTGATGGGGGGGATGACACAGGCCGAATCGCCGGAATGAATGCCCGCCAGTTCGATGTGCTCCATGACTGCGGGCACGAAGGCATCTTCACCGTCACTGACTGCGTCGGCCTCGGCTTCGATGGCGTTTTCCAGAAACCGGTCCATAAGAATAGGCCGTTTCCGGCTCACCCCGACCGCCGCGGCCACGTAGCGCTGCAGCATGGTGTCGTCATAAATCACCTCCATGGCCCGCCCCCCCAGCACATAGGAGGGGCGGACCATGAGGGGGTAACCCAGACGGTGGGCCACCTCCAAGGCTTCTTCCAGGTCTGCGGCCATGTCCGATTCCGGCTGGGGGATGCCCAGGCGGGCCATCATCTGCCGGAAACGGTCCCGGTCTTCGGCCAGGTCAATGATGTCTGGGGTGGTCCCTAAGATATTCACGCCCGCGGCGGCCAGTTCATTGGCCAGGTTCAACGGGGTCTGGCCCCCGAACTGGACGATCATGCCCTCGGGTTTTTCTTTTTCATAAATGCTCAGCACGTCTTCCACGGTGAGGGGCTCGAAATAGAGTTTATCCGAGGTGTCGTAGTCCGTGGACACAGTCTCGGGATTGCAGTTCACCATGATGGATTCGAAGCCTTCGTCACGCAGGGCAAAAGCGGCATGGACGCAGCAGTAATCGAATTCGATGCCCTGACCGATGCGGTTAGGCCCGCCCCCCAGGACCATGACCTTGCGCCGGCTGCTGACCGGCGCCTGATCCGGGGCGTTGTAGGTGGAATAATAATAAGAGGCATTTTCCACGCCGCTCACCGGCACCGGCTCCCAGGCCTCCTTTAATCCCAGGGCCAGGCGGTGCTGCCGTATTCTCTCCTCCGGGACTTCCAGGAGTTTGGCCAGGTAACGGTCGGCAAAACCGTCCTGTTTGGCCTGTCGCAAAAGCGCTTCCGGGATTTCCTGCCCCCGGTGGGTGAGGATTTCCTCCTCCAGGGCCACCAACTCCTGCATCTGCTGAATAAACCAGGGTTTGATATGGGTCAGCCGGGAGAGTTCATCAATGGCCGCCCCTTGCCGCAGGGCTTCGTACATCAGGAACTGGCGTTCACTGGTGGGCTCCCGGAGCTGAACCATGATCTCCTCCAGGGGCAGGGTGTAGAAATCCTTGGCAAAACCCAGCCCATGGCGACCGATCTCCAGGGAGCGGATGGCCTTTTGCAAGGCCTCTTTATAAGATTTGCCGATGCTCATGACCTCGCCCACGGCCCGCATCTGGGTGCCCAGCCGGTCCACCGAACCGGGGAATTTTTCAAAGGCCCAGCGGGCGAACTTCACCACCACATAATCGCCCCAGGGGGTGTATTTTTCCAGGGTGCCCTCCCGCCAGTAGGGGATCTCATCCAGGGTCAACCCCCCGGCTAAGAGCGACGACACCAGGGCGATGGGAAAACCCGTGGCCTTGGAGGCCAATGCCGAAGAGCGGGAAGTGCGGGGGTTGATTTCGATGACCACCACCCGTCCGGTCTTGGGGTCGTGGGCAAACTGGATGTTGGTGCCGCCGATAACCTGGATGGACTCCACGATGGCGTAGGAATACTGCTGCAGGCGGGCCTGCAGGGACGGTTCCACCGTAAGCATGGGCGCGGTGCAGAAGGAATCTCCGGTGTGTACCCCCATGGCGTCCACGTTCTCGATGAAACAGACGGTGATCATCTGATTTTTGGCGTCCCGGACCACTTCCAGTTCCAGTTCTTCCCAGCCCAGGACAGACTCTTCCACCAGAATCTGCCCCACCAGGGAAGCCGACAGACCCCGGGAAGCCACGGTGCGCAATTCTTCCAGGTTGTAGACCAGGCCGCCGCCCCAGCCTCCCATGGTATAGGCCGGGCGGATGACCACCGGATAGCCCAAGTCGTCGGCGATGCGCTCCGCCTCCTCCAGATTGAGGGCGATGGCGCTTTTCGGCATTTCTATACCCAGGCGGTTCATGGTTTCCTTGAAGGCCAGGCGGTCTTCGCCCCGCTCGATGGCGTCCACCTCCACCCCGATGATCTTGACGCCGTATTTTTCCAGGACTCCGGCCCGGGCCAGCTCCGAGGAAAGATTGAGGCCGGATTGCCCCCCGAGATTGGGAAGCAGGGCGTCGGGACGCTCTTTTTTAATGATTTCCGTCATGGTGGCCAGATTCAGGGGGTCAATATAAGTGTAATCCGCCATGCCAGGGTCGGTCATGATAGTGGCGGGGTTGGAGTTGACCAGGACGATTTTATAGCCGAGCTGCCGCAGGGCCTTGCAGGCCTGAGTGCCGGAATAGTCAAATTCGCAGGCCTGGCCGATGACGATAGGCCCGGAGCCTATGATCATAACCTTGTTGATATCGGTGCGCCGGGGCATTGCAGCCTCCTTCCTTAACGAAGCGCGGTCAGGATGATATTTATTAAATCATTTTTTTGCTTCTGGGAATATAGAAGAGAGGTGCTGGCCTGTCAAGAACTCTTCAGAATACCCAACAAATTATCATACCGGGTTCATGGGATTTTAACGGGATTCTCTTGCTTTACCCCACCATCCTAAGTTACATTAGCCATTATTTTGCTGCCCCCAGACCGGCAGCCCGCTGAGAGCGGAACCCTGGGCTTTGAACCTTGAACTTTGAACTATGTATATGCATCTGACCCCCGAAGCGGCTGTCTGTTCCGCCTGGCGCCCCTGCTGGCCCCGGCCGGGACAGAGACTGCTGCGGCTGGCATACTCCCGGACCTTCCCGATAAGCCATCCCAGCACCCGGCTCTGCCTGGAGCTGCTCCGGGAGGCCTGCCAGGAGCGCGCTGTCTTGTCCCTCCTGGACGTGGGCTGCGGTTCCGGGATTTTGGCCTTGACGGGGGCCCTGTTGGGGGTGCCCTGGAATGTCGGCTGCGATCCGGCCGCGGCCGCACTCCGGGTGTCCCAGGCCAATGCCCGCCGCAACCGCCTGGAGGACCCGGTCTCCTGGGTGCAAGGCTCCACCGAGGCCCTGCGGGGGACCTTCGACCTGGTGGTGGCCAACCTCCCTTTTCCGCTGCAGGTGGCCAAAAGGACGGAACTGCTTAGATTGGTGGATGGACACGGGAGGGTGATCCTTTCGGGTTTCCGTGACACCCAGGAACAAGAACTCACCGACTTTTATCTGTCCCAGGCCTGGCGGCTGCAACGGCGCCTGACCCGGGAACGGTGGGAGCCGGAAGTGCCGGCGGAGTTAAGTTACACCTGGGTGGGGCTGTATTTTGTCCCGGCCGGATCAGGGCCGCTGCAGCAATAAAATAGGGTCGCATGGGACCGCCGGAGATGGCTTGCCCGACCCGCCCTGAAATTCTGCCAGCTATTTTCCTATCTTTGAACCATGAACTTTGAACTTCTCAGACCAGTGATTGAGGGAGATTCACATGACTGTATTTAAAACCCCCCGGGCCGACCGTGATTTCGAGGCTTACAAGCTTATCTTGGATCTCTGGGTCCGGGAAAATCCCATCAAACATAATAATATGAATGCCTTTCTGGCGGTAAACAGCCTCTTACTGATGGCCGTCACCCTGGGCCGGGGCTTCACTCCGGCAAGCTGGCCCCTGTATGCCGGGGGCGCTCTCCTGGCCGCGGTCTGGATGCCGCTCCTGGGCCGTGTTACTTTATCCCAGAAAATCTGGGGGCTGAAACTCCAGGAATACGTCAGTCTGCACCCCAACGATGAGCGTTTTACCCTTCATGACGGCACGTTTCAGAGGTTGCAGGCGTCCTCTCTAGTGCGATTCTGCGGCGGCTTGCCATCCAGCGTCTATCTGCTGGGTATACCTCTGCTTATCGGCCTCTTTTGGCTGGCCTTGCTGGCTTATTTTTCCTTATGGAGCCAATAATGCGAGTTTCCTCTGCAAAATTATTACGCCACCACTCAATTTATGACTATGAACAGGCCGACTGTGCGCCCCCTAAGCTCCACGTCGTGTTTTTAGGTAATTTTTATGACTTATAAGTTACCCGCGAACCATGAAAATATCCTTGCCCCCCTCACCCCGACCCTTTTCCCCGCCAGTGGGGGGGAGTGAGGGGGTTAAAGGGCGATTAAGAATGAATTTCACTTAAAAATCTGACAGTTATGCAAGGCAAAAAGAAATCCACATCCACCAGCGCCTTCGGCTCGCCGGGGCGGCGCAGCCATGACGCCTCCTCGTTTTACCAGAGCAGATTGTACCAGGAGGTGCCACAGGAAAAGACCGCCAGCCAGGCGGAAAACCCTATACCACCTAAGCACCTCGACACCGTCTGGTGCCGGTCCGCGGAACAGATGCCGGATCTTCCTGACGCCAGCGTGCACCTGATGGTGACCTCGCCGCCGTATAATGTGGGCAAAGACTACGATCAGGACTTCACCCTAAGGGAGTATCTGGCTTTTCTGCAGCGGGTCTGGCGGGAGGTGCACCGGGTGCTGGTCCCCGGGGGGCGGGCCTGCATCAATGTGGCCAATTTAGGCCGGAAGCCGTATATCCCGCTGCACAGCCACATCATCACGGGCATGCAGGAAATCGGCTTTTTAATGCGGGGCGAGATCATCTGGAACAAGGCCGGCAGCGCCAGCCCCTCCACGGCCTGGGGGAGTTGGCGCTCCCCGGCCAACCCCACTCTGCGGGACGTGCACGAGTATATCCTGGTTTTCTCTAAAGACAGCTTTTCCCGTCCCAACCCGAATAAACGGGCGAGCACCATCGCCAGAGAGGAATTTCTGGAGTTCACCAAGAGCGTCTGGACCTTCCCGGCGGAGCCGGCCCGAAAGGTGGGCCACCCGGCCCCGTTCCCGGTGGAACTCCCCTACCGGCTGATCCAGCTCTACACCTTTGCCGGGGAAGTGGTCCTGGACCCTTTCCTGGGGAGCGGCCAGACGGCCCTGGCGGCTCTTAAGGCCGGGCGCCATTACGTGGGGTACGAGATTGAGCCGGACTATATCGCCTTGGCCGAAAAGCGGATGCAACAGGTTATCAGGGAGACCAGGCTCCAGGGGAGGCTGGAACTGGATGAACCGGCAATCTGAGGGACTTTTGGGCCCCTCTCGGCGCGGCAAACTGGTAAATTGCAGAGGTTAGTGGGAAGGTAACGGCTCACTGCAGCTGTTGAGGGCCGCCTCTCGGCGAGCATCTAAAAATGCCTGCAAAATCAGGACGGCGGCCAGCTTGTCGATGACCAGGCGCCGTTTCCGCCGGCTGACGTCCGCCTGTATTAAGACCCGCTCCGCCTGCAGGGTGGTGAGCCGTTCGTCCCAGGTGTGCACCGGTATACCCAGGCGCTCCCGCAAGGCCTCGGCCCAGGCCAGCACCTCGGCCGCCGCGTCCCCTAAACGCCCGTCCAGATGCCGGGGCAGGCCGAGGACGATTTCCTGGACTTCGTGCTTCCCGGCCAGTTCCACCACCTGATCCAGGTCGCGCTCCCCTCCCCGCCTTTGGAGCACGGTCAAACCCTGGGCGGTCAGACCCAGGGCATCGCTCAGGGCCAAGCCGATGCGCTTTGCTCCCAGATCAAGCCCTAAAATGCGGGTGTAAGAGGTCATTTCCACTCCCTCTGCCAGGAAAATTTGCCGGTGAGAACCTGTTTGACTTCTTGCAGAATGTAAGGGGAAATGACATTGCGGATCAGCCCGGTTCTGGCCATCTCCAGAATATCTTTGGGTCTGCCGCCGAAATTAAGGGCCGAAATAATTACATTAGTGTCAATGACCACTCGGGCTCTGCCCTTGTCGACGGAATTCGTCAAGCACACGCTCCACGTCTTTGTCGGTGAGGCCCTGTTCCTGAGCTTTCAGGCGCCCATAGCGATAAAGCCGCTCCCATTTTTTTTCCTCAATATATCTGCGGATAGCCTCGCGAAAGAACTCACTGCGGCTCCGCTTTTCTTCTTTGGCCAGCTTTTCCGCTTCGTCCAAAAGTTCAGGCAGCAGGGAAATGGTAACAAGCTTGGTGGTTCTCACAACAGGGCTCCTTAAGGCGGAATGAGTATTACACTGACATACAATTTAACACAGATTTGTTATCTGTCAAATTGAACTAAAAAAGCCTCTGTTTGAATTAGGTGTAAGCGTTCAGCCGTCAGCTAATACTTTTAATTCAAATAGTTATTCCAAGATGGCAGATCGCTGGCTTCTCGATTATTTTGCCTAAACCATTGTTTTTGCTGAAAGCTGATTGCTAATTGCTGAACGCCTACAATTAGGTTTCCTCCCAAGTGTGACAAGGCTAATTGCCTCTCGTTCGTCTATCCCACGAATCAAGCTTCTCCGGCTTCTTGAGGCTCCCCCTCCTCCCCCAGGGGCAAAATGGCCGTTTCGATATCCTCCAGGATCTTGTGGCGGTAGTAGCCGGCCTGGTCTGCCTTGGCCATGACCATATCCAGTTGCCGGGTGTGGACGCTGATGTACCCTAGAATGCGAAGGCGGGACAACATATATTCTTTGTCGCCGATGTCCATGCGGGCGAAGACGGAATCCTCTTTGATATCCACCTTAAAATCGTACATTTCCAATACTTCCTGCACCAGACGGGCCCGGGCCATGCGCCGGGGATAGTCCGCGGCCCCGCCCTTGAAGGCAAAGCGCAGATAATTTTCGTGGGGGTTGTCCCCCACCAGGGCCTCCACCGTGGAAAAGTGGAAGCCGAAGCGGGAAGTCAGGTTGCAGAAGTTTTTAGAGATCATGAAATAATTGATGTTGCCGAATACCGACGGCCCGGTGACTTCGAGATTGCGATTGGTGGCGGCCTGGCCGATGATGGCCATGAAGCCGCCGGCGTCCACCGGGGGCGGTCCTTCCCATTTTACGGTGTTGATCCCCTCCCACAGGGCCAGCATGGGCACCGAGGCGATCTTGGAAATATGTATCTCCCGGTCCGGGGTGTCCTCCGTAAAGCCGTCTTCCAGGTCCAGGACAAACCACTGCATGGGGACCTCGGCCACCAGGCGCTTGATAAAATGTTTGGCCAGGTTCTTGTTCTTTTCGTAATCGAACAACTCCTTTACCGATACCTCATGGACATAGCGGGTGATGTCGTGCAGGGTGCGGCAGTTTTTGATGCGGAAATCCGGCCCGTCCGGGTTGGTGAGGTTCAAGGGGGTGATATGGGCCATGACCTCCTTCAGGGTTTCGTACACCGGCGTCCCCACCATAAGGTTGGCCTGGCGGTTCCCCAGGGCCAGCAAACTTTCCACCCGGCCCTCGTAGATGGTGTGGCCCTCGGCGTCCACGGTGATGATATCCCCATTCTTGATCTTCTTGGTGGCCTCGCCGGTGTTGAACAGGGCCGGGAGGTGAAATTCCCGGGAGACGTTGGCCAGATGGCCGGTGATGCCCCCCCGGTCGGTAACCACCGCCACGGCCCGGGACAATACCGGGGCCCAGTTCGGGTGGGGAAAAGCTGTTACCAGAACCGCGCCCTCCGGAAATTGCAGCAGGTCAAGGTTGTTGGCCACAATAGAGGCCGGTCCCGCAGCCACCCCGGGGCTGGCCATTTCCCCGCCCCGCAGGATGATGGGGGCTTCGATGCCAGAAGCGATGTCCCGCTCCGGGCGGTCAGCCACCGTCATCTGCTGCAGGGGGCGGCTCTGCAGGATATAAATATTCCCCGCCTGGTCGATGGACCATTCGATGTCCTGGGGGGACTGGAAATGTTCTTCCAGGCGCAGGGCGTAGCGGGCCAGTTCCAGGGCCTGCTCGTCGGTGATGGCCGCCAGGGTGCTGGCCTCATCGGTGACCTCCCGGCAGACGCCCTCCTCGGGGAGGCAGATAAACTTATGTTTCTTGTCGGCAATGTCCTTTTTCAGGATGCTCAGCGGCTCCTGCCGGGAAATGACCATAAGGTCCGGGGTGGCGCTGCCGTCCACCACGGTCTTGGCCAGGCCGTGCACCGCGTTAATGAACACGGCGTCACTGCGGATGTCCATGGGGTTGCGGGAGTACATGACTCCCCCGGCGGCCGCGTCCACCATCTCCATGCACCCCACGCACATGGCCACGTCTTCGTCCCGGATACCTTTATGCAGACGGTAGGTGATGGCCGTCAGGGCGTATTTGCTGGCCACGATCTCTTTATAGACCTGCAGCAGATGCTCCGGGCTAACGTTGAGCTCCGAGCGGTACTGACCGGCAAAGGAAGTCTGGGCGCTGTCTTCGCCGATGGCGCTGGAACGCAGCGACACCCGCACCTCCCGGCCCACCGCGGCCGCCAGATTCTTATAGGCCGCCATGATCTCGGCGCCCAGATCCTCGGGCACCTCGGAATTGATGATGTTCATCTGGATTTCAGAGCTCAGACGGTAGAGGTCGGCCATTTCCTCGGCCTCCACGGCCTGCAGCCGCCGGTTGATTTCCTCCTGGAGGTTGTTGTAGGCCAGGAAGCGCTCGTATCCCGCGGCGGTGACTACAAAGCCCTGGGGCACCGGAATCCCCTCCACCCGGCTGATGAGCTCCCCCAGATTGGCCATTTTGGAGCCCACCGCGTCGGCCATTTCTTTATCGGTGCGGGATAAGGGCAGGACGAATTCCGTCAGCGGCGGCGGGGCCTTGCGGCTCAGGGTCTGGTCGATGTTTTCCTTAATACCCTCGAACACCGTCTCCAACTGCTGGTATTTGTCCCCGGCCAGCTCCCCCAGATACTTAATCATGGCATATACATTGACGCAGATGGCAGTGCAGTGGGAGCGGACAAAGGCCATGCCGAAACTATAATTGCCGTAGGCGGCGGACTCCATATCGCTCATGAGCTGCAGGGCAGTGTTGTTGGCCGCCAGGAGCATCTTGAAGGCCTGATAGCGCCGGCGGAACACGGCCCGCAACTCCTCCACGGTGGGGGCCGGGGGACGTGAGAAAACGCTTTTTAATTTGGCAAGCAGACCGGTCATGGGAGCTTCCTCAGCAGGATTTCCTGAATTATATCATCTGTAACCAGGTTGCCAAGCAGCAAACGGAGGGGCAGACTCTTTATGGCACTGAACCCCTTGCAAAACGGCAGGCCTGTTCGCCTTGAAAATCCCCTGTTGTAGGGGCGGGTCTGAGACTCGCCCCTACAAACTTTTACACCCTGTAAAATAAATGGACACACTGAGGCCGGGAATTGATCCCGCAGGGATAGATTTGTGCAGTTTTTCAGCAAGTCCCGGTTTTTCCCATTTTGGCACATGGATTGCAAGTTTTTTTCTAGTTTAACTTTTTTCTTTGCAGATGCCAAAGATTCTGATACAAGAGGATGTGAATATTTTCATTAATCCTCTTTTTTTTGGGCTCACTCCTGCTCTGGGCTTAAAGGGGCGGGAAGCTAATATACCAGGCAGCATTTATAATAATAAGATCATAAGGAGGTTAGGTTTTCTATGAGTCGCGGCCAACGTCTGTTTTCCATGCTGAAAATGGCTGCGGAGCACCATGCCCGTTGGGAGATAGAAATGTCCAACAACATCGTGCGCAACCGCAAAAAATTACTGTTATTATTGATTCTCTGCCTGCCCATCCTGGGGTTCTGGGGCTACACCTGGGCGGCCGGAGACATCCTGGGCGGCAAGACCGCTTTCGCCCCGGCCTTTTATACCCCAGGGATCTTTTTCGCCACCATCTTCATCGGCCTGGCCGCGGGTCTGGTCACCGGCTGCATCGGCGCCGGGGGCGGCTTTATCATTACCCCGGCCCTGATGAGCGCCGGCATTAAAGGCATCCTGGCCGTAGGCACCGACCTGTTCCATATTTTCGCCAAGGCCATCATGGGCACCGCGGTCCACAAAAAGATGGGGAACGTCTCGGTAAAACTGGCCATCGCCTTCCTGGCCGGCTCCCTTATCGGCGCCACCGGCGGCGGCATGCTTAACCGCTGGGTTTATGACACCAACCCGGTATTAAGCGACCTGTTCATCTCCCTGGTCTACGTCTTCCTGCTGGGCTTCCTGGGCTTTTACTCCATGGCCGACTTCCTGAAACTGCGGAAGGCCGGGGCGGACACCAAGATCCAGGATCCCCACGCCCAC
>Ga0194110_10006320_pt1 | contig 13901 bp, 15 predicted proteins | sample TA2Kig1200mmetaG_FD_146192 | JGI IMG/M metagenome (GOLD analysis project Ga0194110, IMG submission 146192) | Freshwater microbial communities from Lake Tanganyika, Tanzania - TA2015032 Kigoma Deep Cast 1200m | ecosystem: Environmental > Aquatic > Freshwater > Lake | place: Tanzania: Lake... | reverse complement strand
TGCGGCTATCCTTTCATTCCAATCATGGTAAGGGTAAGCCGAATCCTGTAATTCAATATCCTCCAGCCAGGGATTTTCCCGGGGAGGTTGATAAAAATGCCCGTGTATACAAATATAGCTTTCCATTATGTTATTCCATTTCCCTACTCAAACAGATACAGGAGAAAGGCGCCAAGGTAATGTCATCTCCCTCCAGATAATCATCGGTCCCCAGAGCCGGCGCGCCGGGACCGGCCCAGCGGATATCGGCGGAATCCAGGCGGAGCCGCCAGACCCCGGCGGGCGTGGGAGCCGGTAATGATTGAGGCTTGTCACTGAAATTTAAGATAACGCCATAGTGCTGCTCGTCGTTTCCATACAGGAGGCTGAGAGCGGCCTGGCGGTGATGGACGGTTACCAGGGGGTACGAGCCGCCCAGATCCGCTTTCTCGATCATCTCCCGGCGCAGCCTGAAGAGGAGCTGATAAAAGCGCCGCAACACCTGGTGGCGGCCCCTCTGCTGCAAAACGGGATTGGGGCGGCTGCGCTGAAACGTTTCCGGGTCCTGGGGGTCCGGCGGTTCTTGCTGCCACCCGAAGGCAGCGAACTCCTGGGCCCGGCCCCGGCGCACCGCCTCGATGAGGTCCGGATCGTCGTGGCTGACAAAATAGAGAAACGGGGCGGTCTCTCCATACTCTTCACCCATAAAGAGCAGCGGGGTGAAAGGGGAAAGAATCACGGCCGCGGCGGCCAGTTTCTGGCCCTCAAAGGAAGTCAGCCGACTCAGGCGCTCCCCCAGGAGCCGGTTGCCGATCTGATCGTGATTCTGGGCAAAGGCCACAAAACGGCAGGGCAGGATATCCCGGGAGGAAGAGCCGTGCCGGCGCCGGCGATAACCGGAATACTGCCCGGAGTAGATAAAACCCTCGCGATAAGCCTTGGCCAGGTGCTCCAGGCCGCCGAAGTCTTCATAATAGCCGTCCCGTTCCCCGGTGAGCAGAACCCGCAAGGCATGGTGGAAATCATCCAGCCAGTGGCAATCCAGGCCATAGCCGCCCACCTCCGGCGGTCTGAGGTGTTTGACGTCGTTAAGGTCGCTCTCCGCCATCAGGTAGACCCGGCGACCCAGACGGGCCGCCTGCTGATGCACCGCGGCACCCAACTCCGCCAGGAACGGCTGGGCCGAATTGTCCATGACGGCGTGCAAAGCATCCAGCCGCAAGGCGTCGATGTGAAATTCCTTTATCCAAAAAAGGGCGTTGTTGATAAAATACTCCCTCACCCAGTCGCAATAAGCCTGGTCATAATTGATGGCCTGGCCCCAGGGGGTCCGGTAACAGTCGGTAAAATAGGGTCCGAAATCCCCTAAATAGTTTCCTTCGGGACCCAGGTGGTTGTAGACCACATCCAGGATGACGGCCAGGTTCAGGCGGTGGCAGGCGTTCACCAGCCTTTGCAGCCCCTGGGGGCCGCCGTAGGAGTTGTGCACCGCATAAGGATAGACCCCGTCATACCCCCAGTTGCGGTCTCCGGGGAACTGGGCCACCGGCATCAACTCAATGGCGGTGACGCCTAATTCCTGCAATTCCCCTAAACGGGGGATGATGCCGTCGAAATCGCTCTCCGGAGTGAACGTCCCCACGTGGAGTTCGTATATCACATAGTCCTGCAGGGAAAGGCCGATCCAGGTCTGGTCTTCCCAGGGAAAGTCCAGACTCACCACCTGGGAAGGCCCGTGCACCCCCTCGGGTTGCCATCGGGAGGCCGGGTCGGGGCGGTCCAGCTCCCCGTTTAGACGGTAATAATAGAGGCTTCCGGGGGATATCCTTTCGAACAGGCCGAAAAAATAACCCCCCGCCTTTTTCAACGGGAGCAGTCGCTCCAGGGGAGAAAGCACCCTGACTTCTACGGTCTCGGCCCTGGGAGCCCAGACGCGGAAGGCGCAACGGTTCTCATCCTGATAACTGGCCCCGAGTATCTCAGAAAACCTCACGACACACCTCCGACTCCCCAAAAAGACGGCCTGTTGGTTGCGGGGTGCAGGGCATGATGGCGTACACGCCGGGAAAGGGGAAAAAATTAGAAGTTGGCTGGAAAGTTGCGTAACTACGATTCAGCGAGTTTCGGTTAACGTTATTTCAGATAGATTACTGAAAAATAGCTCATCGGTTGTGGGCGGCAGAAAGCAGCCATCATCGCCTCAGGCAGTCTTGGTGAAGGCGATTATAGCAAAAAATCTTAAAATTGACAACTTCTCCTTACTTTACAAGGACAGGACAAATGCTTAATTACAGGAAAGGTCCATGACCTAGGGGGCCCCCCCGATGATTAAAATCCCCCCTGACCTCCCTTTAGAAAAGGGGGGAATTGAGGTAGACTTTAAAAGTCCCCCTTTTGTAAAGGGGGATTTAGGGGCAATACTGTTCACTTAAGCTAAAAGCAAGATTACTGGTGGCACAGGCTTTCCAGCCGGATCGAGATCCTGTGCAAGGCGTGCCCGGCCCGCCCTCCGACTCATCTGCGTGCCCCAGTTTCCCTATTTTCGACCTGGTGCTCTGGTGGACTCCGGGCAAGGGAACAATACCATTTTTATCAAGATTAAGGAGAAAACCATGTCGCAGCTTAAACCAGGGGATCAAGCCCCGGATTTTACTCTCACCGATCAACAGGGACAGACCGTCACCCTGGCTGATTTTCAGGGGAAAAAAATACTGCTGTTCTTCTATCCCAAGGCCTTGACCTCGGGATGCACCAAGCAGGCCTGCAGCGTCCGGGACGCCCGGGAGGAGTTGGCGGATTTGGGGGTGATTGCCCTGGGCATAAGCCCGGACCCGGTGGACTTGCAGAAGAAATTCGCGGGCAAGCACACCCTCGGGTTTCCCCTGCTCTCGGACCGGGACCACGCGGTGGCCTCGGCTTACGGCGTCTGGGGCGAAAAATCCATGTACGGTAAGAAATATGAAGGCATCATCCGCTCCGCCTTTCTCCTGGACGAGGATGGCAGGATCATCCAGGCCTGGTATAAAATCAGCCCGGAGCAGACCGTGCCCCGGATGAAACAGGCCCTGGCCGGGGGGTGAGGGAGAGACAGGAAAAAGGGAAAAGGGAAAAGGGCAGAGGGAAGAGGCGTCGGTAATGCCAGGCCGCTATAGGGCGGCTCGTGGCCGGCGACATGGCCTGCACGGCACGCCCTATAAGCCCGGATCTTTGAAGCGTGGACTTCGAACTTTGCACAGGTTTTACGAGTTATACCACGTTCGGTTTGGAATCCAACCCTCTGGTATCTCAACTATCTAAAAATAGACAATATTTTAACCTGAAACTGGAAACCGGAAACGGTATTAGAGGGAAAAAATTTTTTCGGCGCCTTCGTTCCAGCCCTGCCAGAGGAAATCATCCAGGCGGTTATCTGCCAGGACACGGAAGGCATACCTGGCCTGCTCGATATAAAAAGCGCAGTACGGCGCCGGCGCCGCCATAGTTCCTGTGGTGGTATAGACTTCCGCAGGGCAGGGGGAGCCGCAGAAATGGCGGATGGCGCAACTGCCACAGGGCTCAAAGTCTTCCACCTTTCTGGTAGTGACCGGTCGGAAAGCCACGGAATCGAGCACTTCCGGAAGATCATCCTGAAAAACATTCCCTCCTTTGAACTCCGGCAGGCCGATGAATTCACTACAGGGGAAGAGGTCGCCGTTGGCCGCCAGGGCTAAAAAGCAACGCCCGCCGCCACACGGGGAGATATCGCACATCAGCCGACGGGCCGTGGGCGCGGCGATGGCCAGGAGAATGTTAGCGAAGTTGGCGATGACGAGTTTCCGGCCGGTCTCCTGATAGAGTTCCCAGGTGCGGTCCAGGGCCTTGATAAAGCGCTGGGCCAACTCATGGTCCTCCGGTTTTAGCTGCCGACCGCCCGGCTGGGTGCAGCGCACCGGGTTGAGCAGGGCCATATCAACTCCAACACCATGAAAAAACTCGACAATATTAGTGAGATGTCCCACGTTTGCCTGGGTCACGGTGCAGATGACGCTGTAGTTGGCATACCCGGTCAGTTTTTTTAAAACTTCCGTTACCTGGCCGAAAACGCTTTTCCTACCCCAGGTCTGCCGGGTCCGGTCATGGAGCGCGGCCAGATGCGCGTCCAGGGAAATTCCCAGGCTGACGTTGTGCTCCCGGATGAAATCGAGGGCCCCATCATCCAGCAGGGTGGCGTTGGTCTGGATGCCGAACCGGAAGTGTTGACCGAATTTCTCTATGGCGGCAAAGATGACATCTTGTCGGAGCATGGGTTCACTGCCGTGAAAAATAATCTGGGGTAGGAACACCCCGGCCTGCTGGTCGGTCTGAAAATACCCGGCCAGGATTTCCAGGGCTCGGAACACGTCCGCGACAGGCATATCCGCCCCGGAGCGGCGCATGTCCTCGGGCAGGTAACAATAATGACAATTGAGGTTGCAGCGCTCCGTGGGGTTAAAATAGACCGCCGAGGGCTTCAGGCCGAAACGCAGGGCCTGCATTTCCGCCTGCAACCTGTCCTGGTGCGACGAAAAGGCCTGGGCCAGTTCTTCTCCCAAAAGGAAGGATGCCGCCTGATTTCGGGGCGCCAGGGTCCAGAAGGCGCTGTCAGCCTGGATCACCGCCACATAATCGGAGTGGCCGATATCACAAAGGTCAAACCGGGGGCCCGGCCCCACATTGACCCGGGCCCCGTGAGGGTTAAGAGCGGAATTCAACGATAATACCCCTTTAGGAATTTTTCTTATCCAACAGAATGTAATGGGCAAGACCGGTATTGTCACCGTTCAGCCCGCAACTGTAACGGAAACCGAAGGGTTTGGGCTCCCTGGAAGTAATTTGTGCCTCGTACCTCTGATTGTGCTTTCCCATTGTTTGTTTTTCCTCCTTTTTTTGAATAGTTCTAAATAAATAAGGGAGTCCCGTACGTAGACGGAACTCCCTTTACCATCGGCAGCTCAGTTATCGGCAGCAAGCAGGTCTTCTGGCTTTCGGCTCAACCGGGCCTGATCAGCCTTCCCATGAAGGTTAACCTACACAGTGGCCGGGTTCTATCCCTTGATCAGCCCGTCCCCGATTACAGCGGCGGGACCGCCACGGACTTGCACCGTGTTCCGAGATGCTTACTGAATCATTTATACCTCATTTTTAAAAGTATTGCAAGGCCAATAATCCTAAAATTTTTCTCCCCTGGAAGGCGATGACTATTTTTCATCATTTTCCGCCAGACAGGGGGGCAGCGTAGTCGTCAGTTTATCCGGCCAGCTATAGGCGCAGTGGTAATAAAAAGGGTCGTCAATGAAGCAGACGCTGAATTCCTCATAAATCAGATAAGCGCAGCGGAAACAGCACTCCGGCAACTCGTCTTTGAGACAGAAGGGCACGCTGTGCTGCCCAATGCGGAACTCTTCAGGCTTAATCATAAATTTTTTCCAGTGTTGAGAGGGATTATTTCTGATCAGTTTTCTGGCTAGACATGATCTCTAAGGCTAGCGGTCCTGTTAGGTCCATCCACCACCATTTCCGCGCCGAGGGGCAGGATGAAGTTGTCCGGCTGGTGGCCGGCGGGCAGGCCGGCCAGGACCGGAATCCCTAAAGATTTCCCCATTTCGGCGAATAGCTCCCAGACCTGCTGTTGTTTGCCGCAACAGGTGAAACTTCCCAGGACCATGGCTTTCAGACCGGAGAGGCTGCCGGACAAACGGAGGTGCTGCAGCAGGCGGTCCAGGCGGTACGGGGCCTCGTTGTGGTCCTCCAGAAACAGCACCTGACCGGTCAGGGAAAGGGCAAAGGGCGTGCCCAGGAGATGGCAGATGGTGGTGAGGTTGCCGCCGATGAGAGGGCCACAGGCATATCCAGGGGCCAACACCTGGAGGTCCCGGAAGCAGACGCAGGATGGCTCCGGCCGGGTAAGCACCCGGAAAAAGTGGTCCCGGGCCCGGCTTGATATCTCCCCCAGGTGGGCCACGGTGGGCCCGTGAAAGGTGACCACCCCGGCTTGCTGGGTAAAGCGGCACAACAGATTGGTAATGTCGCTGAAGCCGATAAAATACCGGGGACGAGCCGCCAGCAGGGAGTAGTCCAGGTGCTCTAAGATCCGGAGGGTGCCGTAGCCCCCCCGGGCGCAGATTATCCCTTTAACCTCGGTGTCCAGGAGGGATTGCTTTAAAAACTGGCAGGCCTGCAGATCGGCATCACCTTGAAAAGGCCGGGGCATAAAGATTTCCGGACCATGAGACAGGCGGAAGCCCCACTTTTCCAGCCAGGCGGCCCCGGCGGCAAACAGGTCCGGGGCCACCGGGCTGGCCGGGGCCACCACGGCCAACCGGTCCCCCGATTTTACCGGGGCCGGCCAGATGATGGCTTTTTTCGAATAGCTTGACGTCGGTTCCGGAGTCATAAGAACATTTCCCTGGCAGGCGCCAACCTCCAGTTCTGTGCCATCGCTGCGGCGACCTGGAGGTCGGCGCTGCTATCGGGACACATCGCCGCAGTAACGCAAATAGCTTGTTAACTGTCTTATCTTAACGTATTATAGCTGAAACAGGCAAGACTGAATGGCATGGATATGAGTAACAGTGTCAGAGGGGGCAACCACTCTGTTCTCATTGCGGCGGTATTTCTTCTGTTCCTGGCCCTGGGAACTTTTTTCCGGCTCTATGGCCTGGGGGACCGGAATCTGTGGACGGACGAGGCCTGGGTGGCCGTGGCCGCGACCCAGCCCACGCCGGCCCTGGCCTGGCAGGAAGGCAAGTCCACCCCGCCCCTTTACCTGCTGACGGTATGGCAGATGGCGCAGTTAGCCGGGAAGAGTGAGGCGGTCCTGCGTTTCACCTCAGTGCTGTTCGGCCTGGGCGCCCTGCTGCTGTTCTGGCCACTGGCCCGAGCTCTGCTTCCTCCCGGCGGGGCCCTGGCGGCCTTCGCCCTGGCCGGCGTTTCCACCCGCTGGGTTTATTTTTCCAAGGAATTGAAGCAGTACAGCGCCGATATGTTCTTTGCCGTGCTGGTCTTTTTCCTGGTGGAAAGACAATTGCGCCGGCAGGGTCAGGGCGGCTGGCTGCTCTTTACCCTATTGCTGGCCCTGGGTTTGGGTTTTTCCCACCCCTTGATTTTCCTCCTGCCGGCGGCGGGGTTAGTGTTGTGGTGGCAGCTCCCTCAGGCCAGACGAGCCGTATTTTTCTCCTTTGTCGCTGTCGGCCTGATTTTTCTTTCGTACTATTGGTTTTTCTTTCGCGGCCAGGTAGACCCGGAACTGCTGGTGTACTGGCAGGCTGATTTCCCCCCGCTAACCTCGGCCAGGGATTTCCTGGTGTGGTTGGCAGCGGCCTGGAACCGTTATGTGGGTTATTTTTTCCTCTACTGGAGCAAACCCTTCGGTTGGCTTTTTCTCATTACAGGGCTGGTTTATTTTACCAGAAGTTCCAACTCCCGGGTCATCTGGTATTTCCTGGTGCCCATACTGACCACCCTGGCCGCAGCCCTGGCCCACCGTTATCCTTTCATGGGCCAGGCCGGGGGGGTGCGCCTGATGATGTTCACCGCGCCCATGCTCTTTCTGGTGGCCGGGGCCGGGATCATGGCTGTTTTTGCCTGGCTCTGGCCGCGTCAGAAACTCCTGGGGATCGCCTTGGCCGCAGTGGTGATCATGTCCCTGCAGCCGGTGCAGCTCTGGCAGGAGAATCTCCGTCCCCAAATGAACCGGGAGGAAATTGTACCTCTCGTACGGGAGCTTGAGTCCCAGTATCGGCCCGGAGATCTGATCTATGTTTATTATTTTGCCATCGATCCCTTCAAGTTCTACCATCAAGGGCTTCGGGAGCAGGTTATCTGGGGCCAGTCCTGCCATGATAACTGCCTGCCCCTCCCGCCTGAGGATCTGAAGCAGGTTGACCGGCTGTGGTTGATCTTCTCCCATTTTGAGACCCTGGAGGATGTGGACCGATTCATTGAAAATCTCTTGGGAGAGGGTTGGACCCGGCACCTGGCTCGCTATGAAACCGGCGCAGCCTTGTTCTGTTATTACCAGAACCGATAAACTAAAATATTGGGCCGAAACGACCATGGCCGATTGGGGCCGCCCCTGAGTATTAAAATCCCCCCTGCCACCCTTTAAAAAAGCTATGCCTTACCCACAAGTTTATAAAAGGTGGCCAAACACAGCTTGGCGGAATATTGGGTTTCCAAGTGCAACTTGGGAACTAGGATGGGAACAAGGGGGAAATAAGGTGGATTTTTTACCGTCCCTCTTTTGTAAAGGGGGAATTGGCGGGATTCTTACGGTAAAACCCTATACGGGTCTTATTCCCCCAAAATCCTGGAGATTTCTCTCTGCAGTTGGGAAACTCGAAAGGGCTTATCAATCATGCCGGCCACTCCGGCTTCCTGAAAGCGGTTGATCTCTACCTGGCTGAAAAACCCCGAAGCCACGATTACCTTTACCTCGGGAGAAATGGTCTGCAGTTGATGCAGCAGTTCGTAACCATCAATCCGGGGGAGATAAAAATCACAAATGACTATGGCAATATCCTGGTGCCGCCGCCGGAATAGCTCCACGGCCTCATCGCCATGGGAAGCCGACAAGACCTCAAATCCCAAGTGTTCCAGGAGCTCCCGTCCCAGGGTCAAGATCAACGGGTCATCATCCACCAGCAGCAGGATCCTGGTCTCCTGGAGTGGTAATATATAATTATCAGACACTTGACAAAAACCGCCCCAAAGTCCGTTACTCTGCGGCCATGGCCTAGTCTGAGCCAAACCGCCGATAATCGTGTTGTAGGGTGTAAGAGAAAACGGGTAGGATAATGGGGGGTATTGTATATCGGAAGAAACGAAAAAACCAGTTTTTTTTCAGCATTGTAGTGAACCCGACCAGCTCGTCATCTCTAAAACGCAATAAAATCCCGTCCTCTGTGATCCCGGTTTCTGTTGCTGGTTGGGGATGACGGAAGCTGATGTAGAAAAGATCGGCTTCTGGGTCGAAATCCATCCGAAAAAGGGTGCGAGTTAAATCCGCCATCCCCCTTAAGCCGCCCCGGCCTTCACCTTTTCCTCCAAAAGATTACCCAACATAGTCAGATGCACCTTCTCTTCCTGGGCCACCTGGCGCAGAAATTCCCTGGTGGCCAGGACCTCGGCCTTGTCGGCAAAACGGACATACAGGTCCAGGGCCTGGGTTTCCAGCATCATGGCCACATCCAAAGCGCCCAGCAGAGTTTGCATGTAGGGCGCGTTTTTCTTGAGAAATTCCTCTACCCGATAGCCGCCCTCCATGACGTCGGTATCCACGGAAGATTCCAGGACGGCCACATCCTTGCCGGGGTTCACCTGTCGATAAAATTCGATGAATTTCTGCTTGTGCAGGTCCGAGACTTCCACCATCTTGGCGAAAAGCTGCTGCACGTCCTTGTCCTGGGCCTGGACCAGCAGGGTCTCATAAAACAGCTTCAGGCTCTCCTCCATGCCAATGGCCAAAGCGGCAATTTCCGCCGGGGTCTCGTCGCCCCGGACCAGGTCCAGGTTCAGTTCTTCCGGACCGCTGGCCTTGTGGCCCTGCCAGGCCTTGATGCCGCCCTTGAGGTTGTAGACTTCCTTAAAGCCGTAGCCGTTGAGCAGTTGGGCCGCCACCCGGCTGCGGCCGCCGATGGCGCAGTAGGCGATAACCGGCTTATCCTTGTCCAGTTCGTCCAAGGAATCCCCCAGTTGGCTCAAGGGGATGAGTTTGGCCCCGGGCAGGTGCTCTTCCTCATATTCCGAGGGCTGGCGCACGTCCAGCAGGGTGTATTCGCCCTCCGGCTGTTCCTGGATGAATTTCTTTGCCTGTTTCGAATCAATGGCATCAACGAAGGAAAATAATTTTTTCAGTTGGATCATCGGTTAATCGTCCTTATCTCAAGCTTCCTCGAGTTCCCCCGAAATCTGGAACTTCTGCATAAACCGCCGATCGATATAGTCTTTGAGCTTAAAAGCCAGAGGACCGTCGAAAACGAGTTGTTTTCTCCGGAAAATAGCCCGGCCGTTACCCAGATTAAATATGAGGAGATAGGCTCCCTGGGGTTTGAACCGCCACATGACCCGGTTTTCCAGGGCGGCCTGGAGGTTGTGCAACAGGATGGGGTTCTGCCGGACGGCATAGACCCCCACCTTGTCCAGGGGCTGGGGCTGGAAGTAAATACAGTCGCCGCCGCCGAAGATTTCCGGATGGGCCACCGATTGTAGAAATTCGTTGACCAGCAGGCCGCCGTCCGGGCCGGTGGGGAGGCCGGAATCGTTAAAGAGCGGGGAGGGTCGCACCCCGAGAGCCAGGAAGATCATATCAAAGGGGAGCATTCGCCCGTCCTGGAGGACGGCCACATTGGTTTGGACCTCCCGAAGGCGGGTCCCCTCAATGACCTTCACCCCCCGTTCGGTGAGGGAGGCCAGGGCCAGGCTCCTGACTTTGTCGGGGAAATCTCCCATCAAGCGCCGGCCGGCCACCAGAGTGATCTCGGCCCTGCCCCCCAGATCGCTGGCCAGGCGCACGAGATTGCCGGTAATCTCCAGCCCCGCGGGGCCGCCCCCGGCAAGCAGGATGTGGTGCATCTTTTTGGTGAGCCGGTCCCGGATGAATTTCTGGGCCTTAAGAAGCTGCTCGATGGGTTTGACCGTGAATACGTTGGCGTCCGGGGCGATGGGCAGGTCGTGGGTGGGAATGCCGCTGCCGGTGTTGAAGGAGACCACGTCATAGGGCACCTCTTCCCCGGAGGCCAGGACCAGTCTTTTTTCCCCGGGCCTGACCTCAACCACCACCCCTTGGAGGAAACGGGCCCCCGCAGCCTGGGCCATCTTGAGAATGTTGAACCGGATTTCCTGGGGCCGGTAGGTTCCGCCTAACATCCCTGGACCCATGCCGGAATAGTAATGATGCGAGGCGGGACCGATGAGGGTGACCTCATGGCCCCGTTCGATGAATACCTTGAGTTCTTTCAGGCAGGTCAGATGGGCATGCCCACCCCCCACTAAAACCAGATGCTTGCCCATAATCAGACTTTCACTGATCCTTCCAGGGCCTGGTTGCCCTTTTCGGTGGTGAGAAAGTTATCCACGGTGGGTCCCACAAGCCCGGCGCTTCGGTAATATTGGCCGGGGATAACTCAGCGGGATGGGAGAATATAATCAACCGACTGCCAACATAATCCTCCGATCGGACCACCCTCATGGTGGTTTCGGCCTCAAAGACAGGGACCGTCTCCCCTGACCGGGTCAGACGGGGTTGGAACGCCAAATTCTCATCCATGGCTATTCTTCACTGGTTGAAAATTCAGAAAGTATTTCCTCCCTCACCCTGATCCTTTCCCTTTGAGGGGAGAAGGAAAAGGGGAAAACTTGTGACAAGCAAAATAAGTAACTTTAATAAACTTTACTCAGCTTGTGACCCATTGTATCATAACTTCATTACAGATGAGTAAATTATCCGCTGAGGATATTTAACGCTACTTCACTATCATCATGTTGGGAAACTTAATATTAGATATAATGGTCACAAGCAGATAAATGTCCAAGGGGGCGGCGTCCTGCGGACCTACCGCTCCCCTTTGACGACGGATGCCGCGAAGCCGCTTATTTCAAGCGAGGATCGATGTTTCCCGGACCCCCGCAATCTGGGGTGTAACAGGCTACGTCGCGAAATTCACAGTCCTTTTTGCATTGCGGGCAGGTCTGGGGGGGAAGTTGGGCGGTCACGGTATAGCCACATTCGCTGCATTTCCAAACCCCCTGGGGCGTCGCGGTGGTGCTCATGGGTTATCTCCTTTAGTAAAGATTATGGGTTACATAACATAATGATGCTCAATCAGGCCTGGCCGCCTAGCCTCTGTGGTAACATAAAAACACAGAAGTTTTATAATTTCTGGCAGGATGCTCTAGCCGATCTGAATATTTCCCCCTTTATATTAGTCAGTTCGGGAAAGCAAATCAAGTCACTGTCAGAAAAATAAGCCCATTGCCGTGAACGCCAGACTTTTGCTGCTTTTCAGCCGCTATCCGACGCCGGGGAAGGTCAAAACCCGGCTCATACCTGGTTTGGGGGCCGAGGGTGCGGCCAGCTTGCAACGTTGTTTAACTAGGCATATTTTGGGAGTGGCGCGCCGATTCGTCGAGACCGCTAAGATCGATCTAGAGGTCTGGTTTGATGGTTCCCGGATCACTTTGATGCAACGGATGTTCGGGATGGAATTCTGCTACCGGCCCCAGGGAGGGGGTGATTTGGGCCAGCGCATGGTCCAGGCCTTTGCCGCCGCCTTCGGGCAGGGGAGACGCCAGGTGGTGCTCATGGGCTCCGACTGCCCCGAAATCTCGGAAGCGCTCTTGGCCGAGTCATTTTTTCTCTTGGAGGGATATGATCTGGTATTGGGACCGGCTAAGGATGGGGGCTATTATCTCATCGGCCTAAGGACTTGGCACCCCGAACTCTTCCGGGACATCCCCTGGGGAACCGGGGAGGTTCTGGAAAAAACCCTGGCCGCAGCCCGCCGCCTGAAGCTGCCGGTTGCCCTGCTGGAGTCCCTCACGGATATTGACCGCCCTGAGGATCTGGCAGTCTGGGCGAGAATCAGCCAAAGGAGTGGAGATGTCTGATCCCGGGCGTATTTCCACGGTTATCCCGGCCCTTAATGAAGCCGGGCATATCGAGGCCACCGTCCGGAGCCTCAAAGCAGACCCCGAGACGGAAATCATTGTTGTGGACGGCGGCAGCACTGACGCCACCCCCTCTTTGGCGGCCGCTGCGGGGGCCCTGGTCCTGACCACCCCCAGGGGCCGGGCCCGGCAGATGAATTCCGGGGCCAGGGCCGCCTCCGGGGAAATTCTGTTCTTTCTGCATGCCGATACCCTGGCGCCGCCGGAATATGCTGAGGCCATCCGCCGGGCCCTGCAAACCCCCGGAGTCAGCGCCGGGGCTTTCAGCCTGGATATCGCCGGTAATTCCCCGGGTCTTAAAGCTGTGGCCCGCATCACCAACCTGCGCTCCCGCTGGCTCCACCTACCGTACGGGGACCAGGGCCTGTTTCTGCCCAAGAAGCTCTTCCTCCGCCTCAAGGGCTTTCCGGAGCAGCCCATCATGGAAGATTTCGCCTTCATCCGACGATTGCCGCGCCACGGCCGCCTAGTGACTCTGCCACAAACCGTGCTCACTTCCGGGCGGCGCTGGCAGCAGTTGGGCCTCTGGCGGACTACTCTGATCAATCAGCTGATAATTTTCGGCTATTATGTGGGCGTCTCCCCCATCACCCTGGCCCGACTCTATGGCTGCAGCGGCCTTTCCATCCCAAACGATCATGGACGCTTTGGGCAACCCCTGGAATGAAAATCTTACCGTAGGACCCGGAAAGCTAAGCGCATCCCACCTAAGGTAAACTTTTAAGACGGAACCTTTTTCCCCCTTTATTGTGAAAATCTCCTGTAGGGATGAGCTCCGTGCCCGATCGAAGAAAATATTTTCATTCCCGGGGGTGGCCCCAATTGGTTAGGATCGTTTCAGCGCAGATATTCGGGCAAGAAAAAGCAGGCTTGTGTTTTCTGACCAATAAGAGTAAGATATCTGGTATGATGCAGGAGGCCGGAGATGAGTACTAAAGAAGTGGTTTTTGCTGCTTTCAAAGAAATGGTGCTGCCGGAACTGGCGGTGATGAAACAGGAACAAGCAGAAATCAAGGCTACCTTGATGCTCACGAATAAGCGCCTGGATGACATCACCTCCCATCTCATTGATCAGAGCCGGCGTATTGATGAGGCCAATAAGCGTATTGATTTTTTGCGAGAGGAATTGATTGAAAAAATCGACGCAGTCCGGGAAGAGTTGGGAGGCCGGATCGACGCAGTCCGGGAAGAGTTGGGAGGCCGGATAGTTGAAACTAATAACCGTATCGATGCAGTAC
>Ga0194110_10006316_pt1 | contig 13907 bp, 10 predicted proteins | sample TA2Kig1200mmetaG_FD_146192 | JGI IMG/M metagenome (GOLD analysis project Ga0194110, IMG submission 146192) | Freshwater microbial communities from Lake Tanganyika, Tanzania - TA2015032 Kigoma Deep Cast 1200m | ecosystem: Environmental > Aquatic > Freshwater > Lake | place: Tanzania: Lake... | reverse complement strand
CTGCTTGCCAGGGACAGATCTACCGAGGCCTGCTGCCCCTGGGGCTGACGGGCCTGCAGGCTGATGTCTCCCCAGGATGCTGCCTGCTGCAGCCGCAGCTCTTGGCGGGCGTTGCCGCCCGTAGCCCTCGTAAGCCCAATCTGCGGGGCAGAGGCCCCGCCGCCTAATGACTGCTGGTATGAGACGCTGGCCGAAGCAGGGTTGCGGCCGTTGCTAGCAGTGCCACCATTATCCGATTGCAGGCCAGCCGATAGCCTGCGGCGGCTGCTGTAGCCGCCGGGGGCGCCTGGGCTGCCTGTGGGGCTCGTTGCGCTGGGGCGATCGGGCAGTGCCAGATGCAGGCTGATAAAGGCACTTGTCAGGGGCTTGGCGCCGGGACCCGTATATCCCGTGCGCAGGCTTGCCTGCAGGCTGGCTTGGGTGCTGATGCGCTGCTGCAGGCCCACGAGGGTCAGCCTTCCTTGGCCCAAGGACAGCTGGCTGGTAAACGTTGTGCCCGGCCGCAGGCGCTGGCTTGCCGATAGCCGCAGCGTGTGCCCCATGCGCAGCGCTGTGCTGGTGAGCGGGTCTTGCGCGGGCTCTGCCAGACTGGATGCAGCACTGGCGTGCTGAAGCTGCCGCCTCAGACCGGCTGACCATTGCAGGCCTGACCGCGGCTGGCCAGAGATGTCTAGCCCACCCGTGGCCAGGCAGTGTTGCCCATGACAGGCAAGCCCCAGGTCTGCAGATACCAGCAGGCCCTGCCAACGCTGGCTAGACACGCCCGCATAGGCCTGGGTGAAATCGTGTTCATGGCCCAGCCCCAGTCGCAGGGTTTCGGTGCTATTCCATCCCTGGGCCCAGAGGCCAGAGAAGGCGAGGGACTGGGAAGGGCTTGTCGCCTGCAGCCCAGGCTGCAGACCGGTCGGGTTCTCTGCGGAAGTTTCGCCTATCCAGACATCCCACAGGCGAGCGCCGGTCGCAAGCAGAAGGGGGCTTGCTACCCAGGGCAGCAGGATGGTCTCGGTCTGCCCCGAGAGGCCCTCGATACGCACCGTGAGCAGCCCAGGTAGGCTGGGCGCACCCAGCCCCTCGAGCCGATAGCGCCCTGCCGGAAGCAGCCCCGTAGCGAAGAGCGGCTGGCCTTGGGTATCGAAGAACTGCAGTCGCGCTGGTGCATCCAGGGCCACCTGACCCTGGCCCAGACCGCTGGGGCGCAGCACCTGCAGCCGGTTGGTCAGTGATAGCCCGCGCAGGCTGCGGGGCTGCTGTTCGGGCCCCTGGCGGACCACCTGGTCACCCAGCCTTAGGGCCGCACCCGAAGGCCAGACCCAGTCGATGGTGGCCTTGGGGGTCTGCGCAGCAGACTGGCCACCGGTAACGAATACCTGCAGGCCTTGGTGGGCTGCGCCAAGCCCCCATTGCAGTCGGTGCCGGTCGGCCACCAGGTCGAGGTGTGCCGCGCTAAGGCCGCGGATGCGGGCCTCGGGGTCGTCGATCGAGGCTCCGAGAAGAAGGGGAAGCGGGTTGGGTGTGCTGCGGCTGCTCAGCCGCAGTGCCTGTTCTTTGAGCCAACTGGCGGGAAGCTGCAGGCGCAAGACGCCGACCGCATCGTCGTGCTCGCAGCGCGCGGGCGGTGTGAGGACCAGAAAGGTCTCTTGATCAATGGCACGTTGTGCGAGGTCGTTCTTCGCCAGCAGAGGGCGCAGGCTGTCTTCCTGCACCAGACAGAGGTCGTCGACGAGATAGGTGAGACTGCCTGCTGAGACCTGCTGGCCATTAAGCTCCAGCGCGCGTAATTCGAGGCTGTCGCGGTCAAGTGACAGATTGCCGGGAGCAGTCAAGGGGTGCGCGGGGTCTGCATCTCCCCGCGAGGGTGCGCTGAGCAGCAGGCAGAGGGCAGCCACAAGGGCGGCCCCCATTTTAGTCTGCGGCGGCTGAAGAGGACGCCGCAACCGACATTCCGTCAGACCTATTGTCCGCACCCGTCGCGTTGTCGCTGCGGGGGCTGGCAGCCTCTGCCGTTACCGTATCTCTTGGGGCTCCCTTACGGCAGAGCTGGGTGGTCTCTCCAGGCAAGAGAGTCTGGGGGCCTGCAATATCTGTATCAAGCGCAAGGCGCACCACCAGTTTTTCGGGATTGCGGAAGCTGGCGCAACTGCCCTCCGCAAGAGCCACTGCGGGATTAAGCGCAACCGGCTCCTGGCGATGGTGATACACAGGCAGGCTAAAACGAAACCGGAAGGCCAGGCCGGTAATCTCATTGTCGGTCTCTGGAATCTGCTCAATCAGCAGCCGATGGTAGCGGGTGCCTTCTTTAATGCGGGCGCGAATCAGTTGCCGGCCACCGGGTGCAAGACCAAAGAAACGTGGAGAGACATCGCCTGGCACGCCTACGATTTCTTCGCCTGCAGGACCCCAGCCCACCAGCCGAACCGACCAGCGTGAGGCGCTGGTCATGCTCGACTGAACCTCGGTAACGACAATGCCCGAACGGTCTGGAAACAGCTGGGGTGGCGAAATACCCAGCGCCGCATGGCCAACTGATGGCAGGCTGGCAAGCACGGCCAGACTGGCGAAGACCAGCAAGGACCAGCCTTGCGCAAGTCGTGCTGCGGACACTGACATTGTCGAGTGGGGCATGGCTAGGCCTTAGTAGGTGATGGTGGCAACGATGGTGTCGGAGTACGCACCCATGTTAGGAACGCTCTGGCCCGCGGCGATTCGGCCGTACACCGTATGAACTTGATCAGAGCCACTCCCTGTGAAGTTCAAAGTGGTTGCGGTGTTCCACTGCGTAGCGCGGCTCGGATCTTGAAACAGGGAGTAGTTGATAAATTGATTGCCGTTAGCCAAGCGCCTCCCTGCGGAGAAATTGGACCCATTGCTCAGTGAGATTTGGTACGGCGCATTGAGCGAGCAGTTGACTGTTATATCTGAGGCAGCATCCGTCTGCGCCGTCGTTCCGGTGGTTATCGTGTTGAAGGTCATGTCGGCCGCTGAGATAGAGCATGTAGCGACAACATCAATGCCCACCCTAAAAGAAGACGACTCGCTGGCAGCCCACGCCAACTTGCTCATTCCCAGGCCGGTCAGGCCAAGTGCCATAGCAACGGGAAGAAGCGTCTGTAAATGCTTTTTCATAGTTTCTCCTTGTCAGTAGATAACGTTCCGCCCCATGGCGGAATCGGCAGGGAGAACTCTGAGGCCCCCGACTGGGGGTCGACTACTGCCTCAAGCGGATGATGAAAAAATCTTTTACGGGCTCGCGCCCTGATTGGCGAGTCTGGGCCCTAGGCGATGACTCGGGCCCAGAGCAGCCGCAGCCGCATACCCCAGAGGCTGGTGTAGCCCATGGTGGGCGTGCGCAAGTGCCCTTCATTGTCTATGACCATAAAGGTGGGTACGCCGCTGGCCCCGAGCATGGAGGAGATCTGTCCCTTGCTGTCGACCACTGTGCGCCAGTTGAGCGCCCGGTCTTGCTGATAGCGCTGCACGCGGGCGGCATCGCCCGACTGAATGGCAACGGTAATAACCGGATACTCCGAGGCCAAGGTGCTAATGCTGGCCTCTTCGAGCTTGCAGAAACTGCACCATTCCGCCCAGACGTGTAGGGCTATGGGCGTACCGGGGTGGCTCTCACGGAGCGCGCCAATGGCCTGTTCGAGCGTATGGTTTTCAATGATGTCGCCATTGTTTATGAGCGGGAGGGCCAGAGACAGCGCTGCCTGGGGCGGTGGCCCCGACGGCACAGACCGCGTCTGCCAGACCTGAACACCCACCCAGAGCACTGCGAAGCTAATGAGAAAAACACGGTTTTTCCTGAAGAACTGTTTCATGGGATTTTGGGTGTTGGCGCGAGAATCATGCACACTTATACCATCCATTGGTAAGGAGCTAAGGCATGAAAGAAGGTCAGTCTGGTTTGTCTGCCCCACTGATTCGTCGGCTGGACTATCAGCCGCCAACACATCGCATTACCGACATTTCCCTGGACTTCAGTCTGGGCCTTACCGAGACCATGGTGTTAGCAGACTTTGGATTTGCCTCTGTCTCGGGGCAGGCATGCGACCTGGTACTTACGGGTGATGCCCTGGAGTTTGTAACCGCCTGGCGGGACGATACGCCCCTTGCGGCAGAGGCCTTTACGGTATCGCCCACGGTATTTGTCCTCAAAGACGCAGATAGTGGGCGGCTCAAGCTGCAGACTCGGTTAAACCCCACCGCCAACACCGAGCTCATGGGCCTCTACGCCAGCCGGGGTGGGCTCTATACCCAGTGTGAGTCGCAAGGATTTCGGCGGATCACTTATTTTCTCGACCGGCCCGATGTACTGACCTGCTACACGGTCACCCTGCGCGGCCCTGCAGAGGCCTTTCCGGTGTTGCTCTCCAACGGAAACCTTATCTCTGAGCAGACCAAAGACGGCATTAAAACCGCGGTCTGGCACGACCCCTTTCCCAAGCCCAGTTATCTGTTTGCCCTGGTGGCTGCATCGCTGTCGTGTATTGAAGAAACGATCACTAGCCAAAGTGGCGCGCCGAAGCTTTTGCAGGTCTATACCAAGCCCGAAGACCTGGTGCGCGCGGGCCATGCCCTGGAGAGCCTGAAGCATTCGGTGTTCTGGGACGAAAAACGGTTTGGCCTGGAGCTCGACCTTGAGCGTTTCATGATTGTGGCGGTGCCTGACTTTAACTCCGGCGCCATGGAGAATAAGGGGCTGAACCTTTTTAACACCAAGTATGTTCTGGCCGACCCCGATACGGCCACCGACAAAGACTACGAGCTGGTGCAGGCGGTGATTGGCCATGAGTACTTTCATAACTGGACGGGGAATCGCATTACCTGCCGCGACTGGTTTCAGCTCACCCTGAAAGAGGGGCTCACGGTGTTGCGGGACCAGGAATTTACCGCCGATATGCTGGCCGAGGGCCTGACGGCAGAGCAGGCCGCCAGCAGCAGGGCGGTGAAGCGAATTGAAGACGTGCGCACCCTACGTGCCCATCAGTTCCCGGAAGATGCTGGCCCGATGGCCCATCCGATTCGCCCCGCCGAGTACCAGGAGATACGCAACTTCTACACGGCCACGGTTTATGAAAAAGGCGCCGAAGTGATTCGCATGCTGCAGACTCTTTTGGGGGTTGCGGGATTTCGCAAGGGCATGGATCTGTACTTTGCGCGGCATGACGGACAGGCGGCCACCTGCGAAGACTTTGTCTCTTCGATTCTCGATGCGAACGGCCGCTCGGAGCTCTTTACCCCGTTTATGCGCTGGTATGACACGCCGGGTACGCCCCGGCTCGAGGTACGTGACACCTGGGATGCAGAAACGGGTCGGTACTGCCTGGAACTGACCCAGCAGCTCGACCCCAGAAGCCCGCAGAAGCTGCCTTTGCCCATTCCCCTGGTCTGGGGGCTGCTGTCTTCTTCGGGCGATGACATTGCCTTACCCCAAGGGGCCGGTACCCGCCTAGCCCAATCGGTCTCTGCAGGCCAGGTGCTGCTGATCGATGAAGCCACCGTTACCCTTGCCCTTGATCTGCCCGAGCAGCGTGGTGGGGCCGCGCCCATCCCCTCGCTGCTGCGTCATTTTTCGGCACCTGTGGCGCTGGACTATCCCTACACCACTGCGCAACTGGGTGTTCTTGCAGGCCACGACCCAGACCCCTTTAACCGTTGGGAGGCCTGCCAGCGATTGATGATGGGTCAGCTGATGCCTGCCTTGGCTTTGGCCGATGACAGGCAGGCGGTGATGCAGACCCTTGCTCGGGTGCTCACCAGCCCAGACCTCAGCGATGCCTTTAAGGCGCTTGCCCTGGCAGTGCCCGCCGACAATACGGTGGTCGAGGCCTGGGCGGCCGAAGGCCATGCAGTGGATCCGGTGCAGATCCGCGCCCGCCTGGAGGCGCTGCGACTGGCAATGGCCCTGGCCATGGAAGGCCATTGGCGCGAATTGGATCTGCACAACGATGCCGCAGACGACAAGCCCTATTCTCCAAATGCCATCGATATTGGCCGTCGCAGCCTGGGCCATCTGGCGCAGTCGATGGCGACCCTGCTTGCCCCCGATGCAGACCGTGCGGAGGCCTTGTGGCGTCGCTATCAGCGGGCAACCAATATGACCCGGCGCATGGCCTGCCTGGCTGGCCTGGTGAGCCTGGAGCATGTCGCGCCGCAGGCGGCCGCGCGCGGGCTTGATGACTTTGCCCAGCGCTATGCCCAGGATCCGCTATCGATGGACAAGTGGTTTTCGGTTCAGATTTCCACGCCGCGAATTCACGACCAGGAGGGCTACACGATCCTTGCACGGGTGCAGAGCCTGCTGGCCCATCCCTTGTACGACCTTGCCAATCCCAATCGGGTACGGGCGGTCTTGGGCGTGTATTTCATGGCAAGCCTATCGGGGTTTCACCGGTCCGATGGCCATGGCTATCGGCTATGGGCCGAGACGCTCGGGGCGCTTGCCCTGCGTAACTCGCAGCTGGCCGCCCGGCTGGCCCGTTCGCTGGACCGCTGGGGCACCTTTGAGCCCAGCCGCAGGGCCGCGATGCAACAGGCGATCGAGGCCCTGGCCGCCACGCCGGGCCTGCCGCCAGATGTTGCAGAGGTCTGTAGCCGGTTTCTCGATGTTTGATATTTGTCATGGAATCTTAATGAACTTGGAGCAGACTCGTTTCCATGAAAAACAAGACTCCGGGGCCAACAGACGTTTCTCTACAGCATCGCGCCCATGCTGACCTGATCGATAGCTACGACGAAGAGCTCGAAATGGAGCTTGACGACGATCGGCTCGATGAGCTTCTTATGGACATGCCTCCCCAAGGGCCAACGGCCGACGGGGCAATTGACCGACGCCTGTACTTTAAAGAACTTTTTCGGCTTCAGGGCGAACTGGTAAAGCTGCAAGACTGGGTGGTTGCCAAGAAGCTCAAGGTGGTGGTGCTCTTTGAGGGCCGGGACGCGGCAGGCAAGGGCGGGGCAATTAAGCGCATTACCCAGCGGCTTAACCCGCGGGTCTGTCGCGTGGTGGCGCTGCCCGCGCCCAATGAGCGCGAGCGCACCCAGTGGTACTTTCAACGTTATATTCCGCACCTGCCAGCGGCCGGCGAGATCGTGCTCTTTGACCGCAGCTGGTACAACCGGGCGGGGGTGGAGCGGGTGATGGGCTTTTGCACCGATGAAGAATACGAGGAGTTTTTTCGCACGGTGCCGGAGTTTGAAATGATGCTGGTGCGGTCGGGAATTCTGCTAATCAAATACTGGTTTTCGATCGGCGATGAGGAGCAGCATGTGCGCTTTACCATGCGCATTAAAGATCCGTTAAAACAATGGAAGCTCTCGCCCATGGACCTGGAGTCGCGGCGGCGCTGGGAGGCCTACACCAAGGCCAAAGAAACCATGCTCGAGCGCAGCCATATTCCCGAGGCCCGTTGGTGGGTAGTCGAGGGTAACGACAAAAAGCGGGCGCGGCTAAACTACATGGCCCACCTGTTAAGCCTGATTCACTATGAGGAACTGGAACACCCTGAGGTGGTGCTGCCGGCGCGGGTGAAAAACCCCGACTATATTCGGCATCCCGTGCCCAAAGAACTGATTGTGCCCGCCGTCTATTAGCGCGTGGGCAAGGCGCTTAGCGGGCGAATCGCGACTGCTAGTTGCCCAACGCCCTTTGGGCCAAGGCAAGCCAGAACTTTGCACCAATCGGGATAAGCCGATCGTTAAAGTCGTAGCTGGGGTTGTGCAGGGCGCAGGGGCCAAGTCCGTGGCCGGCCTCTCGATGCGCACCCGAGACCTCTCCGTTGCCCAGAAAAATATAACTACCTGGCCGCTCTAGCAGCATATAGGCGAAGTCTTCGGCGCCCATGGTGGGCTCCACAGGCTGGCGCACCATGTCGCTGCCCACAAGGCTGCGGGCGACTTCGGCGGCCAGCGCGGTGGGCTCGGGATGGTTAACGGTGGGCGGGTACTGCCGGTCGAACTGCAGCGTGGCATGGGCCCCGAAGGCAAGAGGCAGTTGGTCGCACAGCCGCTGCATGCCTTGTTCGATGACATCGAGGGCCTCTAGGCTAAAGGTGCGCACTGTTCCTTTGAGGCTGCAGGTGTCGGGAATGACATTAACAGCCTCACCGGCCTGCACCATGGTGACCGAAATAACCACTGCCTCTACTGGCTTGGAGTTTCGGGTAATGAGCGACTGAAAGGCCTGAATCAGATGGCTTGCCACGAGTACCGGGTCGATGCCCAGGTGCGGCATGGCGGCATGGGCGCCCTTACCGGTTATCGTGACCTCAAACTGGTTGCTCGAGGCCATGATAGGCCCTGGGTTCAGGCCAAACTCGCCCTCGCGCAGCCCTGGCCAGTTGTGAATGGCAAACACCTGGTCGCAGGGAAACCGCTCAAAAAGGCCGTCGTCTACCATGGCCTTGCCGCCACCGCCGCCCTCTTCTGCGGGCTGAAAGATCAGTACCACGGTGCCGGCAAAGTCGCGTGAGTCGCAGAGCAGTTGTGCGCCTGCAAGCAGCATGGCCGTATGGCCGTCGTGGCCGCAGGCGTGCATCTTGCCGGGGAACTTGCTGGCATGGGCGAAGAGGTTTTTTTCCGTCATGGGCAGGGCGTCCATGTCGGCCCGAAAGCCCACCGCCTTGGGCCCTGGCTGCCGTCCCTGAATCAGCCCCACAACACCGGTGCCGCCAATTTTTTCGTGGACAGAATCCACCCCCATGGCCCGAAGCTGTTCGGCCACTAGGGCGGCGGTGCGGAACTCTTCGAACTTGAGTTCGGGGTGGGCGTGGATATCGCGTCGGATGCGGGCGAAGGTGAGCTGCAGTGATTCGGGCTGTAGGGGCGCATTCATGCCTAGATTATGTCCCAGGTGCGGAAATTTTCCTACGGGGGCTTCCATGGAGAATCAGCCGGAATCGGCTGCCCTGCGGTGAGCTGGTAACGAGCATGAGCTCGCCCCCACAGGCCTCTGCTGCACGCCGGGCGATAGATAGCCCCAGCCCGGTGCCGGGTAGGGCGCCCACATTGTTGCCGCGAAAAAAGGCCCGAAAGAGCTGCACCTGCTGCGACTCGGGGATGCCCATTCCGTTGTCGATGAAATCGATACAGAGGCGGTCCTCGTCAGCAAGGAATTCGACAAGCACCGGCTTGTCCTGCCCGTATTTCAGGGCATTGGTGAGAAGGTTGCGCAGCACGAGCTCGAGCAGACGGGCATCGCTTTGCACTTCCCCATGGAAACCATGGTCGCGGATTTCCACCAAAGTTCTCGGTTTTTTCTGGCCGTCGCAGGCCCATCGCACGGCCTCTTGCACAAGCGCAACGGGTGCGACCCAGTTGAAAGAGACGATGCGGTCGCCCGTTTCCAGTCGATTGAACTGCAGCGCGTCGTTCAAAATAGATTCGATCTTGTGCAGGGCCTGATGGATGTTTCCGAAGTATCGGGCCAGCCGTGCCTTCTGGTCATCAGATCGGGCCTGCGCAATGGTCTCGAGCAGATCGGCACTGGTCGTGACCACAGCCAACGGTGTCCGCAGCTCATGGCTTAATATCCGTACGATTCGGCTGCGCAGGTGGGCGATCTCGCGCTGCTGCTCGGCGAGCTGCCGGGCCTCTTCCTCGGCATGCTGCAGGGCCTGAATGTCAGAAATCGCTCCAACCAACATGGTAGGAGCCTTGGGACGCGAGACCATGCGGGCGCGAAACAGCACCCAGCGCCAGCCACCATCAGTCTGGCGCAGGCGTGCCTTGAGCCGCATCTGACCAACGGGGTCGACTATCGCTGCCTGAAATGCCTTGCGAAACGCTGGCTGGTCTTTGCGATGCAGGCGCATTTCTAATTCTTCGAGTGTGGCTATGGAATCGTGTGGGTCGGTTCCTGATAACACGTGCAGGTGGCTTGAGAGAAAGAGCTCCTGGGTGTCAGGACGCCAAGACCAGATGCAGTCTTGGGTAGCGTCTATGGCAGCCTCGAATATAGTCTTCTCCCGCGCCAGCTCGTATGAGAGTTGTCTGGCTCGGGAGCCGAGTTGCCGGTTGGTATGGGCGAGGTCATCTGCCCGCTTTCGCTGGCTATCCTCAAGCCGATGGTCAAAGACCGACACCAAAATGCCGATCAGGTTGGCGATGACCAGCAGGATAAGAATCGGTATGGCGGGGCCCGCGTGCTGGTCCAGCGCGGCAGAGAGGTTCTGGTCAAGGGAATCTGGGAGGGTCTGGCCTAAAATCGCTGGCGTCCCGGGTGAGAACTGTATTCCGGCCAGAGCGGTGTAGTGCATAGCCACAACGCCGAGGGCAGTAAGGCCAAAGATAAGGCCCTGGGACGGCCATGTGATGCGGTTTCGTCGGGCCATGGTGACAAGGCCGAGGCCTGCCACGAGGGCGGGCAGGAATGAGGCGGCGGTGAGTTCGGGCTGAAACTGCACCGGGAAAGGGAACTGCATGGCCACCATGCCGATGAAATGCATCGACCAGATACCCGCAGCTAGGCTTACTGCGGCCCCAAAATACCACCAGGTGCGCATGCGGCCATGCTCGGTCCTGCCAGCCCGGACTGAAATGATCGATGCGGTCGTTGCCGAAAAGATCACGGCTATCAGCGACATCGCGACGAAAAAAGGATGGTGTTGTAGAACCATTCTATTTAGAATCCTTAAATATGAGAGTCTTGATCATTGAAGATGACCATCAGCTTCGGCCTTTGCAGCGCGCTTTGGTGGAGGAGTTGGGTCATGAGGCAGACGAGGCTACGAACGCCCGTGACGGCCTGGCGATGCTCAAGGGCGACCCGGAGATAGAACTGGTAATGCTCGATCTCGGGCTTCCGCCCGATCCGCAGGACATCACCGAGGGGCTCTGGTTCTTAGAACAGGCGCGGCTGTGGAATGTGCTTCTGAAGGTGATTGTGGTCTCTGGGCAGAGCCACGAAGATGCCCAGTTGCGGTGCGTGAAGGCGGGTGCCTTCGACGTTTTGTCAAAGCCATTCAGTAAGGAACGGCTGGAATTTGCCCTGAGTAAGGCGGCCTTCTTTAGCCGCAGCGAGAAAACCCTGCGTAACCAGGAGGGTAAGTTTCCGGTCATGGTGGTGGCGGACGTGTCTTCGGAAGAGGGGCTGAAGATGGCCCGCGAGGAGGTGGTGGAAAGGATCGTGCGCACCACTCTTGGGGAAACGGGCCACAACGTGTCTGAGGCGGCCCGACGCCTGGGGATCACCCGGGAGCATCTTTACTATTACATTAAAAAGTATGGCATCGTCCGACCGGAGGAAGAGCCCTAGGCACCTGCGCCTGTCAAAACTTTTGACATCTAGCGTTGTATATCTGCCTGAATGCCCAGGCCCTCAGTAGCAATCGCTCGGAATTACGGTGAATTACGGTGACAGTTTACTTAATTCCCTACGGGAATTAAGTAAACTGTCACCGTAATTCCAACTGTCACCGTAATTCCGTAATTCGGAATCAGGGCTGGAAAAAATATTTTTGTCGGGGGGCTTGACTTTTGTTGCAGCGCCGCATATTATTCCCCTCATGTTGTAAACAAAACAGTTTTCAACTTCTGCGTTGCAACAATGTTCGTCAATTTAACTACTGAAAGGATTTACCATGAACCACGCTATCGTTACCCCTGACCAGGTTTTAAACGCTGTGAAGACTAGCAACGCCATGTTTGCCCAGGTGGCAGCCACGTCGTTTGACGCTATCGAAAAGCAGATTGACCTCAACCTCAAGGCCATGCGTTCCAGCCTTGCCGATGTTGCTGAGGCTTCCAACCAGATGCTTGGCGTGAAAGACTACCAAGAGTTTTATGCTGCCGCCCAGCACAACACCCAGCCTTTGGCTGTCAAGGCCACCAGCTACGCACGCAAGGCTTATGCCATCAATGCCGAGACAGCAACTGAGTTTGCACGCCTTGCTGAGCACCAGGTCGCTGAGGCCAACAAGTCGGTCGCTGCAATGATCAACGAAATGAACAAGACGGCTCCTTCGGGCACAGAGGGTGTGGTTGCTCTGGTGAAGTCGGCCTTTAGCGCCTCCAATACCGCCTACGAGGCCGTGAACAAGGCGACCAAGCAGGTCGTCGACATGGTAGAGGCCAACGTTGAGGCCGTTGCCAAGGCTGGTGAGTCGGTTGTAAACGGCGCCGCCAAAGCTCCCTCGCGCAAGCGCGGTTCGGCTGAGTAAGGCCTAGGCCCCATTAGCCTGTAGCTGCTCAAAAAAATCCGGAACAAAGCGCTGTGCCTCCTTCGGAGGCCGGCGCGGCGTCTTTTTCGATGGCTGCGGCAGGTCGGGTAGCACAATAGGCCCCCTCCGTACTGATTTGTACGGAATCTCACTGAGCAGATGTTTAATACAGTTGAGACGGGCCCTTTCTTTAACATCCGCATCCACTACAAACCAGGGTGCCTGCGGGATATCAGTAGCCGCCATCATGGCGTCTTTGGCCTTTGAGTACTCGTGCCAGTGCGCGCGTGACTCAATGTCAACTGGGCTGAGCTTCCAGGTCTTTAAGGGGTTGCAGGCGCGCTCCTGAAATCGCAGCTCTTGCTCTTCGGGGCTAACCGAGAACCAGTATTTGATCAGGCGAATGCCAGACCGAACCAGCATGCGCTCGAACTCGGGGCAAGACTTAAGAAAGTCGCTGGTCTCTGCGGGCGTGCAAAAGCCCATAACCCGTTCAACCCCTGCGCGGTTGTACCAAGATCGGTCAAAGAGCACGATTTCGCCTGCCGTAGGCAGGTGGGCCACATAGCGCTGAAAATACCACTGGTGCCGCTCGGTTTCTGTAGGCTTGGGCAGCGCCACAATCCGACAGACACGCGGGTTGAGCGGCTCGATGATTCGCTTAATGGCACCGCCCTTGCCCGCAGCGTCACGGCCCTCAAATATCACCACGATCTTGGCGCCGGTTGCCACAACCCATTCCTGCATTTTCACAAGCTCAATCTGTAGCGACCGCAGCGTCTTGGCGTAGGCCTTCGCAGAAAGCTCTCCAGCACCGCTCTTTTTCTTCTTTTTTGCTATCGATTTCATCGTACGTCCCCTACGCTTTTTTATTGTTGTGCCAGAAGAAACCCTTCTATCACCGCCAGCGCGCGTGCCTGCATGGTGGCGTCCATGGGGGAGGCCCTTAGTGCGTTGGTAATGGTCTTGCGTGCGGTGGCCTTGTCCTGGGCGAGCCCAAGAGTTTCTTGCGCCCTGGCAGAGGCCTTTGCCCAGGCCTTCAGGTCTTGCGGTGCGTTCAGGTCTTGCAGTATGGGGATTGCATACCGTAACGCCTTGTGGGCCAGACGCAGACGATGGTCGGCCTGCGCAGAGGGCTCTGTTGCAGAGATACGCTCCCGGCGCGCAACTCTCTTGCGCAGCCGGCGTGCCTCACAGCGGGCGAATTCTTCCGAAGACATGACGGTGTGCGTCTTGGGCATTTCCTCGCTTAGCTGCCCTAGCGCAAATAGCAGCAGCGGTATCTCGCGCTCGGCGAGATGCTGTCGCAGGGCCTTACGTATTGCCTCTCGGTACTGTTCGACCCCCTTGGCCATGGCCCGAAGGGCGGGGTCTTTGGGCAGTCTGGCAACCAGTGGCTGCACCAGCGCGTCGATGACCACATCGAGGTCTCGCAGCTCGCCAAGCGCATCGGCGACTTCTGCGCATCGGGGTAAGAGGCCCTCGACCAGCCTCGGGAAGCCAGCGGAAACCAGCAGCTTTAACAGGGTACGAATCTGCCGAAGGGCCACGCGTGCCTGGTGTGTGTCTTCCGGGTCGATACGCGACCGCGCCTGGATGATGCGGTAGCTTAGGGTGAGGACGGCCGCCTTCAGATGATGGCCCAGCACAGTGCCAAGGCTTCGGTCTTGCGCGGTTAGTTTTCGGCGCGTTTGCTGCCGGGCAGTTCGCGAGGCTGCCTCCGCCAGAGCAGGATATGCCCAGGCAAGG
>Ga0194110_10006312_pt1 | contig 13915 bp, 15 predicted proteins | sample TA2Kig1200mmetaG_FD_146192 | JGI IMG/M metagenome (GOLD analysis project Ga0194110, IMG submission 146192) | Freshwater microbial communities from Lake Tanganyika, Tanzania - TA2015032 Kigoma Deep Cast 1200m | ecosystem: Environmental > Aquatic > Freshwater > Lake | place: Tanzania: Lake... | reverse complement strand
GTTAAAGTTTCTTCAAGTTCACACAAAACAGAAGCAGCTATATCTGGCTTCATAGAACTATATATTTTAGCTAATTGCATGCCACTTGTAGTAGATAGCTTTTGATTGCCAAGAGATTCAATCTCTGATTTAATAGCATCCAATTTCCCTTTCTCTAATTCCAATTGGGTTCTATATTGCTCAAATTCTATTTTTAATTTATCAATACCCGCATTATTTTCATTAGTTGGAATTTCTGATTTTTTCACTAGCATTATATTTTCTTGTTTAGTATCTGTTAATTCAGTTGACACTGATTGCTTTTCTCCCGCATTTTCAGTTTCAGTTGGCGCCTTTTGATTAAAAGTCCCAGTTAAAAAAATAGTAATCCCCGCACTGATGATAAATGACGATATTACTCCGATAATAAATATTTTCATAGTATATTACTTTTCATGAACCTTATTGACGCTATTTCGTCCAAGTGTTTGCGTTCTTGTATTATCATGTTCTGCATATAGTTTTTAATCTCTCTATCTAATAGCTTCTCAACTACTTTACGAGATTTTGAGGATTGCAAAAGCAATTGCCTGGCTTCTTCAATTTCCACGCGCAATTCTTTGATTAATATTGACTGGGAAGACAATCTTTCAGATAGGTTGTCTAAATATGAAAGATATAATGCCGTATTCCCTTTATTTTCCCCCAACTGACTTTGACTACGTTTTTTTTCTGTTCTCAAGGAGGACAATTTTTCCACCGCCATATACTCTTTTTCTCTTAATTGAGCTAATTCAACCCGGCGTTGATCCTCAAGCATCTTTCTAACTTTGACTAAGCTGTTAATTTTGGATATATTTCTTGGCAATACTATTCTCCTGATTTATTGAATTATTTAAGTTTCCGCAATTTTTATACAGGATTCCCCGCATAAAGCCTACTTTAGATTTACAGTCCAAAATTTATTGCGCATGAGTATTATTTTGGTAACAAATTTATAAGTCTTTTTTTCGCATTCTCAAATTCCGCGCATTCTTCCACAGGTTGTTTAAGATAATCATTAATTGAGTCTATGTATTTTATAGCGTAATCTATCTTCGGATTATTTCCTGAAACATAAGCCCCAATGTCTATAAGGTCTTTCGCATCGTTGTATATAGCTAAAGTTTCTCTTAAATGGTTAGCCGCATTTACATGCTCAGGCTTAACAATATCATTCATAATTCTACTTAAACTATGGTTTACATCAATAGCGGGATAGTGACTGCGGACCGCTAAATCTCTTGAAAGTATTATATGACCATCTAGTATTGAGCGCACACAGTCGCTGATAGGGTCATTCATATCATCGGCTTCTACAAGAACGGTGAATAACCCAGTGATTGTCCCTTTATTTATAGTAGAGCCAGCTCTTTCCAATAATTTTGGCAATTTAGCGAATACGGAAGGCGTATAACCCTTAGTAGTAGGGGGTTCGCCAATAGCCAGACCAATCTCCCTTTCAGCCATAGCGTAGCGAGTTACCGAATCCATCATAAAAAGCACATCCTTACCCTGATCACGGAAATATTCAGCAATAGCCATAGCAGTATAAGCACCCATAGAACGAATCAAAGGCGGTTGGTCTGAGGTAGCAACAACAACCACCGAATGCTTTAATCCATCTGTTCCCAGGTCCTTCTCAATAAAATCTCTTACCTCTCTCCCCCGTTCACCTATAAGAGCTATGATATTCACATCAGCACTCGTATTTTTTGCAATCATACCCATTAATACGCTTTTCCCAACCCCAGAACCAGCAAATATTCCCATCCTTTGACCTTTTCCACAAGTAATAAGTCCATCTATAGCCCTGATCCCTGTAGCCAAAGGTTCACAGATACGATTTCTTTGAAACGGCTGAAGGGGAGGATTGTAAACAGGATATTTTTCTCGTCTGTTATCATCAAAAAGTCCATAATGAATTCGCATTTCAGTATTATCTATTGGCTTTCCAAAAGCATCAACAGCTCTACCTAGTAATTGAGTACCTATTGTTATTTTAAGGGGTTCATTGGTTGACATAATTCTATCCGAAGGTTTTATACCATATACATCTCCATAAGGCATTAATAAAACTTCATCTTTTATAAAACCGACTACTTGAGCATCTATTTCCTGTTGTTTGTGGTTAGAACGAATATATATCTTGCAGATGTCGCCTATACAGGCAGATACACCCACTCCGTTAATAACAAGCCCAACCGATTTAGTTACTTTACCATACTGTCTAGCAAAGGGAACCTTATCCAATGCCGATATGTATTTATCTATGTCAATCATCTTAGAGCGCGGATCAGGAATCTGTATTTAATAATAAATTATCTAATAACTTAAAACGAGTTTCTAATGACATATCAATTAGGCTGGTATCAGTTTCAATAAAACATCCGCCTTGAGATATTTCAGGGTCTTTTTCTATCTTTATAGGTACTGGTCTTATCTCTGAAAGCCAACTTATTAATTGATCACTACTTTTTTGTAATATTTCATAATCATTAGGGTTTACCTTGATTATTATCCCAGAATTGTTTTGTACTAATTCAATTGCTTTTGTAACAATGTTTATAATAATGCTTGGATCTTGATTTAATTCTTTAGATACGAGTTTTTTAGCTATTTCCATAGATAAGCGAACAATATCGGATTCAGATTGGCTAAGTATTCTATCTTTAAGGGAAACTATTTCGTCAATTCCCTGTTTAAATATATTTGACAATGATTCCGACGATTCTTGCATTTCCTTCATTGCAATTTCATAGCCAGCTTCATAACCAGATTGTACGCCTCTTTCCTTTATGATCTCTGCTTCATGATAAGCTTTTTGGATTATTTCTTTAGCTTTATTTTCTGACTCCTTGATTAAAATACCAAGTTCAGGATATAATTTGATAGCATCTTCTAAAGACAGATTATTTTCCATACTCTGATCTTCTAACTCAAATAATTCTTTATCTTCTAATAAAGGGAACTCTATAGTTTGGATAGAATAAGAATGATCTTTTACTTTAAGTATTCCCAAGCTTCTCATTTTTTTTAATTCCCGTAAATGCCTTATAAAATATCAAATATAAGCTTCATCTTCTTTATCGCGCATGATTTCAATCATGCCTGATTGACTTAATCTCTTAATGACTGAAAGAATTGTTCTTTGAGCGTCTAGTGCATCTTTTAATTTAACAGGTGGCATACTTTCCAGATCTTCTTGTGTTGTATCTCTTCTTCTTTGGGACATATTATTTAGTATCTTTGCTTTTATGGTTTCAGTGCTTGCCTTCAAAGCCATCAGAAGGACTTTTTCATCTAATTCTTGTATTAGTCTTTGTATGCCGGAATCTGTAATAGTGATAATATCATCATAAGTAAACATAAGCTCGGATATTCGGCTGGCTAGATCTGGATCCATATCATTTAGTGAACCCATAATACGTTTTTCCATGTTAGTATCAACTCGACTAAGGAGTTCTGCTGCGGCATTAATACCTCCGACTTCTGAACCCTTTTTATATTGTACTTTTGATTTTAAAATATTTTCAATCTGATATATAATATCAGGGGAGATTTCAGACAAATTTGCAATCCGATGTATAATTTCGGTTTGTAATTCTTGTGGTATGGAAATTAGGATTTCTGATGCTATATCCTGTGGAATACTTGAAAGTATTACAGCTATAGTTTGAGGATGCTCTTTAAGAACTATTCTTCTTAAAGATTCTATGGAATCAGGGGTAATTTCCAAAGACTTATTTGGTTCAGTGCGTGTACGGATTCGAGCAACTTTCTCTGCCGAGATGTCTTCACCAAATGCCTTAATAAGCAGATTAGAAGCATATTCTATACCACCATGTATATATGTCTTTTCAGATTGAATCATATCACAAAATTCTTGAATAACGGGTAAAGCATCTTCAATGTTTATATGTTGCATTACAGCTATCTCAGTAGTAATCCGCTCTATCTCATCCTCGGTAAGATGCTTGAAGATTTCACTACAAGCTTCTATTCCTAGAATGATCAAAAGAGCGGCGGCTTTCTGTATGCCTGTCATATTAGAAGGCTTTTTTATTGCTACAAGGGCTTTATTTGGATTTACACCTTGACTCTCTAACATATTTTCTAAGTCCCCTTCTTATTTAGTTGGTTCCTGTATCCATTTTCTAACAGATCTGATCAAAACTTCAGGTTCTTCTTCCAATACTGTTAGAATCTTTTGTTTCCCATTGGATATAGATGATATTTGTATATCATCTGACACTCCGAATTCCTCTTTTTCTTGTGTTGGAGATATCAAGCCTAGTTTTTCTGTATCTATAGTTTGTTTATCTGGCAGTGCCTTTATCTCTTCATACTCAGGGAGAGTGAGAATATTTTCAAAAGGACGCTTTTTTATTATTGATCGGAAAATAAAAATTAAAAGTAAAACAGCGGCAATAGCTATAATAGCTTTCGTTATCATACTCCGAAATCCCTCACGTTTGAGTGAGGCTTCAGCCGTTTCTATTTCTTGATTAAGCGAAGTATCAAACGGAATATTTCTAATCTCTATTTGTGGATCCCCTCTTGATAGATTTACTCCTACTGCATTTCGAACAAGGCTTTCAAGGTCCTTTAATTCCTCCTGAGTCCATGAGACAGAATTACCATTAATCATTTTATTATCAACAATAACTGCTACTGAAAGCATGGTAATTTTGCCTGGTTTATTAATAATATGTTGTACAGTTTTACTTATTTCATATTCTATAGTGCTTTCTGATCTGTTATATTCTGGGAAACCCGGTAAACCTGATTGTATGCTAGGTGTAATACCCGGTATTCCAGCGGCATCTTGTAACCCTTTTGATGTATATTCAGTTGTAGTTTCATTTTTGACTACAGTTTTATCTGGGTCATAAGATTCAGTCGAGGTTTCAGTTGTGTTAAAGTCCAATTCAGTGGCTACTTGTATTGCCGATCTATTAGGACCAATCACTTTGTCTAGCATATTCTGTAATTTGGATTTCAGTTCGGTCTCAACAGTACGTTGATATTCCAACTGGCTATTATCTAAATAATTCCCTTCATCGGGGCTTGACAACATATTACCAGATGTATCGAGAACAGTAATACTTTTTTTCTGTAATCCCTCTACGGAACTTGCAACTAAATGGACTATACCATTTATTTGGGATCGTTCCAAACGACTACCTGGTTGTAATTTTAAGACTACGGATGCTTTAGCTGGCTGCTCTCGATCAATAAAAACAGTTTGGCGAGGGAGGACTATATGTATTCTTGCCGCCATAACTTCCTTTATTTGCCTTATCGTTCTTGCCAGTTCGATTTGCAAAGCCCTTTGATACTTCAGTTGTTGGGCAAAATCGGTCATTCCAAAATCAGTCTTGTCAAAGCTTTCAAACCCAATGTCACCCGTTTCTGGCAATCCTTTATTAGCAAGCCTTAACCTCATTTCATGAACTTTTTCAGTTGGCACCATAACTGATGTCCCATCTGTTGAGCGTTTATAAGGCACTCCGGCGTATCTCAGTTCATCCTCAACGGACTGTATATCCTCTGGAGAGAGATGAGAAAAAAGCAATATGTAGTCTGGTCTACTTGACCATACTACAAGACCAATTATAACTGCAATAGCAGCAATTACGGTAAGCCCGATAATTAACTTTCTTCCAACAGGCAAGTCCCGCCATATTTCTATAAAGTTGGAGCCAATAGACTTAATTCTAGATTCTTGCATAATAATATATTAGCTATTATATGATAGGCTTATCGGCTAATGGGCCTATAAGCCTAAAGGAATTCCTGTATCTTAACTTTCTACTCAATAACTCATATTTGCATCCGCATAATTTCTTCGTAAGCTTGTACTATTTTATTACGAACTTGAGTCATAAGACGGAAGGCAACATCTGCTTTTTCCATCATAATCATTGTTTGCACTATGTCTTTATTATTACCCACAAGCAAATCATTTATAGCGGCATCAGCTTGTTTTTGAAGACTGTTTATCTTCTCTATTGAACCCTTCAATGTTTCCGAAAAAGAGCTATTAGAATCAATCTTATTTTGAGTTGAAGGAATATTTGATAATGCCGATGGAATATCCAATCTTTCTATTTTCATCTTGCTAACTCCATTGCTTTTGACAACATACTCTTAGCGGCAGAAAAAGCGGTCATGTTTGCTTCATAAGCCCTGGTAGCTGATAAAACATCTATCATTTCTAGCATGGGATTAACATTGGGCATAAGAACATAACCATCTTGATCAGCGTCAGGGTGTCCTGGTCTATGTACCATTCTAAAAGGTGTGGAGTCCTTAACTACATCTAATACCCTAACACCGTTAAAACCTACCATTGGTTGTTTTAGTCCCATTAACAGGTTTATAAATGGCTCATAGATACCCGTAGCCCCTATAACTACTTGTTTACGGCGATATGGTTCACCAGAGGCAGTTCTGGTTGATTCTACATTCGCCAAGTTCTCGGCGCAGATATTTAACCGATAACGTTGAGTGATAAGCCCTGTTTTGCTTATATCCATTGCATTGAAAAAATTCATATTTCCTCCTGAATCAATGATATGATAGGCTTATCGGCTAATGTGCCTATAAGCCTATGGGCCTAATTGACTTATATATTCCCGCTTATTGCAGATTTGATAGTACGAAACTTGATACTTAGCAACTGCAAATATGTGTTGTGGAGAATTGTATTCTGTGATAATTTAACCAACTCTTGATCAACGTTAACAGTATTTAAATCCATTCTTGGTTCCCCACTGGTCAGATCGGGTTCTAAAAAAAGAACAGGTGGTGCTAGGAAAGCTGTCTTTGAACCAGGATAACTCTTTGACATAAAATGCTTAAGTTGATCATTAAAGGAAATATCCATAGCCTTATAGCCCGGAGTATCGGAATTAGCTAAATTATTAGCTATAGTTTTATGACGGAGTCCCAAATAATAAGTTCCTGCAGCAAGTCCTTGTGTGATTTTATCAAATAGCATTTTCCCTCTCCAATATTTTATTTTTTCAATAATCTATTATGAGATAAAGATAATAATACGAAATCAAATACAGCAAAGAATGTGCCAATATTTAGAACAAGAAAATTAACTGTTTATGAACGCTAATATCTGTAATTATTTGATTTCATTCGCGATTAATAATATTTAATAATATTTGATTAAATGGGAAATTTGGTAGGATAGTGGGAAATTTTTACTTATAATAGCTCTGTGAGAATTTGTGATACAGTATTCTAATTTCGAGTCTTGGTCGAATTTTCAAGATAGGTAATCTATCAGACTAGGGAGTTGAAGCTTCCTGCTAGTAACTTCTAATATTGCTTGGTATGTTTTCTGGCTGGTTATATATTCTATTGATTCTTTTGATACATCAATATCTTGTACTTTAGATAATTGTTGAGACAATAAAATCTCTAGTTCGTTCATTTCATTCAAATTGAAATCAATACGTTTCATCAGCGCGCCGACCTCGCCAAGAGCCTTTGTAATATTATTCATCTCTATATCTGCTAGAGATAAGAAATCCTGTATTCCGTTTCTATTATTTGTTTTTAGAGCCTGCTGAAGATCTTGTAATATCTTGAAAAGCCCATTATTTGAAGAGCCAAAAATATAGGATCCGGGTATGTTTACCGTCATTAGCTCATCATTACCTATTCTTTGTTGTATTTCTCCATGATCTCCTTGATATTTTATTTGACCTTCTATTTCTTGATATGGTTCTGTAAGAATTCTATATCCACTAAATATATATCGGTTGCCAAAATTTGTATTAGCCTTCTGGATTAATTGTTTGATTATCATATCAACTTCATTTGCCATGTCAGATCGCACATTTTCGTCAACTGTATCTGTTGCCATAACTGTAGCATTAGTTCGCACATAAGTAAGCAGATCAACCACTTGCTGAATTATAGTATCAGTATGAGAAAGTACAGCATTGGCATTTTCAGCGTTTCTGATAGCTTGGCGTAATTTGTGTAGATCCCTTTGATAATATATAATCTGAGATACTCCCATAGGGTCATCAGAAGGTTTGCTGATATTTTTATTTGTTGACATACGCTCCTGAGACTTTGCTAGTCGCTCTGTTGAATCTTGAATATTTTTAATTAATCGGCTATGAATTATATTATTTGTTATTCTCATTTTCTAAATAGTTCCCATTATATTTTTCATTGTTGATAGATATTATACAATATCTATCAAAATCCCTATTAATTTATCCACTATTGATATATATTTTGCCGCAGATTCGTAAGCCCTTTGAGATTCGATCAAATTTGCCATCTCCTCGTCTAGAGAAACCCCGGATATTGATTCTCTTTGTTCTTCCATATATTTAACGAACATGCTGGAATTATCATGCATTATATTAGCACTTCTCGATTTATTCCCTAGATTGTTTATTATATTGGAGTAAAATGTACCCATATCTGTATCACCCGGGGCTACATTCCGATTAGCCAACTTAGCTATTGCTAGAGCGATTCTATTGTCACCTGCTTCTGAACTCTGAGAAGTTGCTATTTTGTTAATATCACTTACAATTTCGTTATTAACGCCAATATTATAAGAGTCAGTTCCTGTGAAGAAAGATAAGCCTGTAGAGCCATCAAACCCAAAGCCAGTTTTATGTATAGAATTGACTTCTTTTATAATGGTTGATGCCAATTGATCTAAATCTACTAGGATATTAGGTATAACTTCATCTCGGATAGTTACTAGACCCACTATTTCCCCATTTGTGATTCTTACATTTGTTTTATCATTTGACCATATCACATTACTTACCAGCATTTTATCATCTGGGGATTGCTGAATCTCCAGAGGCATCAATCTCTTACCATCTACAATAGCTCTACCACCTATTAATAGCGTTTTTTGACCATTTTCATTCTCAATTACATTTAGATCTATCATCTTGGATATCTGATCTATTAAAATATCTCTGTTATCCCTTATTTCACTAGCTTCCTCGCCAGATGCTTCGATTGCCACAATCCGTGAGTTAATATCAGCAACTTTGCTCGCTATATTATTGATTTGAGAGACCCTATCTTTTATGTAATCATCAGTCATTGATCTAATGTCTCTAAGTTTTGAGTTAATTTGTTTTAGTGTTGTTGCCAAAGCCTTGCCACTATGGATAACTGCTACTCTAGAACTCTTATTTTCTGGATTGTTTGCTAAATCTTCCCAGTTTCCCCAAAATTCTGACATTATATTACTAAGATTATTTTCAGAAGGTTCTAGGAATACTTCCTCTATATTACCATAGAGGAATGCTTGCATTTTCCAATTTCCCAATGATTGGTTTTCAGATCTTATACGTTGATCAATGAATCCATCGCGTATTCTACGTGCAGTATGTATTTGGATACTGTTCGCGCCACTATAAAGCGTATTTTTCAATTCCAATCTTTGTCTTGAATTACCTGGCGCATTGACATTAGAGATATTTTGTCCAGTAACCCTCATAGATTCTGTTTGAGCCATTAATGCACGTTTACCTATATCCAATCCCTTAATTATACTCATAAATCTACCACCATGGTTTTATTTTAACCCCACTCGGAAATACGCCTTACTCTTTCTAAGTTGAATTCTAGTAATCCCTCTTTTGAGTATGCTGTTTCTATTGTGTCAAAAGATGCAAATATTTTCAATATGCCGTTGATATAATGAAGAGCGTTTTGTAATAAATAAGTATTACTTTCTCTAAGGCATTCTAGTTTCTTTATAAGATATAAAATCTGTTTTTGATATGCAATGAATCTTTCGCTATATGGATTTCTAACTAACCTTGTCAATTTGGTCAGATTAAATTCCCTAGCAGAAGTATCAAAATATTGAGCAAGTTGTAAAACAATGGATTTTCTGCCTTCTTCAAGAGTTTTGATTTTTAAAATCAATGTATCTTGCTTTTTACCAATTTTTTCAACGCCACTAGAATCACCAGCAACGATTTTTTCTTGTTGCTTATGAAGCAAATCTAAGCATTCTTGATATTGATCAATTTCCACCTCTAGAACTCCTGATAATTCATTTAGGAGATTCTTTAAAGTTTCATCCTTTTGCCAAATATCTTCATCAATATTTAAAGAGGTAGAAAGAATTTGCATCTGGTTATCAATTTCTGAATTATGTCCCAACAAAATTATCTCCTCTATATAGTTTAACTTCAAAAAGTAGTGAGTTGAGAGCAAAGTAGAGAGTTAAAAGTTGAGAGTAAAGAAGAATTCCATCTCTCAATTAATCTATTAGTTTATTATTCTAAAGGCAATAAATTGCCTCACTACAAACTTTGGAATCTTTTTTATACCACAAACTGCCAACTTGTAAATACATAATAGGTAGGCTGCCTGTTATGTATTTACAAGCCGGCGGCTTGTGGTACAGAAGTTGAAAAATCTTTTTTAAACTTGCTATTATAATTGTAATTAAAAACTCGAGCAAAATAAATTCTCCTTTTTTCCTTCCCCTGATGGGAGAAGGTTAAGATGGGGGCGATATATCATGAAATTTATTTTGCTTGAGTACTTATCTAAAAAAATTGATAATACTTTTTGCAACTAATGCGCCAGTAATAGAATATTCTTTCGATTCGATCTGCTCTTTTATAGTTTCCACCTTTTCCTGTCTTATATCAGGTATTTTCTTTGAAAGTTCCTCAATTTTACGTATTTCAGCCGATTGAGAAGATAATATAATTTCATCCGCTTTAACTCTTTCTGTATCTGATGTTTTTGGCTTTTCAGGTGTTTTTTTACGTTTTAACTCTGAAAGTTGATCAAAATAAGCATCTCTTATTTTTATGCTCAAATAACTAGGAATTTTCATATCTATCACATCCCTCGATTTATTAATAGCATTATTTCCAATTTAAACTCTTATTCATATATCGAAAAAAAATATAATAACTTTAGGATTTTTTTACTCTGCTCAATTGGCGATATAAAATCTCTGCTAAACCTATACCTGGGCCTCTAGCGATATTACGCGCTATTTCTTCATCCATCATAGAACGATAAATATCTTCGCTCAAGCCTCCATATAGCATTGAATCTGATTTTGGTACCGTTTGTCGCATATTTTTCATTAGATGAAAAATAAATATTGATTCAAAATCTTGACACGCCTGACGCAGTGATATTTCATTTTGTTTTGTGGATTCGTTTATTTTTGAATTTTGAACTCTCTGCTCAGTAAAAGAATTTCCTACAATAATACCCATAATTTCTATTCCTAATAATAATCACATAATTATAAGTTTGGCATGTAAAGCTCCGGATGCTTTAATAGCCTGAAGGATAATGATCATATCACGCGGGGTTACGCCAAGCAAGTTCAGTGCTTTCACCACCTCGTCAATACTCGCGCCGCCGCGTATGACTTTCATTCTCCGATTTTCTTCCTTAACTTCGATAGCCTTCTTTGAAATAATAGCAGTTTCACCAGATGATAAAGCCGGTGGTTGAGATACTTCCTCGTCTGTTTTAATTTGTATGGTTAGAGAACCATGAGATATTGCTACTGGTGAAATTCTAACATCTTTCCCGGCTACTATAGTTCCATTTCGTTCATCTATGACAACAACAGCCTGAACATCTGGCTCTACCATTAAATTTTCCAGACGTGAGATAAACGCGATAATATCTGATTCTAATTCTGGTATAGTTATTTTTATAGATGAGGCATCTATTGCATTGGCAATTGGCGATTTTTCGTTTGTAAAGTCCGCATTAATTGCTGAAGCTAGACGTATTGCGGTGGAAAAATCTGGTTCATCTAAAACAATAGTAAAACTGCGCAATGGGTTTTCATTATTTGTGACTAAGAAGCTGGGAAATGGTGGAGATTGTTGAATTGCCGCGCCATTAGGTACGCGCCCTACCGTTGATTGGTTTTTTTGTGATGAATTCCCTCTATCCACTACCACATTGAAGCCGCCTGATGAGATTGATCCTTGAGCAATGGCGTAAAGTTGACCATCTGGTGAATAGATAGGAGCGGGTAATAAAGTCCCGCCAGAAATACTTTTAGCATCGCCCAAAGATGAAACCAAAACATCTATTCTACCTCCCATCTTAGCTAAGGCAGGCAATTCCGCTGTAACCATTACAGCCGCTACATTTTTCAGATTCCCCCGTATATCTGGAGTATCTATTTCAAATCGGCTTAACATATTTTTCACTGAATGGATGGTAAAGGACGCGGCTGCGCTATCACCCGTGCCATTTAGACCCACTACAAGCCCATATCCCAGGAGTTGTATATTATGTATTCCATTAATTCTAGTTATATCCTTAATTCGGACTTTTATGAGATTATTCTGCTGTATATCAGGTGTTTTAGCAGTTATATTTAATGGGCTAAGAATATAAAAGATAATGTATAGGACAATACCTTTTTTGTTTCTAGTTGAAAATATTAAATTGTAGTTCAATAATTATCCACCTCTTTTCACTATATTAAGAACCTATCCGAAACTGTCATGCTGAACGAAGTGAAGCATATCAAATTAACGAGATTCTTCCCTATGCTCAGAATGACAAAAGTTTTCGGATAGACTCTAAATGAGCTTCCTAAATATGTTTGAAATCCAATGGAAAGGAGTTCGGATTATTCTAGTTATAATACCCGGTCTTTGAGATGATCTACCCTCACCTGTATATTTTATCTTGGCTTCAGCTAGATAAGTAGAAATAACTGTATTATCTGATCTTATATCTTGAGGGCGGACAATGCCGCTTAATACAATTTCCTGAATATCATCATTGACTGTAACTTGTCTAGTACCTTCCAGAAGAAGGTTTCCATTAGGCAATATTTGCTTAATAGTAACAGATATTCTAGCTTCCATACTTCCACTGCGTGTCGTTGTTCCTGAACCGGTATAGCCCGATTCATTCGAAGTCCCCATCTTCAACGGCAAACCAGTCAGCCCAAAAAGCTCGCTTAAACTTGCATTTGCATCTGATTTCTCATTAGTATTTGTAGCGGAACTCTTAGATGCTTTGGATGATTCATAAATAATGATCGTTACAATATCCCCAACTCTCCTAGCTTTATGATCCGCATATAGCGGTAAATAATATTTAGAAATATTATTTGTGTGGGCGCCAAAGTTATAAAGAGTAACATTTTTCATTTCTGAATTATGGACAATTTTTGGGGAATCCTTACTTGCTTCTGACGCTATTTCGTCCTCACTATATAAATATTGTGTAATCATCAAAAGGAAGGAAATGACAATGAACGATAATAAATAAGTTTTTAAAAAATTTAATATCTTATTAAATAATATATTATATGACATTACCAGCTCCTGAATAGTTTTACGGGAAAAATACCCTAACAATTTTATCCCCGATTACCTGACATAATATCTCTTTCATATATGATGTATTATCCACACGAATGGTCTGACCATGAATTCCATCTTCTTTAGATTTTCCTTGGGCAGTTATTCTAAAAGACGGAGATTCAATAATTATTGTAACCAGCTCACCTTTATTAACAAGAGGAATATCCTCAATCATATCACTGTTTATAATAGTATCTTTTGAAATCATACGTTTCAAGCGTTTGCCTATTAGTTCCTCTTTTTGGGAAAAAATATTAGGAAAACCGTGTATATCTTGATGAGAAATTTTTAAAGTTTTTTCTTGTATTATTTCATTTCTACTCAAGTTTTTTGATGATGTTACTACTTCTCTGAAAGTCTTTACTTCAAAAAGCAATGTTCGCTTTTCATAATTCTGATCGTTTACAGTGATTGTTACATTTAAGGGTATAATACCCCTCGTTAAACCAACAAGATGCGCAGATTCAACCTTGATAACAACATCTCCCAAAGGGAGAATA